>SL_4KL_010_BRINEDRAFT_10002062_pt1 | contig 11317 bp, 6 predicted proteins | sample SodLak_010_BRINE_2_FD_10664 | JGI IMG/M metagenome (IMG submission 10664) | reverse complement strand
GAGCCATTTAGACACTGACGTGTTCTCAAATATTGCGTCTACCGTCTTTCGTAGTGCCGACCGAGGGAGAAATATGATCGTGTTACCGTATAACTCGATTAATGTTGATGTGGTGCTGTCTATTCTTATCCTTCACTTGTTTCCGTATATTTGTTTACGACTGCTATCAGAGGCGAATAGAAACGCTGAAAACCGACATTTCTGGTAGCCTATTCTCGATGCTCCCCGTTTATTTCATCATCTGGTGCGGGTACTGGCGGAAACGACGGCCCCAACCGAGATACAAAACAACTGGCCGTCTTCCAAGACGGTTAAAAAAGACGTTTCAGACTCCCTATCGTACTTATTTATAAATGTGAAGAACCGAAATACCAGTAAACGAACAAAAAATACCGCAGTACAGTTTGGTCAACAGTGCATACTGGGTTACGACAAATTCGGAGTCAACCGATGGAATTAGGAACTATATTGAATGTGTTATTTCTTGAATAAGCTTAACAGCCTCAGACACTTGAGATTGTTCATGTATTGTCTTGGCTACCCGAATTTTGTACACTTCTCCGGCAGAAACTAACTTCAAAGTAGGTGTAGGACTTGTCTCCGTACCAACTCCGGTTATGCTCTGGTATGCAATACCCCACCGACCTGCTTCTGTAAGAATACGGATTCCATAATCTGAGATGAGGAGAGATCCTGTATTATTATTCTCCACGAGTGTCATATCTGAACCGTGCTTGTCTACTACTACGGACCCATTCGCAGCTAGCATACTTTTCGTTAGAGCAAAAATGAATAGTGGCTTTTCATCTGGTTTCATGAATTGAGTCACATCGTAAAAATGTCTCTCACGGCCCTTTAGACGATTTTCTGTGACTGTAGAGCTTTTGTCACTATTGCTTTTCGCTCGCGGATTCTTGGCAGTCTTCTTGTCATCGTTCACATGAGAAACAAGTTCTTGGATTTCGGGACTCTCTTGTATTTTGTTAGCTATCATATAGACTCTGCTTTGTGTATCGTCATCCATGCTATCATTCGATATAATATTCTCCAGAGCGGGGATTGCTGGAAGTAGTTTTACAGGTTCTCTTTGCGATACCCGAAATAACGTAATTAATGCCTCAGTTCGCGTTTCTTTTCCACTATGTTGTGTGAATGAAGCAAGTTTTTCTATGTCTTCTTTTTTTACGCTATCAATATCTTTCAGGACCTTCTGGTTAATCGACCGAATTTGTTCTTTTTTGTCAACAGACATATATCCAACAACTACTGCGGGTAACTAAAATTTAGTGGACGTAGTGCCACGTAACCACCGAAAAAAGGCGAATGTTGAGATTTCAGCCCGCTCGCCTCAACCTTCTCTCCGACAGGAAGAACGACATGTGGGTCGGTTGGGGGGTGGTCACTGTCGCCGCCGAAGTCATTGACGCAATATTGACTCTCAGCTCTTCGATCCAGTCTACAAAAGTTGTTATCTCATTATCATTCCAAAGATCGCAAGACGGGAAAATAATAGACAAATCAATTTTGGGTCTCGAAAGCGAGGTATATCGGTAGATATCGATACTTATCGGCCAATAATCCACATTGGTTCTGATTATACAACTTCCTAGACTAATAGATCAATAGTTTGTCTGTAAGTCGAATCTAGTAGTACAAGTCCAGTTCCTCACGAAGATACTCTGATACGGAATTGTAAGGGTTCTCGTTGATCTGGCAGAGTTCTCGATTAAGATGAAGACCACCGCGAGTGATGTTCGCTGATCCGGTATAGACGTGTTCCGGTGCGACGACGCATTTCGCGTGAAGATCGTCGATCGAGTGAACCTGAACCGTCTCGGCCAACTCACCTCGGATGTAGTTGTTATGTTCTTCTCCAGATCTGATCAGCACGTTCACGCGCGTCTCTCCCTCCAGCTGTCGGACGGCCTCTGATAGGCGCATTCGGCGGTCGTCAAACTCGTTGTTCACGGGGATTTTGACGGTGATGTCGCTTATCCAAGGCGAGACGAGTGCGACCTCGTCGTTACTGTAGAGGGTGTACCCGATGTAGGTGCTGAGCCCGTCAGAAGTCAAGGAAAATGTGCGTGTCATTTATCGTAGCGGCCGGGAGTCGTTCGGTGTCGAACATGTGTTCTGTCGCGTCGGCTTCGTCAACCTCCGTGAGCAGAAAGTCTCTGAGCTCTTCGAGTACAACGTAACTCAGCGAGTCGCTTTGTTCGTGACCAGAGATACAACCGCTCAGGTGGAGATTCTCCACACATCCGTCAATATCTGGCGAGTAGAACAGCGATTTCGCGGTCTGGAGCGCGGCATCACTCGCTTCGACACCTGACGTGCGGACCTCCCGTTCGGGGAAGCTGTCGGTTCCCTCGATCTGGGCCTTTGCGATAGCGTTCTTGAGATCGTACGCGTCTTCGAGATCAGATGTTTCGACGTTCTCTCTGAGCTGAGCGGCACGGTCCGCAGTGGAAATGAACTCCTCGGCGACTCGATCCCGTACACTACCGTAGGGGATGTCCTCACCGAACTCTTGGACGATTTCGCGCGCCTGGTCTTCGGTTAGTTGACTGTCGGTTGGGAGCGAATCGATCATGTCGGCGTCGGCCCAAAGTCGCTCGTTGATCACCTGCGAGTTGTATCCGGTACGGTTCATCGCCTCCAAGACCGATCCTGGATCCGTGGTGACCTCGTCGAAGACTAAGTCCACTATCCCCTGTCCGCCTTCGGTTCGCTCGAAAATGAACACCTCCCGTGTCGACGGGTCCATCCCGTAGAAGAGCATCGTGGTGTTGACGCCGCTCACGTCCGAGACAATCTGCATGAGATAGTGCGCCGCCGTGTGATGGGCGATGTATTCGAGATCAACCTGTTCCAAGTCCTTGTACCGAGACACCTCCTCTCGAATGCCGTCGCCGAGCGACTCGACGAACCCGGAGATGTCGAATACGAGCCCTCTAGTGTCGAGCGTGAATCCAAGCGGCGGGTCGGGGCTCTCTATCTCCCGCTTCTTCCGCGGCTCGTCCGCCCACGTGTAACCGATGTCCGGCCCGCTCCACTTCGCCGGCGTTATTGAAAGCGAGACGCCTTCCAAAGTCACGTCTCCCACCACGTCGCACAGACTTAGCTCGCCGACAGCTTTGTCTACCTCTCGCTCCCTTGTGACTGGTCTTCACGCGGGCGCTTCCGTGGATCTTGCCCACGTCGCTGTTCCCGTGGTACAGACAGCTCTCTCTGTCTGCCATGATTTGTAGACAGTCCGGGCAGTACCGGACGATGTTCTGCGCCGAGTCATCGGTGAGGTCGGGAACGGTACGAAGCTGAATAGACTCGGGGATGCACATCCGTTCCTGTTTGTCGACTTCCAATCCCTCTGTCTTCTCGTAGTCGAAAACGACACGCGGCGGGTCTTCGCCGTCCAAGTCCTCTCCCTCTGGAATCTTTGTCCTGGGCATGAAGACTTGGAGGAACCCGGGCGTACCCTGATACTCAGCGTTGTAGGGCGCGTGAGAGGAAACGATCCCGTCCACCGACTCCTCGGAGCCGCTGTGATCGTCTCCACCGTAGAAAACAGTGAAGTACTGTCCGCTGCTGTCAAAGTAGTTCTCCGGAACGTACCAGATCTTCTCGTGTGGGTCGTCATCCGTAACGCTCAGAAACCGAGAGAAGTAGTACGCGGCGCGGAACAGATCCTTGACGTACCAGAGGCTGAGCCACGGTGTCTTGTATCTGGAATCTGGGTCCGAATCCAGGTCTGCGTATTCTTTGAATTTCGATAGGGTCTGTTGGAGATAATAAATCTGCTTGAGCTCGGTCCGAATACGTTCAAGGCGTTCGTCTCCTGCCATACCGCTCAGGAGGTCCATCGCCTTCTGTAGGTCCTCGATTTCGCTTAGACCGACTCCCGACACTTCACCGTCCACGTGTGGGGAAACCTGACCGCGAAGACCCATCAGTTGCCCACCAGTTCCGGCGATCGAGGCGAGTAATTGGTTATACTCTCCCACGCGCTCTTGGTCAGTGGACCATGCTCCGTGCTCAATCGTCGATCGGACGTCCTCCAGACCGTTTCTGACCTCTTCTATCCTCGAAGTTGGCGTTGTGATTTCGGCGGACTCGAACCCCTCTTCGACTTCAGTCAGCGTGTCACGGTAGTCCGATATCGCGGTGAGGATCCTCGATTCAATCTCCCCGATATACTGTTCGACCGCGTCACCACCCCGGATGATCGTATCTCCGTCGATGTCGATGAGCTCGCCGAGTTCGGACAGCTCCTCGTCCAAGGCGTCTTCTCGTTTGGTCAACGCGGACTCCAACTGAGAGACCGGTCCTTCCGCGATTAACGGCATCCTGGGGGCGTCAGAGAGGTCCACGTAGTCGTCGAGGAAGCTATCCGGGTTATCGAGGAACCGATGGAACTCTTCGAAGCCGAGTTCCTGCCGTATCAACCGGTCGAAGAACTCAGTGTGTGTCTCCCGGAGATCCATCATTCCTCCGTCCCGGATGTCGCTGACGACCGCATAGTACGAATACAGCTGTTCGTGTATCCATTCGACGACTTCGTTATCGGGCTTGAGGGGAGTTCGAAGACTCGATTCCAGAAATCGATCAGCTCTGTAGAACATATTCGCATCGCCGGTCAGGCTGGAGAGGAACACGAAGATGTGGGAGTCCATTCCTTCCTCTCTGGCGGCACGCCCGATCCGTTGAGTGAACGACGAGAGGTCCTGAGGGGTCCGATACTGGGTCACCATCGATATCTCGCCGACGTCGATTCCGACCTCCAGGAACGACGTGGAAAAGAGGAGGTCGCTGGCGGCGGCCTCGTCGACGTCGAAACCCCTGTCGGCGAAGACTCTCATCAGTTCGAGCGGTTCATCGACGAAGTCGTATCCCATCGACTCGGAGAGATTGTCCCAGTTTTCGAATCCGTCACCGGCGCGATGGTATTTCCAGAGTTGGCGAGTCGAATCGGCGTTATCGAACTGTGCCGCCTTCTGATTGATCTGACTGGTGCTGTCGATGAACGAGAGGATCTTCCCACGCCAGTTGCCACGTTCCAGCATTCCGTGCCCCAACATCATGAGCTGCTGGATCATCATCGAGGAAGCGCCCGGTCCGTCTTCGGATGAGATCAGGAAGTGGTAGTGTTCCCTGTCGTCGTGGTTCCGGTTTATGTCTGATTCAGGAACGTCGACGGTTTCCAAGTTCGGCCCGACGTCGAACAGCTTCTTTCCGAACCGCTCCGGGTTGTCAATCGTCGCACTGGCACCGAGGTACAGGAGGTTCTGCTCCGTGATTCGATCGATGTTATCGACGATCTGAGCGGCGTGAGCTCCGCGCAGTCCGGTGTAGAGGTGAACCTCGTCGAAGACGATCGTGTCCGCGTCGTCGATGATGTTGTAATTCGGTTTCAGGGCGAAGAGTTCGAGCGATTCGAGCGTAGTCAAGAGGATATCCGGCGTGTGGTCCTTGATTTCCTCGCGGTGGAGAACTATCTCACCGAGGTCGAACTCGTGATCCGGATCGTTTTCACACCGGATCCGGTAGTCGCGGGATGTGCCGAAGTACTCGAACGAGTGAGTCTCGTCGTCGGTGCTACACCAGCAATTTGCGAGCTTGAACCGGGGACGGCCGTTCTCCTCCTCGAAAAAGCTACCCTTGCTTCGAACTTCGTCGATTCCGTACGGCATATCTCCCATGTAAGCCCGACAGAAAGGGGGGAACGCCCGCCGTCTCTGATCTGGTGAAGGTGTTCGAGTATCCTCTCGAACTGGTTCTGAAGCAGCGCGCGGCGCGGGTAAACGATGATCGTCGTGCCCGAGCGACTCTCCTGCTGCATCTGGTAAATCGGGCCGAGGAAGGCCTCCGTCTTTCCGAATCCGGTCGGTGCGGAGAGAATCGCGGCCTGAGAGTGATTCTGNCGCTGGCGGCGCGAGGAGAGTTCGTCGATCAGNTCCCAGGATTTNANCTGGAAATCCAGTGGCTCGAACCCGAATATCTGCTTGATGTCTTCGACAAATTCGTTTCCTCCAGTGTACTCGCTAGTCTGCCGTCGCTTCTGTGGCTCTGACTTGTACTTCAACGACTCAGTGACGTGCGGCGAACCGGATGCGTCTTCGCTGAAGAGCTGTTTGTTCCGAAGGAGAGCGCTGATCAGGGGCTCAACTTCGTTGTCGATTCGATCCGGATTCGAGTTACGATCATAAAATTTCATTCCGATAGTCCGTCCCACTTGTTGAGTGTCTGCATTTGATTGGATCAGTCAACTGTAAGTATCTTGCCCCACCGCAGTCTCTCGGTGTCCGTCACGAATCGGACTACAGGTTTATATACACGCCGACGGATATTTACGCAAACCCCGATGCAAACTCCTCAGGATACTCTCTCTTCGGCCCTGGATCGCGCGTCGGAGATCACCTGGTGGAACCGAAACCTCACCAAGGTCGCCCGTATGGACGGAATCGACGACGCGGGCGGATTTCTTCGGAGCGATCTGATCGAGACGAAGGGACCCTACGTCGAGTTCGTTGATCCGCCCGCTCCCGCGGAGGTTCCGGCGGCAGAACTCTTGAAAGGGTACGGCTACGCTGATGAAGTTATCGAGGCTGTCGTTGAGGAGCTGTTCGGCGGCGACGAAACGGGGCGTCTCTACCGACATCAGTCGGAAATGATCGAAGCCATCGATCGAGACTCTAAAGCCAACATCCTCACCGTCCCGACGGCGGCCGGGAAAACGGAAGCTTTCCTGCTCCCCGTTCTCAACGACTGTATTCAAGAGGAGCGTCAAGGAACGAAAGCAATCGTTGTCTACCCGATGAAGACCCTCGCCGTGGACCAGCTCAATCGACTCCTCCGGTATCTCCACGTCATTAACCGTTCGAAGGATCACTCCGATCGCGTTACGGTCGGCATCTGGGACGGTGACACAGCGAGAACGGTAGGCGACAGAGAACGAGAAATCGAACCGGGCTCCTACGTCAGGGGCTTAGAATGCCCACAGACGGGACGAAAGCTGACAATCGGGGAAGACGGTGTCGTTGAGGCCGACGGCCGGCGCTATCCGTGGGTGAAGGTCACGCGGGACCGAGTTGAGGATGGTGCGGATATCCTGCTGACAAATCCCGAGGCGATCGATCACGCCTTCGTGAACCGAAGCGAGGAGGTGCGCGGGGTGTTCGGAGATGGAGTCGGAGACCATCCGGTCAAACACATCGTGTTCGACGAGGCTCACGTCTGGCGCGGTATCAAGGGCGCGGCAGTTCGCCTCCTCGTTGACCGTCTCTCCCACTTCTACGGGCCGTCAGACCCACAGGTCTCCCTCGTCTCGGCGACGATCAGGAACCCCGGCGAGCTCGCGTCCACGCTCACTGGCGAACCCGAAGACGATATCAACGTTATCGACTTCACGGCCCGGGAGCGACCGGCGGCGGAAGGCGGTGAATTCGACCGCTTGACTCCAACGACGCTGGAGGAGCTCCTGGACACGCTCCTGTATGTCCATGTGGAATCACCCTCGGCGTCCGAGCTAAGAAACACCCATCCGGAGCTTCGGTCCGCCTTAGCCACGGCACGGGAGGTCGGATTGATCTCACAGGAAGATCCGTTGACCCTCTCCAGCGATGAGCTATGGCTGACATCCGCGCTGGAAGACGCCGTGGAAGAAGTGCTAATGAATTCGTCACACAGCCGACCTGGTGAGCTACTCAGTGACGAGGAAACGAGAGCCGACCTCCATGAGTCGGTCTTGGGCGACGCGGGGCTTGAGACCGACTGGTACGAGTTCATAGTAGAACACGTTCCGGAGGTAATCGAGGTCGCCGACTGGTTCGACTCGGACACGATGGGTAACGTCGAGTTCAAACACTACGACGATCTCGTGGATTTCCTCGACGGGCGGACGACAGGAGACCCCGAGGAGTACATCGCCACTGTCCTGGGATTCGGCCGGTTGGCCGGCGTCGTCACCGAGAAGTACCACTCGTTCCTCAAGCCGCCGCTGAAGGTGTATCACTGTCCCTCGTGTCGTTCTCTCTCCCGCACAGACGTGTGTAAGGAGTGCGGATCACGCATCGAGGAGCTCCGTTTCTGTGAGACCTGCGACCATCCGTTCCTCGTCCGTCAGGACGAGAGCGGAGAACCCGATTCTGAGGGCTCCGAGACTGCGGCAGAGCTCGTTCCTTTCGGCGGGGCCGGACCGGTCGAGCGGTGTCCCGGTTGTAACGACACCGTCGGCGTCACCGACGTCGAGGTGCCGACTAGCACCCTGCTGTCGTTCATGTTGTCCGAGATGTGCCGGGTCGCTCCCTCGGAGAAAGTCCTCGTCTTCTCGGACTCGCACTCGTCGGCTGAGAGCGTAGCAAAGCAGATCCAGCAGACGGAGTACGGACTCATGGCTGCCACCCTGTACGTCGACTTCTTGAAGCGGCGAGGCGGGATCGGAGGACAACTGGAGGCATACAGATCGGTGTCGAAACGGCTCCGAGAGGAGTACTGGGAGCCCTTCTTCGACCGATCCCTCTCATCGACCGGGTCGGCGTACAACATGATCGAACAGCTACAGGACGATGTGACCAAGAAAGCCGATCTCTACAACTGTCGCTACCTGTTCGATAGCACGCTGGTGACTTCGGACGTACTATACGAGTCGGCGGACGGTGCGTTTGAACTGCTCGTCGGTCACACACTCTGGGAGGTATTCGCCTCGTCGGATTCGGTCGGCTTCACGAAGAGCGNAGTCGAGATCGGAGCACTTCCCCGGGAGAAGGTACACCAGAAGGTCCGGAACAAACTCCCGCACTGCGCTCGGGAAATCAGTGGAATCGTCGACGAATTTCTCTTCGAGTTTCTCGACGCGGGCGTCATTCACGAAAAGGACTACGAGTCACTCCAGCTCGAAATCGAAAACGGTGCAGATTCGGACGAAGACCGGCGAGCCGCCATCGACTACATCAACGCACAGCGAGAAGAGATATCCTCCTCCGATGCGCTGCCGAACGATTTCTCCGTTCGGTCCGGTGTGTTCGTCCGACGGCATAAACAAGACAGGACGGACCTTCGGCTGCTGACACACGTCGCGTTCTGTACGAACTGTCACGCAGCGTTCCCGGCTTTGGAGGGAGAAGGTCCGGGAGACACCTGTTTCGAATGCGGTGACGACCTGGAGACGTTCCGAAGGTACGAAGTCGAAGACGGCGACTACGAAGGAGACGGATACGCCGAGGTCGATGACGAGAGTCCTTGGGCACTCGATCACTGGGCACACGATATCACACGCCCGCTTCGAAGCGACGAAATCGATTTCGTCACTGTCGGTATACACAAGGGGAACATCCCGGCGACGGTCCGCGGAATCATNGAGGAAGGGTTCAGGAAGGACGACCCCGAGATCAACGTCGTCAGTTCCACTCCGACTATGGAGCTCGGCGTCGACATCGGGACGCTGGACACGGTCGCTCAAGTCGGAATGCCTCCCACGCTGACGAACTACGTACAGCGCAGCGGCCGAACCGGCCGGTCACGAGGGAGTTCGTCGCTCGTGCTCACGGCGATCCGCGGCCGACACCCGGTGGATAACCACTTCTACCAAGACCTCACCCGGTTTTTCAGCGAATTCCAACCGGTCCGCGTACCTCCCGCCTACGAGTTCGGACAGCTGGTCGCCGGCCACGTAGTGACGGAGGTCATGGGACACATGGCACGGAACCCCCACAGTTCGAACGTCTACGAGCGGTCCTACAGCGTCCAGAACGACGATATCGACGTCGACGAATTCGTCGACAGGGTCAAGGGACAACTGGCGGAACTCGAATCGGTGATCACCGGGGACAGGGAGTCGGTACTGCGGGACCACATCAGGGACGTCTTCGGTGAAGACGGTGTCAGAGTGTTCGACGACGTCTTCCACTCGGAGGGGACGGTAAGCCTCTCTCACCGCGTGGACGAGGTCTTCGAACCGCTTCGGAACACAGACGGGGATTCGGTTACGGTGGAGGACCTAACGGAAGAATACGGCCGACTCGACGCGTGGCTCAGACAGCTGGGTTACCTCGCAAATTACCGCGACTTCGGCCATCAGTTCCCCGTGACGTTCACGGGCTACGATAGGAGTGTTAGGTTCGAGAGTACCGGACGTCTCTACGACATGTTTCCGGGACAAAAGAACGGCCGTGGTGCCGTCTTCTCGATGGGTGGCCGGGATTACTTGGTTGAGGACGTTCAGGCGGGGCGGCGGCTCACCGAACTCCGGATCTGTACCGACGACGACTGCGAATGGCCCTATCAGAGCTACGTCACAGACTTGGAGGACTGTCCGCACTGCGGGAGCGAGCTGACGGGGACCCCGATCCATGAGGTCTCGTCGGTACACTGCCGACCGGCGTATAAGGGGGAACAGTACTGGAACACGAGGGGGCTACAGACAAAACATACGGAATTGACTCCCACTCCGGACACGACCATCGAGTCGGAAGCTGTCTTCGATCTACCCGCGGAGATCACAGAGGGCGCGTTCAACCTCACGGAGTTCGTGTACGCGTACGAACGCCGCCACGCGAGCAGTAGCGGGGTGGATGTCCGTCGCTCCGAAGCGTCTCTTGGCCGTGACGACACGGAGTACGCACCGATCGGTCGGCGGTATCAAGCGACGGGGATCCAGTTCGACTTCGACAAGTCGGAAGTCGCTGAACGATTGGACCTGTCAGGTGAAGACGTACCGTGGGCCGTGCTGATGGTGAGCCTTGAACAGGCGCTACAGCGGGCGATCGCGGTATCGGTCAACGTCGAACTCGACGACTTCGAGGTCAGGTCGAGTATCGACGACGAATCGTTGACTGTGACGGTCGTCGACGGCCGCTCGGGCGGAAACGGCGTCGCCTGGGAGGTGGCAGATACTCTCCGATCTCAGATACTCCCGGAAATCAAGGAGGTGCTGGCGTGTGAAAACTGTTATTCGTACTGCGAGGAGTGTCTCCTTCTCCCGCGGACGCCGGCCTTCTATCTAGAAAACGACCTACTGGACAAACAGCTGGTCCGTGACTTCGTTGATGACTGAGCTGATAATGGGTCCTGTACCAGCACATATTAGTGAGGTGACGATTGGAGAGAACCATGGGTCTTGACGCGCTGCGATATTGGCTTCAACAGGACCACGTCTTTATCTATGATTCTTCTGCGACCCGGTCACACCGGCAGCTCCGAGCGCTGCCTGCGATGTCGTATCTTGGTTACGAAGTATTCACGTATCCCAAAAAATGGAGCCAGCTTGCGGGGACGAACACATACACACTATTCGGGCATTCCCATACTCACATCGAAAACA
>SL_4KL_010_BRINEDRAFT_10002061_pt1 | contig 11322 bp, 12 predicted proteins | sample SodLak_010_BRINE_2_FD_10664 | JGI IMG/M metagenome (IMG submission 10664) | reverse complement strand
AGGCCGAACCGCTCGCGGATCTGGGCGGGAGTGCCGGGGCCCAGATTGAGTTGGTCGCTCGGAATCCGAATCTTCTGGCCGGCATCAAGCGTGAATCCCTCGTCGTCCCACGATTCGAGTGTCCCGATGTAGGTCTCACCCTCATCGAAATGATCAGTAATCTCGCCCCAGCGTTCTGCCAGCAGATTGCGGGCGACAGTGGCATCGTCGCCGGTTAGCGTGACACTAACAAAGTCGTCGTGTCGCACACCGATTTCGGTCTCAACGCTGAGATCGTGAAGATCGTTGTTCAGCAGCGAGCCCAGACTTTTCAGTGCGCGTTCGCGAGCATCGCCCTCGACGTAGCACTTGGTTGCAAGAACGACCATTAGGCGTGAATGTCGACGTTGAGTTCGTCACGGAGCTCGTCGATCCGGTGCACCATTGCTTCGACCAGCCGGTCGTTTTCCATTGGTTCTAACGGCGTTCCACTGTCAGGACACTGGAAGCCGAAATCCATCGCCTCACTGAACTCGAAGCGAACCGACGACACCTCTGAAATATAAAACTCGTGGGTGCGTTCGTACTCCTCGCGCTCTTCGAGCGCCTCAAGCAGGCGGTGCATCTCCGCTTCGAGGTTTTCAGGGATGTTCTCGTAGTGGAACGTCCACAGATACGTCAACCAGCCCGAATCCTCGTCACGAAGCCGACGGTAGGAGGCCAGGTCGTTTTCGTACAGGATGAACAGCGCGCGCCGAACCGTGTTCAGCTCCAAATCGAGCTGTTCGGCGAGCTCCTCGTCGGTTACCTCGCCGTCCGGTGGCGCGGCCGCGACGGGCATTCCCTCGGGGCCAACCAACTCGTGGAGGTATTTCTGGATAACCGGGTCGTTCAGCAGATCCTCAAAAGCCATTACGTATTTTTCGGCGGTGTGTTCGGTTAAAAGCACCGAATGGACCTCGCAGCGACCTAGCCGTCAGTTTGGTCATCGGTCCTGTCGGCCTGATCGTCGCCGGCAGGAACTACTTTCTTGCCAGTCGCCTTCGGGATCACCCTGTTTTCGGCGTCTGACCACTCCTGTTCGAGTTCGCGACCCTCGAACAGTCGGTCCAGGAACACCGCCAGGCCGGCGACTTCGGAGTGCGGCTGGTTCGTGACCCCGACGTTGTAGTCGGCGTGCTCGTACAGCTCAAACGGTACCTTTTCGCCACCGACAACGACCAGGAGTGGCTCCTCATCGAGATCCGCTCGAACATCACGCTCGACGTCCTGGACGGGCAGGCCGTACATCGTGAGATGGACGACCGTCCCCTCCCAGTTGCGGACCAGGGCACCGAGACTGTCGCTCTGTTCGATCTCGAACGGACCGCCGAACCGGTTGGTGATGTCACGGACGGTCTCGACCGACTGGGTCGCGTTGTCGGGAACGATAACGCGGTCGGCCCCCAGCGCGCGGGCAGTGAGCCCGACGTGGGTGGTCATCCGGTCGTCGCGTCCAGGACGGTGGCCGTAGCGGACGACGACGACCTCGTGTGTCTCCTGCATGGAGGAGTCGAATCGGTGGGTGGCCCTGTGGGTTTCGTTTTTTTAGTAGTCGCTGCCTACTGCTGTGACGACACGTTTTAGCAGTCGAAGCAACTGGCTACCGTATGGTAACTGTTGGCGATACTGCCCCTGGTTTCATTGCGCCGCTCGTCGGCGACGAGACCGAAGCGACGAGTCTCGAAGCACATCTCGGTGATGGCCCCGTCGTACTGGCGTTTTTCCCAGCGGCGTTTTCGAGTACGTGCACCGAGGAGTTCTGTACGTTCCGCGACGAGCTGGCAGCGTTCAACGACCCGGGTGCGTCTGTCTTCGGCATCAGCACTGACACCGCCTACGCGCTCGAACGGTTCCGCAACGAAAACGAGCTGACGTTCGGCCTGATCAGCGACAACAACGGCGAGATCATCTCCGCCTACGACGTGGTCGACGACTTCGAGCATATTGCCATGTGGAGTGTCGCCCAGCGCGCGGTGTTCGTCGCCGACAGCGAGGGCGTCGTTCAGTACGCCTGGCGAGCCGATAATCCGGGCCAACAGCCCGACTACGAGGCGGTTGTCGAGGCAGTCGAGGCAGTCAACTAAACGGCGCGACCGACTGCGAGCCGAGTGTTTTTGTTCGCTGCTGTGTAAGAGAGCCGGAATGACCGACCCGATACAGGAGGCCTACGAGTACGACCCCGAGGCCAACCATTCGTTCGACGACACGCGAGTAAACGAGCTCCTGGAGGTAGTGAGCTCGGACCCCGAGATCAACGCGCTGTTGACCGCCCAGAACGTCAACGCCGTTACACGAAAGCAGTACAGCGACCACGGGCCGAAACATATCGAGATCGTCCGAAACCACGCGCTGCATCTGTACGAGTTGTTGAAAGCCGAGGGCATCGAGTTAAACGGCGCGCTCCAACAGGGTTTAGCCGAAGCCTACGAACCCGTAATCCTGGTGTTGGCCGCGACGCTTCACGACATCGGCCACGTCGTCCATCGGGAGAACCACTCGTACTACTCGATCCCGCTTGCAGCAGACATTATGAACCGCCTACTGGCCGATCTCTACAGCACTGAGACTGCCGTCAGAGTGAAAGCCGAGGTGCTACATGCGATTCTGTGCCATCACAGCGAAGAACACCCACTGACCAGAGAGGCCGGGATTATTCGGATCGCCGACGGTCTAGATATGGAGCGCGGCCGCTCGCGGATTCCGTACGAAAGCGGCGGCCGCGGCATCAACACGCTGTCGAGCCAGGCCATCGAAAGCGTTCGGCTTCTCGCAGGTGAGGACGCTCCCGTGCTTGTTGAAATCGAGATGATCAACGCCGCCGGCGTCTATCAAGTAGACAACCTGCTGAAAGCCAAACTCGAACACTCGCTGCTCGAAGACGAAATCCGGATCGTCGCGGTCAACACCAAAGCCGAGGATAAGTTGGTCGAACGGATCGAACTCTGAGACGGGTAGGGAGAGCCTACTGAGGGTCGAACGCGGCGGACCCAAAACTGTTAGGCCGTGGTCTTATTCAGCACCGACCACTACGGGAGCATGGGTTCCCCGCCCTACTCGCCCCCATGTCCCCCAACCGACCTCCCCAAACCAACCCTGACCGACCGCTACACAGCAGCCGTGCGGTGTTGCTCGCAGATCCTACCAGGGAGTTGATCTGTGAAATACTCACAACGCCGGACCCACCGCGTTCGGAGCGTGACCTAGCGGTCGAACTCGCCGCGCGGTCCCAAGACATTCCCCCACGTGCGGTCACCCGCGAGCAGCGTCGAACACAGCGGATTCAGCTCTGTCACCACCAGCTCCCGAAGCTCGCCGACTATGGCCTTATCAACTACAGTCGGTCGAGACGAACAGTTGGGATTACGCCTGCCGGGCGTACAGCACTGGCTTCGGCAGCAGACGTCCCCGCAATACCATCTAAATAACGAGGTTGTTTTCTCGCAGTCGAATCTCGATGCAATAACACTATCTCGGACTGATTTATCCGATCAATTATTAAGTGGTCCGAACAGATACCACAGGTACCACATACCATGTCGGATACCGAGCCGTCCGGAGAGACACCTGTTGCTGACTGGGACCACGAGACAGCCAGCCACGACAGCGAGTCGTCCGACGACGGTTTTCTAGCAACCGCGAGTGCTCGTCTCGACGAGTTTCGCCACCGGCTCAACCTGGCCAGAGAGATCATTCGCGGCTCTGAACAGCTGGTTCGTCCGTTCCGACCGGCCGAGGACGGCCATCTCGGGACGTTCGAGCCGCCAGCGGGTCAAGAGGAACTCGACCGTTACTGGGTCAACGCGCCGTTCGCCTACGTCGTGATCACTTACGACGATGCGGCCAGCGAACGCTACTACAACGCTGTCGAGCCGGATCTCGATGAGTTCGAGCAGTCGCTGTTGGAACGCATCAAAGCTGACATTCGGGCTCCGTTAATGTATCAGTCTGCCGATGAGAACGAAATCGAGCTCGTCCTCGTCAACGAACTCAAACGGCTAATCGAGACCTACGGCATCGACGTAGATATGTCGACGTTTCACTCGCTTTTTTACTATTTAAAGCGGGATTTCCGCGGCTTCGGCAAGCTCGATCCCCTGCTGAACGACCAACACATCGAAGATATCTCGTGTGACGGCTACGAGCTGCCCATCTTCGTCTACCACGACGACTACACCGACATCGAGACCAACATTTCATTCAAACAAAAGGAGCTCGACAACTTCGTCGTTCGGCTGGCCCAACAGTCGGGCCAACACATCAGCGTCGGCGATCCGATGGTCGAAGCCACCCTCGCAGACGGCTCGCGCGCCGAAATGTCGCTGGGCAGAGAGGTCACCCCGCGCGGCTCGGCGTTCACGATCAGGCAGTACGCCGACGATCCGTTCACGCCGATCGATCTCATCAACTACAACACGTTCAGTATCGAGCAGATGGCCTACTTCTGGCTCTGTATCGAGAACAACAAGAGCCTGATTTTCGCCGGCGGCACCGCATCAGGAAAGACGACTTCGATGAACGCCGTCTCGATGTTCATCCCGCCGCGTTCGAAGGTGTTGACGATCGAAGACACTCGCGAGCTTTCGCTGTACCACGACAACTGGCTGTCGTCAGTCACCCGCGAACAGCTCAGCGAGGGTGCGGATATCGATATGTACGATCTACTGCGGTCGGCGTTACGCCATCGCCCCGAGTACATCATCGTCGGCGAGGTTCGTGGAAAGGAGGCGGTCACCCTCTTTCAGGCGATGAACACGGGCCACACCACGTTCTCGACGATGCACGCCGACTCCATCGAGACAGTGATCAACCGGCTGGAAAACGAGCCGATCAACGTCCCGCGGGCGATGGTCCAGTCGCTGGATATGCTCTCGATCCAGACCCAGGCCCGCATTGANGAACAGCGGGTTCGACGCTCGCGGGTGATCGGCGAGATCCGCGGCATCGACCAGCGAACGGGCGAGCTTGACTACGCCTCGGCGTTCAACTGGAACGCCAACACCGACACCTTCCAGAGCAACGACAGCGAGCTCTTGAGCGAGATCCAGGACGAACGCGGCTGGAGCAGAAACGAACTGCTCGAAGAGATGCGAAACCGCAGACGCGTGTTGTCGTATCTCCAACAGAAGGGAATCAGCGACTACCGGCAGTTCACCGCACTGATAAACGAGTATTATGCCGACAAGCGGCGCGTGTTGGACCGCATTGCGGACGACGAGTCAGTCGATGATCCGACAGCCACCCCTGTTGATAGCTAATGCTCAGCGTTATTCCGCTGCTAGCGGGCCTGCTGTTGTTCGGCATCCTGCTGTTGCCGCTGGTGAGCGACCGGGCCGAAATCGTCATGGATGGCGTTGCCCAAACACTGCTCGGCAACACCGTCAGCACAACCGACAGCGAGCGCGAACAGCGACCAGCACTTGAGGCTGCCCACATTCCCCGCTCTCACCGCTCGTTTCGTTCACAGACGGTGCTGTATTCGGGTATCGCCGCTGTTGCGGCGGGGTTGATGAGCCTCACGCTGGTCTCACTGCTGTTGTCGGTGCTTGAGGGTCTCAGCGAAACCACCGAACCGCTCGCCGGATTGGCTGCGGCTGGCGTGTTCGAACCTGGGATGCGGGTGGCGCTCACCGTGGTGCTCAGTGTTGTTGTTGCGGTCGGTGTCGGCGTCGTTGCCAACTGGCTGCGGTGGGTCGTTGTCGGCCAGCAGGCGTACGCCAGAGGCTCGAAGATCGACGCCTCGCTGCCACGGACGGTGGCATTTATGTACGCACTCTCGCGGAGCGGAATGCCGTTTACACAGGTGCTCACCACCCTGGCAGCGAACCGTGATGTCTACGGCGAGGCCGCCACCGAGGTCAACGCCACCGTCCGGCAGATGGAGCTGTTCGGCGTCGACCTCCAGACGGCAATCGAGGATATGAGCGACCGAACGCCCTCGGACAACATGGCCGAGCTCAGTGAAAACCTCGGCAGCGTGCTGGGCAGCGGCCGAAGCCTGCCGTCGTATCTCCACTCGCAGTACGAACGCTACAAGGAGGAGGCCGAAGCCCAACAGGAGCAGTATCTCGAACTGCTCTCGACGTTCGCCGAAGCCTACGTGACCGTCCTGGTTGCGGGGCCGCTGTTCATCATTACGACGCTGGCGGTGATCGGCCTGGCAATCGAGGATACGCTGCCGGTGATGCGGGTAATCACCTATGTCGGCATTCCGCTGGCGACGCTGGCGTTTATTATCTACGTCGACAGCGTCACCGAGTCGTCGGGCTCGATCGAGCGGAACCAGGCCGACGAGGAGCTGGTTGATGCGGCCTCAGCCGGCCGACCCCAAACAACAACCGATGGTGGGAAGACGGTCGATCGGTGGGCCGCCCAGCGTGAACGGCTCGCGGTGTACGACCAGCTCGAACGGCTGTTGGGATGGGCAACACAGCCCGCCGAGTTGGTGCTCCGCAATCCGCAGATCACGTTCGCGGTGACCGTTCCCATCGGGCTGGCGTGGGTTGTGTTGACGATTGAGAGCTTCGAGGCCGGTGTGTTTAGCTTTCTTGCGGCGGTTGTCCCACCGCTCACCGAGGCCGCCATTCTCGTTCTCGGGGTGTATGCGGTGGCCTACGAGATTCAAAAGCGGCAGGCCCGCAGCATCGAGAAGGCGATTCCGGACTTTTTGGATCGGTTTGCCAGCGTCAACGACGCCGGGATGTCGATCGTCGAGAGCTTCAAGCGCGTCAAAGACAGCGAGTTGGGCGAGCTCAGCGACGAGCTCGAACGCAGCTGGCAGGATATTAAATGGGGCTCGGACGTCGAGACCGCGCTCAAACGAATGGATCGACGGATCGGCTCGCCGGTCGTCACCCGTGCGATCACGCTCTCGACGAACGCGATGGAGACCAGCGACGATATCGCGCCCGTTCTGGAGATCGCCGCCGACGAGGCAAGGTCCTCGCAGGTACTGAGCCGCCAGCGCCGCCAGACGATGCTGACGTATCTCGTCGTGATCTACGTCGCCTTCCTGGTGTTTCTCGGAATTATGGCCGCGCTGATGATCTCGTTTATTCCGGCTATCGAGGACGTGATCGCTCAGATGGCCGATGCCACCGACGGCGAACAGCCACCAGGCGGCGGGCTTGGACTGGTCGGCCAGACGGACGATATCAACATCACGGGCTACGAGACGGTGTTTTTCCACGTCACAGTCGTCCAGGCGATCTGTTCGGGTCTGGTCGCCGGCCAGTTGGGCCAGGGCTCGGTGAAAGACGGCGTGAAACACGCGACGATCATGCTGATTATCACCTACGTCGTCTTTATGATCCTCTGAGGGCTCGCATCGATGGCTCCGGTGTCGACGCGGCTTTGAATCAGGGCGACAAGCGTGGGGTATGCCTGCCGATCTTACTGAAAAAACCGACCGCTACGAACAGATGCTGGCCGAGGCGTTGGCTGAGGCCGAACGAACGGCCCCCGAGGCGACACCACTCGGGGAGGCTGCCGCCGACTGTCGAGAGATGGCCAAATCGTATTTACAAGACGGTCGGCATTTCCGAGACGAGGACGATCCGGTTAACGCCCTGGCGTCGTTTTCTTACGGTTACGGCTGGCTAGACGCCGGTGTACGGATGGGTCTGTTTTCGATACCTGACGAGACAGAACTGTTTACGACTTAAAAGCCACGCCGTGCGATTTCGGACGAAACAGAGCTTTACAATAAAAAAAAGTCACGTCGTGCGATTTCAGACCAGGAGCTGGATATCCGCTTCCTGCATCTCCTGGAACGCCGAGGCGGCTCCAACGCCGGTTGTCACTCCGTCGTAGAAGTCGGCCTCGTCGTAGCCGAGCAGGTCGATCGTCATCTGACAGGCCTGCAGGTCGACGCCGCTCTGGAGCGACACCTCGATGAGCTCCTGGACCGAGGCCACGTCGTTGTCCGCGATCTTGTTGCGCATCATTCGGGTGGTCATCCGGTCCATTCCCGGCAGTGCGGCGACTAGGTTGGGAACCGGCATGTTCGGGTTGCCGACCGAACTCAGTTTGAGATTCTTGGAGTTTTCCTCGTGGAGGATTTCCAGCCCCCAGAACGTATGGAAGACGGTGACCTCATAGCCGAAGGCGGCGGCCGTACTGGCGAGGATCAGCGGCGGGTACGCCATATCAAGCGTCCCCTTCGTCGCGATGATAACCATCTTGTTCGACTCGTCGCCAACCTCGCTTTGGAGCTCGGCAACCTCGGATTCGAGATCGTCGATGCGGTCCAACAGCTCGGCCGCCTGGTCCGCAGTAAGCGCCGCCTCTGGGTCGGCTGATGTCTCCGTACTCATCGTCAGTCCGTCTTTGTGACGTAGTGTTTGTACACGTCGTCGCCGTTTTCGGTTGCCTCTTTCTGTTCGAGCAGCTCGGCACCCTCAGTCGAGTCGGCCCAGCCGGCGATATCGCTCATACTCCCCGAGTCGGTCGAGACGACCTCCAGTGTCTCGCCGGCAGCCAGTGCCTCGAAGGCACCTTTCGTCTTGATAACCGGCATCGGGCAGTTCTGTCCTTTCACGTCAAGCGTCTCAGTTACATCCATGCTCATTGGTCGTCTCCCTTGTGTTGGGTTCATTCCACAATACTAAACGACTCGTGATAAACCCATCGGTCAATGTAGGTTACTCGTCGCACGCGAAATCATCCAGCTTCCAGTTCGCTTTTTGTGTCCAGCAGTCGAGTTTCCAACCATCCGACACGCTATCTCGCGGCAGTTGTATTGTATGTCTATTGCACAACCATGCAAACCCTTAAGTCGGGCTACCGACTACATGTAGCTGTATATGGACCTCGAAGCGATGGATTTCCCAACGCCGGAATCGGACGTCGAATCGGTCGAACCGGAGGCACTCAAAGGCAGAATCGACCGCGGCGAAAACGTGCACCTGCTCGATGCCCGTATGGCAAACGACTACGAGGAGTGGCGGATCGACGGCCCGACCGTCGAGACCGTGAACGTCCCGTACTTCGAGTTCCTGGACGAGGAAATCGATGAGAGCGTGCTTGCATCCATTCCTGACGACGAACACCTCACCGTCCTCTGTGCGAAAGGTGGCGCGAGCGAGTACGTCGCCGGCGCGCTCGCCGACCGCGGCTACGATGTCGACCATCTCAAAGACGGAATGAACGGTTGGGCATCGATCTACGAAGCCCACGAGGTCACCGACTACGCGGGGGCGGGAACTCTATTACAGTACCAGCGTCCCTCCTCGGGCTGTCTGGGCTACATGGTGTACGACGACGGCGAGGCGGCGATCATCGACCCGCTTCGAGCGTTCACCGACCGCTATCTCGAAGACGCCGAGGAGTTGGGCGTCGAACTCACCTACGCGTTCGATACCCACATCCACGCCGACCACATCAGTGGTCTTCGCGAGCTCGCCGAGGCGGGCGTTGAGGGTGTCATCCCCGAGGCCGCGGTCGACCGTGGGGTCACCTACGCAGATGAAATGACGCTGACAAACGACGGCGACCGCTTCGAGGTCGGCGACGTCAGCATCGAGACAGTGTTTACGCCCGGCCACACCACCGGGATGACCTCCTATCTGGTCGACGAGTCGCTGCTGGCGACGGGCGACGGCCTCTTTATCGAGAGCGTCGCCCGCCCCGATCTCGAAGAGGGCGACGAGGGCGCGCCCGACGCGGCCGCGATGCTGCACGAGTCGCTCCAGACAAAGGTGCTGACGCTGCCCGACGAGACGCTGATTGGCGGCGCGCACTTCAGCGACGCAGCCAACCCAGCCGACGACGGTACCTACACCGCGCCGTTGGGCAAACTCGTCGAGCGGATGGACGCCCTCTCAATGGACGAAGCCGACTTCATCGAGACTGTGCTTGCCGATATGCCGCCGCGGCCAGCCAACTACATCGACATCATCGAGACAAACCTCGGCCAACAGGAGGCTGACGACGAGGAAGCGTTCACCCTCGAACTCGGCCCGAACAACTGCGCTGCCAGCCAGGATGCACTCACGAGTGACTAACGAGGCACGCCGATGATTGCCGAACTCCTCGGTGCAGGCACGTTCGAGACACTGTTTCCGAACGGGATTTCGCGGTATGCTGTCGGTGGGATTCTCGTCGGCCTCGGGACAGTCATCATCTATCTCGGTACCGCAATTACCGCCGGTGCGAGCACGTTCCTGGAGTCGACGCTGTCGTACGTCTCCAACCAGGCGCGGTTCAAACAGTACCGCTCGTCCCGTGACTGGCGGATCGTCTTCACGCTCGGCATCATTGGCGGCGCGGCGATCTACGCACTGACCTTTCAGTCTGGACTAGTCTCCAGTGGGCTGTACGCGACGGGATCGACCGGCGAGCTCCGAGAGGTTGGCGGGNTCACGGTCTGGCTAACTGATGTCCAGCCGTGGCGGCTGTTCGTCGGTGGGCTGCTGGTCGGCATTGGGACCCGGATCGGTAAGGGCTGTACGTCGGGCCACGGCGTCTGCGGCGTCGGTTCGGTCTCTCGAACCTCACTTATCGGTGTCGTGACGTTTCTCGTTGTTGCCATTGTGACCGCGAACATCGTCGCCGCACTGGGAATTACGCCATGAGCAGACATCCGCTGTTCATGCCGCTCGTTTTAGTGGGCGGGCTCGTCTTCGGCTTCGGTCTGGGCTTTAGTCATATGGCCCGGCCGGAGGTCGTCCTCAATTTCCTGACGTTCGATGACTTTGGACTGCTGTTTGTCATGTTCGGTGGCTCAATCGTCGCCGGGCTCGCCTTCTGGATCATGCCGCGGCTTCGGTCAAACGCGCCACTGACCGGGCGGCCGTACGGCCGGCGGCTCAAATCGTTCGACCGAAACGTGCTCATTGGTGGGTCGATCTTCGGTGTCGGTTGGGGGCTCTCGGGGATCTGTCCTGGAGCCGCCTACGCCAGCCTCGGGGTTGGCAACGTCACTATCCTGTGGGCACTCGCCGGGATGNTTCTCGGAGCCTACATCCAGGGCGTCTGGCGGAGTCAGCCGTCGGGCTCGGAGTCCGCCGTTCCTGGCGACGACTGAACACTACTTTTTGTTGTTTCGATAGCACGGAACAGTTCGGCATCACTCAACAGGCGGTGGGCGGGGAGATCGCTGGATTAACCAGCCGGACAGCATGTAGCTGATGGAAATCTGGCTCTTACCGAAGATGCTGAAACAGTGATATCTGTATCAGAACGGGCAGGTGCAGCGTGCAAGATACAGAGGATCAGTGTAGCAAACGGGCACCGGTGGGATACAGAGTGTTATTCGTGTTCGAGTGCGTCGTAGATCTCTCGATTGTTGTCGCGGTCAGCTGC
>SL_4KL_010_BRINEDRAFT_10002055_pt1 | contig 11349 bp, 12 predicted proteins | sample SodLak_010_BRINE_2_FD_10664 | JGI IMG/M metagenome (IMG submission 10664) | reverse complement strand
CTCAGCCTTTGGGAAGCGATTTTGTGGTAGCAGGGGGCCTGCCAGTGGCAGGGGTGCAGATCGTGGCCAGGGGCCAGAGAGAGCAAGCGGCAATGTGCAAGGCATACTTAGGCCGGAAAATGGTGCGGCTGCTACGGCTGCAAGGGCTGGGGTAACCGAGTGGAGGCGCAGCTGCTATACTGGCAGGGACGTGGAGTGGCTGGTATCATCGTAAGTGCAGCGAGTGCAACTTCTCAGGAGGCGTGGTATGTGCAGTATCTACTGTCATGCCTTGAAAAGTCAATCCTTTCTTAGGTATTGATCATAGCCTGAAACAGGGGTACCTTTGGCAAAGGTGCTACCATGGGCAGTACTGCACTCTCAGAGATAGTTGAGTGCGTGCATGTAAGGTCTGGCGTAGATATGTATGGCCTACATTAGCCTGAGCACTAGTGCAACCCTTTTTGCTGCACGCGCCGTAGGCTGAAAAGCCTAATGAAATTGATGTGCTTGAGTTTTTGCTCTGGTTGGCCTGGCACTGCACTTCTAGGTGTGCAAGATCCCTTAACGAGCCATAGACTTTTTTCATTTCATTTGCTGCGCCCCTTCACTTTTCACAGATGTGCATCAGCCATTTTTGATTCATCAAGGATTTTTCCGTTCCTTTGTACACTCCTAGGTGCTGGAACCGCGGGGCGCACCTATCACGTTTGCTCAGGTTTGGAATTGTTTTGATCAGACAGGCACAAAAAGCATGATTTTTATGGTGCACAACCTGGAAGAAAATGCTTTTTGTTGCTATCGTCTGCATCAGCCAGACTGCAAACAGAAACGAATGATAAACACCAGGTTGGTATATGCATATTCACCCAATTAACAAACCTCCGCTACTTTCTGTCCCTGTTCACAGATTCACTGAAGCTGCAGACTTTATGCGTGCAGCGGTAGCACTCTTGCCGTTCATGCCTGCCATCTATGACAAGACTTACAGGTGGGAGCAAAAGTTATTGAAATGTGCACACATTTTCTTGCTTTCAATATCTCAAAATACAGGCTTGCAACTTTAAACAGTCCACTTCGCATCCTTGCATGTGAACGTGCCTGGAACATGCTAGCACTTTGTTACTGAGATTCTCAGAGAGAAACATTTTGCAGGCAATGCATCATTGATTAAGTCTCTTGGCAGAGTTCTCTCACCAGCCATAGCTCTCAATTGCTGCACATCCTGGCACTGATCATGTTCCAGGTGCTTGCATTGTTTAACAAATGCTGATTTCTGTCGGACACCTGCTAGAGGACTTCCTTGCAGACTTCTGAGCTCCATTTCATACAATTTTCTGCAGGCACATGATGGAAACCCAACTCGAGCAAGCAGCAGCTGCCAGCAACCTGCCGCCAGCCCACCCAACTGCAGTCAAGAGCCCAGAGCTGAAATGAAAATGCAAACCCCCTGAATTGTCAAGAACTAGTACAGGAAATCTTGCAATTAGACATTAGTCAACTGTTTTAAGACGTGTTTTTAGGGCTTCCCTTTGCATTTTCCCAAAAAAACAATTAAGAAAATGTTCAGGAGATGATATCATTTCTTCAGGCGTATTTCCGCGTCCTGCTGAACAATGCAAGGTGGGCTGTCTCTTTTTTATCTTTTGGTGCACATTAAAGAATAGATCAAAAGCTAAGCATTGCAAGCTTGAAGGCACTTATCATTGAGATGGTGACAAGCAAAGTTTTTTGCCATGCCTTTAGTGAACCTTATAAGTAAAGCTTGTGTCCAGGTTACGAGCTTGCATGTACAGAGTGGCTGGTGGAGTTCCATCAGCAGCTCTGGGGGTGTTATCATTTTTAAATGCCCTCTTGTAAATGTTCCCTGATTTTAAAAGGCACTTATTGCAGGTTCCATAAGCTCTACTTCTTGGGCCCAATGGTAGAGACATTACATGTCCATATCCATGATAGATCCAGAACTGTTTGACTTTCCGGGATAATCTATGATATCTTGTATTAAAAATGCATTGGCATTCACTAAGCAATAAATGCAGATGGAATCTTGTACAGATGCATGCGCTCAAACATTTTACAGGTATGCGTGCTGGAAGAGGCTGCATGGACAGATATTGTGCAACACCATTGCTGTATGTAAATGTCATCAAGCACAAGCAGCAGCACCCCGTCATCAAGTATGTTCTTGACTGCCAGGTTTCTAAGAGGTGCATAACTTCTGCGTAAAAGCCTTCTCTACTTTGTAGTGCTCACATTGGCATGCGGCGTGCCGCAAACCCCTTCTTTCCTTGGCAGCCTAAGGATTACATGATTGCTCACTCAATGTCTTGGATCCTGGCCTCTTCACCAACGGTAGGTGAGATTGGACTGCGAGGCATGCCTGCTGTCAAAGGAGGGCAGCAGTGCAGGGTATCCCTAGCAGCTATACCTCAGCTTCAACTTGTCAGTGCTCCAGTAGAATGAGCTCAGAAAGCATTTTGCCTGTGCAGGTTATCCTCCAAGAAGAGTGACCCGGTAGCTGAAATCGGCCCCATCGATCTCTACCTTGCACAAGGGCACAGACTGTCATGGATGCAGTGAGCACATGCAGCCACACTGCCCGGTGCTTGGCATTTGCACATCAGCTGGATAGACTTGCAGTGCAAATTCAATTTACTGGCCGCACCTGCAGGCTCCTCGAGCACGTCTCCCCTGGCCTCTTGGGTCACACCACCTGTTGCTTCTGCTCCTGCTTCATACTCCTCAGGAATGCGCTGAAAAGCCTGCACGAGCAAAGATGTCAATATATAGGCATTCTCAAGCAAAACGATGCAGCTTGCTGGAGCATGTGTGTGGAATGTGACTGCTGCAGAAACTTAATGTTACGGCATCGGCACGTGTCTTGCTGATTGACAAGCAATACACTAAGGGGTAGCAGCCTTAAAACAGTCAATCACCGAAACAAGGCATGCTCAACATCTACAAACCGCGGCCGCCACCTAAAGACCAGCAACACACTTGTATAAACTCCCAATCATGTCATGGAGCACCTCCCAATCGTGTCATTGAGTATACTGTGTGTACAGCACTAAGTTAAACACTGCGGCATGCTCTTGCGCGTGCACAAGTTCACACTAGCTCTTCACCCTCAAGACTCCAGACAGTCTTGTCAGCCTTGTACGCAAATCTTAGGGCAGCCTTGTACATCTCTAAGCCAATCTCAGCGCCCACATTGAGTTTGTTTGTGTTTTGCGATGGTCAGGCTAGTGGCTTATAGCATGCGCCAAAGTCAGATGAGCCACTAACCTAACTATCACCATCCTTTTACAAGATAAACTGCCAGATGGACCCTTAGTTTGATGCATGCCAACCCAAGGACCTTGACATTGGCAGACTTAATTTCTGTGATACCACTCTCATGATTGCAAGCTTTGCGATGTGCAGGCAGCATACAGACCTGCTGATTTGCCTCCTGTGCAAGTGCTTCCCTTTCAGCACGCTTCATGTACGCCAGGCGTGGTGAGTACAGTGGCTTGTCGGCTTCAAAGGGTTGCTCCTATATTAGGCAATGAGCGCAAGGAGCTGGAAAAGGTCATGTTCACTAACACTTGGTCCCCCTGTGAAGTCCCCTCAACATCCAGTACTGGAGCTTTTTGCACAAAATTTTGGTATCACCTACACCCAGTACTGGAGAACCCTGCACAATTTATATGTATCATACGTGCATACAGACTCTCCAAGTTTGGTGTGGAGAGAATAGAAGAAAAGAAACAAAGAACTACGCAGGCAGTGAACACCCCCCGCATCAATTTAGGAAAGAGGGACACATTGGTCCAAAGTTCTGTGTGCCAAACCCCCACCAGAAGTGCAAAGAATTTGGGAGCCCTTTCTCGTAAGAGAACCATGCAGGACAACTCCAAGCTAGGGCAATACGGGACAAGGCTGGCAATCACAGGGGCAGAGCAAGCAATAGAAACATTGCCGCATGAACTCATTAAGATCTTTTTCGATCTTACACATTCTATGCATCTACATCTATACTAGGACTCTAGAGGTAGACGCACCAAATGCAAGAAGTCGCTTTATTGCGGTCACCTTCCTCATTTTGCTTTTGTACTTATCAGTGTGCTTTTGCAGTGGGGTTGCTGTGTACTGCTTAGAAAAGATGCCGCTAGGAGCGACATACACCTCACCTCTGCCTCTCTCCTAGCTGCGGCGTCTGCAGCTGCACAGCCAGACAAGCAGAGGAGGAGGTCATAAATCTATTTGTTGCAATGCTGGACCAACCAAAAAAATGCAGCAATGCATTGTGTGTGTCTGCACACATGCAGAAACACGGCAGCCTTTATGACTTGGTAAGAGGTGTAGGGAAGATATTATGTACCACCCTGCACGAGCTGCTTTGGCACCCTTGAAAGCAACACCAGTTTAATACAGGAAGTTTGCCAAATTTGCTGAATCAGGCTAAGGCGGTCTTTTCTCGTGGATACACATGCATGCGTAACAAACTGAGGGTGAGAATCATTTCACAGCAATCACTGTCCAATGAATAGCAGAGCCTGTTGCTTATTGACAGGGGGAGTGCTGCATACCTGCTTTGCCTGGCTTTGGCACAATGGCTGATGACTGAACTGCATCTGCGACTGACTCGTATCTACCCTCTGCATTCTCTGGAGTCCTGTCATGTTATAAAGTGGATGTATCAGTAGGACAAGGATTAAAAATCATCGTACTGGGATCCAAAGGCATTGCGTCTTCTGACACCATAAAAACCTTTCTTCACACCTCCAGCTAACTGGCTTTCGTAGACTCTGACTTGTACATCACCTGATCAAGCACACCTCACTAAGCACACCTGCCCATGCACACCCGACCATGAACATCCGGCCACAGGACCTGGTCGTATTCGCACCTGGGCTGCGTGAACTCTTTGGAGAGCTCCTGCTGTCTTGCCTCTCCTTGCATTGAGCACAGGCGAGCAGAATCGTCCGCGGAAAAGTTATCCTGAGCATGGGACATGCAGCAACGTGGCAGGTCCAGGAAGGCATTGGCAATGTGGTTGCAGTGTGACAATGTGACGGCAATGTCGCAGGTCAAGAAAGGTGGTGGCAATGTGGTGGCAAAGTGGTAAGTTCAGGAAGGTGATGGCAACCCCTCGGCTGCATGGGACACTGTTGTGCATAACATTGGATGCTGTGCTGTCCTCCTGGGCACACTAGATGTGCACTTAAATTGGTGTGCCAGGGTCATGCACGCATAGCTAAAGATGAAGATGTGCAGATGAAAGCACCATGAGGCTATTGTGCCCAAACTAAAACAATGCCCATTCTCCCAAGTCTGCACGGACATGCACAGCAGCCCGAGCTCAAGTGGTGCCCTCGTGGAAGGTATCATGCTCCATTTACGCACCCAATGGACTCCTTGTCTTGCTGCTGAAACCTGCAAGATGTGCAGCCCTTGACCATCCTAGCAAGTGCATGCGTGCGTATGCATGCATGTAATTTGCACTGCCGTGTCTCGCGCTCCAGCAGCCCCACCGCCCATTACCTCTGATCTGTCCACACGTGCCGCTCGCACACTGTTTGGTCCTGGGTGTGGGGGCGCGGGAGGTGGGGGAGAGTTTGGCTGAGAACCTGAGGCCATGTGCTGATCTAAACCACCACCACTGCCTTGCCCAGTCATCTTTGACTCAGAGGAAGGGAATGGCGGATTTATTGACGGCCAATATCCACCTGCGCACGAGTGTGTAGGCACACACACACATACATCAGTGCACGCTTGTGCACAGGCCCAGGAGTATTATATGTGTGCGTCAATGATCTAGAGATGAGGCAAAAGCATTGCTGCACCCTGTGCAGGCAGTGCTATGCTCATTCCATAGTGCCTTGCTGCATGAAGTCTGTGAGCGTTTGCACTTGCACTTAAGCCAACCAGAAAGCTTGGTTGTAGGAAGGAGAGCCGGTCAGTAGCCAATGCATGCATATGTTTGCACCTGATCCTCAGCTGCTGCAGATGCGCTTGTAAGGTCATGCAGAGCTTCGTTGATAAGTCAGCAAGTTTTACAATGCCCATGCCATGCAGAGCCCCGATGGACATGCCATGCTGGGGCTGGTGAGGAGGCAGCCCACTGATTTTGGAATCTCACCTGTCTGTTCTGTCTCAGGCACCCAGCTGTCTTGGTCTGCTGTGGTAGACTCACTCCCGAGCTGCAGAGCACATCAGGCAGCCAGGTGTTTGGTTTTGGCTGTGAGGCAGGACCTGGAGGCCAAAAGACGCACCTTGCGTTGCGGCAGTGCCTGGTGTGCCTGGGATGCTTTTTTTTTGCGTCTACAAACATGCCATTGCCACAGCCAGGCCTGCAGTGTGCCATCATTGAGCAGGAGCAGGCCATCACATCGCATTATTAGGCTGTGTGCTAACTTACCTGGCCGCCTAAGCCACCGGTCGTCCAGAGTGCTTTGTCAGGAAGGTTTGCAATCTTGTGTTTCTCCTCTGGCGTGTTCCCAGGGACCCTGCACAAGCTCACAAGAAGGGCCGGGAACAAAAAATTCGTATGCTTTGGAAGCTTCATTTGGCTCTTGACTTAGCATGATACAGACAACACTGGCTGGCTTGTGCCAGCAGACAGAGTCCACTATGTGCCTGTGAGAGCGGCTTGCACATTTATCTCCTTTTACCAATGGATCACATTCTCTGGAGGGGCTTCCCCTGGGCTCTTAGAGCTGCGTGACGCCTGGGGCTCCTCAACCTGTCAAGGGCATCAAAACAAAAGAAGCGGTGGAAAGGGAGAGGAGCGCCTGGATATGCCCCAGGGCTTCGCTAGGCAAGCAAAAGTGCCCTCCCCATGCACGCACGCAACACATCGCGTTGTATGCATGGGAAGGGGCACCATCGGGGGATGGCACTGAGGGTTATCATGGCAGGATGATGCAGAGCAAGAAAAGATCATGCAAGTACCTCTGGCTGCAGCAGGCTGTGCACGCCTTGACACCCGTTTCCTATTTTTGGACAAACGGTGCCTCTGTGGGGGCATCATCGGCATATAAAACACACAGTGCACAAGAAAGATAGTGTAGCCAGTGCCCACCTCTTTCAGGCCTGACATTGCTGTGGGGCTGATTTCAGGAGGGAGCATGGAGGTGGCGGCAGCAGCGCCTGGAGCTGCATGACGCGCTTTGCACAGAAATGATGTTACGAGGTGCATCGAAGCGAGCAAGCATGATGCTCCTGACAACAGTCAGAGATTCAACATTGCTGGCGCTGCGTGCTGCTGATTTTGGCCATTGTTTTCAATGTGCCAGTTCAGGCTGTCTACCAGGAGCCCTCAGGCATATGCATGACTCCAGTGGATTGACCAGAGAAGACAGCGTGAGTGTGAATTGCAAGTCTAGTCACCAGACATGTCACTGTGTTGATATCACCCAAGCAGTGAGTGCTGCGTGTGCGCGCACAGACAAGCAGGCCTCACCTGATGCGACTGCAGGATCGACCATTGGGCCCGGAGTGCTGTAGTCCCATGATTCCTTGAGGCCACCTGTTAGACCAGCATTACATTTCAAGAGGATTTCCTCACGGGCATGCTCGTAACTCCCGTTTCAATTCATGCCTTGTGCATGGAATCCATGCCTTCTGCTGCTCCAGCTGCCGTCTGCTCTTGTGCCAAGCCTCTGCAGACAGCCCAGGATAAGCAAGCACCCCTACATGCCATATGGTGAGTACAGATTGACAAACCACCGACCGTGCCTGCATCAGGTAAGTGAGGCATTGAAACTGGCCAGGCAAATGCTTTATCCCCTATGCTCTAATCTGGAAGGCATCCCCAGACCCAGGGGGTCTTCCCACAGGCTCTTGAGGGCCCTCTTTTAACAGCTAAACTTTCCTCTGTCCACTGCCATGCATGCCTATCCTTCAATCCACAGCCTCCTTCACCTCATGCCACTTCCTGCACAAATCCGACAGCTTGCACATACGAAAAGCAGCAGGTGCACACATGCACCCACCGGGTGCAGAGCCCCTTGCAGCCTTGCTGCCTTGCTGAGTCCCCGCACTGTCCTGCTGGGCGGCGCTGGACTCTGCCTGCTGGGTAGGCAAGTGGAGGGCCTTAGTTACGCTGCTGGCCACCTTTTGAGGGACCTTCTGCGAGGCCAGCAGCAAGAACGCCTGTGTTCATTTTGCTTGTTACCCGCAGGTGTCCCAGTCGATCAGGAAAATGGCCTGGGCTTTCAGTAGCTGGGCCCTAGTTAGGCGACGTGGGAAGCTCAAAAAGTGGGGTCTGCCCTGCAGCAGCTGCTTTAGCTTGTGTCAGAAGAGTGTGGAAGCGCCCAGCAGTTGGGCACACGTCAAGGAAGCTAGAACACATGGGTGTGGATGCGTGCTTGCAGCTCAGATATAAAAAGGGGATTGCAGCCTACAAAAGGCCAGTCTTATTGCATGAGCTTGTGCTTTATGCTTTTTGCCATGCCGTGCTGTGTTGTGCTGTGCTGTGCTTTGGTGTGGTGTGTGTGTGCTGACAAGCTTGTGTCTGTGCATGTGTGGTCTGTGCTTATGAATATGGTATATGCGCATACCTGTGTGAGTTTCTGCTTTTACTAGCATTCACGAGCATACTATCAAGCAGCTCAGTCCCAAGCTAGGGATCTGAGGCCCAGCACCAGGGTGCAAAAAGTAAGGGGACGCGTCACTATTTCTACACTGTTGCACACACTTACACACAAAAATCCTTATAAGCAAGAAGACAGGGTATTGTGCAAAGCAAGGGATGTGCCTAGAGCAAACTAACGCTGCATTGTGTACCTTCAGATTTCCTGCTGCACCAGAGATGCTGTCGCTGAATGTCAGGGGTGTGCTGGTAAGGTCTACTGGATCCTGCTCTCTTGCTAGCTGCTCAGCAACTGCACTGCTCGTTTGGTCGCCTGGACAAGGAGCAGCAAGACAGAAACACATGAGGAGTGCAAATGAGCTTGATTCCAAAAGGTATGTCTTACAGCATATACAACATAATCGTAGCGTTTGCACCAGCAGATGGAATGCTGAGCAAGCATGGCATTCAGCACTGATATGTGGCTAATGTTGAAGTCAAGATGTTATGCATTTCGGATACAGGTATGCTACCAAGTTCACACAGAGGGCTGCAAACATGTTGTTGGGGATCATGATTCATGAGGGTTTCTGCTGATTTGACTTGGGAGGTGGTCATGAAGGTTGCCCAGTTCACCAAGGGTAACCCAGACAATCTACCCATGGGTATGAATATCCCTGTGCCTGCAAAATTATATCGTAAACTTGGTCGAGGAGATCTTGTGTACATGCAAGCCCATTACCTCTGGAATCCCCGTGTGTGCATGCAAGCTCAGTTGGAAAATCAAACTATGCAGGTGGATTGTCTTTCACTCCTTTGTCCTCGCAAACACGCACATACACACATATGCACACACACCTCACACAAACAGACACACACACAGAAGCACCTGCAATGTCCATATCCAGGCTTGGCATGAGCGCCTCTGACACAGCCTGCCCCACAACCTCAGCAGCCTCTTTTGCCATGCCTTTGATTCCCTGCTTGGCCTCTTTTGCCGCCTGCTTTGCATCTCTCGCTGCCTCTGCAGTCTTGCTGCCAATGTTTTGGGTTCCCTCAGAGGAAGTCTCTGTCTTGCCGGCACGCCGTGCTTCGCTCTGCGGTTGATGCTTGCATGTTTGTGCATTTGTGTGTGTGCGTGTGTGTCGTGTGTGTATGTGTGTGTTTGAGTGTGTTTGAGTGCGCATGTGCTTGTGTGCTTTTGGTGAATGTTTAGGCGGGTGTGTACACTTCAATTTGTGGTCAGTAAGTGGGTTTGTGTGTATTCCATTGTGCAGAGTGCCTCTTGTGCATGTGCAAGCCTGGCTTAAAAACTAGAGAACTATAAGTGCTGCTGTAGCCTCAAGCTATTCAGGCCACAGCAGGACTTTCATATTCTACGCCAAATCTTGTTCGTATAAGACTTGCTGCGCCAAGCTGCCCTCAGATCTGGCGCGTGCAAGGCACTGTCCATGCATGCAGGCCACTCCATTAATACATTGGTCTACTGTTCAGTTGTTCAAGCAATAAATCTGAGCCACATGCATGCCCCATCACCTCTGTTGCTTCTTCCTGAGACTTAATCCCTACAAAGTGCTTTGTTTCTTCCTGTGACTTGTTCCCTACTACCTGTGTTGCTTCTTCCTCTGAAACATTCCCGCCATTAGACAATTCATCACTCGCGCCGGCCGCCTCTTGGGCTGCATTAGCCACCTGCTGGTTTGCGCATTGTTGAGCAACAGCTTATAGAACAGCATGCACATTGAACATACAAAGACCTAGAAGCTTTAGCGATACCATTTCAGATGCGCAAGGGTGGCCTATAGTGAGGTCTAGGTGCTAGTTGAAAGCTCTTGATAGAAGCACGTCCAGCAGGAACAAATGCGTGCAAGATGCTGTGATGACGGCTGCTCTGTGCACCCCGACCTGTCACATACATGCGGATCCAAACTTCACACAACTCATACACACAACTCTTGCACACAACAGTTTCAAACATGACACAAATGAATTGCATGTTTTGGGCAGCTGTGTCTGATGAGAAGCACGTGCCTGTTGTGAAGCTTCCTTGGCCTGCTCCGCCACCATCCCAGCAGGGATGTGCAGGCTCTGCGCAAACTTTGTTGCCATCCTGCCAGTGTGCCTGACCAGCTGCCTCACAGAAGATGCTGCCACCTCAACTTCATGCGCAATGTGCCTCCTCGCCGTTTCTGTGGCCGCCACGCCAGGGTCTGTGGATCACAGCATGGCATGCACATGCAAGACGTTCAAATAGCGCAAAGCACAAGGTGCAAAATGCGATGGAAGTGCCATCAAGTTGGGTCTGCATTTCTGCAGCTTTGCACCTAAAGCGAAACGGCAAGTCGAGTCAGTAAGCTTAGTAACGAAGAGGCACCAGGGCAACAGCACCATTGGATCAGGATCAGACGCTTAAAAAGAGCCAGACCCATCAACACTGCTGTGCTGCCAGGTGTGGGTGACAGCTCGGTGCAGCCGGATCACCGCACCCACCAATGAGCTCGGCTTTCGGCACAAAGCCATGGGGGACATGGGCGCCTTGATCATGACCCATAAGCCCTGCCGCGGCATTCCCCGCACTCCTGCACTCGCGTTGTTTTGGAATTATGGCGTTGTTGCACAGGCGCTCATTTCAAGAAGGGTGCCGTGTGCAGTCACAGCCCATGGGGGCAGCAATCCCTTCACCCAGTGCAGTGATTGTGTGTATGTATGTGTCTGTTTGAACCACGGCCCACGAGGTGGGTCTTGAGGGAAGCACAAACCTCTTGATTGAGCTTTAACAAAGGCAAGCAAAAACAAGCCAAACCAGTTGCCTG
>SL_4KL_010_BRINEDRAFT_10002052_pt1 | contig 11353 bp, 11 predicted proteins | sample SodLak_010_BRINE_2_FD_10664 | JGI IMG/M metagenome (IMG submission 10664) | reverse complement strand
CAACGCCGGCTTCCTTGGCCACGAGCCGGCCGGTGGTATCGCCGGGGACGTGGTTCGTCACGTCGTGGTGGCCGACGTCCTCGCGGAGCCACCGCTCGATCTGTGCGTCGGTGATCATGTCAGTCACCGGCAGGGTGTTCCACCGGTTCGGGGTCGACGACGTAGTGACACCCCTTCGACTCCGTGTTCTCGCTTGCTGCCCGCGCGATCAGCAACGCGACGACGCTTGCGTTCCGGAGTTCATAGAGGTCTCGAGCCGTCCGCGTGCGGATGTAGGCGTCGACTTCGCCTTTGAGCCGCCGGAGAACAGCACTCGCCCGCGCAATCTCTTCGGGGTCGCGTTCGAGACCGAGATAGTCGTCCATCGTCCGTCTGAGCCGGATGGATTTCTCGGCGGCAAAGCGTTCGGGAAGATCGGGATCGCTGTCGAGTAACTCGGGAGCCTCGACGACCTCGGGGTCGTGACCGACGGCGTCCACACCAGCGCGCAAGCCCCAGACGAGCCCCTCGAGGAGGCTGGTACTTGCCAGTCGGTTTGCGCCGTGGACGCCGGTCCGGGCACACTCGCCGACGGCGTATAGTCGGTCGAGACTCGTCTGCCCGCAGTCGTCGACGTCGATGCCGCCACAGAGGAAGTGCTCGCAGGGAGCGACGGGAATCTCGTTGCCCTCGATACCTCGGTCACGGCATTTCGTTGCGATGTTCGGGAACTCGGCTTCGAACTCGAGCGGGCTGACATCTAAGACGACCTCGCCCGTCGTCTCGCGTTCGGCGTCGACAGCGCGAGCAACGACGTCCCGTGGTGCGAGTTCGGCGTCGGGATGGTAGTCGTCCATGAATCGTTCGCCGTTGCCGTTGCACAATACAGCACCCTCCCCGCGCAGCGCCTCCGAGAGCAAGAACGGATCGTCCCCAGCGTAGGCGGTTGGATGGAACTGGACGTACTCGAGGTCGGCGACGTCGGCCCCGGCGAGGGCAGCCATCGCGATGCCGTCACCGGTGGCATCAGAGGGGTTGGTCGATCGGGAATACAGCGCCCCAACACCGCCCGTTGCGAGAACCGTCGATCCGGCGTAGATCGGGTGGCCTGTCGGAGCCTTTGGGCCGCTCGAGTCGTCTTCGGGTGGCTTGCGGTCGCTTATCACCCCGTGAACGCGGCCCTCGTGGGTGATGAGTTCGAGGGCGGCGGTGTCCTGGCGGATCTCGATCCGATCGTGGGAATCGACGTAGTGCAGGAACGGCCGCAGAATGTGGGTGCCGGTCGCGGCGTCGACGTGGAGAATCCGGCGTTCGGAGTGGGCCGCTTCGCGGGTATAGTCGAGGTCGCCCCCGTCATCCCGGTCGAACTCGATCTCGAGGGTGTCGATGAGGACATCCTCGACAGCGGCGTCAGCGTCCTCGAGGAGCACGTCGATGGCCTCGGGGTCTGCAGTCCCGTCGCTTGCATCGATGATATCCCGTTTGAGCGTCTCGGGGTCGCTGCCGGTCGTCGAGATGCCACCCTGGGCCCAGTCGGTGCTTGCATCGGCCGGCCGTTTGGCTTTCGTCAGCAGGAGAACGTCGCTGCCTTCATGCGCCCCAGCGAGGGCGGCCGCACAGCCAGCGATACCGCTGCCGACAACGAGGGTGTCGACGGTTTCTGCGGTCGATGAATTGTCCGTAGACATGGGTTAGATCTCGAGCATGCGATCGAGGGCGACTTTCGCGAGGTCCTTTTCGTCGGGGGCGACCTCGATGACGTTTCGTTCTCGACCCTCCACGAGTTCCTCTAGGACCCACGTGAGGTAGTTGGGGTCGATCTGGCGCATAGCGTTGCAGTCCATACAGGCATCGCCACACAGGGGAACGACGTTCACGTCGGGGTGCCAGCGCTTTAGATGTCTGGTGAGGTGGACTTCGGTGCCGATCGCCCAGGTGTCGCCGGGGTCGGCTTCCTCGACGACGCGACAAATTTCGGCGGTCGAGCCGGCTCTGTCGGCGGCTTCGACGACCTCGCGTCGGCACTCGGGGTGGACGATGACGGTTACGTCGTCGTAGTCGGCCCGGACCTGCTCGATGTGTCCTTTGCGGAACCGTTCGTGAACCTGGCAGTAGCCATCCCAGAGGATGATGTCGGACTTGGCGACTGCCTCGGCGTCTTTGCCCTCGGGATCCCACGGATCCCACTCGGCGATGTCGTCTTCCATCCCCAGCCGGTAGGCGGTGTTCTCGCCTAGGTGTTTGTCGGGCAAAAAGAGGACTTTGTCGCCTTTATCGAAGGCGTACTCGAAGGCTTTGTGGGCGTTCGAGGATGTACAGACCAGCCCACCTTGACTCGCACAGAAGGCTTTCAGATCGGCATACGAGTTCATGTAGGTGATCGGGATGATGTTCGCATCGGGTGCGGCCGCGGTGATCTCGGCCCAGGCGGCGTCGACCTGGAGGGCCTCGGCCATCCCGGCCATCGGACACGAGGCCTCCATGCTCGGGAGAATAACAGTCTGGTCGTCGTCGGTGATGATATCCGCCGACTCGGCCATGAACGTCACTCCACCGAAGATGACGTATTCGGCGTCGCTTTCTGCCGCTTCGACCGACAGCTGGTAGGAGTCGCCGATGAAATCCGCGTGCTCGACAATTTCTCGACGCTGGTAGTTGTGGCCCAAAATTACGACGTCGTCGCCGAGTTCGGACAACGCCGCCTCGATGCGCTCGGTCCGTTCGGCCTCACAGAGATCCCGATACCGGGCCGGGAGCTGCTCGAGGTTGTCGTATTTGAACAGACTTAAGTCGGTTTCTAGCTCCGCAGTTTCCATCTTGACCATATCACGTCACCTGTGGTTGAACGTACCTCACCACCGCATATTGAATAACTTTTTCCTTCGATAGCCGGGTGTGGGGAGTGCAAGCCAGTTTGAACCTCTATCGAAAGCACAAACGTTGTGGGTCTGATCGACTGACACAGTTTGAGCCGGTAGTACGAACAGTCACACACGCCTGAATTGGCCTCTTTGTCTTCTAGCCCATAGCAAAGGTATGGCACTCGAGGACGCATTTTCGGGGTTCAGACGCCGGGACTGGGATCGAGATGAGGCCGATGGGACTGTTCGGATCGCCGTCGTCGGCACCGGTGGGTTCGCCCGCAATCGGGCGTTGCCAGCGATCGACAATACAGAGTACTGTGAGACGACGGCTCTCGTGACGGGATCACCCGACCGCGCACGCTCGCTTGCGAGTGAATTCGACGTCAATCACGTACTCGACTACGAGGCGTTTCTCGCAGGCGACCACGCGAGCGTCTACGACGCCGTTTATATCGCGACTCCGAACGCGACACACGGGGAGTACGCGATTGGGGCGGCCGACCACGGCGCTGCCGTCCTCTGTGAGAAACCCCTCGAGACGACGGTCGAACGCGCCCAGGGGGTCGTCGACGCCTGTGCAGACGCAGGTGTGACCTTGATGACTGCCTACCGCCTCCAGGTCGAGCCGACGGTGCGGCGAACTCGCGATCTGCTTCGTGATGGAGCGATCGGCGAGGTAGTCCAGATCCACGGGAGCTTTTCACACCCACTCATAGAGTACGCAGGCCCGGAGACGTGGCGACTCGATCCCGTGCTGGCCGGCGGCGGTGCGCTCGTCGATCTTGGCATCTATCCCCTGAATACGAGCCGGTTTCTGCTCGAGGCCGATCCTGCAGGCGTCTACGCGAGGACCCATACAAGCGGCGAGCCCTTCGAGCCGGTCGACGAACACGTCGCGTTCTTACTCGAGTTCGCCACCGGAACGACGGTCTCCTGTACCGCGAGTTTCGATGCCCACGCGAGCAGTCGCCTCGAGTTGATCGGGACCGACGGTCGGATCTCGATCGCCTCACCGTTTGGTGGGGTCGTTCCACAGGAGATGGTCGTCGAAAGCGGCGACGTGAGCATGGAGTATACGGGCCAGCCCGTCGATGAGGTCTGTGAACAGTTCGATTACTTTGCCTACTGCGTCCAGACGGATACTCGACCGGAACCCGACGGTGAGGACGGAGTGGCCGACCTCCGGGCTATCGAGGCTGCCTACGAGTCCGCTGACACTGAACGGCGTATCTCGATCGGATGAAAGCCGGCGTTCTATCCGATTGGTAACGTACGACGGTTGTTCCCGGAAGGACAGCTATTATCGAGGCGGAACCGCTACCGTAGGGTGATGACACCTGACAGCTCCGACCCGGTCGACCGCGACGAACGACGCAGTACCGACCACCACGGCCACGACATCATCGATCCGCTGTATGTCGGCATTGTCACCGTCTCGAGTTCGCGCGCAGGCGAATCGGATCCCGACGACCCCGGCGGGGACACCATTCAGGCGTGTTTCGAAGCCGACGATCACGAGGTTCGCGAGCGCCTGCTCGTGCGGGACGATTACGCTGCAATCCGAACGGCCGTTCGAGGGCTCGTCTCCCGTCGGGACATCGACGTCGTCCTCACCACTGGTGGGACGGGTGTCACCGCAGACGACGTCTCGCCCGAAGCGACCTCGTCGCTGTTCGAACGCGAACTCCCCGGCTTTGGCGAACTGTTCCGGTCGCTGTCGTGGGAGGAAGTCGGCACTCGAGCGATGGCCTCTCGAGCGACGGCCGGTATCGCCGTCGATACGCCGGTTTTCTGTCTCCCCGGCAGTACGAACGCCTGCCAGACGGCCTGTGAGAAACTGATCGTTCCGGAAGCCCCACACCTGGCAGGACTGGCAACCAGCCACCGCGTCGACGTCACCGACCAATCGCTTTCGGATTACGCCGGCGAAGAATAACGGCCTTTTTCCAGTCGATTCGTGTCGAACGACTCGTGGCACCTACGACTCGTCGCGACTCGCCCGCTTCCAGAGGATCCGTGGAACGAGTGTAGCAAGCGGGAGCAAAATAAACACTGTGTACAGCAGTACGTCGATCCACGGCCACGGGCCAACGACGAGAGCGACGGCCGCGACGCCGCTTGCAGCGAGAGAGCCGACCGTAGCGGTGCCAAACCGTCGATCGATCGGTTGTAGCTCCGCTGTCTCCGATGGCAACTCGAATATCTCGACGAGTGGCTTTGGATCCGACACGGGGCCAAACTGTCGGTTCGTCTCATCTTCGCCCTCTCCAATCGTCACCTCGATCGTTCGGGTCCCCAACAGTCGATCCGCGAGCAGATCGCCGCGTACTGCTGGCTCGCGTACCTCCGCTACGGGAACGGCCCACTGCGGTTCGTCAGTCCAGACGTCGTAGACGACCAGACAGTCGCCATACTGCCGGTACTCGAGCGAACCGTACTCTATGACGTACTCGACGATCCAGCCGACGACGACGAGCGCAAACAGTCCGACTACGGCAATCGCTGAGGCGATTGTCAGCCCGACTGAGATATCACCGCCAATCAGGTCGCCGTCGACCATTGTGACGAGAAAGATCCACGCAATTGCGAACATCCCGGCCCACCGGGGGGCACGTTCTGTGAGCGCAGAAAGCACGCCGGTGGAGACGACTGCGGTGGTGTCTGTCGGGACGCAAACGTCGGGTTCGGTTTCTGGAACGGTCGGTGGGATGTGAGCGTCCGATGGCGCTTCCGGTCCGGAGAGCCACCCGGTGAGTTGTCCGCCACCGGATGCGACACGAAAGCCCGACCACTCGACTATCAGTTTCCCGAGGACGAACGCAGCTAACAATGCAGTAGCTCCCTCCTGTGGTTCCATGACCCAGACACTCACCAACAAAACGAAGAACAGAAAAAACGCCTGCCGGGTCGGCGTCTCGATTACTGTGTACGGCGAGACAGTCTCGTACCGACCACTGCGGAGGTAGTTGCGCCAGCCGTCGAGACACTGGCCAACGAACAGCGCTAGGACGCTCGCCGCTGCCTCCGGCTGTGTCAGCACGTCTACGACGGGTAACGGAATCACGAACGCTCCGATGAACACTGCAGCCCACACCCCTGAGAGGACAACACTGGTTACAAACGGGACGTTCCGCGGGTAGATCGGCGGAAGCCACGAGCGGACTGTCACGTTTCCTCGCTTTCGTGCCAGGTCGGCGTTCTCTACGCTGGCCACGCTTGAACCCTCATACTCGGTCCGTGGCGGTTGCTGAGCGAACAGCGCCTTCAGGGCGGCAAGCGGGAACGCGAGCAACACCTCGAGTGCATAGATCACGACTAGCGTTGTCGGCTCCCAGCCGTAGGCGAAAACGCCGACGAGCGGCACCAGATTGGCGAGGAAAATTGGCGCAAACGCCACGGCAGATGGCGCTGGTCCGGTGTTTGAAGACGCGGACATTTTGGTTCACACGTCTTCGCGTGGATATATTAAACGTACTGAACGCCGAATCGACTCGAGCTGAAATCCGGTTCCCCAGGAGAGCCGTGTTCACCCAGCTCGGAGCCGACGGCGTGTTGGATGCTACCGAGCAGTCGCGTTCCGACTACGGCGATGGGGAGTAGACGAGTGCACTGTCGGAGTCGATACGGCTCGAGTTCGTCTGCGAGCGAGCCGAGTGCCTCGCGGCGTTTCGAGAGATGCACACGCCGCCGACTGGAGTAGGTCGACCACTTTCGCTCCGGTGGCGTCATTTTAAATACTATTGGGCGCGAACGTCGGCATGCCTCCCAGTGAACCCAAGAGGAGGCGTGAAACAATGAGCGACGTACGACAGCACGCGGAAGACGTTTATGAGCAGTTTTCGGACCACCTCGACGTAAGCGTCGAGGACGTCGAGGAGCGCTTTCTGACGCTCGTCGACGAGTACAAGGTTCCGATCGACGAAGCCCGGCGCAGCGTTACCAACCATTACCTCGACGAAGCAGGCCTAGACCGTGAGGACATCTCCAGTGGCGGGAGCGAAGCCGCCAAGATCGAAGACATCGACGAACCCGAGCAGTGGGTCGATCTGACGGCGAAAGTGATCGAACTCTGGGACCCACGCAGTGACTCGGTCGCCCAGGTCGGTCTGCTGGGCGATCCGACGGGAACGATCAAATTCACCAAGTGGGCGAAATCCGAACTGCCCGCCCTCGAGGAAGGTGGCGTCTACGAACTCAGAAACGTCGTCACCGACGAGTACCAGGGCCGGTACTCGGTCAAACTCAACTCGACGACCGTTATCGAGGAACTCGAGGACGACCTCGAGGTCGGCGACGATACGAGCGAAATCGAAGGTGCACTGATCGACATGCAACGGGGAAGTGGCCTCATCAAGCGCTGTCCCGTGGAGGGCTGTACGCGCGTCCTCCAGAACGGGCGGTGTCCCGAACACGGAGATGTCGAGGGCGAAGGCGAGTTCGACCTCCGGATCAAGGCCGTCGTCGACGACGGTATCGACGCCCACGAGGTCATCTTCGATAAGGAAGCCACCGAAAACCTCACCGGGATCAGCCTCGAGGAAGCCAAAGAGATGGCGATGGATGCACTGGATACGACAGTCGTCGCCGACGAGATCCGCGAGAAGATCGTCGGCACCTACTACCGCATCGAAGGTCCAACCTTCGGCCGATACGTACTGGCCGACGAGGTCGAAGAACTCGACGGGCCAGTCGACGCCGAGAGCCTGCTAATCAAAGCGAGGTCGATGTAACATGAGCCAGGCAGAACTCACCCGCGAAGTCGCACGTCGCGTCTTCGCCTCCGAATTCAACGATTCGACGTACACGTTCAAAGAAAGCGACGACGAGCGTGCGCCCAACTACGCGCTTTTGCCGACCGGCGACCGAGCCAACCGCGTGTTTATCGTGGGNACGCTCACCGAGACCGAAGACGTCGGCGAGGAAAGNGAATACTGGCGCGGCCGCGTCGTCGACCCCACGGGGACGTTTTTCGTCTACGCCGGCCAGTACCAGCCCGAAGCCGCGGCCGTCCTCCGGGACGCCGAACCACCCGCCTACGTCGCGGTCGTCGGCAAACCCCGGACCTACGAGCCAGAAGACGGCACCATCAACGTCTCCGTCCGACCGGAGTCTATCGCCGTCGTCGACGCCGCCACCCGCGACCGATGGGTCGTCGAAACCGCAACGCGGACACTCGAGCGCATCGACTCCTACACCGAGTGGCAAGCTGACCAGAAAGCACCCGAAAGCGGATCTACCGCACCCACCAACGAGTACGCCCAGATGGCCCGCGACCGGTATGACTCGCCCGTCGAGAACTACCGACGCGACGTTATCCAGGCCTTAGAGCGACTCGAGGAAACAGAAGCAAAAACAACAGCCTAAAGACACACCACTCGAACTCACCCACGGTTTTTGTTGGCTCGAGACTTCTCGAGTCAGTTTGCGATATTGAATCTACACCAGCTGTAACACCCCCCAGCCAAGCCAGGCGATCACGATCGAAAACCCGATTGCCGCGGCGGCCTGTCGGGCCATCATTTTCAGCGCCCAACGAGCGGAGACTTCACGGGCGACAGTAAACGCCGTCACCAGACACGGCAACAAGACACCAGCAAGATAGACGGCGACGAGCACCTCGAGTGGCGAGAGTGCGGTCGCGACATCGCCTTCGGTCAGCAGAGCGATGCCGTCCTTGCGAACCGAGGCCAGAACCACGGTCAGTGCGGCTTCCGCCGGCAGGTTGAACACACCCATTACGGGTCCGAGGACATCGCCCAGGGCGTCGATGACTCCACCCTCGTCGAGCAAGGCGGCGACGAACGTAATGAGGACGAAGACAGGCAGGGCCTTCAGGACGAACTCTCGGAGTGCACTCCAGGCCTCGCGGGCGACGGCTCGAAGGTCGGGCCAGCTCAGGAACGTCCGTCGGTCGATCACGGTGTGAGATTCTCGGGCCTCCGGTGGTGCGATCACGGCGACGTAGATGAGCGTCGTCACCGCAAGCACTGCCAGGTAGGGGCCGACGAGCCACCACATCCCGACGGCGGCGAACACCGCGAGTGTCGCTGGGAACTGGTAGGAACAGGCCGAGCCGAACGAGATCGCCGAGATCGTCGTACACCGCGTACAATCCGAACACGACCGGGTGTTAATCACCGCAGGGACGTTACAACCAAAGCCCATCACCACCCGAACGAGATCGCGACCGGTGAGCCCGACTCGCCGCATCGTCGGGTGTAACGAGACGGTCATCCGCGTTACCAGCCCCGTATTCTTGTAGACACCGATGATGAGAGCAAAAATCAGCATCGTCGGCCCCGCCCAGACGAACAGGAACGGCCCCATCGAGAGAAAGCCATACTGGTTCGCGAGTATTGCCGCGAGCGGCTCGGGCAACGTCGACGCCCATGCGACCAACGGTTCGAAGGCCGCACCGACCAGCGGATCGAGTTCGCCCGCCACCGTGTTTGCAAACCAGACCGCGACTGCCGCCGGGAACAACAGGAGCCCGATACTGACCAGCGGGCCGATGTACGGCCGCTCGAAGATTCGCTCGGGCGGTTCGACCCGTCGGCCGACCGTCCGAGTGGCTTCCGAGGGAAACACTCCCGGCTGCTCGAGTGCCTGCACGATCCGACTATAATCGTCTGTCGCGGGACCGAAAGCATCGGTTTCGGTTCCACCATCGGCGATCGGCCGGGAGACGTTCCGAGCGTCGACCGGCACGATCGGGACGCCGATATCCGCGCTGAGTTGTTCGATCACACGGCCGGTCTCGTCAGTTGCCTCGACTTTGTCCCAGAACGTGACGACGACGGCCCCGAGGTGGTCTTCGACCAGCCCCAACAGATCCTCGAGATCGCTGTCGATGTCCGTCGCCGGAACGACCAGAAGCACAGTTTCGTCGTCGCCGACTGCGTTCAGTGCTTCGCGAGTTGCCTCCGTGTCTTGGTCCAATACGATTCCGGGGGTGTCGACGAACGTGTAATCGTCGGTCACGTACCGCTCGCTGCGGACTGTCGTCCCCCGAAAGTTCCCGCTGGTCGGTCGATCACCGGTCAGCGAGGCGACCAGTTCTGATTTCCCGACGCTCTCTTTCCCGACGACGACTATCGTTTCCCGCTCAGTTCGACTCTGCGGTGTCGTATCTTCCGTGTCGCTCATTGAGTGGCTACCAGTTGCAGTCGATCGGTTCCCGGCAGTCGATCGTCGAGGAAGCTATTGGCTCACGCTCTAGAATGCGGCTTCCGATTCCGAGTCGCGACAGCGCGACGGAGATACCGATGCCCAGGGCTATCGAATCGACGATAGCAGTATCCAGTGGCATGTCTCCGCTGACCGACTTCGAGGGGGGTCGAACTGATTGTTGTATCCGGTGCATCAAATTCGCTGTTTTGCGTGTTCATCAGCACGGATTTCGACGTTACTGATGTGTGTGATGTAGGAATTGTCGGTGGAATCTACGGCCTTCACGTAGCCGCTTGAAACACAGTACTCGACGTACTCGGCCTCAACTGAATGGGAGTCTCCAACGTCTATGTGGACAGTTGCGTTTTCGATAACGTTCGTCGCATGGTGTTCGATATCGGTCATCGTCATCTGAACGCCTCACGCTCTCTCGTATTATATGTTACTAAAACAAATTCAAACTTTAATAACATTTCGGCACCATATGACTGGAGCGATACCATCCCTCAGACCCTACAGAGCAGTCGTGTAGACACCCATAAAGGTAGATACGCGCCAGAAACGGCCCCACAATGGCGATACCCACCACGAGAGCTTCGACACAACCAGTGTTGTCGGGTAGTATTGACTGCTGTAGGTCATTTCGGCCCAACTACGACCCATCGCGGGTGGACCGATAAACCGGTACAGCAATCGGTCTGAGTACTGCTTTGGCAAGCCTGAACTGATGGGTCGAACCAGTTTTCGGGTGTCGGTTCGACGCATCAGCCGACGCTTGACGAAGTAGTACTACTGAGCATTGCACAACACTCATATGAGTTACGTCTATACTATATGGCTGCCACAAATTATTAGAAATAGCTAACTTACTCGAAAAATTACTAAACAGTCGCGTAAGGAAGTAACTGCCAATGCAGAGACCACTGACCACTGCCCCACGAAACGAGACCCAGACACACGCATGAGCTACACCTGTGTCAATTGCAAACGCGACGTCGAACTCGAGGATACCAGTTTCCAAGCAAGCGTCCGTTGCCCGTACTGTGGGCATCGTATATGGTTGAAAGACCGGACACGACGCGTAAAAACAGTAAAAATCGGATAGAAGACGCCTAGTAGTTCGGAGCTCCTGTTTATTCGGCGAGCACCTCGTCGGCCTCCGTGGAGGACACTTCGCTCTCGACGATCGACTCCTTCCACGTGCCGCGGGCGAACCACGCGACGGCGGCGAGTGCCCCGACGACATCACCGAGGACGACCGCCGTCCAGATACCGACCGTCCCCCACTCGAGGACGAAAATCAGGATGTACGCTGTGGGAATCCGGACGAGCCAGAGGCC
>SL_4KL_010_BRINEDRAFT_10002051_pt1 | contig 11353 bp, 11 predicted proteins | sample SodLak_010_BRINE_2_FD_10664 | JGI IMG/M metagenome (IMG submission 10664) | reverse complement strand
CAGCCGCTGACGATGTTTTGAGTACCTTTCGTCGTGTCGGTACTGGCTCGTTTATTTCACTTTCTTCCTCATCCACTTTCTTACTAGTGTTACCCACCATACCTACTCACACAACATTACCAATGTTTAATTAAGTTTACGGGGATGTTTACAATTTTTAACCTCAATAATGATAATAAGGATTACCATGGGGTATATTCCTTTACAATAATAACTAAATAAATCTATAATATAACAACAGACGATACTTGTATTTACACTCTGTCATTATCTATGAGGAATAAACAGTGAGGGGGTTGGTGAGAGTTGGCGCGACAACCAACTCGTGGCACGTACAATATCGAGTCAAGATATTCGAAATCCTGAAACGGAAGACAGCCGACAGGCCAGTATGGACCACGATCAGCGGGAACTGCTGGCAAGTGCCGCCATTGTGGGGATCTTTTTTCTCGTTCAGGTTGGCGCACTCGCGTTGGTCGACCCGTTCGTCCAGGAAGGGCTACAGGAAGTCGAAGATACTGACGATCCGAGCTTGAGTATTTTCTATCTCCTTGCGATTCTCATTGCGACAGCGCTGATGCTTGTGGCGATCAAACACGGCGGTGATGCGGTGTTACGTCTGATCATCATCTTTGCAGGTGTGTACATCGCGTTGTTCGTCTTTGAGATACTCATTCCGGCACTCCTGACTGTCACTGTTGGGGGGTTCTCGATCAATATCCTCGCCTGGGTGAGTGCACTCGTACTCGGTATTTTCCTCTATTTCTATCCGGAGTGGTACGTAATCGATATTGCGGGAATCATCATGGCTATCGGCGCAGCGGCGCTTTTCGGGATCAACTTCGGCATTCTTCCGGCACTCGTATTACTCGTCGCACTCGCGGTCTACGATGCGATCAGTGTCTACGGCACTGAACACATGCTGGCACTCGCCTCGGGGATGATGGACATGCGCGTGCCGGTGGTCTTTGTTGTCCCGCTTTCGCTTTCGTTCACCTTCCTCGACGAGGAGAAACCGGACACTGTCGACTCGGATGCCGATGAGCAGCCTGATCCGGACGAACTCGACGTTGGGGCACTCAACGACCTCGGCCCCGAGGGTGTCCGTGATCTCAACATCCAGACACTCCGAGAAATTGATCTCGACGAAAACGAAGCCGAGGCACTCGATGGTGCGGTCAGGGACGCACTCGAAAAGAAAGGGAGCAAGCGAGATGCGCTCTATATCGGCCTCGGCGATGCAGTCATTCCGACGGTGCTCGTCGCAAGCGCGGCCTTCTTTATTGACACTGGTCCGACGCTGTCCATTGCTGGAATCTCGGCGACGCTTCCGGCAGTCACGGCGATGGTCGGAACGATGATTGGACTGGTCGTTTTGCTCTGGCTGGTTAAACAGGGTCGGGCACACGCCGGCTTGCCACTTCTCAACGGCGGCGCAATCGCTGGCTATCTCGCTGGTGCGCTTGCAAGTGGGCTCACCCTCGTCGAAGCGCTCGGACTGAGCGGATTTCTCTGATCTGGCTGACTTTTCGGATTATCGGCCGGGGAATGCTTCACTCGCCGGTGAAAATTCGATTGTTTCGCCGAGTCCCTGCTCGCACGCCCGATCATAGAGAAGCTTCGCACTGGCGATGGTCTCGATTGCGGTGCCACCGCTGTCAAACAGCGTGATCTCCTCATCACTTTCACGACCGGGTGCTTCACCCGCAATGACTTCGCCTAGCTCTGCGTGGATATGCCCCTCTTCGATGGCCCCTGTTTCGAGTGCGTGGCGGTAGGCCCCGGCGTCTTGATCGAGTCGACCACGTAGATCCGGGACGTACTTCGCACGAGCGACCGTTTTGGTGTCGATTTCGTGCTTGCTCGGGTGATACTGCCCCATCGCGGTGACGTGTGTCCCCGGATCGAGAGCTTCCCCGTCGAAGACCGGTTCGCTTGCGGTCGTCGCGGTGATGACGATACCTGCACCCGAAACGGCGGCCTCACTCGTGGCCACTGTCTCGACGTTCGCATCGAGTTCGTCGTCCATCTCCTCGGCGAACGATTCACGGCTTTCCGGTGTCGGCGAGTAAACGTCGACTTGGTCGAGGTCTCTGACTGTTGCCGTTGCGAGTAACTGTCCGCGTGCCTGCGTACCACTGCCGATCAGTCCTAGCTTGCTTGCGTCCTCGCGTGCGAGTGCGTCGACGCCGACTGCTCCCGCTGCACCCGTCTTCGAGGGATTCATACTCGCTCCGTCAATGACTGCGAGCAACTCCCCGCTTTCGGCATCGAAAAGCGGCAGGACAAACTGTGCATCGCGGTGACCGAACCCGGCAGCGTAGGTGTACCCACCCATCGCGCCTGTCTCCGGGAGGATGGCGAAATAGCCGGTCAGAAATCCCGGCGGATCCGCACTGTTCAGCCGTGTTCGTGGCTCGGCGGGTGCGCCCTCGCCTCGCTGGCGGTACCCTTCCCGAACCGCGGAGACATACTCCGACGGACTCGCAAGTTCGACAAGATCGCTGCTCGTAAGAAACCGAACGTCTGCCATGCCCGTTGATTGCGTGCATAGCCCCAAAGCCGTGCTGGTCGACTCCGTCACTTTGGACAGTGCAGTCTGGTGATTTCAAAACTGATATTAGATGGCGAACAGGATGGCCGTCAAATCATGGTCATTTTTAGCCGTGATAACCGGGTAGAAGAGCTTTAATACGGATGTGTGTAACATTAACATGGAAGGGCAGAGGCGACCCGTCCAATCAGATATGAGTAAGAACGCAACTAACGACACGGAGCAACAGGCTGTCGATCAGGACGAGCAAAACCGATACGCACAACTCAACATCGGTGATGAGGAGTATGTGATCTATGACCGAGAGAATCACCAGGCCTGGATCCAGTCGACAGTAGCTATTTCCCCAACGGAAATGCGCTGACGGGACGCCAGTTGTGTGTTTGTTGACATTTATGCGTTGAAAAAATGGAAACGATCGGTACCACGCTATTTTAAACGGTTTGCGGGCGAACTGTTTTGCATGGAATACGAACTGCTCGGAAGCGAGTCCACCGGGCCAACACTCTCGCTCGATCACGAGCAGTTTGCATACGCCGGCAAGTTCGTTATGTCGAGTACTGGCAAGACCGTTGTCCGTGAGGATGGGGAACTCATCGGGGCGGTCGCGTTCAGTGATGACCATGCCCGGGACCGGACTGTTCGACTCCGGTATGTGACTGTCCGGGAGGACCGCCGTGGTGAGGGAGTCGGTCCACGGCTGCTTCGATTCACTTCGGACCGACTCTCGGAGACGTACGAGGAGGTGTTGATCGCTTCGAACAACCCTATTGCATATCAGGCGTGTTACCGGGCAGGATTCGTCTACACGGGTGAACAGACTGGGATTGCCGAAGTCCTCTTGCGATACCAGCCGACCGACCGTGAGACGCAACCGTATCGGGAGGGGCTTGCCGTGTTTCAAAACCGGGAACTTCCAGCCGAACACGAACGCATTCTTGACGACCACGCCGACAGTGAGCCGCCAGCGGTCGTTTCGGTTCCGGATAATCAGTGAAAACAGATCAAACGGGCGATTCGAACAGCCGTGCCTCGCAGTTCCGGCAGGAAACGGCCGCGACTTCGTGAGTCGAACAGCAGGATTCAACGGTTTCCGTTTCGAGTTCTGGAATGCCACCGCAGGTCGGACAGGTATCGATGAAAATCCGCAACCCGGAAAGCAGTTGACTCCGGTCCTGTATCGAGAGGTCATCCCAGTTGCCGACGCGAGATTCGAGTGAACTCGCTGCGCCCAGATCCGCATAAAAGGCGGCCTCTGACTCCCACCGGCCGACGACGTTTCCGTCCAGCCGCGCCTGGAAGGCGTCACCGTACTCTTCGAACTCGACCGATCCTTCTTCGACACCGAGCAATTCGAGCAGTCGCTGTCGCCCTGTTTTTGCTGTTTCGACGCGTTCGATCTCGTCGTACCACTGCTCTCGGAACCTCGCGGTGAGACAGAGGTCGTCTTCGTCTTCGCATTCTCCGATTGCGTCGGCGGCTACGAGCACCTGCTCGGGGTCGAGGTCCGTATCGACGGTGACGCTTTCGGGTGCTTTCCCGAACAGTTCGAGCAGCCACGGCGGAAAGTACTGTTTCGTCAACTCGGGTGTTCCGGGCACCAGATATCCCCGGAGATAGATCGCAAGCAGCGACACCACTAAAAATGCAATTCCGGCACCGGCCCCGGCTGTCGGCGTCACAAGCACTGTCCCCACGAGGGAAATGCCGGCAGCCAACACGACTGCGATGATCGTATTGACAACCGTACACGGGATACACCGGTTCTCGCCGGTGTACTCTGGCTGCCGGAAGCGCTCGGTTAATCCACCTGTTGTACTCATACTATGGTTACTGCGCCCACTTCCGACTAAAATTGTTGGGTCGTATTCGGTGACTCACCCAGACACCGTTCCAAGTCGATATTGTCACTGACGAGTGTCTCCGTGGCGCCGTGCGGTGACTGTTCTTGTCGGGTGGTCGAGGGATGGTCGACGCCAGCAGCGTCTCCGTCATCGTTGGATTAGTACTCTGTTCTCTTCCGTGCGCCCTGTCCGCTGTCGACTGGATGTTTTTCTTTTCTCACGTGGGTAATAAGGTCTGCCTGGTCGTAGATGTGGGCTGGTTTCTCGTGGCCGCCGGTCAATCCGAGTTCCAGTTGCTCGGGCTTGGACTCGACGAGTGCTTCTGGCTCGATGAGTTCCCGGTTCGCTGCGTACAGAATCTCGTCAAGGATGAGCATGTGACAGCCCTCGGCTGGACCACTGTCCAGTGAAATCGGCCCACGACAGTCTGCACAGGCTTCTATTACCTCTTTTGCTCTGTCGAGCCCCGCACGGGCCTGGGCTGCGTGGTCGGCCTCGGTTGAGCCGTCGTTCATCCCATGCCAGCCGTATTCGCCGAGATTTTCGTACGGAAAGCCAGGCATCTGCCTGACCGCGTTGTACTCGCCACGCACATCCTCGACAGTCCCGGCACCACCTTTCATCAACTGGATCATGTGGACGCGATAGCCATGTCCAGCTGCCCGAAATCCCATCCCCATCGCAGCCGTCGTTTTGCCCTTGCCATCTCCCCACCAGACCTGGACGAGACCAAATTCTTCAGGAGCTGATGGCTCAATTGGAGTTGCGGTTGGTCGACGATTCGCTCGGTTTGGTCTGTCGCTGTTTTCGGTCACTGGTGACTCTCTATCCGGTCGACGAAGCTATCGATTGCCCCACTCTCGGCATGCAGGTGTGTGTACGTGCCAAGCGTGTTGTACTCGGTGAGACCGTCGTGTTCGCCATCGATGCCATCACCGCGTCGCATCTCGAATGCGAAACGAGCATCCCTGTCAGTGCTTGCACTGGAGTAGTGAAATTCGTGGCCTCGACGGGTCGCACCGGCCGAGGCTGTCAGCGTGTCTTCGCGTGCGCGAAATTCGACGTGATCCAATGCCTGATATCGCTCGCGCATCTCGATTTCCGCAGGGAGGACACCAGCCATCTCGAACGTATCTCCATCAGTTGTCCGAAGCGAGTCGGCAAGCAGCATCAATCCCCCACACTCACCGAGAATAGGAAGCCCCTCGCTTGCTCGTGTTCTCATCGTTCCGAGTGCCACAGACCCAGCGAGTTTCTCGGCGTGGAGTTCGGGATAGCCACCGGGCAGATAGAGACCATCACACGGGGGAACGTCCTCACCAGCTGTCGGCGCAAACGTAACAACGTCTCCTCTGGTGGCGAGTCGTTCCCGGACTGCCGGATAGATGAACCGGAAAGCCTCGTCTTCTGCAACTCCAATTCGACACGACCCCTCACTCGGTGGGTCGACTGGTTCTGGGTCGACTGGTTCTGGGTCGGGTGGTGTGGCTGCAACCTCCNGAAGTCTCTCGGTATCGATGTGTTTGGACAACGCCGACAGCGTCTCCGACTCTAGCGGCGCTTCATCGCCCATCTGCAAGCCGAGATGGCGTTCGGGGATATCGAGTTTGTCACTCGGCGGAATCCGTCCGAAATATGCAAGCTCTTCGGGAAGCGCCTCGCAAATTCCGTTCTCGTGGCGACCGCCGTGTGTTCGCTGGGAAATAATGCCGGCAACCTCGATGTCGTAGCCTGCCTTCGAAGCGTACTGTGCAAATCCGTAGGCGGTCGCTCCAACGCTTTCCATACTGGCACTGCCATCGACGACGAGGACGACTGGCAGGTCGAGCAACGCTGCAACCTCAGCAGTACTGGAATGGTCACCATCGTACAGCCCCATCACACCCTCGACGATGCAGATATCACCGGACCCCCGGTGGTAGTTTCGCAACAATCCATCCTGACCTTCGAGCCAGCTATCCAGTGTGCGCGATGGACGGGAAGCCACTGTCGCGTGATGGCTCGGGTCGATATAATCCGGTCCTGCTTTCGCGGGCTGGACTGTCAGTCCCGACTCTTCGAGAGCCTGTATCGTCGCCAGCGTCGCTACGGTTTTTCCGACACCCGACTCCGTTCCCGCAAGAACGAACCCCTTCATTGCTTGGTGAACAGGAGCAGTAGTACCACCCCGAACGGCATTGGCGGCGCAGTAAAAGGGCCACCCATCAGGACGGCTGTACCACTCATTCTTCCTCGCTTCCTTCGTATGTCACTCCAGTCCGGCGTGCCACAGGCTGGAGGAGATACCGGTCAGCTTGCCCACGACGGACTGGTGTAAAATCACCGGTGAAGGTCGTGGTTTCGTCTTCTCGGATCTCAAAGGGGTGTTTGAACTGGAGTGGTGCATTTCCCGGTGTTTCGACAGTTGCGGACTCGCCATTTTCCAGCACTCCCTCGACACCGCTCACGTCGAGTTGCAGAAACTGGTAGTCCCCAGTTTCAATCTCGCGTTCGTCGATCAACTGCGTGTTGCCATCCTGCAGTTCGACGAGATCAGCCTCTACTGACTCGTCAAACTCGTGGTACCGGCGGTCATTGCTCTGTTCGACATCATCTTCATCCTGCTGTTCGACACCATCATCTTCGTCTCCTTGTTCTCCGTCATCGTCGCTCTCACCGGGTTTGATCCAGATACCCTGAATCGTCACCACACAGGAGTCGAAGTCAGCGATATCTCCGGGTTGATCCGTCACTTGCGTTGCGAGTGTGCCCGTGGCTGTCGCAGAACTTGCACAGCCAGCCAGCCCAATTGTTCCTGCCGCTGCGATACCAGTCGATTGTAGATAGGTCCGCCTGCTAAGCTGTGTCATAATTGTGTTTTCCGTCGGGTGGTCTTCCGGGTAGCTGTATTTATACCTGGCGGCCAATACGGTGATCTGTCATCATTGGATGGCTGCTGGGTTGGCAGTGCTTTCGTTATACCACCGACGACCATTTCCCCCTTCCTTCGGAAAGTGAGGTTGTATTAGAACAACCGTATTGGAAAACCTTTTATTGGGCGAGACAGACGAGAGAACTGCGGCCGGGCGAGCCTCTCGATGGGAAACCGACCCCACGGTAGTGGTAACACTGTCCAACTGGATCGGCGGGGAGGACTCGGCGGCCAAAAGCGACTATGAGCCAGACGACGACACAACTTCACGGGAGAATCGAGACAGTACTGGAGCGTGCCACCACAGACATCGAAGAATCATTCGCAAGCGAGACAGTCGCCACCCTCACACAGGAGACAGCGCGTTCGCTGTATGCGGAGGCAACACAAGGAGAGATCTACGAGGGTCTCTTGCAGGTATTGACCGCACGGATCGAACGCAACCCGGCATATAAACACCTTGCAGCCGAGGTCTTCCGCCAGCAGTACTACCGGCAGGTGATTGGCGAGGATCTGACTGGCGGCGAACGCGAGGAAACGTACCGGGCGACGTTCGCTGCGAACATCGAACGGGGTGTCGAGGCGGGACTGCTGGATGATCGACTGCTCGATGTCTTCAACCTCGAAACACTGGCGGAATCGCTGGTTCCCGACCGCGACAGGAAATTCGAGTATATGGCGATGGAGACGCTCACCCAGCGATATTTCATCCATACGGCTGCTGACGAACCGCTTGAGTTGCCACAGGCGTTCTGGATGCGGGTGGCGATGGGACTTGCACTCGACGAGGACGACCCTCACTCACGCGCCGTCGAGTTCTACGAGGTACTGTCAAAACTGGAGTTCACACCGTCGACGCCGACGCTCTTTCACAGTGGAACCACACATCCACAGCTTTCCTCGTGTTACCTGACGACGGTACAGGACGATCTCGAATCGATCTTCGACGCGTACAAACACCACGCAAAACTCTCGAAATACAGCGGCGGGCTGGGCAACGACTGGACGAACATCCGGGCAGCAGGCGCACGGATCGAGTCGACCGGCGTTGAATCGACCGGGATCGTTCCCTTCCTGCGGATCAGCAACGACGTGACTGCGGCGATCAACCGCTCGGGGAAACGCCGCGGTGCCGCCTGTGCCTATTTGGAATGCTGGCATCTCGACTTCCCGGCGTTTCTCGACCTCAAGCGAAACACGGGCGACGAGCGCCGGCGCACGCCGGATATGAACACCGCAGCGTGGGTGCCGGATCTGTTCATGAAACGCGTCGAGGCTGACGAACAGTGGACGCTGTTTTCACCCGACGAGGTGCCGGATCTACACGGACTATACGGTGAAGAGTTTGAACAGCGCTACCGGGAGTACGAACAGGCTGTGGAAGACGGTGAGGTCGAAAACTACGAGCGAGTCGAGGCAACGGAACTGTGGCGACAACTACTCACCCGGCTGTTCGAGACTGGCCACCCGTGGGTGACGTTCAAAGACCCCTGTAACGTTCGCAGCCCGCAGGACCACGCTGGTGTCGTCAACTCTTCGAATCTCTGTACGGAAATTACGCTGAATACGAGCGAGGACGAACACGCGGTCTGCAATCTCGGCAGCGTGAATCTGGCGACACACGTCCGCGATGGTGAACTCGACCGCGAATATCTTGCCGAGACAATCGAGACGGCGATGCGGATGCTCGATAACGTCGTCGACCTCTGTTTCTATCCCACAGAGGAGGCCGAAGACAGTAACATGCGCCACCGACCGGTCGGACTGGGAACCATGGGCTTTCACGAAGCGCTCATGCAGGTGGATGTTCCGATGGGCTCTGAAACGGCAGTCGAGACGGCGAATCGCTGGCAGGAGTTCGTCTCCTACCACGCCATCTCGAACTCTGCGAAACTCGCTGCCGAACGCGGTTCCTATCCTTCCTTCGAGGACTCGAAGTGGGACCGTGGTCTGCTCCCACAGGATACGGTCGACCTGCTTGCTGACGAACGCGGCCGGGAGATTCCGACCGAGCGAACAGAAACGCTCGACTGGGACGCGGTTCGTGCACAGATCGACGAGCACGGCATGCGAAACTCGAATACGATGGCAATCGCGCCGACGGCGACCGTTTCGACGATCAACGGCACGACGCCGTCGATTGAACCACTCTATTCGAATCTCTACGTCAAATCGAATATGAGCGGTGATTTCACGGTCATCAATGACCAGCTAGTCGCCGACCTGCAAGAGCGCGGTCTCTGGGACGAAGAGATGCGCGAGCAGATCAAATATCATGATGGTTCGATTCAGGAAATCGACCGAATCCCAGAAAAACTGCAGGAGTTGTACCGGACCGCCTTCGAAATCGACCCACGTCACCAGTTGCGGCTGACCGCCCACCGCCAGACGTGGATCGACCAGTCNNTTTCACACAACGTCTTTTTCCCGTCGACTGATGGCACCTTACTCGATNANATCTACCGAACTGCCTGGGAACTCGGNNTNAAGACGACCTACTATNTGCGGACACTGGGTGCCTCACAGATCGAGAAATCCACTCTCGATATGGACGANTACGGAAAGACCCAGCACCGCGACACCGGTAGAACCGACCAACAGACCGACACCAGTGGAACCGACCAGCAAACCGACACGGACCTCGCAGCCGTCGAAGATCCGACCTGCGATGCATGCCAGTAACCATGCCAATTCTCAACAATAGCCAACAACACGACCCGAACAAGATACTGCCAATCGACTACGACTGGGCCCGGGAGTACTACGAAGCGGGCGTCAACAACAACTGGGTACCCGAGGAAATTCCGATGCAAGAAGACATCTCCCAGTGGAACGGCGACGCTCTCACGGAATCAGAGCGCCAACTCGTCGAGTGGAATCTCGGGTTCTTCTCGACAGCGGAGTCACTGACCGCGAACAACATCGTGCTCGCACTCTATGAGTATGTCACTGCTCCGGAGTGTCGCCAGTATCTCCTCCGGCAAGCCTACGAGGAGGCGATTCATACGGACACCTTCATTTACTGCTGTGACTCGCTTGGCTTCGACCCGGAGTACATGTATGGAATGTACGACCGAGTGCCGGCAATCGAACAGAAAGACGAATTCGTCGTCGATCTCACGAGGGCACTCGATGATGGCTCCTTTACCATCGATACAACCGCCGACGTCCGCGAGCTAGTGAGAGATCTCGTTGGCTTTTACGTCATCATGGAGGGAATCTTTTTTTACGCTGGCTTTGCGATGATGCTCGGGCTGAAACGCCAGAACAAGATGGTCGGTACCGGCCAGCAGTTCGAGTACATCATGCGCGATGAGTCCCTGCACGTTGGCTTCGGTGTCGATCTCATCAACCAGATCCGCGACGAGAACCCCGGCGCCTGGACCGATGAGTTCGAACAGGAGGTCGCTGATCTCATCACGGAGGCGGTCGAACTCGAACAGATCTACGCTCGGAAAGCCTGCCCGGACGATATTCTCGGGATGAGTGCCGAGCAGTTCGCCCAGTACGTCGAGTACATCGCTGATCGACGGCTCGGCCAGCTTGGGATGGACGACCAGTATGGCTCCGAGAACCCCTTCCCGTGGTTGAGCGAGCAAGTCGACCTCAACAAGGAGAAAAACTTCTTCGAGACGCAGGTCACCGAGTACCAAAGCGGTGGATCGCTCGACTGGTAGTCAACTCAACTGCTCGTACTCGTCGAGATACTCGCCGTAGACCGAGAGGGCTTGCTCGATTGGCTCGCTGTCGGTCATATCGACACCAGCCTCTGAAAGAAGTTCGAGCGGATAGCCGTGTGAGCCACTGCGGAGGAACTCGCGGTAGCGGTTTGCGGCCGGTTCGCCTTCCTCTTTAATCGCTTCGACGAGTGAGACCGCAGCACAGATTCCCGTCGAATACTGGAAGACGTAAAACGCCCGGTAGAAGTGTGGAATCCGCATCCACTCGCGGGCAATCCGGTCGTCGATGACGCCGGGTTCGTAGTAATCTCCTTTGAGTTCCCGATATAGCTCGTCGAGTCTGTCGGCAGTCAGTGGCTGGCCC
>SL_4KL_010_BRINEDRAFT_10002048_pt1 | contig 11362 bp, 9 predicted proteins | sample SodLak_010_BRINE_2_FD_10664 | JGI IMG/M metagenome (IMG submission 10664) | reverse complement strand
GAGCAGGCCACTGGAGGCTGCGATATCGGCGGCATCCCCGATCCGATGGGTGAGTGTGTCGACGAGCCCGAGTGGGTCGGTGCGTCCGTCCGCGGCAAGGGCCGGGTTCCGATCATCGAGAAGGGCGAGAAACCGGCCGGCGGCGGCAAACAACTTACACGCGACAGGCGGGTACTGATGCTCGAGTCCCTCAGTCGTGACCACGAGTGTGGACGGATCAGTGGTTGCACAGGCCGTGATCACGGTGGATCGGCACGCCGTACTTTGGACGAGTGCGCCATCGTGGGGACACTCGGAAGCGTCGACAGTGAGCGTCGTCCCCGTTTCGACGACCTGACAGCCACAGTCCCCTCCCGATTCACTCGAGTCTTGGACACCCTTGGCAGCGGGTTTCACCTCGATTTTGCCGGTCCCGTTCCCGAATCGGCGGCGACATTGCTCGAGTAGGTCGTGCAGTGACTCGAGTCCCGTCGATTCCGGTGTCATACCACCGCTCGCGGCCCGATGGTATTTAAATCCGAACTCAGTGCCCGCCCTGTCGTCGCCTCTTGTCGATGACGGTGACCAGGAGCAGTGCCCCCAGTACCGAAAGGGCCTGTACAGCCCCGAAGCCGGGCAATTCGTCGACCGTTTCGGCCGCCTGTGAGCCGAGATCACGCTCGACGGTTACTGTGGTCTCTTCGTCACCGACGGCAATCTCGTAGATCGCTTCCTGATCGAACGACGTCGTCGTCTCCACGGTCTCCGTGTCCCCTGGCTCGAGGACGACGCGTTCCTCGGTGATGGTGCCTGCGCTGGTTCTGAACTCGAGGGTCGTCTCGCCGATTCGATCAGCCGTATTGTCGACGGTTGCGGTGACGGTGATCGTGTCGCCGGGTTCGGCCTCAGTAGGTGTCACCTCGAGTCCAGTCACCGTCGGTTCCGCCGGTGTGAGGACGTCGATTGTCAGCGGGTAGTCGCCAGCGTGGAGTGTGTACCGACCGGGCTCTTCCGGTGTCCACGCCATTGACTCGGTGATCGTTTCCCCGGCCTCGAGCGTGCCAGTTGCGTCGTCGCCGGTTACCCCATCGACGCGGAGCGCCGTCCGATATGGGCCGTCTCGGTCGCCGTCGTTGCTGACCTCGAGCGGGACTGTCAGTGTCTCGCCGATGTGTATCGGTTCGAACGTCTCGACGGTCCGTTCCTCGAGCAGGCCGTCGATAGCGAGTGGCTCCCCGGGATGGGGAGTGGCGTGGATGACTGGCGTCGGTTGCCCGAACGCCGCCTCGTGGGCCGACTCGTCCCAGGTGTCGGGAACTGCGTCCGTGTAGGCGTACCGCTCAGCCGTTTCGTGTCCGTCGCTTCCTCCAAGCGCCTCGATCGTGTCGAGCCAGTGATCGCCCTCGATGGCACCCTCCTGGCTATTGAGGTCGGCAAAGACGTCCTCGAGGGTGTGCTCGCCGTCAGTTGTAAGTCGAAGGTCTCGGTCGACGGCGGCGTAGGCGAGTGGCCCTTTCACGTAGTCGGTGTGTTCGTCATGCCAGGTCGATGGTTCGGCCAGAACCCCCTGGGCGTACGGTGTCTCCTGTCCCTCCGCGAGGAACCGCTCGAGTTCGTCGTACTCGATCAACCCCTGGTCGTAGGCGTTGGTGGCCGCGTAATACTCCGCTTGTGCCTCGATCAGCCAGGTGTGGGCCGTGTCGACCTCGCCGTTGGCGTAGGCCTGGCGGGTGTGGACGTACTCGTGGAGCCAGACGTTGTTCGCCGCCTCGAGTGGCGCGTCCGCTTTCACCCAGGCGTCGTGTTCGCCGTACTGGATACCTTCGGGGCCCCAGTCGATGCCGTCAGTCGGTGCTGCCACGACGAGAACATCGTCTGACTGGCCGCCGACACGCATCGTCTCGCTCGCCGTGGCGAGCACGTCGAGAATCTCGCCGGGGGTGGCCTCGAGCTCGTTTTCGGCAGCCTCAGGGACGGCGAGCGTGATCGTCTCCCCCTCGACCGTGGTCTCGTGGGTTTCAGTGGGACCGAAAACCGCGATATTCGAGCCAGCAATGCCTTGGTCCTCGACGGTTACCGTCTGTGTCGTTCCGACGGCCTCCGTCTGGCTCCAGGCCAGGTTGAGCTGTGGAACGGCGACGATTCCCCACTCGCCAGTGTCGCCGAAGGTGTAGCCGTCGCCGCGCTCGTGGGGGTGGGCGTGATCGGTGTCCTGCCCGCGTTCGTGGTGGCCGATATCCGTCCGGTTCGCCTTGAGTGCGAGTCGAAGTTCAGGACCGTTCTCGGAATCGTCCACGCCCCACTCATACGAGCCGTCAGGTGTTTCCTCGAACCCAGCTTTCGAGATGACGTCGCCGTCAACTGGCTGGACCTCGAGTTCGGTGACGACGTCGGGAACGGCATACTGCACTACGGCTTCGAACTCCCCTGGCTGGTCAGGGTGGTGCTCGAGGTGGACCGTTTCCTCGAGTAACCCGGCGTCTTCGCTGGTGGCGCTCGTTTTGCCCCCGGAAGTCGCGTTCTGGGCCACTGGCGCGGACTGTGTTACTTTTTGTACCGCCAGCTGGTCGACGTGCGTCGCTTCGAACGTTCCCTCGGCCGAGGTCGCCATCTCGAGTGCCGGTTCACCCGAGTGGACGACATCGGGAAGGGTCGTCCCCTCATCAGCCCCGGCAGGGCCGGCAGCCACCCCGACAGCCAGCATCAAACACACCAGCAACAGCCCGATCCAGCATACCCGTGAGTGCACGAAAGACTGTCTCTCGAGCACGTGTATTACCTTTCCGGCCCGCTCGAGTCGTGGGTTTGGCACGATGAAGGCGGACCCTCTCGAGAAACCTTACTCGTCGCCGCCTGGATACGACACGGAGAACACGTCCTCGACCAGCGGGTCCTCGCCCTCGACAGCTTCCTCACCACCCGGACTCACGCTGCCCGTTCGATACCCGTGGAGATCGAGCGTGACGTGTTCGAATCCAAGCTCCTGGAGGGGATCACGTACCGACTCGACGAAGGCTGGATCCAGCGCGTCCTCGAGGTCGTCCGGCGCGACTTCGATCCGGGCCAGACCGTCGTGATCGCGGACGCGAAAGCCCTCGAAGCCCCACTGACGGATCAGGGCCTCGGCGCGTTCGATTCGGCTCAGTCGTGCTTCCGTGACGGGCAGTCCTGTCGGGATCCGCGAGGACAGACACGCCATCGAAGGTTTGTCGGCGACAGAGAGGCCATACTGGTCGGCAGTTGCCCGAACGTCCGCCTTCGAAAAGCCGTGGGTGAGCAGTGGCGAGTGGATCTCGAGTTCTTCGACCGCGCGCAACCCGGGTCGATGGCCAGCACCAGGGTCGTCGGCGTTCGTCCCGTCGCAGACGGTTTCAATCCCGAGCTCGCGCGCCTTCTCGAGCATCTTCCCGAGGCGCATGGTCCGGCAGTGATAACAGCGATCACCGTCGTTCTCGACGAAGGCCTCGCTGTCGAGTTCCGAGAACGAGACGACCTCGTGACGGATGCCGATTTCGGCAGCGACGCGCTTTGCATCCTCGAGTTCGGCGGCAGGGAGGGTTTCGCTCTTTGCGGTGCAGGCAACGGCCCGCTCGCCGAGGGCGTCAGCGGCTAACGCCGCGACGGTACTCGAGTCGACCCCACCGGAGAAGGCGACGAGGACGCCATCGTGGGTGGCCAAGTCACTGATCGCGGCCGTCTGTTTCGCCTCGAGTGTCGTCATTGGCCTGGGTTCGACCTCGGGAGTCAAAAGGTCGTTGACCCGTGGCCGGCACCTGCGAGCGACGAAGTTTATAATGTCCGCGGGCTTATGGACCTGCCAACGAGATGGAAGAGAGTATATCGGGCTTCAAGACACGCGGCGACTGGGGTGACGTCGTCGAACACGGCGAGCGGATCACCCAGGCGCTCCGGGAACTGGGCGTTCACGACCCGGAACTCGATGCCGATGCCCGGTTTGCCCGGGCCTTCGAGGAGTGGGACGAGTGGCGGCCGAAAGCCCACGAACGTCTCGAGACTGACGTGAGCGAGAAGACTGCCGAGCAGGCGAGTGTCGAAGAGGGCGAAGGCGAAAAAGCGGGCAAAGACGCCGACGATGACGTCAAAACGGCCGGCGAGAAACTCTCAGAATCGTACGCCGCGCTCGAGGAAGACGATGCCGAGCACGCCGTCGACAACTGGCGAGAGTCAGTCGATTACATGACACGAGCGGCCGATACCGCGAGTCGCAAGGCGTTGCGCCGGGTCGAAGACACCGTCTATCGCAAGGTGATGACACAGCTCGCGCCATACTACTTCGACAACGAACTCATTAGCGCGAATATCCAACAGACCGGGCGTGGCGACACGACGAAATTCGTCTTCGAGGTCAATGTCAACGATGACTCCCTCAAATCCGACGTTTCAGACCGATTGGCGACCTACGAAGACGATATCGACCGCTGGCACGTCACGGTCGAGAAGGATACTGAAGCGGCCGAAGCGATCGAGGGCGCTGAGCCACCGCCGGAACCGGCCGAACACTCGCGTTCGACGACGAACTGATCCTTTTAACAGGCCTGAGTCAAGCGGTTTGCGTATTTCCACTCGAGTGATGCGCCAGGGAAGACAGGAGCCGTCGCCAGTCGGCACACACTTGTATGGGCTCCCAATATAGCTGGACATCGAATGGTCGACATCGCCACGTTGCTCACCTTCGCACTCGCCGCGCTGGCGAGTCTCTTCATGGCCTGGACCATCGGCGCGGGCTCGAGCGGCTCGACACCCTTTGCGCCGGCGGTCGGGGCCAACGCGATTTCGGTGATGCGAGCGGGCTTTCTGGTCGGCATCTGTTGTCTGTTCGGGGCCATCTTCCAGGGCGAAAACGTCTCAGAAGCGGTCGGAGCCGAGCTCATCGGCAACGTCACGCTCACCGCCGAAGCGGCCACACTCGGGTTGACCATCGCGGCTATTCTGGTCGCTATCGGTGTCTTTACGGGCTATCCAATAGCGACGGCGTTCACCGTCACCGGAGCCGTCATCGGCGTCGGCCTGGCGATGGGCGGCGATCCGGCCTGGCTCAAGTACCAGGAGATCGCCACGCTCTGGTTGCTCACCCCGTTCGTCGGGGGCGGAGCCGCCTATCTGATCGCTCGAGCGCTCCGGGAAGAACCGATACCCGAGCGATACGTCGTCCTGGGGCTGACCGGCCTCGTCGGGCTGTTACTGGCGAACATCGAGTTTGCCGTCCTCGGCTCCGGCAACGAGGGTGCCTCTATCGCCCAATCCTTGGCGGGTCCGCTTCCGGGTCCCGAAACGGTCATGGTTGGAGTCGTCTCGATCAGCCTCGCAAGTCTCTGTGTCGGCGCGCTCTGGCTGGATATGCGCCACGGGACGACCGTCGCCGAACGGCACTTCCTGCTCGCACTCGGAGCATTGGTCGCGTTTTCCGCAGGGGGCAGTCAGGTCGGGCTGGCCGTCGGCCCCCTGTTACCGATCGCACCGGACGTCGGCCTCTCGCTCACTGCGTTGCTCGTCGGTGGTGGCGTTGGCCTCCTCGTCGGTGCCTGGACGGGCGCGACACGGATGATCAAAGCTATCTCACAGGATTACTCCTCACTCGGCCCGCGACGGTCGATCGCCGCCCTCATCCCTTCGTTTGCCATCGCACAGGTCGCGATCCTGTTCGGGATTCCCGTCTCGTTCAACCAGATCGTCGTCAGTGCGATCATCGGCAGCGGCTACGCCGCCTCAAGCACCGGCGGCGGTGTTAGTGCCCGGAAGATGGGATTCACCGTCCTCGCCTGGGTGTTGTCGCTCGCTGGAGCAATCGTCGTCTCGTTTGCAGGCTATTGGGCGCTCGAGTCCGTGCTCCTGTAGGGTGGTCGTGTGCGTGTTGAGCACGAGCGCACGAACGCCTATGACCGTGCCCATCAAACTGCCACCATGGACGACATTCATGTGGCCATTATCGGGGCCTACGGCAGTGCGGGTGTCGCTGTTGCCGACGAATTGCTCGACCGAACCGAGACACAAACCTTGAAACTGACGTTGATCGATCACGGGGAACCCGGCGGCGGGCTCTGTATCCTTCGGGGATGTATGCCCTCGAAGGACGTTCTGTCGGCCGCGAAACACCGCTATCAGGCACGGCACGACGACCGTCTCGAGGGAGTGCCGACTGTCGACCCCGAGGCGATTATCGCCCAAAAAGACGAGCACATCCACGGCTTTGCCGAGCATCGCCGCGCACACGTCCACGACCTGGCTGCCCATGAGAACGTCGAGTTCCTGCACGAGACGGCCCGATTCGTCGATGATCGAGTCATCGCCGTCGGTGACCGCACGCTCGAGCCGGACTACGTGGTGATCGCGACGGGATCGACGCTCAACGTTCCAGGGACCCCAGGCATCGAGGACGTGAACTTTCACTCGAGCGCGGACGTCCTCGACGCGACGACGTTCCCCGATTCCGGGATCGTGATGGGCTTTGGCTACATCGGGCTCGAACTCGTCCCGTATCTCAGCGAGGTCGGCGGTGTGGACCTCACTGTCATCGAGCACGACGATCATCCACTCGATGAACTCGAGCCAGCGTACGGCGAAACGATACTCGATCTCTATCGCGACCACTTCGATATCGACATCTTGACCAATGCGGACGAGCGCCACCTCGAGCCTAGGGACGACGGCGGTGTCCGCCTGACTGTCGACCGTGACGGGACGACCGAAACCGTCGACGCTGACCAACTCTATCTGTTCACTGGCCGACGGCCGACCATTGCGGGACTGGGCCTCGAGGAAACCAGCCTCGAGGCGACGCGGGACTGGGTCGAGCCGACGATGCAAGCGGCTACCGACGAGCGCGTGTTCGTCGTGGGTGACGTCAACGGCCGCGAACCGATCCTCCACGTGGCCAAAGAACAGGGGTTCGCCGCCGGCCGAAACATCTTGCGACACGCCGCAGGCGAGTCACTCGAGCCCTACACGAACATCCCCCACCACGTCATCTTTTCAGGTCTTGGGGTGTATCCAGTCGCCAGATTGGGCCACACACCCGAGACGGCGGCGGAATCGGCGATGGATACGATCGTCGTCACCACGGAGGCCTCGAGTGACGGGGTATTCAAGAGCAAGAACCATCCCGAGGGGCTCGCAACCCTGGTAGTCAACGCCGACGATGGCAGTGTCATCGGTTATCAGGGCCTCCACCTCCACGCGGATGTGATGGCCAAAACTATGCAACTCGCCGTCGAAATGCGTCTCGACGTGCGTGACCTCCCGGACCGGGCGTACCACCCGACGACGCCGGAAATTCTCGACACCCTGTTTCGGAAAGCCGTCGCCGAACTCGAGTCCTGACTACGACTCGAGTTCGGGATCGAACAATGCCTCGATCGAACACTCGAAGCAGGCGGCGAGCTTGAACGCGAGCTCGAGGGAGGGGTCGTACCGGTCGCGTTCGATAGCGTTGACCGTCTGACGAGAGACACCGACGAGCGCCGCCAGGTCGCCCTGGCTCAGGTCCCGCTCCTCTCGATAGCTCCGCACGTCGTTTTTCATGCGTGATGGTGATCGTAGTAGGTGTGTGCAATACCGAAAACGACGAACAGTCCGACGAACGTCCAGATGATTCCCCAGAATTCGGGCGCTACGTCGTAGACACCGGTTGCGTCGACGGCAACGGCAGCGGGCGTCAACAGGACGCCGACGACAGCGGCGATTCCAAGGGTCACTGCCCCGGCCTTGCTCGCAACCTCGTCCTGGCGTTCGTCCTCGAGGTCGATCTCAGTCCCGTACTGAATGCCCAGCATCCCGAAAAAGCCGAGCCAATAGAGAATCGTCCCGGCGTACACGACCNTCGGNTCTGGATACACGACCCAGACCGCGACGGCGGCGAAGAGGGCGAAAATTCCGCCCCAAAGGCTGTAGTTCGACCATCGGCGGTACTGTTGGCGCTTTTTCTGTCTCTGGCGAGCGGATTCAATATCGGTCATCATGGTGTAAAGCTCGTTTTACAGTAAAGCGTACTTTACACCTTTATTTAACTCTTCCGCTCACTCGACTGGAGCCTGCCGCCAACCGACGTCTTATGACTCCACCGTCCTGAGCGNCGCNTATGCCACTCNACCTGGCAATGGGGTGGCGACACCTCCTCTTTCAGTCCTGGCCGATCGATCCCGAGCGACTCGAGGAACGCCTCCCTGCGGCGCTCTCGCCGGACACGTACGACGGATCAGCGTGGCTCACCGTCGTGCCCTACACGAACGTCGCGGTCAGACCTCGTGGTGTCCCTGCTGCGTTTGGGGTCGCGCTCCCGGAACTGAACCTTCGGACGTACGTCACCTGTGGGGACCGCTCTGGTGTCTACTTCTTTAGCCTGGATGCCGACGGATTGGCGAGCGTCCTCGGCGCTCGGGTGCTTCACGGGTTGGCCTACTACTACGCCCGGACGAGCCTCGAGTGGGTCGATGGGCGCGTTCACTTCGAAAGCCGTCGTCGTCATCCGGGGGCTCGAGCGGCGACCTATCGCGCGACCTACTGGCCCACGGGCGAGCCGTTCGAAGCCACGACGGACGATCACGCCAGATTCCTGACCGAACGGTATCGCCTGTTCACGGAGGGGCCCGACGGAGGGGTTCGAACGGCACGGATCGATCACGGTCCCTGGACCCTCTACCCTGCCGACGCTGACGTTCGAGAGAATACCTTGTTCGCGGCCAACGGCTTCGAGCGACCCGAAGGAGACCCGGTTTCGTACTACAGCCCCGGACTGGACGTCGTCGCTCGAGCCAGCGAGCGTGTCGAGACCGGGAGGAGATCCGGGTGAACTCACTCGAGCGTGTCCGTGGCCTTGTCAGTGGTGTACGTGACGTCACCTCGAGCCCGTACGTTAGACACCGCCTATGACGCTCAAGCCGACACCACGCGACGACGCGATCCCCACAGTCCCGGAGGGCGTAATCGTCTGGCACCGTCGGCAGTTACGCACCGAGGACCACCCTGCGCTCACCTACGCGAGTGACCGCTACGAAACCTTACTTCCCCTCTTCATCTTCGACCCGGCGTTCTACACCGACGCCGGGTTGGCGTGTGACGCGCGCATCCAGTTCCTCCACGAGTGTCTCGAGGACCTGGACGATCAGTACCGCGAGCACGGAGCGTCGCTGACGTACTGTTACGGCGATTCGGTTGACGTCCTCACTCAGTTCGTCGACAACGGCTGGGACGTCGTCGCGACGGCCGATCCGACCGGCCGATACGGGTGGCAACGAGACAACGCCGCCGCGGCCGCCTGTGACGTCACCTTCGTCGACGCCGACGGCCTCGTCAGAAACGCCGCCGACACCCGTGACGGATGGAGTGACCACGTCGAGGACTGGTTCACCGACGATCTCTACACGTGGAATCCTGCCGAGGCCACCATAGAAATCATAGACACGCCCGTCACCCCCAAACGTGTCGCGAACGAACACGATAGTAGGCCGACGAAAACCGACGTCCCTCGAGGTGGCCGAACCCCGGCCCGTCGCCGACTCAAATACTTTACGCGAAACATTCGTGACTACCCGGGAAGCATATCGGCCCCGACCGACGCCGAAACTGGAACCAGCCGGCTCTCCCCATACCTCCGGTTCGGGTGCCTCTCAATCAGAGAAGTCTATCAGCACGTACAGGCGAACGCCACCGACGGCCACGCACTAGAGATGTTCACCTCCCGCCTGTACTGGAACCGTCACTACAACCAGAAACTCGAGGACTGGCCCGGATGGACGGTCGAGGCAGTCAATCCTGCGCTGGAGGGATTCCACGTCGAGACGTACGACCCGGCACTCCTCGAGGCGTGGAAACACGGCGAAACCGGGTTTCCGATGGTGGATGCGTCGATGCGATGTCTCAAACGCACCGGATGGCTCAATTTCCGGATGCGCGCGATGTGTGCGTCGTTTCTGTGTGACCTGTTACAACAACCCTGGCGAGTCGGGGCTGACTGGTTCTACTACCACCTCATCGACGCTGATCCGGCGATCAACTACACCCAATTTCAGAGCCAGGCCGGCGTCGTTGGCGTCAACATGGAACGCATCTACAACCCCCGCAAACAGGTTCGCGACAACGACCCAGACGGCGAGTTCATCTCGAGATGGATCCCCGAACTCGCCGATTTGCCCGCTCAGTTTCTCCCGCAACCGGAGAAAACACCCTTGGCTGTCCAGGCGGAGTGTGGGGTTCGAATCGGCGACGAGTACCCGTACCCGGTGGTCGACTACGAGGCGGCACGCGAGCGTATCTACGAAAAGATCGAGCGTGTAAAGCCCCGTGCGGAAGCTGCACTCGGTGACCCCGTCGTCGCGAGGCGGGCCTCACTTTCACGACGCGGCGGGCAACACACGGGTGAACGCCCTCAGCCTACCCACGACGACCGACACCAGCAATCCTCACTCACTGACTTCTGAGCGTGCCACAGGCCCTGAAACCCCCACGACGGAGAGCGGCGTTCCGATTCTGCGCGCGCTGACTGCCAGACGTGCTGTCTCTGCGTGAAACCCCGATTTTTGTGGTCGGATCCTCCGTCCTCGAGCGGTCGATGCCGGTAGTCGCGTCGCACACCGACTGCAGGCCTCGTCGAAGGTCGCTCAACGAATTTTATATTGCAATATCTGGTTTATGGACGGCTAATTCCGTCAAACGAGCCGGCCGCAATAGCCGCCGCGAGGGCCTCACTCTCGAGATCCTCGGGGACGATAGCCGGGTATTTCCGGCGGAAATAGCCGATCAGGTTCTCGAGGTCTCGCTCGAGGAACTCCCGGGCGTGGTCGTGATCGGTCGGGACGGCCTGTGGCCAGTCAAAAATCGTGATCCCGGCTTCGGAGACGAACACGTTGTACTCGCTCATGTCGGCGTGGACGTACCCCATCGCGTACGCGCGAGTCAACTCGTCACACAACAGCTCGAGGACACCCAGCACTTGTCCATCCTCGAGTTTCGTCCGCGAGAGTTCGACGCCGTCCATCTTCTCCATCACGATCGCGTGTCGGTTCTGGTCGATCGGACGGGGGACGCTACTATCCGGATACAGTGCCTCGAGGATCTCGTACTCGCGTTCGGCAGCCTTTCGAGCGGTGTAGAGCCAGGAGACGTGCCGGTTGTCCGCCGTGTAATCGCGCTCGCGGTTGACTTCCCGGAAGTTCGTATACCCTTCGCGGTGATATTTGAGCGCGAGTGGTTTGTAGGATTTGACCTCGTAGACGTCACTCTCTTTTCCCACTCCCAGCGGGGAGCCAAATTCGGCGATCGTCTCCCGCTCGACAAGCGCACGGAGGGCGAGGGCATCGTACCCCTCGAACTGAAGGGTGTATCCCTCGTACTGAATCGTCTTTTTCTCGATGAGCCCTCGCTTGAGACA
>SL_4KL_010_BRINEDRAFT_10002045_pt1 | contig 11367 bp, 9 predicted proteins | sample SodLak_010_BRINE_2_FD_10664 | JGI IMG/M metagenome (IMG submission 10664) | reverse complement strand
AAACGTGCCCTTTACAGTAACATCTTGCTCTTCGTGGAGATCAGGGTCGAAATCAGATGTTAGCTCGCCCGTAAATTCTCCGAATGGGCAACGGTCTGTTTCAAGGTAACTGTCACGCATGTGCCTGTTTCTTAGATTGATTCCGGTATCAAGTGTAGACAAGTCAATGTAGAAGTCAACCAAGTTCTGATCTAAATCTATAAGACCGTGCAGATGATCGCTTTTTCCCTTGAATTCCAGTAAAGGAGCATTCGATACAAACTCAGCATACCCTTCGGTAGCTGCAAAAGATTGAGCATCAGTTTTATCGGTAAAAAATGCAAAAGAGAACAGTACGAGTATTGCTGTAAATTTTTTCATAATCGTAGCCATATTTATTTGGTGATGGTAAGTGTATTCTCATCTCTACTTACACTGAATTCTTCGAGATCACGGGTTGCCGGTCCGCTTACAACTTGCCCTGAGGTATTGAACTTGGAATTGTGGCAATTACAGATAAATTCATCGTCCCGAAAATCCCAGTTTGTACTACATTGTGCGTGCGTACATACACTGGTAAATGCGCGAAAATTTTCATCACCAATATTTACGAGAAGTGTTTCGCCTTCGGTTATTAGTTTCCAGGCCCCATCATTTAACAGATCCTGAGCATCAGGGTGATCCAGGTCGATAGTGATAACGTTACCTTCTACCGTAAAGGCTTCATCGCTAAGATCTCCTCCACCATCATCGCTGCCGGTTACGGAACTGCTACATCCGTAAAACCCAATACCGAGAGCGGTAAACAGTGCCGTTGATCCGGCGGTTCTTAAGAATGATTTACGTGTAATAGTTGATTTTTCTTCCATTGGTTGATGAGTTAATGTGAAAAGTAAGTCCGTTTAAACAGTTGTCAATTATATATACGATCATAATCAATAATCGGATTGGACTTAATATCACAATACTGTCACATCAGTAATGTAATTACCAATTCATTTATCTATTTGGTATTATCGGTCGTTGCAATTAAAAACATTCTCAACCATCCGTATCTTTTCTGATTACGTATTAAACAATAGCCCGTGATTTTATATTGGTTAATTTACATTGTGGGGTTCGCAGTCCAGTCCAAAGAGAAAGGGCAGGAACTGATGAACCGTGTACAGAACGGGGATGCGAAAGCGCTGCGACAGATTTATGGTAGCTACAAGAGTATTTTATTTGGGCTGATTGTTTCGATGCTGAAAGACAGGGAAGAGGCTGAAGATTGCCTGCAGGAAGTATTTACTCAATTGTGGGAAAAAGCCGATAGGTTTGATGCTTCGAAGGGAAATTTATATAGCTTTATTGTAACGATGGCGAGAAACAAAGCGATTGACAGAATCCGGTCAAGGGCATATAAAGATAGTAAGCAGGAAGATCATACAATCAGCGATTTTTCGTTAACTCCTGAAAGTGATTTTAATAATCCTGAAGAGGATTTAGAATTGTCAGAACGCGCCAATTTGGTTCGCTCTGCGTTAAAGAAATTGAACAGTAAAGAACGAGAGGTTTTAAAGGTCGCATACTACGGCGGGATGTCTCAGACTGAAATTTCAGAGAAAATGGAAATTCCACTCGGGACCGTTAAATACAGAATGCGGCAGGGAATGATAAAATTAAAGGATTTTTTAAAACAAGATATCACTGAATGAGTGACAATAGCTCACATAATGATTTTGAGTCACTGGCTGTTGGCTATTTGTTAGACGCCCTCACGGAAGAGGAGCGTCTGCAGTTTGAAAAGATGCTGGAGAATGCTACACAGGAGCAGCTCAAAGTATATCGTGAGCTTTCTCATACAGTAGATGAACTTGCTCTTGCCTCAGGCCCTGAATCTCCATCTGAGGAACTTGAAGACCGAATATTTGACAAAATTGAAGGTGGTGGCAGCAGAGACAAAGGGAGTGGCTCAGGTATGGCGTCCATCATTCCATTATGGACATATCAATTGGCCGCCGCATTGCTTTTGGTAGGTGTGATTGGGTTTGCCATCTATAACACGGGTGTGCAGGAAGATCTCGATCGGCAACAAATGGTAATATCGGAACTGGAACAGGAAATTGAGTCTAGGGATCAGCTACAGGGTGAGCTTCGTGAACGAGAGCAGAAAATTGCACAGCTGCAAAGTGAATTGGAAGAGATGGAGCGTGTGGAAGATAATCTGCGTGAAAAAGAGGCATTGGTGGCTCAATTAGAGAATCAGCTCGATCAACAAGAACAACTACAGCAAGAAATCAGAGAACAGGAAAATCTTGTTGCTCAACTACAAGATGAGTTGGATCGCAAACAGAATATCGAAGAAGACCTACAGCAGAGAGATGTCCTGATCACAGAACTCAGGGACGACCTGGAGCGTAAAGAGCAGTTGCTAAATGTGATTGCAGCACGTGAGGTGAAACTTGTCATTATGGGAGGACTTGATCCAAGCCCCGATGGTTATGGAAAAGTACTTTGGGATTCCGAACAGAGACAGGCTGTACTTCAGCTTGCAAATATACCGGCACCACCCGAAGATAAGGATTATCAACTTTGGTTAATTAAGGGGGAGCAGGATCCAATCAGTGCTGGGGTATTTAACTTCGAGCAACCATCCACCGATCTTTTCTTTAAAGTGGAAAACCTTGATGAATCTCCATCTGAGCAGGAAAATAATTTCGCAGTCACCCTCGAGCCTAAAGGAGGAATGCCGCAGCCTACCGGAGATATGTTCCTATTTGGGCAGCAAAACTAAATCTTTCCAAATAGTAGATTTACGCCAAAAAGTGCGTTTAAGGTTCCGGGAAAGTCATATCTGAGAAATATCATTTTTTTCCAATCCGGTTGGTTGATCGCTTCGTACTTACACATGAACACGGCAATTGAATTGCCAAGTACGAATTTAATTACAAACAAAGATCAACCAAACCTTACATAACTATGATTTACTCAAATATTACATCGAACCTTAAACTCATTGCTCTGGTGCTGTTTTCCACACTATTTGCAATGGCATGCAGCGATGATCCGGTATCCGATATAGATGATGAACTTCGATCAGAAACATCTACTTACGCCTTTAACGAAGGCCAAGCTCTTGATGATAACGATTCTGCATACCGCGGTGAGCACGACCGTAATTTAGAAGCAGAACTGATGATCGAAGAGATGGAAAATGGAAATGCATCCATTACCGTGACTCTTAACAATACCATAAGTGGCGAGGAGTATGCCGTACATGCACATGATATGGCCGACCCCGCAACCACTGAAAACGGAACTCCCTACAATGAAACACCAAACGCCGACGTATTTGCAGGCGCAATTGAAGGAAACGGCAGTTCAGCCAGCCTAACCAACGACACCGATATCTCGTATGATGAGATCATCAATGAATATGAAGCCTTCTTCGTTGTTCATGATCCATTACAAGACATAAGTACTGTTGACTTAACGACCTATCTTGTACTTGGTGTATTCGGCCAAAGTCTTGGAGCCGGCGAATCAAGCCTGAGATCAGAATCTTTCAGCTATGCATTTAATGAAGGACAGGCGCTTGATGATCCTGAGTCTGCTTATGATGCATCCGGAGAGGAAGGTGATCACCCGAGAAATTTGACCGCTGAACTTCTTATTGAAGAACGCGGAACAGGAGAAGCCAACGTAACCGTTACGCTGAATAACACAATTGATGGTGAAGAGTACGCTGTACACGCTCATGATATGGCTGATCCGAATGAGACGCCAAACGGAACGCCTTACGATGAAACTCCAAACGGTGATGTTTTTGCACAGGCGATTGCCGGCAATGGCAACTCAGCAACTGCAACGAACGAAACCGATCTGAACTACTTGGAGTTGATTGAAGAGTATGAAGCATTTTTTGTAGTACATGATCCAACACAGGCAATTAGTACTACAGATTTGACCACCTACCTTATTCTCGGCGTATTTGGAGAGACTCTTGATGAAGGGGAGCCTAATTTGCGATCTGAAACCATAGAATATTCATTCAACGAAGGCCAGGCACTGGATGATCCCGACACTGCGTATGAGGGTGATCATGCACGTGATCTTTCTGTAACTATGGTTATCGATGAGGAAATTGACGGTACATCCACTATAAATGTAACCATCAATAATGCAATTAACGGTGAAACATACCCTGTGCATTCGCACGATTTTGCCGACCCTGACACTACCGAAAACGGAACGCCATATGACGAGACACCGAACGGAGATATCTTTGTCGCTGATCTTGAAGCCGATGGTGGAGAAGTCACAGGATCGAACCAAACAAATCTCTCATTTAATGAATTGACGAGAGAATACGGTGGATTCTTTGTAGTGCACGATCCTCTTCAAGCTCTCAGTACTACGGACCTGACAACATACCTGATCCTTGGCGAAACAGCACGGGGCTTGGACTAATCGGCTAAGGGTTTGCATACAATAATACCATGTTACCCTTAGTAAAAGGCCGGAGTGGAATAACCTCCGGCCTTTTTTATTTTTGATATATACTTGCTTTAAGCCGTAAATATTTAATTATTGCACTTTGTAATGATTCAAAAATAAATTCTATGGGCGAAGAGCGAGTAAAAGTACCGGAGAACAAAGAGCAGTCTCAGAAATTTTTGAAATACCTGTTGCGGGATGTTCGTGCAATGGGAAAAATGCTGGAGGAAGGCTGGTTTGAAATTGATAATATTCGAATTGGGGCAGAGCAGGAACTTTGCCTGATTGATGAAAATGCAAAGCCGGCACCTATTGCCATGGAACTGTTGGAAGAGATTAATGACGACAGTTTTACTACGGAACTCGCAAAATTTAATCTCGAAGCAAACCTGGAACCACTACTTTTCGAAGGGAAATGCCTCTCCCAAATGGAGAGCAACATTCAAGAGAAACTGGAAATTGCTCGGAAAAGTGTAAAGAAATTTCATGGTGATGTTGCACTTGCAGGCGTTTTACCAACCATTCGGAAATCAGACCTGGATATAGCAAATCTGACTCCGCTGCCTCGATATCGTGCACTTTGTGATGCCATAAATAAACTGCGGGGTGATGAGTATGATTTGAGGATTCAAGGTGCTGATGAACTTCTCATGCGGTTTGATACACCACTTCTTGAAGCGTGTAATACCGGTTTCCAGGTTCATCTGCAGGTAAACCCTGATGAATTTGTGAATAAATATAATTTGGCCCAGGCTATAACGGGTCCTGTGTTGGCGAGTGCGGTAAATTCTCCCTTGCTGTTTGGGAAGCGTTTGTGGAGTGAAACACGAATTGCCCTGTTTCACCAATCGGTAGATACGCGTCAGGTTGGTGATCACCTGCGGGATTCTAGCCCGAGAGTTACGTTTGGAAACCAGTGGCTGAAAGACAGTATTTTGGAAATTTACCAGGAAGATATTGCCAGATATCGCGTAATTCTAAGCTCCGAAGTGGACGAAGATGTTGAGAAGCTAATGAGTGAAGGCAAAGTACCGGAATTGATGGCTTTGCAAATCCACAATGGAACCGTTTATAGATGGAATCGACCGTGCTATGGAATCAGCAATGGGAAACCACATCTCAGGATTGAGAACAGAGTGTTTCCATCAGGCCCAACCGTGACCGATGAAATAGCAAACGCAGCCTTTTGGCTGGGGCTGTTAAATGGGATGGATGAAGAATATCCTGATATCCGTGAGAGTCTCGATTTTGACGATGCAAAGATGAACTTTTTCGCAGCTTCAAAACTCGGATTAGATACGAAATTTAAATGGACGAACGACAAACGATACACAGCAGTTGATCTGATTTGTAATGAGCTACTGCCACTTGCCAGGCAGGGGCTGAAAAATGTTGGGGTTGATGATGGTGACATCACAAGCTATCTAGACATCATAGAAGAGCGGACCGAAGTGGGGCAAACGGGTAGTTATTGGACCATCAAATCTTATAATTCTCTATCTAAATCGGTAACCCGCGAGCAGGCATTGACCGCTACGACAAATGCGATGATTAAAAATCAGAAAAAGGGAGAGCCAGCGCATAAATGGGGACTGGCAAAAGTAGATGATATGGAGATGTGGCAGCCTTCGTCGCTTCTGGTTGAAGAATTTATGACGACTGATCTATTCACGGTTCAAAAAGATGATATTCTGGAACTTGTGGCAAACCTAATCAATTGGAGGCGTATTCGTTACGTACCGGTTGAGGACGATAGCAAACATTTGGTAGGTCTTGTTAGCATGCGAATGGTATTTAGAGAGTACAATAAAATCATCCATGAAAAAGGGGAAGCAAGTACATCGGTGGATGATGTGATGATAAAAAATCCGATTACCATTCACCCGGAAGCCTCCATCCTGGAAGCGATCGAAATTATGGATACTCAGCAAATCGGGTGTCTTCCCGTGGTGAAGAATAACCGCCTGGTGGGAATTATTACCGAACAGAACTATATGACGATAACGAAGCGGCTGTTGCGCGTGCTTCATAACGACAAACCCGGTGGGAAAGAGAAGTGAATAACGTAGTACCTAAAAGTAAATCATTAAAAGAAAAGTATCGCGTAATTTCCCACCACCAGGCAGATGAAACCGGCCCGATTGTAATTGCAATTGGTGGAATGCACGGGAACGAAAATTACGGAATTGCGGCCCTCAGAAAGCTTGACGAGCTATTTACCAAGGGAGAAGGAATTACCGGCGGGGAGTGGATTGGGATTGCCGCAAACACAACCGCACTGAAAAGCCGTGTTCGGTATATTGATGAGGATATGAACCGGATCTGGTTTCCAAGTATTGTCGATAAAATACGCCGTACAAAAAAAGAGGAGATCCTCTCCAGTGAACGAAAAGAGATAAAAAAACTGCTGGAGATTCTCGATCCCTATATTTTGAACAAAGAGAGAGAAATCATTTTTGTAGACCTCCACTCATTTTCGGCACCCGGCGGATTGTTTGTTATAACCCCTAGGAGTGAAAAAAGTGAGAAGAAACTATCAGGGCTTTCCGCTCCTCTTATTTTTGGTATAGATGATGCACTTCAGGGAACGGCACTCCGCTATTTTCACGACCAGGGACACATCTCTATGGCGTTTGAGGGTGGCCATCATCACGACCCTGCCACACTGATGAATATGATAGCCTACCTGCTGCTGTTAACTGAGAAGTTTGGGGTGATCGATTCATCCTACATTGATGAGTTTGAGGGTTACAAAGAAAAAATTAAACATGAGGCAGAACGGTTACCCAAAAAAGTGGAGTTGGCGTATCAACACATCATCGAGCCGGGTGACAAATTTGTGATGCGTCCGGGCTTTGTCAACTTTCAACCGGTCGAGAAAGGAGAATGGTTGGCTGATGACCGAAACGGCCAAATTGTTGCTCCTGTATCCGGGTATATGCTGATGCCGCTGTACCAGGAACAGGGAAATGATGGGTTTTTTATCGTAAAAGAATTTTAAACGTATTATTTCATCAACAATCTTTCGCTTTTGCCTTTACCCTTTTCCCTATATCTTCACTTCCTCAATTCAAATCTATAGTTAATACACTATGCTTGACTACCGTTTTGTTGATGGTACCCGCCTAACCGCAGTTATTGAAGCTTTGATATTTTCGACCCCGGAGCCTATTCCATGGGAAAAAGTTTCAGAAATTATTCACGAGAGCGAGGAAGAACTAGAGCTGGATGAGAATACCATCACTACGATAGTAAATCAGCTGAATGAACGGTATGAACAGAACGACCTCTCCTTTAGAATTGAAGAGACCGGTGGCGGATATACATTTACTACCAAGCCCAGGTATCATCCCTGGCTGAGTATATTTCAGCACGAAAATGCGTACCGAAAACTCTCGCAATCAGCTATTGAAACCTTGGCAATTGTGGCGTATCGACAGCCGATCACAAAACCGGAAGTCGATCAGATACGAGGGGTAGATTCAGGATATATTTTGCGTCAGCTTCTGGAGAAAATGCTCATTCGGGTATCAGGCCGTGCCGACTCCCCGGGAAAGCCGCTGCTGTACAAAACAACCAAATATTTTCTCAAACATTTCGATATCAATTCGGTTGATGAACTCCCCAAACCGCGCGAAATCGATGAGATTCTTAAAGATGATGATATGGCAGACCATCGACGACTGTTGATGGAGCGGCAGATGGAGCTGGAAGATGAAGATGCCGAAGAGCTATTTGATCACTATGTAGAAAAGAGAGAAGATGAAGAGGGAGGAAATTCCGAGAACAAAGAGGATGCTCAAGCAGATGCTGATGAAAGTCCGGATGGAGATATTGATGAGATGGATGAAAAGAGAGAAGAGATAGATACTGAGAGAACTGTAAATGAAAATGATGATTCTGACAGTTCTGATGAGCAAAATAAAAATGAGAATGGGGAAGATCGGAAAGAGTAAAATACTTTACGGGAAATTTATTCACTCTTGATCGGGCACTAGCAAGTGTGTATTTTTATACACACTAAAAACACACCAAAAAGTAACACACTGTATTTTGCCCGATAAAAGTTTAACAGCATCTATTCTTTGGGATCGATTGGGAATAGGGGTATCCGGAATCTGTGCAATTCATTGCCTTTTCTTTCCGGTGTTAATCTCCATTTTACCACTTTCATCCCTGATGCCCCTTCTGCACGAATGGGCGCATCCCGTTTTTATAGCTACCCTCGTGCCGATCGTTTATTACGCAGCACGCAGAAGTCATTTCGATACAAAAATCACAACTCTGCTCATTGCCGGATTTTTGGTAGTTCTTGCAGGTTGGCTGCTGGGTCACTTTTGGCTCGGCTTTGTATTTGAGACCGTGGCTACAATAGCCGGAAGTTTTATGCTCATTATTGGCCACTGGATGAACTACCGGCACCATCAAGAGTGCACAAATCATAATCACCAGCATCACCCCGAAATAGAAGACAAACCTGAAGAGTAATATGAAACGACTCAATTTTACGCTTGATGACGAAACGGTACAACTACTCGATCGCCTGGCAAAAAAATATTACAAAGGGAATAAGTCTCAAACGGTACGCGCCGCTCTGGAAAGTCTCGCGGCCCACCAGGGTCATGATGGCTGGGTAATTACAGGGTATACGCCCACGAGAGCAGCCCATGATGTAAACTGCCATAGTTGTGGCAGCGAACAAGATGAAGGCAATGTTCTCTTCAAGCCGGTTTTTGAAAGAGGAACCAGCCCGGCTGCAATTCAATCCATACCCTCCGAAGAGTGGGTGGAGTGTCCATCATGCCTTGAGACAAAATAGGTAAAACCGACAGCTGCTCAACTGTTGAATTTGTAATATTAAACCATTTTCTGCACTCCTTTAAAACACACTCTATTCCTGTTTGATGAACTCTCAGTATGGAATTTTATATCTATAAAATAATTTTTAGCTAAGGCTAAAATACAGTAAATTTAGTGTAGGCTAAAAATTAATAGGTGTATGGATATGCTTGATTCGAAAAACGAGAAATGGCGGGTATTAATTCTGAGTTTCGTAGTATTCTTTTTCTTAACAGCAGGAAATAATTCAGTGTATGGTATAGAGCGAAATGAACCACTGCAAGGCAATATAGTTGAAGCTGCAACCGGTGACCCGATTCCCGGGGCAACAATTATAATTCAAGAAACAGAGCAGGGCACGGCCGCAGATGCTAACGGAGACTTTATATTTGAAGATCTCCCGGGAGGGAAGTACACGCTGAAGATTCGTGCGGTTGGTTTTAGTGAAATTAAACGATCCATCGATCATCCCGAGGACGGATTTGTAACGATAGAGATGATGACCGATGTCATTCAATCTGAGGACGTGATAGTAACAAGCTCCCCACTTGGACGCAGTATCCAGTATCAGCCTGCTCAAGCACTGAACAAGGAAAATCTTCAGCAGAAAGCTGCTCCCAGTCTTGGTGAAATTCTGGATGGAAATCCGGGCGTCTCAAACCGTTCGTTTGGCTCGGCACCATCGCGTCCCGTTATTCGCGGACTTGATGGGGACCGTGTTTTAGTTCTTCAAAATGGTGAACGAATGGGCGACCTCTCCGGAACGGCTGTAGATCATGCTGTATCACTCGATCCACTCTCTATGGACCGAGTTGAGGTAATTAGAGGCCCTGCGAGTCTTCTTTATGGATCGAGCGCAATCGGTGGTGTGGTGAACATGTTTAGTAATGACATGCCGCGCGACTGGGACTTGGGGCCTTCAGGCAGTCTCGCAACACACGCGGCAACGGTGAATGATATGGGAGCCGGTCTTGCACGTGTGCAGTATGGAGGTGATAAATTTGCAGCAACCGGGCGCATGATCTACCGAGATGGTGGGGATCTGCGCACACCTGAGGGTAGACTGCCGGATACATCCATCAATAATATCAGTTATGGTACCGGTGTAGGATACCGATCGGGGAATTTTGAAACGGGACTTTCACTATCAGGGATGGATTACACGTACGGTCTGCCTGAGGCGATTAATGACCCAAACGAAAATGTGGAGATATGCATGAATCGTAATAACCTTCAGAGTGTCTCCACGCTAGAGATGAATAGCTTTTTTGAACTGGCTGAACTGAGAGTTCAGTATAGTGATTATGCACATCAAGAGATCGAGTCGGAGATCAATCCGGATGGAAGCGTGGAAGAGGATCTCGAAATATCATTCAATCAGCAGACAGTAAGCAGTTCACTACTGATGCGACACAAACCTCTTGGTCGCTTTGAGGGAGCCCTTGGGCTTAGTATGAATTACTCACAGCTTGCCGTTGGAGGTGATGAAGCCTTAACACCCGATGCCGACAGCTATTTCCTTGCCGGTTACCTGTACGAAGAGATACGTCTGAACTCAGTGTTGAATATCAAAACAGGAGCACGTCTGGAGTTTAAGGAGACATTCGTAAAGACCAATGAACTCTTTACCGATGCAGATGAATTTGAGGATCGGTCCGACCTGATATTTGCCGGCGCTGTGGGAATGAACTATACGCCAAACAGAAATTGGGAGGCCGGTTTCCAGATTGCCAGGGCATTTCGCACACCCGGTATAGAAGAGCTCTACTCCAACGCACCACATTTGGCTGCAGGGTCGTTTGATGTAGGGGAGCCAACTTTAGATAATGAAATTAGTATTGGTACCGATCTGTTTTTGAATTACAGATCAAGCCGCCTACAGGGTGAACTTTCACTCTATATGAACCGGATCAATAATTTTGTCAATTTTTCACCTACAGGCGAAATCCATGAACCTTCAGGACTTCCAGTTTTCGAGTATGGTTCAACAGATGCCCTTTTTTACGGTTTNGAATTACAGACCAATATAGCCTTTACCGAACAGCTTCGAGCAGGTGTTGGATTCGATTA
>SL_4KL_010_BRINEDRAFT_10002044_pt1 | contig 11369 bp, 10 predicted proteins | sample SodLak_010_BRINE_2_FD_10664 | JGI IMG/M metagenome (IMG submission 10664) | reverse complement strand
AAACATTTCCAGGAAGAGTTCGATGACGAGCCGGTCGTTATTTATGCGACTCAACTCGGCATCGAGTCGCTTCTTTCGTTCGGTATTGAGGCACCCACCGAGGGAGTCAAGAACAAAATAATGATGCAACTGGAGGAAACCCAAAAAGAGATCTCCCAACTACTCGAAGAGCAGCCCTCTGCAAGTCAGTCCGCATCACCCGATGATACCTATACAGAGACGGAGACGATTATGGATCAGAATCAGGAGTTTACGGATCTATTCTCCGAGGTTCACACAAGTCTCAGCAAATCATTTAATAGACGGATATGGACTGCAATAGACAAAAAAATGAGCAAAGACGTCCGTGCAGACGCCAGAAGCCTCTCTGATGATGATTTGGAAACATATATGAAGAGTATCAATGTTGATGAGTTCCTCAACATTATAAACGAATGTTACCATACTTCAGACCCTGATGAGTTCCGGAGTACGATACAGTATTATATAGGTGATTACGAAGTGTTCCTATTGAAACCGCAGAAAGAGGCTATCGAACAGTTACAATTAGTTTCGGAAGAAGACCAAACTGATCTCGTCCAGAGATTTGAAATAATCACCAGTATACTCGATGAGTTCAGTGACGATCCACTAGCTGGGTATGATGAAGATACAGTCGCTACAGCGTTCAGGGACGAGATCGAAGAAATGAATCGTTGATTGGATAGGCTAGCCATCTCCGCCGAATCGTACAGATATTCGCAAACCTCGTTGGCCGACAAAGAGAGAATCGATTGCGGACCGATATATTCAGCGTCTCACCGATCTGGTAATCGTAACTACGAACAGCGCAATAAAGAAGCTCCCAACAAATCCTTCGAAATACGAAATAGATCTTATTAGCCCACTTTCTATTTCACTCCCACCGAGAATTATCGAGGTGAACATTTCTGCGCTGAGTGTGAGTGATCCTGCTATTCCCTGTAGTTGATCAGGACGACTGGCATCAGAGAGCAACCAAGTGATTTCATATGTGATTGCGAATATACCGATAACTGCGAGAGATGAGCCTACGACCCGCCATGGTCTCTCACCGTATCCAGATGTTGCCCAGAGAATCCAGTTCTTGATCCAGAACCAACCACGTCGAGCTCTTTCCCTCAGTGTTGGATTGGTTTGATTACTTGAGTTGGTGCGGAGCCACACACGCTGACCGTGGCTGAATCGGCGGAACAATAATTCCTTTTGGAAGAATTGTGACGAGGCTCCGGATACTCCCTGCTGATCGGCTCCAATTTTGGCTTTTCGATAGGTGGACTCCATTTCATCGTAATTTACATCAGGGTTTGACCCACTCCGAATCAAGTCGGCATATTTTGTTATTTTTCCTCTTACGAATCTAATCGGGTTAATTCCGAATATTGGAGTTCTCTCAAAGATAGATTCCTCTCTAGGTGTAGAATCATCTTGATCAGTGACCGAGACGGTATCCAGTCGCCACCCATTACTTTTGAGTTCGGATCGATACTCACTTTTACTGAAATCAAATCCGTCGAACTCTGTTTCATAAAATTTGAAATATTCGAATAGCTTTCCATCATTCTTGCTTGAATCATGAAATTTTAACTGAATATCTCCAACAGTAGCCTCGGTAAAATCATAGTATGTGCCGGGAGATGGTGGTTGTTCGAACCGTCCTTTTGGTACTATAGCATTGCAGAATTTGATAGGTTTGGATGTATTATTACTATCGTCGCTGGAAATCGTATGTGTCCCAATGAATTGGACATTGGCGTCTCTGGCATCGATCTCGGAAAAGTTTACAGTATCACAGTTAAATTGCGATTGCTCAAAACTCACACGCCCAGTAAACCTAGCATTGTTGAAATAGACATCGTCGTTAAATTCGGATGCGTTGAATATTATTTGTTGGCCCCGTATGTCCGCTCGTCTGAAATTAGACGTATTTGATACAGTCAAATCCGAGAAATCTATTTCTTTGCCGTCAATTTGGGCATCATTGAAATTCACTTCGCCAGCAATATCGATATCGTGATAATTTATCTTTTTACAGTCGAGTATAATATCTTTGCATGTCAGATTTGATTCAACCTCCATATCTTCAAATATCACTTTTTTATTATTTTCGAAGATGGTGTCTCCGATATCGAAGTTGTCACAAACCAATAACCCTGCAAAATTAACTACTTTCTCTGAAAATTTAGCATCTGCCAGTAACAAATCATCAGAAACAATACAATCAGATAGATCTAGAGTGGATTGGCTGAAATTGGAACTAGAAATCTCGAACTGTCCAGCAAACTTGGCCGAATTACCCTTTAGATCACAGTTACTAAAATCAGCATATTTGAAAGATATACGTGAAATCTCATCGGAATTGTCAGGTGTTGGTTTGTCCTGATAGAGTGAATCCTTCGACCACTGCCCGAATGTCGCTCCAATGAGATCAACAATATCTCCGCTAAACGTACAGTGTCGCAATGAAACTTTGATATTCCCCCTATTTACCGATATTGGATGTCGTTTCAGACGAGAATTCTATATTTATATTACGAAATCTAGCATTTCCGCGGAATGTACTACCTTTGAATGTTATATTTGATTCCTTATCGCCTACAATTGATTTGTTAGATTGTATGGAAAAATAGCAATTAGTTAGTATACAATTCTCCTCAAATATATTATTTTTCAAATTAATTTTGGCACTACTAACGGACGATCCCTGAAGATTCAGGTCATTATTGAACGTATTATTTTTGATCTTTATTTCGTTTGTACCTATTTTTGCTTCTTGCGCACTCAAACCGCCCAACAATTCTGAAGAGTCGATTTTTATATCGTTGATAGTTGAATAATCCAATCGGAGTTGCTCATACAGAACAGTATGATCGAGATACAAACCATCTATATCAGAAAAACGGATGTCGATAGGTCTATTTCCCGATGTGTCGATGTCTAAATACCGAAGATCTAGGTGGGTGAACGAAGTGTTGATGAAGTTTTTTTCTCTAGTGTTTCCGGAAGAACTCGCTTTGATGCGTTCGATAAACGCCGTTTCGACGTCTGATTGTGAGACTCCCAACTCGTTTCTTTCTTCCTCCGTGAGGTGGAAAATACATCTGTCTGTTTCATTATTGTATGGCTCGTGGGGACATTTTTCGGGAATATCCAGCCTGTTTCGTGTCTCTTCGGCTTTTTCCAACCACGAACGATTATTCAGTTGGAATCCGTTCGAGCCTCTATCGCTGTACTGTTTTGCCAGCTGTGCACCAAACTCAGTAATCGAGCCGGATTTTTCGATGGCTAATCCACTACACGTTTGACACATTATTTATAAATATTTATTTACCTATAACATCATACACGATATTGTTCAATCCACCGCCCAGTTCGTAGGTGATCTCCACAGTAATAGAATCTCCTTCCTGGACCTCTATGTCCTGTTCGAAAGGCAAGTTCAGTGGTGGATTAAGCCATGGGCTTGCTCCAGTGTATTCCATTCTAGGGGCGAAGCGAACCTCCGTATTAAGTTGAATACCATTGATTACCCCATCTTCATTTGCATCCAGGGTGACACGCTGTTCGACTAGCTCCGAATTTTGTTCTTGAAATGAAATTTCGTGATAGGTCTGTTTGTCCGAACGCGGTTGGCTTTCTCTGCTGCCGTACTCTTCGAAATGCGGAATACGGAACTCGTAATCGTAGAAGCTATAATCGGATTCGATCAATCTCAAAGACGTTCGCGCATCAACCGGCACCGTTCGAACATCGGACCCGGCAAACTCCTCGATTACATAATTCATCACTGGTACCTGGAGCTCTGCGATCAACCCAGTATCGAGCAATTCACACAGCACAACATCAACATCAGTTGGGATTTCTACTTCCCGTGCATCACCACGGATATATTTCACGTTCTCGATGCCGGCACGCTCTAGAATTTGATTGCCTTTTTCGTATACTTCACGGTCAATCTCGACTGCATACACTTCGTCTGCGGTTTGTGATGCCACACAGGACAAGAACCCAACGCCTGCACCGAGATCAGCGACAGTATCGCCCGGTTCGACTGTGCGATTGATTGCTTCGTGGAGCGTCTCCATTCGTTGGGTATCACTAAGAAGATTGAACTGATACACCAGGGGTATGATCGGGCCGGATGGAAACTCCTGCGTGCTCCAGTCACTGCGAACGTAGTACCGTTTCGTATCCGCCTCGTAATTTACGCCGAGATAGCCCTGTTTGCGGAGTTCACTCAGGTTACGCTTGGTCTGGGGGGCAGGGAGATCGACTGATTGGGCAAGCTCTTCGAGGGTAGCCTCCCTGTGTTCGTATATTTCGATGAGGAGTTTCCCGAGTTCCGAATCAAGGTATTTGGTTTCGTCGATGACCTGCAGTGGCGGGACTGAATCACCACTGCCGGAATCAGTTTCACCATCGAATATGTCACTTGGTGAGTTATTGTCGGTCATATTTGGTCTCGTAGAATTGTTTTGGTAACAATGACGTCTGGACTCATAACGTCTGTATTAGATCGGCGATGGCACGATATTCTGATGAAATACTACTTTCTGGCATTGTATCAATGACGATCTGCTCTTCTTTTTTCAATGCCTCCGATTCGTGTATTAGTGTGCTGTCGCCCACAAATTGGGGAAGTTCGTCTTCAACCCATTCGCTAACATCGGATTCCGAAACGGATCCCGGCACATTACTTGCAATACCGATGAGATCATCGAAGTAATCTCCATCGCTCAAACAGGTATCACCAACCCAATTGAGCAGTTCATAGGTTCCGAGTTTGTGCTGATGAGTCCACTTCGAAAACGTCAGCAAATAGTTTGCACTCTGGAACATTGGGATTGCCTGATTACTGATCCCTGATCTAGAGTCCAAAAACACGTAATCCAGGTCATACACCGTTTCGAACTCGCGAATGAGTTGTTGGATATTAATATATGTGTCATTCGAGTCCCCTGCCATTTCCGATGCGACCCGTGGATTGATATCTCCAGGCATCATCAGGAGACTTCCATCGAAATGTGTGTCTTTATAGCTCTTTTCGATGTCTAATACGTAATCTCCCAGATCAGTTGTTGGCTTGTTCGGATCCAGATAGTCGTGAATAGATTTGGTTCGGGCTCTTCTGTTGGGGCCGATTTCATAGATCATATGCAGCCCTGGTGCCGACAGGTCGAAATCCATACACCCGACCTTTGCTCCACGTTTGGCTAACTCGAATGCGACATTACTGAGACACGTACTTCGACCAGAGCCACCTTTGAATGAATAAAATGATACGATATCGCCCATTTATTGGTTTTATTTCTCATCCATTTCTATTAGTAGTTTGTGATTACAAGGAGGTACCAGATCCGTGAATACTCACTTTTTTAGAACAAGACAGGAGGTCAATTCACAAACCCTTTCTAATCTGTGATTGAACCAGAACCATGACTATTGAACTTGTATGGGGAACTGGTGAAGGGGCAACTGGTTTGAGTGCGTTCGATGCCGCACTTGCGAATGCGGGTGTACACAATTACAATCTCGTGACGCTGTCATCTGTTATCCCACGGGATGACTGTGTAGAGATGACGGGAACGCACAATCGGAGATGGGATGTCGGTGATCTAGTTGCGACAGTGCTCGCCGAGAACGAATCAACAGTCACTGGAGAGACCATCTCGGCGGGACTCGGGTGGGCCCGGGCCGAAGAAGGTGGCATATTTTATGAGGCGACTGCTGAAAGTCCTGAGAACGTCGAGGTTCTGTTGAAACAGGGCTTGGAAACCGCGAAAGAAATACGTGATAGTTGGCACTGGGAACCTGATATCAATACAAAAATCGTCGAACATACTGTCGAAAAGAATGGTGCTGCCGTTGTCGTTGCCATTTACCGTACTATTTAATCTGGCTCCCAATCCATCCAGTATTACCTAATGTGAATAACATCTGTCCCCGTTCAGAAAGACTGATTTTCGTGCTATATGATTTTCACCCATGATACAGCACACAGTCTCCGATATCAGCGCTCCGGACCTAGAATGTGTGAATTCAGACGTGGCACTTGATACAGCACTGGAGCGAATGTTTGAAACAGGTCAACCGCAACTTGGAGTCATACATGACGATAAGTTGGCAGGGATTATATCGCATCGTGACATCACCCGGGTGCTGCATCTCAGTGATCAAATCAACCAGAACGAGTCCGTACTCGAGAAACCAGTCATTATGGCCGTCAATCGGTCACTCACGTGCGTGAGTGCTGACGACGACTTGTTCACACTGTTCGATAAGTTGGCGGATGTGCCGTACGTGCTAATCGAGGATGACGGTGATCCAAAGGTACTCCGGGATGTAAGACTGCACCAGTTTTTGAAAGATGAAATCAAAGGGTTTCTGCTTATTGAGGAAATCGAACGAACAATTCGAGATATTATTCGCCAGACCGTTGATGATGACCCGAATACGGAACTCACGGAGACATTCGCATCATTGGATATCCGCACGCCAAATCGACTTGTGGAGTGCAGTTTCCGTCACTACTCAATCTTTATTTCTGACAACTGGGCCACCTTCGAAGACCAATTTGATAATAATCAGGACTTTGTACGCGAACTCATTGCTCGTGTTGGCGATATTCGCAACCAGATGTTTCATTTTAGGGACCTCCACGATAGTAACCCAATGGATACGGAATTTATCGAGTTCGCCAGAGAGCATCTGAATCATATTCATACCGAGATGGCTACCAGCTAATCGACACTGTTCGGGGCGATACGGATAGAACCTGTGAGGATATTTTGTCTAAATCACTATCCTTTGTATCCGCAGCTATCACTTCCATCGATGGAATGCGAATCTAACTGACCACAGTAGCATCTCTGACCACGTCCTCCCAGAGGATTATGTTGAGGTTTGGTGTTCTTCGAACAGGTCTCGAACCACGGGAAGAATATCATCAACGTCAGTGTATCCTGCAGCACAGACTGAAGCGTTCTTGAGTGTCTCGACACGCTCGTCGGCTCGCTGCGGCCCACGTGGCCCACCGAGATGCAGATCTGCACCCCACGCACTCAGTGCCTCGCCGACGATTAGCCAATCCAAGTCGGTAAACGAGTCGACAGTTCGGTCGGCCTCCGAGGGGTCAACACGAATGCTAGTATTGTGGCTGGGCTCTCGAGATGGATCGACGCTCGATAAGTCGATGTCGCCCCACTGTGGATCGATATGCTCGTAGATATTTCCCTCTGGAATTTTTGCCGCCGTCGCTACGATCGGGACGAGACGGCGGGCGTAGTCGATCCGATCCTCGAAAAAATTGGCATACGAATACCCTGTCGTTGTTTTGTATAGTGCTTCTGTGATCAACAACCAATCCTGAGCGTGGAATTCAGACGGTTGAAGATCTGTCGACCCAGGGTCTACTGGGACCGTTCTGCCAGTCGACTCCGAGTCGGTATCTGTATCTGGTGTTGTGATTACGTCTTCGATTACTTCTTCGGAATCCGTTTCGGTGTCGTCCATGTGTTTAGTTACGGCTCAAAATTCGTTGTAGGGTTGATTCGACCCGCAAATTACAGCGCGGGTGTATTGAAGCAACATTGTGTCGGTGTCACGCATCGATATCACTCAAACTCGGCTCAGTCTCTCTGATGGCTGCTTCGAGATGCTGCTGTGTGATCGGCTGTATATCAGCAGCCGACGCCTCTGACATCGCGTGTCGAGCAGCTTCGTCGGCGATTTTTGCCATATCGGACGCAACGTATGGTTCACTTCTTCCATCAGTCTCCGTGAGATCCTCTATGGTTTCCCAATCAATGCTCTCTGGATCGAGTGGCCTATCTTCGAGTTGTTTTTTGAGTATCTCGGTGCGAGCTGTCTTTCCAGGCGGAGGGATTTCGATCTTCTCACCGAGTCGGCCTGCCCGAGTCAATGCCTCGTCGATGATATCCGGACGGTTGGTGGTGCCAATAACAAACACATCCTGTTCGTTCATATCCGAGATCTGGGCCAGTAGCTCATTGACTGCTTGTTCTTCTGAGTTACTCATGCTCACGCCTCCGCCTCGTGAGCTGGCTATTGCGTCGATTTCGTCGATGAACAAGATTGCCGGCGCAACATCTCTGGCTTTCTCAAAGAGATCTTGGATATTCTGTGCGGCTTCACCAATCCATTTACTCACGACATCTGAGGCGGTGATCGAGAGAAACGAGGAGTCTGCCTCACCAGCAAGCGCGCGTGAAATATACGTTTTCCCGGTTCCCGGCGGTCCATACAACAGTAATCCGTTCGGGATGTCTAATTGATACTGTTCGTACATATCTGGTTTCGCAAGCGGATCCAGCAGCGTCTCTTCCAGACGGTCTTTCGTCTCGGTCATCCCGCCGACATCTGAAAAGTCGATATCGGGTGTTTCTGTCAGGAACTCCCCGGCTGTGTCTGCCTCCTGTTTGGTAGTCACATCACCGACCTGATCAAGAAGAATCTCTCTGGAAATCCGGGGCTCTTTGCCAGGATCTGTTCGCCGGATGCTCGCCCGCTTGGCCGAGTCAACTGTTTCAACAATATCACTGGAGGCGAAGTTTGCGGTTCTGTCGACGAATGTATCCATGAACTCTTGGTCAGTCCAGATCGGGTCGACTGGCCCTTCGAACGATTCGAGTTCCTGTTCGAAGATGGCGAGCCGAGTCATCGGATCCGGCATGCCAATCTTGATTCGGGTATCGAACCGGCCGGTTCGTTTCAGTGCATCATCGATCTTGTCTGGCCGGTTCGTGGCACCAATGATGACAATATCTGCGTCTCGCTCGTTGATATCACCGACATATCGGAGTAGTTGATTCACAGCCTCTGCCTTACCCTGATGGAGTCGTGAATCACGTTGTGGTGCGATGCTGTCGAGTTCGTCGAAAAACACGACACAGGGCTGGTTGTCCTCGGCCACCTCGAATAGCTCTGCAATGTTTTCTTGGGTTGCGCCGAACTTGCTGTCTCTGAGCGAGCCAACATCGACTTTGAGGAAATTATACCCCAGTTCACCAGCCAGTGCCGTCGCAATATGTGTTTTCCCCGTTCCTGGTGGGCCGAAAAATAGCACTCCGTTTGCCTTCCCGATATCGTATTCGTCGAACCGAGGATCACTAAACGGAACGATAATTTCGTTTTGGAGTTCTTCTTTTACCTCATACATCCCTGCAATGTTTGAAAAGTCGACGTTGGGTGGTGGATCGAGATACTCGTGATCGTCACTAACGATCTTATGTGCGGGCGGAGCCTGTCTACCACGATTTGTCTCCGGTGAATCTTCAGACGGATTTTTGCTGCTGTATCCGTCGTCTAGTCGGTCGACGATTCTCACCTGCGGAGAGTGGGCTATGAGCTCGTCAAAAGATGTAGACTGACAATGTGTAGGAACATATTTGATTGTTTTATTGCTTTTTGCTTCGAGTTCAACTTGAACTCGCAGCTCACGATGTGTAGTAGACTTACTCCAGCTCAACGACTCGTTATTTGTAGCTTTCACATTTGAGAGTCTACAACCGGATGGAAATCTCTCAGTAATACCGATAACAACCCGTTCTGTTCTTTTATTTTCAATTTGAAATATTACACCATGATCGTGAAACCCACTAAAACGAGATGCTCGGGCCTTCTCAACTCGAATACCATCCTGGCTCACAACTTGCGCTGTAGATTGTTCCTCCGCCATTCTTAGTATTTAATTAAATGTAGACCTATAACACATATCTATTCCGGCTTTCGGGACAGCAACCCGCCTTGATTCAGTTGAACCTGAACTCGGAGAGCGATTAGAAACATATCATTGGTCTTGGAACCAACTCAGATCGACTAAATCGGTAGCAGACTCATCTATTGGTCGTCATCGTCCGTCTGTGATCGGAAATAATCGAAAGCTTAGCTCAGTAGAACGCGATAGAATCCGGCAACGTCGTATCTTTCTCGGGCTCAATCCGATCTTCGATATATTCGTTCTGAAGCGGTATGATCGTCTCAGACATGACCTCTCCAATAGCCATCTTCGTCGACCGTACCCGTTCGACTAAATCCCGGTAGTCGTTGATATCGAACGACTCTCGCCGGGGGAACAGATCATCCCGAATGAATACACCGTTCCACAACTCGTCCTCGCCGTGGGTCATGCGAAGAATTGAGACTCGTGTCGGAATGACGTCTTCCTGAAGCGCAGTTTGGAACTCGTCTTCGTGTTCTGTAGCGGTCTCCAAGTCTGAACGGAGAACTTCATCGACGATTGCTTACTGATCATCGGGGGCGAGTGATGCGAAGTCGACGTCGACACGGTCGTCGATCCTGTCTTCGGTATACTGCTCACGCAATCTTGAGGTGAATGTAATAGGAGAGCCGACGGTGAACTTCGGCTCGTCAGGCTCTGCCCGAAACCGACAGTAGTGTCCACGATGGAAAATATCAAGCCCGTGTCTGTGATTGGTCCCATCATTCGGCAGTGCATTGGCGTCTAAATCGTAACGCTCGAAGACAGTGGCCTCGACCGCCCGGCTGATCTCGACGGCCAGACGTATGCGTCCTATGACGCCCGCTTCGAGGATTACATTGTCCGCCAGTTAGTCAAAAACGACGGTGACGATGGTAAAATCGAGATCACGACGCCAACGAATCTGGTCATCTAGAATACACTTCTGGATGGAGAGGCTGACGCGACTTGGGTGTTCATTCCCTGGGAAGGAGTGATGGCCGAACCCGACGAGCTTGGGCTTAATGCGTTCTATCTCGACGGGTATGACGTTCCATACGGCTATACGCCACTACTTCTCGCTCGCCCGGAAACGATCCAGAACGACGCCGGTCTCTCGGACTTCCTAGATGCAATTGCTCGTGGCTACCAGTTTGCCGGCAACAATCCTCAAAAGGCCGCTGAGATACTCTACGAGGAGGCAACCGGTATGGACAAAGACTACCCAGATTTCCTCGCAGAGAGCCAACAGCGGATCGCTGATGCCTATCTCACAGACAATGGCGAGTGGAGAACGATGGATTACCGTCGGTGGCAGTCCTTCGTCGACTGGTTGTCCGACAACGAGATCCTCACAATAATCGATGGCGAGGCGATTCCAGCTACCGAACTAGACACCGGCGAACTCTACACGAACACTCTACTTGAGGTCGACCAGTAACAGCGTCCTACGCAATAGTCACGGTAACGTCTGCTGTATGCGAACTTATTTTGCCTACAAAGACACTCTGGCCGGCGGCACGGACGTCGGCTTCCACGCCATCATTGCTTGCAGCGTTAGCAAAAGCACAAGCGTGTTTCAGATTACTGTACATCGGCACTTTCGCTGACCCATTAGGTTGCGTAGCAAGCA
>SL_4KL_010_BRINEDRAFT_10002043_pt1 | contig 11371 bp, 14 predicted proteins | sample SodLak_010_BRINE_2_FD_10664 | JGI IMG/M metagenome (IMG submission 10664) | reverse complement strand
AGGGTCGCACCCATCTCGAAGCGTTCGCCGTGGACGACGACGTCGCGGTCGAGGTCGTAGCTGTACATCAACCGATCGGAGACGCGGTCGAGGTACTCGTCGTCGTAGTCCGGAACGTTCTCTCTGATCTCCGCGGGGATCTCCTCCGGGTCGAGTCGGGCGCCGGATCCGGGGGTGGCGTCAGAGGGGTTCGAGGCGTCCGAAGCGTCCGAGGCGTCCGTTTCGGGGTCACTGACGTCCGGATTCGAAGCGACGTTGGATTCGTGATCGGACATGGTATTCAGGCGTCCGTCGGGTCGTACGGGACCGCATCGCCGTCGACGGCGGGTGCGCCGATCGCGAGGACGACGACGTCCTCGGTCGCGTCCGCGGGGTTGTACGCCCGCTGCGGGTTTCCGGGGGCGACCGCGATCAGCTCGTCCGGGCCGACGGCGTACGTCCGGTCCGGGGTTTCGACCGAAAGCGTCCCGGAGAGGACATAAAACGCCTCTTCCTGGGTCTCGTGGAGATGGTAGGCGAGCGGCAGTTGCTCACCCGGGGCCGCGCGGAACCGGTTGAGCGCGACCGCAGTCAAGCCGGCGGGCTCCGCGAGCTTTCGACAGTCGGATGGCCGATCCGGTGCCGGATCGATCGAATCGGCGTCGACGACGCGGTAGTTCATGTGGTGGTGTTTGCCAGTGAGTTTAAAAGGGCATCGCCGTCGACGTGAAATTTCGTGAAAGTTTTTAACCGGATCGGGCGCATAAGTGTGGGTACGATTCACATGAAAAGCGGGGAGAGATCGACGGAGGCCTGTGGACGATGCTCGATGTCGACGGTCGTCGACGCGGTCAACGCCGATAAACCGGACGAGGAGCGCGCCGAACACGATCCGTTCGGCGGCGAGCGGATCGAGGTCGACGAGCGGGAACTTCGGCGGGTTTCACCCGCCGGCTGGCTCGCCGACCGAAAGGCGACGCTCGACGCGTACGTGCGACGGCTCACGTACGGCCGGTAGCCGGCGGCGAGCCGATTCACGATAGCAGCGACCGGCCCACGGAAGGACACACCACGGACCGTGTGAACGGGTCACCTCGGAGAGACTTATACCGATCCGTGTCGTATCCGACAAAAGCGATGGAAGAGAGCATCTCCGGATTCAAGACGCGCGGCGACTGGGGCGACGTCGTCGAGCACGGCGAGCGGATCACGCAGGCGCTGCGTGAGACCGGCGTCGACGGGGACGCCTTCCACGACTTCGACGACTGGCGGCCGAAATCCCACGAACGGATCGACGAGGACGTCTCCGCGAAGACGGCCGAGCAGGCGTCGGTGAAACGGGGCGAGGGCGAGCGCGCCGGGAAAAGCCCCGGAGACGACATCCAGACCGCCGGCGAGAAGCTCTCGGAGTCGTACGAGAAGGTCGAAAACGACGAGGCGGACGCCGCCGTCGACCGGTGGAACGAGTCGATCGAGCACGTCGCCCGCGCGGCCGATTCTGTCGGTCGAAAGGCGATCCGGAAGGTCGAGGATACGGTCTACCGGAAAGTGATGACCCAGATCGCCCCCTACTACTTCGATAACGAGCTCGTCAGCGCCAACATTCAGCAGGTCGGGCGAGGCGAGGAGGGGCAGACGTTCGTCTTCGAGGTGAACGTCAACGACGACGACCTGAAATCGGAGGTGAGCCGGATCCTCGAGGAGTACGAATCCGAGGTCGATCGGTGGCACGTCGAAGCCAAAAAGGAGATCGAAAACGTCGCCGCCGCCGAAGGCGTCGAGCCCCCTGAAAAACAGGGCGGGACCGACTTCACGACGACGTGAGCCCCTGTATGGACGGGGGGATAGCCCGAGAGCTATCACGGATATAGGAACCATCACACGCGCGTGATAACAGAAGTGTAAAGCGGGCCGATCCCGTAGAACGGTGTATTGTGACGACTCAGGTGACCCTGGTCCAGATCGACAACTACGGTCCGTGGACGGTCACGCCGGAACCGCGCCGTGAGATGGACCTCCAGACGCTGCAATCTCGCCTGTTCGCCGACGTTGCACAGTTCCTCGGCCACCGGGATGCCTACGTCTTTGCCACGCGATTCGACAACATGATCGCCGTGACTAACGGGGTCGACGGCGCGGCGCACGCGAGCCTCCAGGAGTCGATCGGAAACCGCTATCCGGTCAGTATCAGCCTCGGAACCGGCGTCGCGGAGCGGCCGATCGACGCGCTCACCGCGGCGAACGAACGCATCCAGATCGAAGGGAGCGCACAGGATGCACATCGCACGGAGGTGCTCTCGGGTGAGTACCTCACGGAGACGGAGGCGTCGGACCTACAGATCGCCCACTTCGACGTCGTGAACGCGACGGGGAAATACACCGATCAGCTCAACGAGTTCGATACCTACAGCACCATCCAGTCGGCGTACGGCTCGCTCATGCGCTACCTCCGTGAGGAACACGGCGCGCTCGCCTTCTTCGTCGGCGGCGACAACGTGATCGCGGTCTGTCCACAGCTCCCCGAACGGTCCTTCACGGCCGCCGTCGATCACGTGGCCGCCGATGTCGACGTGGCCCTGCAGGTCGGCGTCGGCCGCGGACGCTCCGCACACGAGGCCGGATTCGCGGCCAAACACGCTCTCGAGGACTGCAGACACGATGGGACCAGCGTCGAGCTGTTCGGTACGCCCGCCGCGAGCGACTGAGCATGGTCGGCGGCGGCGATCCCCTGCACGTCGGGGTCGTCGTGTACGGCCCCCTCGATGAGCGCTCCGGCGGCTACCTCTACGACCGGCGACTCGTGGACCACCTCGTCGACTGCGGCCTCGACGTGGAGGTCATCTCGATACCCGATCGGCCCTATCGGCGGGCGTTCGCCACCAACCTCGCCCCCGGGCTCGTTGGTCGGCTTCGCGGCTGCGACGTGGTGATACAGGACGCGTACTGCCATCCGTCGTTGCTCGTCTGTAACCGGCGCGTCCCCGAAACGCCCGTCCTCGCGTTGGTGCATTATCTGCGTTCGGAGGCGATAGGACGCCCGAACCGGGCGGACGCCGGTGGTGGGTGGCCGTCGATGGGGCGTCCCCTCCGTGAGCGGGTGGTGACGGGTATCGAACGGGCATATCTCCGGTCCGTCGACGGCTACATACACAACAGCGGTGCGACCCGCGATGCGGTTGCGGCGCTCGTCGGGCGCTCGCCGAAGGACCTCACCGACGTCGTCGCGCCGCCCGCCGGCGACCGACTGGGATCGGGTGCGCCGTGGTCGGACGAGCGGATACGACGCGACCCCGCACGGGTCGTCTCGGTCGGTAACGTGACCCCACGCAAAGGGGTGACGACGCTGATCGAGGGGCTCTCCCGGGTCGATGAGCCCTGGGAGTTGCGGGTGATCGGGGACACCTCGATCGATCCCGACTACGTCGCGACTGCCGAGACGCTTGCACGGGAGCGTGGCGTCGCGGACAGGGTCTCGTTTCTCGGCCGTGTCGACGATGATCAACTTCGCGAGGCGCTGGATTCCGCCCACCTGCTTGCGGTCCCGTCGAGGTACGAACCCTTTGGGATCGTCTATCTGGAGGGGATGGCGTTCGGGCTGCCCGCGGTTGCGTCCACACACGGCGGCGCGAGCGACTTCGTCGACGAAACGAACGGCGCGCTCGTCCCGCCCGAGGACCCCGCAGCGGTCGCCGCCGCCATCAAGCCGCTGCTCCGTGACCGTGAACGGCTCGCACGGATGAGTCGGGCGGCGCGGGCGACCTTCGATCGCCATCCGACGTGGAGTGAGACCTGTGAACGGATCCGGCGGTTCGTCGTTGCTGTCGCCGATTAAGAGGCGGAATTGAGAATCAAACGTGAGAATTTGCGGTGTAAGGTTTTTACCGCCACCACGAAACCCGGTGGTAACGATGTCACGAGACGTGGTGTTCGTTTGCACCGACGAGGACTGTACGGCCGGGCCCTGGGAGGGCGCGCATGACGCGATGGCGCACTGTGCGGAGGAGGCGGGACACGGCTATACGGGCCGTCCTCGATCGGAAGTGGACGAGGTGATCCCGGCGACGGCCGTCAGAAAGTGGGACAACCGGAACCTCCATCATAAAGGGAACCCGCGGGGCGCGCTCGCCGAGAACGACTGAGCGGGAACGGCGGCTCGGAACTCAGTTTTCGGACGGCTCCTCAAGCAACCCGAGGTCGGCGGCGACGAGGTCCGCGAGCCGGTCTTTTAAGACCGGGTCGACCTCCGCGATCTCCTCCCCGTCGTGTTTGCCGTCGTTGTGTCGCGAGAGCGCGTCCTCGACGTCCGGTAGGGGCACGCGGGTTTCCGTCCCGCACTCGGTACACACGATCGGCACGGTTGGATCCTCCTCGGACATCGTCTCAGCCATCGTCAGCCGGCAGCATGAACGTTCGGATCGGATCGACAGCCTGCGGTGGGACTCGTCGATTCGCTCCGAATCACCCAGCCGTCAACCCCCATTCGCCCAGCCGTCAACTCCCATACGTCCAGCCGTCAACCCTCATACGTCCAGCCGTTAACCCCCACACGCACAACCGATCAACCGCGAAAGAGGCTCGAATGAACGGGTGCGTGATCGACGTCCGGGGTGTCATCGACGTCCTCGCCCTCATCGGAGACGGCGCGGCCGTCGATCCCGGCGGCGAGGAAGTCCCGCAGCGGCGGGCCGACCCGTTCGGGTTCAACGAGAAACGCGTCGTGCCCGTGGTCCGAATCGATCACGTGATGCGCGACGGGGACCCCCGCGTTTCGGAACGCATCGGCGAGCGTCCGGGATTGTTCGACCGTAAAGTGCCAATCACCGGTAAAGCTCATGAGCAGCGTCTCACCCTCGAAGGCGGCGATCGCTTCGTCGTCGGTCGTATAGCCCGCCGCGAGGTCGTACTCGTCCATGGCGCGGGTCAAATAGAGGTAGCTGTTCGCATCGAATCGGTCGGTGAAGCCCTCCGCCTGATAATCGAGATAGGACTCGACCTCCCGATACGGGAAGAAGGTGCCCGCAGGGTCGGTCGGCAGCCCGAGCCCACCCTCGTCGCGTGAGAGCGAGTCGCGACCGGCCGAGCGGCGGCCGAACTTCCGCTCCATCGACGCCTTCGAGAGATACATCACGTGACCGATCTGGCGGGCAATGGCCAGCCCGTGGGACGGGTCCGGTCGATCCTCGCCGTAGTAGTCTCCCCCGTTCCAGTTCGGGTCCGATCGGATCGCCCGCCGGGCGATCGCCTCGAGCGCGAGACACTGTGCGTCGAGGCGTGCCGCGGCCGCGACGACGACGAGACGGTCGACGTCGTCGGGGTAGCGTTTCGCCCACTCCAGCGCGTTCATCCCGCCGACGCTGCCGCCGACGACCGCGCGAAGCCGACCGACGCCGAGGTGATCGAGCAGGCGACGTTGTGCGCGCGTCCAGTCTTCGACCTGTACCGGCGGGAAGGCGGTTCCCCAGCGGTCGTGATCCGGGGTGTTCGGCAGGTCGAGGTCGGCGGGTCGCTCGCTCGCGGGCCCGGAGGTGCCGTAACAGGAGCCTGGGACGTTCACGCAGACGACGTAGTACTCCGTGGTGTCGATGGCCTTGCCGGGGCCGACGATGTCGTCCCACCACGCGCGGGCCTGCCCGGCCTGTCCGGCATCCTCGGCGTGTGGCGTCCGCGAGACGTTCTGGCTACCCGTGAGCGCGTGACAGATCAACACCGTGTTCTCGCCGTCGAACTCGCCGTAGGTCTCGTAGGCGACCTCCAACTCCGGGATCGACTGCCCGCACTCGAAGGTGAACGAGCCGAGCGCGGCGACCCCGTGATCGGTCGGCGTCGTGCTCATGAGGTCACCTCAGGTGAGGACTCCCCGGCCGCGAGCCCCGCATCGAGGTCGGCCACGATATCGTCGGGGTCCTCGATACCGACCGAAAGCCGGACCATGTCCGGCCGGACGCCGGCGGCGACCTGCTCGTCCCGACTCAACTGTGCATGGGTCGTGGAGGCGGGATGGATGATGAGCGTCTTCGCGTCGCCGATGTTCGCGAGGAAACTCGTCAGTTCGACCGACTCACAGAGCCGCTTGGCCGCCTCGTAGCCGCCATCGACGCCGAAAGTGATCATCCCACCATAGCCGTCGAGGTAGCGGCTCGCCTCCGTGTGGGTCGGATGATCCTCGAACCCGGGGTAGGTGACCCACCCCACACGGTCGTCATCGCGGAGGAACTCGGCGACCGCCCGGGCGTTTCGGCTGTGACGCTCCATACGCAACGGAAGGGTGTTGAGCCCTTGAATCGTCTGCCATGCATCGAAGGGGGACTGCTGACCACCGGTGGGTCTGACCCCGCGTTGGCGGACGACGTTCGCGAAGGCGGCATCGCCGAAGCGCTCGACGAAGTCGATTGGAAACGCCGGCGACCGCCCGGAGAGTTCGTCGTAGTCGGCGTCAGGGTGGTCCCACGGGAAGACGCCGCCGTCGACGACGACCCCCCCGACGGTGGTACCGTTGCCGGTGATCCACTTCGTCGTCGACTCCCAGACGATGTCCGCGCCGTGTTCGATCGGTCGGCAGAGCGTGGGCGTCGCGAACGTATTGTCGACGACGAGCGGCACCGCGTGCTCGTGCGCGATGGACGCGAGCCGCTCGAAATCGGGCGTGACGAGGGAGGGGTTCGCGAGCGTCTCGACGTGGACGTACGCGGTGTCCCCGTCGATCGCCTCCTCGTACGCATCGTACGCGAGAGTGTCAACGAGTCGTGCCTCGACGCCGCGGCGGTTCGCGATCGTGGAGAGGTACGCGGACGTGCCACCGTACATCTCCGAGCTGGCGACGATGTTGTCGCCGGCGCGTGCGAGGACGGTCGTCAGGGAGTCCATCGCGGCCATCCCACTGGCGGTCGCGACCGCGCCGGAGCCGCCTTCGAGGTCGGCGAGACGGTTCTCCAGGGCCTCGACCGTCGGGTTCGAGAGCCGCGAGTAGATGTGGCCGTCGGCCTGCAGGGCGTATCGCTTGGCCGCCTCATCGGCGTCCTCGAAGACGAACGACGTTGTCTGGTGGATCGGCGTCGCGCGCGACCCGGTCGCCGGATCCGGCTCGGCTCCGGCGTGGAGACTCCGGGTGCTGAACCCACAGTTCATGTGTATGGTGCATATCGCTCTTCGTATCTATAACTGTCAGTTACGGCAAGCGCTGCCGGGCTTGCGGAGGCGGTCGTGCGCCATCCCGACCGGAGCGCCCGGTGAGTCCCGGCTTAAATATCTGTGGCAGCCGCGCGAGGCGTGGGTTTATCCGCGATGACGGGCCACATTCGGATAATGGCCGCCGCCGACACCCCCAGCCCGAGCGACCCGCCGGTCCCGGCGCTCGCCGACCGAGCACACGCGTGCGCCCGACGGCTTCTGGAAGCCGATCGCGTGCTCCTCGCCTCCCACATCGACGCCGACGGGCTCACGAGCGCCGGGATCGCCTCCACCGCGCTCGCACGGGCCGGTATCGACCACGAGGTCGTCTTCGAAAAGCAGCTCGACGCCGATGCTATCGCCGGCATCGCCGCCCGCGGGTACGAGGTGGTCTGTTTCACCGACTTCGGCTCGGGACAGCTCGACGTCATCGCCGAGCACGAGGCCGCCGGCGAGTTCATCCCCGTCATCGCGGACCACCACCAGCCCGCCGACGCCGACACCGAGTTCCACCTCAACCCCCTGTTGGAGGGGATAAACGGGGCACGTGAGCTCTCGGGTGCCGGCGCGAGCTACCTCCTCGCGCGGGCACTCGCGACCGAGGCCGCCAGCGATGGGACGGAGCCGATCGACAACCGGGACCTCGCGGCGCTCGCGGTCGTGGGCGCGGTGGGCGATATGCAGAACGGCCGCGACGGTCTCGTCGGTGCCAACGCGGCGATCGTCGCCGACGGCGTCGCCGCTGGCGTGCTCGAGGAACGAACCGATATCAACCTCTACGGCCGACAGACACGGCCGCTCCCGAAGCTGCTCGAGTACGCCTCCGACGTGCAGATCCCCGGCATCTCGAACGACGAGGCGGGGGCGATCGCCTTCCTCAGCGACCTCGATATCGACGCACGGGTCGACGGCGAGTGGCGGCGCTGGGTCGACCTCGACGACGACGAGCGGCGGACGCTCGTCTCCGCGTTGCTCCGACGGGCGGTTGCCTCCGGGGTGCCAGCCGACCGGATCGAAACCCTCGTCGGAACGTCGTATACCCTCACCGAGGAGACACCCGGGACGGAGCTACGCGACGTCAGCGAGTTCTCCACGCTACTCAATGCGACCGCGAGATACGAACGGGCCGACGTGGGACTGGCGGTCTGTCTGGGCGACCGCGGGGCGGCGTTGACCGAGGCACGGTCGCTACTGCGAACCCACCGGCGGAACCTCTCGGAGGGGCTCCAGTGGGTAAAATCGGAGGGCGTCACCCACGAGGAGCCCCTCCAGTGGTTCGATGCCGGAAGCCGGATCCGCGAGACGATCGTCGGGATCGTGGCGGGAATGGCCGTCGGGTCGCCGGCCGTCGACCGCTCGAAGCCGGTGATCGCCTTCGCCGAGGCGAACGCGACCGAGTTGAAGGTCTCCGCGCGCGGCTCGGGAACGTTGGTGCGACGCGGGCTGGACCTCTCCGCGGTAATGCAGGAGGCGAGTCGAACCGTCGGCGGCGACGGCGGGGGACACGACGTCGCCGCCGGGGCCACCATCCCGGCGAGCGAACGGGACGCGTTCCTCACGGCGGCTGACCGGCTCATCGGCGAGCAGCTCGGATGAAACTGGACGACGGTCGGGTCCGAAATCAGGCCTCGCCGATATCGCGGAACATCGCCCGATAATCGTCGGTCGAAAAGGATTCGCTGAGGTCGTCGATGTCCGCATCGAGATCCTCAAGCCGCGCGAGGAGGTCGGCGTACGCCTCGTTTCGCTCCAGCTGGGCCGTCGGTTTCTCGGATTTCAACACCGCTCGCTTGCTCGCGAGCGCGGCCGCCTCCTGAAGCAGGTCGTCGTATTCGGTGCGGCTCAACAGCGTTTCGATCGCCCGGAGCAGGTTCGATCGGCTCACCGGCTTCGTGAGATAGAGATCGAATCCCATGTCGATGATATCGAAGTCGGGTTCGACCGCCGTCACCATCGCGACCCGGCACTCGAGGCTGTTTTCACGGATATATTCGAGGACTTGATCGCCGCTGCCGTCGGGAAGCCGACGGTCGAGGAGGACGGCATCGAAGCGTTCGTCGACGACGTCGATAGCCTCCTCGGCGGTCGTCGCGACGGTGACCGAATATCGTTCCCTCAAGAAGCCGGCATACAGGGCGGCGATATCGGACTCGTCCTCGACGACGAGGACGTTCGGCTCATCCACCGCCGATCACCGTCAGTTCGACGGAAGAGGCTCCACCGCGCATACCGGTAAAGGCGTCGTGTTGATCAATAAAGCTATCGGCCGGAGGCCGTTTGAGCCGGTGAGTCGTCCGGCTTGGATGCTTGAAGCGCCGCGACCGTATCGGAATGACGGCTGGCCCTTTATATAACACGGTCGTGTATACCCGATACGTATGTCATCGCTCGTCTCTACAGGGGTCACCGGACTCGACTCGATCCTCTCCGGCGGTATCACGGCGCAGTCGACGGTCCTCGTCTCCGGCAATCCGGGCACCGGAAAAAGCATCTTCGGGATTCAGTACCTCTATACGGGGGTCTCCGAGTACGACCAACGGGGGGTATACGTCTCCTTCGAGGAGGACGAAGCCGACATCCGCGCGGCGGCGGCGTCGGTCGGGTTCGAATCGTTCGGCGACCACGTCGATGACGGCGACATCGTGATCTTGGATAAGCGGCAGATGCTTCGGGAGGCCGACTTCTCGACGGCGGTCGACCGGCTGTTAGAGACCATCGAGGACGGCGATTTTGACCGGCTCGTGCTCGACTCGCTCTCGATGTTCCAGCTCTTTTTCGAGAACGAACAGGAAAAGCGGACGTACCTCCTGAAGTTCTCGGACATTTTGAAGGCGAACGGGCTCACCTCGCTGCTCATCAACGAACAGGGAGCCGTCTTCCCGGAGACGGAGGTGGGACTGGAGAACTTCCTCACCGACGGGAACATCTACTTCATCCAGACGCCGACGGAGTCGGGGGTCAACCGATACGTCTGGGTGGCGAAGATGCGGAAACAGGACATCGACACCGACATCTTCCCGATGGAGATCGGGCAGGGCGGAATCACCATCCACGAGCGCGCGGCCGGCTTCTCGATGATGGGCCGAACCGACGGGCAGTCGTTCTGAGCGCGGGGACCGAAACGTGGCGGTCGGGATAAACGTAGATGCGAAGGGGGGAGGTGACTATTCGCTGGCCGAGAGGTTCCGCCAGACGTCGTCCAAGCGGTTTTTCACGGCGGAGCGTTCCTCGATCTCGACGGTGACCCCGTCGCGGAAGTCGACCTCGACGCCGTCGACCTTGCGGCGGTAGACTTTCACCCGACGGTGTTCGTCCGAAAGGGGGCGGTCGTGCAGCTCCAACAGTTCCGCCTCCTCCAGTTCGTTGATCCGGCGGTAACACGTCGCGATGGGGACGTCCAGTTCCTCACTTAAATCCTGTGCCGATTTCGCCTCGCCCGTCGCGCTCAAGATATCCGTGTTGTACTTGTTGCCGAGCACCGTGATCAAGTTCTCCCCCGTCATTCTCGTTATCGGAAATGATTGTCGGAGGTAAAAGTGTGTCGGTGCCAAGACATCGGTTAGGCGCGCCAAAGAAGCCGTCAGACGCTTTATTCAACTGCCACAGTAGTTAACAAACGCCCATCGGANNCCCGTATCGCTATTGATACTCGATACCGGAGGTTTATGATTGCCGCGGGGGGACGGGGGGCATGGATCCGTTGGCGGGGACGTACGTGGTGACGACGACGGTGTTGGCGCTCGCGGGGAGCGTGCTCTTCGCGTTCGCGGTGTCGGCGTATCGTGAGTCGGGGCGGCGGTCGATGGCGGCGTTGATGGCGGGCTTCGGGCTGATCGTCGCCGCCGCGGTCGGGACGCCGGCGCTCTGGTTCGCCGGGGCGGTCGCCGACCCGGTCGCGTTGCTTGCGGTGAACACCGGGCTGTACGCGGCGGCGACGTCGCTCGTCGCCGTCAGCCTCGTCGTCTACGAGCCGGGCACGCGCGAGTTCGTGATCCCCGAGAGCGAGCTCACCAAGTTTCAGAAGTGAGAAGCGGGGACGGAAGTGGTTTATTCAATCAGAAATTAACCTACTGAAATATTCCTCGAAAGCGCACGACTGCACCGCTTTATCGCATCTGATAGTCTGTGACGAGTCTTTAATACTACATCTCTGCAGGTTTCGGTAACGCCCGCCGGGCAGGCCGCGGGCCGACGCAAACCGACAACCAATGTTCGAACGCATACT
>SL_4KL_010_BRINEDRAFT_10002042_pt1 | contig 11372 bp, 16 predicted proteins | sample SodLak_010_BRINE_2_FD_10664 | JGI IMG/M metagenome (IMG submission 10664) | reverse complement strand
TGTATCACAGATATGAATTTCATATTTTTTCGAGAATTGATTGTTTTTTAGTTCATATATATCCCACCCTACACGGTCTATTCGGACCCATACTTCAAATACAGAATGTTCTGTAGGGATATTTCTTGATTTTCTAATATACTTGTTTTTATTTGTAAAATTATTTGTTTTTACTTGTATGAATTTAACAGGTTTGTTTGGGTGTATGGCAATTAAATCAATGAATCCAAAAGGGTCGTGATTACCCCATGAATTAACTTTCTCAACTCCTGCTCCATAAACACGTTTTAAAATGTCTTTAGCTTGATTTTCATTCCTGTTTCCTTTTTCTGTAGTGTTTGTCATTACATTAATATACCGTTAATAAAATAAATATACTTTGGTTATATATTGATTTTTGCAAACCAAAACTGTTATTAATACATATTTCATAGGTAAATGTATGACGGAACTTCAAGTTAGTATTCTACAGTCGAACCCAACAATTGGAAATATAAGTGAAAACTGTGATGATATAATTAAGGCCATGGAAGAATCCAAAGATTCAGATATTTTATTAACTCCTGAATTGTCTTTGATTGGGTATCCGCCAATGGATATTTTACGCAGGGATAAAATGTACGAAGTTCAGAGAGAAAAACTAAATTTAATTAAAGAAAAAACAAGAAGTACAGATTTATGTGTTGTGGTGGGTTATTGTCGGAGAACAGATAGAGGGTTGTACAACTCGGCTGTTGTTTTTAAAGATGGTATTAAATTAAAGACATATGATAAAGTCTTGTTGCCCACATATGATGTATTTGATGGTCATAGATATTTTGAAACAGGAAACAGTACAGAAGTTTTTGAACTAGATGGAAATACTGTTGGCTTGTCTATTTGTGAAGATGCATGGTATAATGTGGACATCATGGATGCAAAGAGACATAAGTTTAATCCGTTTGATGAATTGAAAAAAGATAATCCTGATGTTATTTTAAATTTATCTGCTAGCCCTTTCCGCGTGAACAAGAATAAAGAAAGAATCCAACTCTTTAAACAACACGCTAATAACGCAGATTGTTCTGTTGTGTTCTGTAATCAAGTCGGAGGTAACGATGAACTTGTATTTGATGGCAATTCTTTTGTCGTAGACACAAATGGAGATGTAGAACAACTAAATCAATTTGAGACTGATTTGAGGACTTTTGACTTATCTAACGTGACGGACAAGCAGAATAAAGAAACAGAAATTAAACAGGTTCGTTCTGCTTTAACATTAGGTTTAGAAGATTATTTCAAAAAAACAGGTTTTTCTAAAGCTATTGTTGGAATGTCGGGTGGTATTGATTCAACGATAGCTACAGTAATTGCAACAGAAGCTTTAGGGAAACATAACGTTACAGGCGTGACATTACCTGCAGAAGTAACGAGCAAAGAGAGTATAGAGGATGCAAAGGCTGTTGCAAATAATCTTGGAATTGATTTTAAAACAATTGATATATCTGATATTATTTCAAATATAAAAACAAATTTTGAAAGTCAATCTGGTGAAGAACTAAAAGGTCTAGCATATGAAAATATACAAGCAAGAGTCAGAGGGAATGTACTAATGACATTATCTAATCGCACAAATGCGCTCGTCGTTACTCCAGATAACAAAAGTGAATCTGCAATTGGATATTGTACCTTGTATGGTGATACGGTGGGAGCGATAGCACCATTGGGTGATTGTTACAAAGTATATGTATATAAATTAGCAAAACTATATAATCAAGAATACAATGAAAATATTATTCCTGAACGCATAATAGATAAAAAACCAACTGCGGAGCTTAAACCAGACCAATATGATGAAAAAGAAATGCCTGACTATGCAATTTTAGATGTAATATTAAACCAATATGTAGAGAATAGGGCAAAGCCTACGGATTTCGATATTGATATAGAACAGAGTAAAGTAAATGATATCGTTAGAAAAATTCATGCTGCAGAATTTAAGCGAAACCAGTCTCCATTACCAATCCGTGTTACGAAAAAAGACTTTGGTAGAGGATGGAGATTCCCAATTGCAGCAGATTATTCATTTTTAGAAGAATAGTTTATAATTCGTCTTCTGAAATTTTATCGTTTTTCTGATTATTAAATATTATCTGAATTGCTTCATCATATGTATAGCCTTTAGACAGGAGAAAATTAATTCTTTTTTCAATATAAACAAGTTTTTTACCATCTTTTAATCCTTGTTCATATATTTTACTTCCTAACCAAAGCAGATTAATACTTGCGAGAACAAATAGGATTATGTTTTTAATAGTGTTATATTTTAACATATATAAATATAGTATTTTTAAAAGTTAAATCTTATGCTTGATAGATTATATATTGTGAGCGTGAATAAACAATTATGGTATAAAATATATAATCATACTATGCATTTAGAACAAGCTAAGAAAGAAGATGTTGAACTAATCAAAGAAATGTGGTATAAGCTTGCAAAAGAAATGGAATCTTATTCAAAATTAAATAAAATCGTATATTCTTCTCCTCAAGAAGTTCCTGAATCAGAAATTATAGACCAAATAGAAAATAATAATGATATAATATATAGTTTTATAGTTCATGAGGGTATAAAAGTAGGATTTATCAAAATCCACCGTGGATACCATGAGTCAAGAGAATATTCTAAGTATATAGATATTACAGATTTATACGTACTTAAGAAATATAGAAATAGAGGTTACGGGTCAATAGCTATTGATAAAATAAAAAGAATTGCTAAAGATACAGGCTGTGATATTGTTAAAGTATCTTGTGAACATAATAATACAGATGTTCAAAGACTATATGATAAAGAGGGTTTTCAAAAGAAACAAATAGAGTTTTTCTACGAAATTTAGAACAGTACCGTTTATTGAAGACCAAATTATATGTGGTATACGCATAATCTGTTATATATGTCGTTAAAAAAATTTGAAGATTTACTTAATAAACATATACCAGAAATAGATACAAAAATAATCATGGGTAAAGATAGAAAATTACTCCAACTTATGTGGAAAGACGATATGCCTACCTATATTAATAAAATTACAAAAACTAAAAATATATATTACCGAAATGATGAAGAAGGTAGGTATCCAATCGAAGTTGAATCAGAAAAATTGGATAATAGATGCATAGATGATGGTCAAAAAATAGTATATTATAGAATCGCAGCGTATGATTAGTTATTATTAAATATAATATAATTATTTTAATCTGTATATTTTATGATTATGGTCTGGATTACTATAGTGACAGCCCCATATTTCTTTATTTTCTTCTGCTGAATTTATAAATAAAGCGTAATAAGCATCTTGTCTAACTATACTATCAGGATTATGTCTATTCGATAATCCAATATCATCTATTATTTCATTAATTTTATTAATTTTATTTATTATGTCAAAATTATTAATATTTTTTAATTCACTTACTCTTTGATAATTTTTTTGCATCTTTGTCATGTTAGTAGTTAACAAGTAATATGGTAAATATTTATTGATTATTATATTTGAATACATATTTTGGCGCGTTTAAATGAATATAAATCAAAAGATTTATTAAGTTAAGAACTAATTATTGATTATACAAAACAGAGCATACATGATGAAATAGATACCATTCGGTCGTGGGTGCAACTCCTACCACGTATGCAACACAAACCAACTATGACCCGAAAATAACAACTTTTATGGAATTTGTTCGATTTCCAAACAACTAGCGTTGCGGTTAAAAGGGTCAAAATATGAGTCAAAATAGAAAGCAGTTTAGACAGAATGTATTTAGCAGAGATAACAACAAGTGTATAGTTCCGTGGTGTGATAGCGAAGCAGATGATGCTCATCACATCATCGAGAGAGAATTGTGGAAAGATGGTGGTTACATTAAAGATAATGGTGCAAGTGTTTGTAATAAACATCATCGTTATGCAGAGACGAATCACATCCCACCACAAGCATTCTATATGTGGGCAGGGATAGAAAATCCAGCAATGCCAGAGAATATCGAAAGTATAGATGTAAATAAATGGGGTGAAAAATTTGAGGTTCCACCTTGGGAAAATCTGAGAGAACGAATTAAATATCAAAGTAGCCGCCATTTACTCCCATTATATTGGCATGATAGCAAGACGACAGCTAAAGAAAGAATGGAGCATGATGATACGGGAGTTGAAACGATGGATGAATTTATTGGTATACCATTAGTTATTACGGAAAAAACAGATGGTTCGAATTGTATGTTAGTTAGTGATGTTGATAATCCTGTAAGAGCTAGAAATGGTTCTCAGCCTACAGAAAGTATGCGCAAACTATACCGTGATGGAGGTCTGTATTGGAAACAGCAGGTAAATCAAAAACTACCTGACCGTTTACAAGTGTTCGGTGAGTGGTTATATGCAAAACATTCAATTCATTATGGTTGCGATTGTGAAGAACAATGTGAAGATGTTGGTCCATCTTTATCTGAACTTACAAATGTTAATGATGATAGAGCTTACTTCCAGGTGTTTGGGGTATATGATAAAATAAATAATATATGGTTATCTTGGCCAGAGACAGAAACCGTTGCAGAAACGTTAGGATTCCCTACAACACCTGTTTTGTATTGTGAAGATAATATGGATGGGGCCACGTTTGAAACCAAACACGAGGCAAGAGAACAACTAATTAAATATGCACGAAATGTTATTGAGAAAGGTGGTGAGGGAATTGTTGTTAGAGCTAAATTCCCATATCACTACGGTCAGTTTAGCAAGAGATTAGGTAAGTATGTTCGTGAAAATCACGTAAAAACAGATACACACTGGTCACATAGAGACGTGATTGAAAATAAAATATAAAACAAAAAACTTATATATGTATTATACAAAATATTAGAACATGAGAAAAAGTTCGTACATATATTTTAGGTGTTTTAGGTGGCATATTTGGCGTATTTGAATTTTTGGCTGTTTCTGCATTAACTTCTCAGGTCACTGGTTTTTTAGTAGTACTAATATCGGTCTCTATTTTATGGACAGGTGTATTTGTTGAAGGTATTGAAGATGGTTATGTAGGTTTTTAAATATATAGTCTATCTATTATATTATATCGCAACATTTAAATTTTTACTATATAATACTAAACTATGTCTGGAAAACAATTACAACAAGACTATACTTTAACAGATTCTGATACTAATGAAATAGATGAAGATAGAATTGAATCGATTGTTAAAGCTGCAGAGATTGTTCAAGAAGATTTATATTCCGAAAAATCAAGAGAACAGGATAATAGTAAAGATAATCAAGATAATAAAGACCATATTGATGAAGATTCGATTTTATCTAATATTGAATATTCTGAAAAACCTGAATATATAAAGTATTCTGCAACAGCAACAGTCGTAGATATCACATTTGATAACTCTTTTGAAAAAACATTAGGACAAGATTCTGTTATAGATATGCGTAAAGATAATTATGCGCCTAAATTTATTTCTTTAAGACTTAAGACACATGATAATGAGTGGACAAAAAAATTAACCCTAGATTCGGATGAAGATAAGAGAAAGGTAGAGAAGTTTATTAACGCATATGGGGATGGGCGATTAGATAATATTATTAATTCAGAAATCTATGTTAAACCCTGTTATGATGAAGACAACGAAGAACAATATAAAGTTATTATACCGTCCGTAAATTTAACATCTCAATTAAAACTGAAGTATAATAATTTTCGGTCAGAGTTTAAGAGACCCACAGATAAATCCTATACATATAAACATTATATTTTAGGTAATACTATACAATTAATCGGAACATCATTTATGATTTTCTTATTAGGTTTATTCTCGTATATATTTATAATGAGTGGGTTAGAAACCACATTAGCAGGTAATATTTTGCTATTTATTATATTTGGTCTAGTATATACTATAGCATTACTTTTATATGCTCTTATTTCGGTTTCATCAAACGTAATTTTAACAGGTAATGAAGAGATANTTGGTGATTTTGAAATATTTATCTTGCGAACAATATTAAAGACAAAAAATAAGGCATATTCAAAACTAAACAATATTAACAAATACTTAGGTCGTTTACTAATAAATAACTGATGTACTTTTATATCGATTCTATATTATCAATAGCATTATCTAAACTTTCCATAGCACATAAACCTGCCTGAGAATATGGTCTTGAATCTGAAATTGGTTCTGTCTCAACGTATTCTAATTCACTTATTGCTACTGCACAACCATGAACAGCCTCCCATAATTTTTTAATTTTATTCATTTCATTTGGCACATTATCTATTACTGACCAACCTTCTTCAAAGAAAAATTCTTCATAGGAATCAAATGGGTTTTCAAATTCTAGTTTTGATAGTTCTTCCGTACCTTCTTCTTTTGCCTTCTNTTTTGCTTTTCTTGCACTTGATAAGGCATCATTAAATTTTTCTCTTCGCCTGTAACTATCATATGAATCTGAATTATTCATAAGTCTTCGACATTCTAACTTTGCATCTTTAAGACTGTCTAATAAAGGTTGTATCTCATTATCCATTTAATTAAAAATTTGCACGATAAAATTTAAGTCTTCGGTTTTAATATTTCTTTAATACTACTTGGTCTAAATTAGTATTATATATGTTTTTACTTGTTCCAAGTATTTTATTAAAATTATTATTTATTATTCCTTTCTTGGACATATCATCTATCTTATCATCTTTAAATTCAATCGTTACATCAAATTGAGGGTTATAATCTCTTGAAACATCCTGCGGTTTGTGTATATAATCTATATTTACTTTTATTGTTCCGACAGAATCATTTTCTTTTGACTTTGAATTTATCTTTTCTATTTCAGATTTCGCTTTCTCCGTAGCTTCTTCACTATCACTTGCTTTTTCATCAGGAATTATAAAAAATAACGAACCCTTTCTTGTTACGTAGCTCATATAAAATATTAAATATATGTTCCCTTATAAGTTTATGTATTTCGTTATAATATTAATAATATAATATTATTTTTCGTTCCAGTATGGGTCTTTAACGGTGTTCTTGTATAAACCTCGTGATTCTTTGTCTAAGGCTGTTAGTCTAGATACATAACCCTCATCTACATATTTATCTATCTGTTCTTTATTGAGTACTGTTTCACCGTTTCTGAGAGTCTTTAAGATTACTTTATTATTTTCTACAGAGGTATCTTTAAATCTGTTTTTTGTATGATGAGATAATATTTTAAAAACTATTTTATTTTCTGTATCATCATATAGATATGTGCTACGGGAATGAATATTATCTGAATTCTCTACTTTTTCCATAATATTAATATATTTATCGATAATAAATACATTAATTGTTTTATTTTTCTGCACAATTTCCCCATTATTTACAATTTCATCTGCTTCATCTACACGATGGGGTGGCAAACTAAAAATAGATTCACTATATTCATTCTCTCCAAATACAATCGATATACCTGGTGTATGTATAAGATAATACTCTGGACTTATATGAATATCTGTTTTATTAGGTATAGAATACATATCTCCCGTTAGTTCAACGTATCTCATACTTGAAAAAGTAATTCTGGCGTATTAAATATTTTGATTTAACCTATATGTTTTGTATATTTCTTTATTCTATTATTTTTATTGTTTTTGATAATATAGAGTATATCTTCGAATGGGATGGGTGTATAACCTATTAATTCAACAGAAACATTAAATCTTCTTTTTGATGGGTTATAAAAAGGATAATCCGATAAATCATTATTATGTACATGGCCCTGCAATATATATTTTCCATCTTTCTTTTCTTCTGTATGGTGTTTTACAAAAAAATGGATTCCTTCCTGCTGAATATCTGTAGAGTTATGGATTATAAAATCGGTTTTGTTATTATTTGATATGTTATCATGATTTCCCTTTATAAATGTAATATTTCCATTTAATTTTTTCAAATAATTAAGACTACTTTCTGTATCACCTAATGTTAAATCACCTATATAAAGTACATTATCTCTTTTATTTACCATTGAATTCCAATTATTGATTAAAGTTTTATTCATATTCTCAACAGATTCAAATGGTCGATTACAATATTTAATAATATTATTGTGACCTAAATGTAAATCAGATGCAATATAATCAATCATAAATAAACTAAGGACTACATATATTTTTAATTTTCGTTAATGAATTTAATACGGCAAATCTAAAACAAAAAGTATATATGTCTAACTATTCAAAAGTATATTATGACGCAACAAGCAATGAAATGTGATTTAAAAATCACTATTCGGTATGAGGAATCAAATGAATATGAACTTCATGTTAATAACCGTGAAGGAACTGTAAAAGCATATTTGAAAACCGAAAATGATGAGCTATATTGCTACCAGCAATTTAATCTATATAATGATAATAACGTTAAACGTTCGGAGCAAGAAATTATTGGTGTTGCAAGAGCTTTTCTTGAGTCTGAATTTAAACATCGTAGGCAAGAGTTTATTGGTTCGGAAGTAGATACAAACTAATAACTCATCTCTTACGAACTTAATCTACACTTAAAAATATAGTAAATATTATTGTTTAATTACCTGTGGTTTGATACCCACTCATCAACATCATCTGTAAATTCGGTTATTTTATCATAATCCTCTGTATTAAATTCTTTTTCTAACTTAGTGTCTTTCTGAAACCATATATAAACGGTTTCGGGTTCAATATCTAGCACTAAATAAGCATCTAGATAAACAAAACTTGTTGGATGGTGTGATTTTCCTTCATTAGCTAAATCATATGCATCTAATAAATTTAATTCCATAATTGTAGTTATAAGTAATAAGGTCAAATATGTTTTGTTTAAAATTAACAAATAAAAAATCTTATATATGTATAGTACATTTATTAAAATGTGACTAAGGCGTACAAAATAATATTAACATTAATTTCTATAGTTATTATACCTTTACTTCTTATTTTATATAATTATTTTATTCAAATAGAATATGGTCAAGTAATATCATATGATATTCAATACTGGAATTATATCGACCCTATTATACGACAATTTTCACACACGAGTGAAATGCATTTGAAGAATAACGTGATGATAGCATTATTGTATAGTATGCTCATATGTTTAATTGTAAAGAATAGATACTATTTTATTTTAGTTGTTACCACACTTTTAACAGGAGGTGTAGCAATATTCTACAATTTAAACGGTATAGGTTTTAGTATAGTGACGCATGGAATGTCTGGTTTTATAACTATTGTTATATTTATTCCGATATTAACTAACATATACACACTATTATATAATAGAACACAAACGCCATTTACGTCTGTTGATATTATTTTATATACTATATCTATTATACTTATTTTCTTAGGATTTATGTTCTCAAATATAAATATTATTGGTGACTTAATTATTACATTTACATCTGAAACAACGCACGATATGTATTATGCATCTATATTTTTAGATGATATGAACTCTGTTAATTATTCAGATATCACATCTAAAGGACATGTTATAGGTTTTTTAACTGGTTTGACATTAGGTTTATTTTTGTTGATATATAATAAAAATAAATTATATAGAGACCATATATTTATCAAAAACTATTCTCTTTCTAAGTGATTTTGCCATCATAATTCAATAGATTTAATACAATCTATAATTTATATACATTCATGACTTACCGAAGTCTTTCAAGATATAACAATCGTGTTACCAATTATGAAGTAATAGGTCTATTATTCTTGATTATTTCTTTGCCATTCTTATTGATTAATATTTTTATACATAATTTTATAATCGCAATTATTTTGCTGGCATTTTTTGTGTGTTCTGTGATAATGTATAGTTTATCTTTATATGAAATAATCAACTATGCTCATTTCAATTAAATAAAATATTATTTTATAGAGATACAATAGAAATTATGAAATAAAAACCTGAATATATGATGTTGTGAACTACCCGACCTACTCAGCCGCCAGAGATGGCTTCGTTAAGGACGGAGCTTCTAGCGAAGTTTTCTTCAGAGTCTGACTTGTTCCAAGTCAGAGAGACTTATTCGCTGTGGGGAGTCCACAGCCCGCTCTACACCCACCTCAGACTCAAATAAGTCTGAATTAGGCTTACCTGAATGATTCAAACCTCTGCTCTCACAGATAGTTGAAATTGTTGCTATCTGAATCATTCTAGTTTTTAGTTTGAGAACTGTCTATTTATATTTTTTTATCGGGCGTATCCCCTCCCTACGCACTCGCCTCTCGTTGTTCGGCTCGCTCTTTGAGGAAGGGGTCTTGCCTTCAATTTAGAAATATATATATAGTATGAATAACTATATACAATTATGACAGACAGTATGGATGACTTATTCTCTAAATTAAAACAAAACAATGAGGGCGGTTTGTATAATAACCTATCAGTATTGTATGATTTTATATATGAAAAACACTATAACTATCAAAATCAACTAAATGTTATTAACGAAAACGCTTGTAGCAATCACGAGAAGGTTCTTGAAGGAGCCTGTGGTACAGGACGACTATCTAATAAATTGTACGATGAATTTGATGAATTGAAAGCTTTTGATATTAATAATGGAGTCTTAGATATTGCTAAGCAGAGAAACTCAGATATAAATTTCGAGAACCAAGATATGTTGAACCTTAAGTTTCAAAATGAATTTGATATATACGCGGTTATGGGTAATGCTATTGTCCATTTAATAAAGGATGATGATTTTCATAGATTCGCCACTAACGCATATACCGCGTTAAATGAAGATGGATTATTAATATTTGACTGTATGCTTAGTAAGAATATGGTAAATGGATATTCTGGCTCTAATGAGTTTGAAGATGATGAATACAAGGTCAAGCGGGATATAGTCACAACACATATTGAAGAAGATTTATACAACTTTAGCTGTGCTTTTAAAATTATTAATAAAAATACAAATCAAACTGTCCGAACAGGAGACAGTATGAAACTAAGAACTTATAATACAGACAATATTTCAACCGTATTAAAATCTGTAGGTTACAGTAATATTGAATTCAAATCATACGAGGATTATGGTGCAGAAATAAAAGACAGAATAATTGTAGCTAAAAAATAAGACTAATCAAGACGCTTTTGTTATTTTATCAGCGGTATAGGAGAATACCCCGATGCTTGACATCGGGGATGAATCCGAATCGAAACATTTAATATAAAACAGTGTTACGTATACTATACGGTCAGAACGTGTTTGAAACTCTGAAAATGAGTACGATGAATTCCCGAACAAAGCTTAACAAGCTGGTTCACAGTAGAGCTAACCTATTCAAGTA
>SL_4KL_010_BRINEDRAFT_10002040_pt1 | contig 11376 bp, 11 predicted proteins | sample SodLak_010_BRINE_2_FD_10664 | JGI IMG/M metagenome (IMG submission 10664) | reverse complement strand
GGATTCGGCTGGCGAACACCGCTGGCGACTCCGCCACGACAACGGGAATATCATCGCGGATAGCGCCGAGGGGTACAACTCGACATCGAGCCGGGACAGTGCTGTCGAGGGATTCAAACAGTACGTTCAGGCAGCGGATTACCTGCGGATCAAACCTGCTGCCTTCGAGATCTTCCAAGACAAGGCCGAAAAGTATCGCTGGCGACTGCTGTACAAAAACGGCAATGTCCTCGCCGACAGCGGTCAGGGGTATGCCTCACGCCAGAAGGCCCGACAGGGAATCAACAGCGTCCAGACGAACGTTGGTGACGACGGCAACGCCGAGTTCGAGGTGTATGAAGATAATGCAGGCGAGTACCGCTGGCGACTCCGTCATGACAACGGTAACATCATCGCTGACAGCGGCGAGGGCTACGCCTCCGAAGGTGGTGCCGAAGAAGCCGTCGAGCGCATTCAGAGCTACGCACCGGTCGCACACGTGCTCGATATCGGCAGTGCAGCCTTCGAGCTCTACGAGGACAACGGCGAGGAGTGGCGCTGGCGACTCCGCCACCGCAACGGCAACGTCTTGGCCGACAGCGGTGAGGGGTACAGCTCCCGAAGTGGTGCAGAAGACGGTATCAACAGCGTCAAACAGAACGCGCCGAACGCCGACACAGCGTAACTACTCGTCTTCGAGCGTCGACTCCCCGTCGACATTCTGGACGAGACCGAGTGCCGTCGCGATTTCTTCGCCGCTCGCGACGGAGTGGTCTGTGAACGCTTCTCGCTTTTCTTTCGCTCGTTGCTGGTGGTCGGCTGCACGGGCGAGTTCGTCATCTGCAGCTGCCGCGGCTGCGTCCTCCATCGCCTCGGTAAACGCTTCACCTAGCTCCATCCGCTCACGGAGTTCCCGAAGCTGTCTGCCGAGTCGTTCGTCTTCGAGCGTTGCTGCGTGGTCGTCGAACTGTTCGGCCGCTGTCTGAGCTGTCTCGACAGCCGCGGTTGCCCGGCTAAAGGTGGCAGCTGCCTTCGCGAAGCGGTCACTCGCCTGTTCGTACTCCTCGTCGTCCCACGCGTCGATCCCGTCGTTGAACTGGTCGACTGCCTCGTTCGCTTCTTGTCGGCTGGTTGTGACGGACTCCCAGATATCGAGTCGTCGCTCGTACTCTGGAATCCTGTCTCTCGGATCGCTCGACATGATCGCTGCTGGTTCGTCCTCGTGAGTTAGCCCAAGTACGTGGCCGATCTCGTGTTTCGTCGTCGTACGGATCATCCCAACCGGCCGGTCGCCGGCGACAACGTATGCTCTGACGGGTCTCTCCGGTGTGTGGTTGCTCTCGACGAGCGGTGCACAGCCAAGCACTGTCTCCTCCCCGTCGACACCCTCGCAGTCGGGTTCGTCGTCAGTGTAGGCGATGACGAGATCCGCCTCGGATTCACTCTCGCGGGTGAACGATACTTCGAACCCGGTGTACTGTTGGCTGTTCGCTTCCCAAAAGGAGAGTGCGTCTCGCGTCACCGCTTCCAGATCGTGGTCGCTTTCGCTTTTGTCGTCGACGGACACTGTGACCTCGTTCTCGAAGGGGTGTTCGTCCGCTCCTGCTCGGTCGAAGAGACAGCCAGCCGATCCCAAAGCGAGGCTGGTCCCGACAGCACCGAGCAACTGTCGTCGTCGCATCTTGCTCCTTTCTCCGAACCGGCCCCAAGAATATCTTCTGGCTGTCGGCGGGCTTTTTGTACTCCACACGCAAACGGGGGGTATGGACGAGCTCAAAACACAGCTGTGCGATGCCTTCGAGAGTGACGGCTACGAGATTGCAGAACTGAGCACCAACCGCAAGAAAGTCCGGATCGCAGTCCGGGATGCAGAGGCGAGCGGCGAACAGCTCCGGGAACTCACCCACAGCGTGCTCGATGCCGACGACGTGCTCGGCTTTAACGTCCAGACCGAGTCGACGGCGAACGACGAGATCAACACAGTTGTCTCCTTCCGGTACCGGGGCTGATCAACCCGCGCGACAACTTATCGCTCGACCGATCGGACCGAGCCGTGATGTAGCACACAGATGTGTCCGCCGCCGTCGAGCTGACTGATCGAGTGTGTCGACCGGAACCGAAACCCATCGCGGTGGAGACACTCGCATTCACCGAGCCAGCCCCCCTCGGCGTGCAATCGCGGAACGACCTCGTTTTCGTACCGGGTAATCTCCTGCTCTGGGTAGAGCTGTTCCCACCCTCTATTGATGAGTTCCGCCGGCTCGTACCCGTACACACTGGCGTAGGCCTCGTTGACATACTGGAACTCCCCCGTTTCGTCGAACACTGCAACACCGTCTCGTGCCCCCGCCAGCGCTCGTGTTGTCAGCTGTGTGCTGTGCTGTCTGTCAACTGCATCGACGATCCGATCAGCGAGGGCGGCGTACTGGTCGTCTTCTTTGATGATGTACTCGGAGACATCTCGCGACACTGCCTGGGCGGCGACAGCTTCACTCCCGCTGTCCGTGTAGAGAACGAACGGCATTGTCTCATCTAGCTCGCGAACTGTTTCGAGCAGTTCCACTCCGTCCATTCCCGGCAGCTCGTATTCGCTGACGATGCAGTCGAACGACTGCTCTTGCAGTTCGTCCAGCGCTGTTTCCGCACTGGCTGCTGTATGGACAGTGAATCGGTCGGCGGCCGCTTCGAGTTCTGCAGCGGTGGGCTCCGAACTCTCGTCGACATACAGCAATCGAATGGTTTCCCCACGTACCCCTGCTGTTTCGCAACCGAGCATCTCCCCTGGCATATGAAGCTTCCTCCCGTCACACTAGGAGCGCCAGTGGTTTAACTATCCTTATTTATGAAGGATATCACTCAGTGGTGAGCGAGCACTCCGTCACCAGCTCCGGTTTCTTCGAACCCGTCTTCGTCGAAATCCTCCTCGTCGAGATCATCTTCGTCGAGGTCGATCACTGGATCCTCGTTGTCGAAGCCACGAACCAGCCCGAGCGCGATTGCGATCTGGCGGAGCTGGACGGGGCCGATCTCGTTGAACTCGGCGATGCGATCACGCGCCGTTGTGAGCGCATCGTCTCGGGTTCTCTCGTCGCCCTCGTCTGCGGCGGTTGCTGCGGTAGCGAGCGCTGCAGTCAGCTCCTCGGCGACTGTCATCCGGCGGTGAACCTGATCGAGGAGATCGCGAAGCCCTTCGAGTGCGACCGTCTCCACGCGAGGATGTCCGTCGAACACTGTGGTCTGCTCGATCGCCCCCTCGATCAGTTCGCGGAGCTCGCCGAAATCCGTGTTTGCAGCGTCGAAGGCCGACCTCGCAGCGATGTACTCCCCACGACTGAAGGCGTCGATCCCGTGGTTCAACAGGCCGGTCGTCTGGACTGACCGGCTGTGTACCTCCTGGACTGTTTCCCAGATCTCAATACGGACACCGTACTCCGGAATCCGATCTTCGGGACGGTTCGACATGATATGGCGGGGGTCGGCGTCGTGGTCCAGCCCGAGAATGTGACCGATCTCGTGTTTCGTCGTGACCCGGATCTTCCCGAATGGCCGTCTCGCTGCGACGACACGGCCAACGATCGGCCGCGAAACACCTCGCCCGGAACGAACAAGTGGTGCACAGCCCAGGACTCGCTCGCTGAAGTTTTCGACGTTCTCACAGCCAGCTGGACTGTCCGCGTACGCGATGATCATATCGGGATCGTCGTGATCGACAATCTCAAACTCGACCGAGAAGTCGACGTACTGCTGGCTGTGTTCCTCCCAGAACTCGAGTGATTCACGCGCGTTCCGGTGTAGATCGTGTGGACTGTCACTCGCCGCGTCGATCCGAACGGTTGTGGTAGTGTCCGCAAGTGGGTGGCTGTCGTCCGAAGGCGGAAACAGTCCGAGACAGCCCGCTGTCGTCGCTGTCACTCCTGCACCGGTTGCCATCAGGAAGCTCCGGCGTTGCATACAAATAGCTATATTGCGAGGTATGAGAATATTCTGGTCGTCATCCCGATTCGTCTGTTTATCTGCTACTTATTATTGTAACTCTGTTCAATAAAAATATATTTATAATACTGTCTGTATAATTGCTATATGTCTGATGATGACATGCCAGATACGGATTTCTCACGGCGTGACGTACTGAAAGCAACAGGCGGGACGCTCGCAGTCGGTGCGATGGCCGGACAGGCTGGTGCGAGTGATCGTGTCGAGGTCAACGTCGGTTTTTCGGGGCCCCAGGGCCGAAACGCGGCAGAGAATGCTGCCGAGTCGGTCAACCGAGAGTTCAACTTCGATGCGATGACCATCGAAATCAACGAATCGGCAAGGGAGAATCTGGAAAACAATCCCAACATCAGATATGTCGAGGACAACGGCACGATGGAGGCACACGATCAGGAGACGCCATACGGCATCGAAGTCACCGATGCCGATACCGCAATCGACGACGGCACCACCGGCGACGGTGTGAGTGTGGCGATCCTCGACACCGGCATCGACGCCCAGCACGAGACGCTCGAAGCAAACCTCGGCGAGGGATGGGCGACCGACGACGCAGCCTGTACCACCAACTGTGGTGGCGGTCCGTTCGGTGGCGGGAACGATATTGAGGAGTGTCTCGAAGAGTGGGACGACGACAACGACCACGGCAGCCACGTCGCCGGGACGGCCGCAGCCGCGGACAACGGTACCGGCGTGGTCGGTGTTGCGCCCGGTGCAACACTGCACGCCGTGAAGGTACTGGCCTGTGATGGAAGCGGTTCCTTTGATGGGATCGCTGCCGGTATCGAGTGGTCGGCCGATCAGGGCCACGACGTGCAGAATATGAGTCTCGGCGCCGACAGCGACTCCGATGTTGTCAGCGACGCAATCGAGTATGCCGCAGACAAGGGTGTCGTGATGATCGGATCGGCTGGCAACGACGGTCCCTGCAGCGACTGTGTCGGCTTTCCGGCACGCCACCCGGAGGTTATTGCCGTCTCGGCAACCGACGAGGACGACGAGCTGGCTGATTTCTCGTCGACTGGACCGGAGGTCGAACTCGCGGCACCTGGTGTCGACACACTCTCGACGGTGCCACGGGACGATTACGACGAGTTTTCCGGGACATCGATGTCTGCACCACACGTCGCGGGGGCCGCAGCCAGCGTCATCGCAGACGGGACGACCGACCGCGAGGACGTCCGTGCTGAACTGAAAGAGGTGGCCGAGGATATCGATCTCGACGACAACGAACAGGGTGCTGGGCGACTCAACGTCGCTGCCGCAGTCGAGGCCGAAGAAGAGGACGATGACGATGATGACGAAGAGGAGGAAGCAGAGGAGAGCGTCTCGGTCGTCACGGACGAAGCGACCGATGTCGGCGAGAGTTCGGCGACGCTAAACGGTGAGGTTGCTGAGCTTGAGGGTGCAGACGAGGCCGATGTCGGCTTCGAGTACGGCGAGAGTGGCGGCGATCTCTCGAACGCCGTCGACGCTGGCACCGCTTCGGGTGCATTCGACGCGACTGTCGACGACCTCGACGCCGATACCGACTACGAGTTCCGCGCTGTCGCCGAGACCGACGAGGCCAGTGACGAGGGCGACGCACTCGCGTTTACAACCGATGAGGAAGAGGACAACGAGGAAGAGGAGTCGACTGCACCAGTGATCGACCAGTTCGATCTTACCGATGACAGCAACCCGAACTGGGCTCGCGTTGCGGTCGACTGGACGGTCTCCGACGATGACGGCAACCTTGCCGAAGTAACGACCGAACTGAACGATGGCGTTGACAGTGAGCAATCGGCAGTCAGCGGGGACTCGGCCGCCGGGACCCACGAACTACGCGAACGTGATGGTCACGGCGAGGTCGAGGTAACACTCACTGTGACCGACGCTGACGGCAACGAAACCAGCGAAACGGACAGCATCACGCTTGGATAGCGCGAATCTTCGAGAGTAGGAGATACGTTTTTACTTGTTCTCTCCGAACAGCCGGTATGCCACTGGCTGCGACACTGGATGTGACGACCAACCGGGCTGTCAGCTTCAGTTTCCGTGTCGTCAACGACGGCACCTCGGCGATCGATCTCACCTTCCGGAGCGGAAAACGGGCCGATGTCGTCGTCAGGGATGCAACCACACAAGAGGAAGTCTGGCGCTGGAGCGACGGTCGTCTGTTCACACAGGCGCTGCAGCGGGCGACGCTTCGACCCGGTGAACAGATCGAACAGTCCTTCGAGTGGGACGATCCCGAGTCCGGCAGCTACGTTGTCGTCGGCACACTCGAAGCCGATCAGGAAGCCCGAGCGGAGACAGAACTGTCAATCTGATTTGTTTCTTTGACAACGACTAAATGATTTCGCCCCGAAGAGTGTACTGACTATGGGTCTGAAATCAACGATCACACTGGCACTTTCACGAGCGCGATACGCTGCTGTCGGTGCAGCTATCGGCGCAGCGATCGGTGGACTGTTCGGCCGATCGACGGCGAGTACTGGCGGCGCAACCGGCGCGCTCATCGGCGCAATCGTTGCAGAAAAACGCCACTCTGCCGGTGGCTGGATCGAACAACTCCGTAGCGACGACGACACCGATGCAGAACCATCGAACGGTGTCGTCGAACAGGTCAAAGCGAAAAAAGACGAACTTGCCGCGGCGCGGTAACGCTGGCCCGGATCGCATTTTTCCGTCTTTTCACGGACAACTCTCTGTTGCCGGATAGCATGCGGCGAGAACCACCGCTTTGATGCGGATGTGCGCCGTTGTTTCCGAAAGTGTCGGAGTCCGAGCGAAAGCGCGTGGATATGACCACGGGCGCGATCTCACCGAAGCTTCTGCATCTGGCCTGGCCGCTGGTGCTTGGAAACCTCCTCCAGACCTTTTACAATCTCGCGGATATGTTCTGGGTCGGCCGGGTCAGCTCTGAAGCAGTCGCGGCTGTCTCGCTGATGTTTCCGCTCTCGTGGATGTTCGTCTCGACGGCGATGGGGATTACTGCGGCGACGATCGCGCTCGTCTCCCAGTATGTCGGTGCCGACGATGACCGGCAGGCAGACCGGGTCGTCGCACAGACGATCCTGCTGACGCTTTTTGTCTCGACGGTGCTCGCCGCCGTCGGCTGGCTGTTGCGCCACGAACTCCTTGCCGCGATCGGTGCCGAGGGACAGGTCTTCGACGAGTCACTCGATTACATCGAGGTCATCTTCTTTGCGCTTCCCTTTACCTTCCTCTTTTTTGCCTTCCGGGCGTCGCTGCAGGGAGCTGGTGATACAAAAACTGCGATGTGGCTGATGGTCGTCTCGGCGGGGCTGAACGTCGTGCTCGACCCGTTCCTAATTCTCGGCTGGGGGCCGTTCCCTGCGATGGGCACTCGTGGCGCGGCCTGGGCGACGTTCATCTCGCGTGGGTTTGCCACTGCCGCCGGGATCTACATCCTGCTCCGGGGTGGGTTTGGTGTTCGACTCTATCTCCGTGATCTCCGGCCCGATTTTGGAATCCTCCGGAAACTCGTCGGTGTCGGCTACCCCGCGACGCTCGATGGCTGGGCGCGTAGTTTTGCCGCGGTGACGATGGCCGCCTTCGTGACTCCCTTCGGGACGGCAGCGATCGCAGCCTACGGGATCGGCGTCCGAATTATGTCTGTCTCATGGTCGGTCGCGGGGGCGGTCGGACAGGCGACAGCAACGGGTGTCGGGCAGAATCTCGGGGCGAACACGCCCGACCGCGCGGCGCGGGTCACCTGGGTCGGCACCGGCGCGACGATGGCGTTTCTGTTCAGCGTCGCGGCAATCTGTGTCGCTTTCCCCGAGTTGATCATCGGCATCTTCGACGACAGCCCCGACGTCGTCGCGGAGGGTCGGACCTTCCTCTATATTATTGCACCCTTTTGGGCCTTCTTTGGCGGGACGATGGTTATTCAGGGGGCGTTCCGCGGTGCTGGACAGACGAAGGTCGCGCTCGCGCTCTCTTTCCTTGCTCGCTGGGTATTTCGGATTCCGGTCGCGATCGTCCTTGCTTTCTCGACGGTCGCCATCCCCGGCACCGGGCTCGCAGTCGTGGGACTTGGGATCGGTGTCGAGGGGATCTGGCTGGCCTTCTCGATCGGGGCCTTCCTTACCTTCTTGCTCGCTGCCTTCTGGTTCCAGCTCGGCCGCTGGACGGAGGGGATCATCGACGACGACCCCGTCATCCCCGAGTTTGTCGAGGATCCGGCGACCGATCCGAACCCGGTCGAGACGGAGTTCGAGGACTGAGGGTGACACGTGTTAGTGGGCAATCGTTTCAGCTGAGGGGTTTCCACGAGGAAACCCAGAACAGGTGGCCCATTTCCACGAGGAAACCCGTGTGTGTTTTTTTCCAGTCGCTTAGTAACACTCACTCTTGTGATTCGTTCTCACTGCCTAACCGTACCAGTCGATCACAACGCTATAGCCTCTCAATATCTAATATACCCGTATGTGCTTGACTGAGGTGACTCGGTAGTCATGCGTACCCTACTGGGGGTCAAGCCACAAGTACTGGCGCTGGCACTGGCCCGGATGTCCGAGTCCGTCGGCAACTCATTTCTGATCGTCGTCTTGCCGCTTTTCATCGCGAGTGATTTCGTCACTGGGGGCACCTTCGGGCTCACAGAAGTCGCGATTACGGGGATCGTACTCTCGCTTTTTGGCTTCGTCAACAGCCCACTCCAGCCCTTTACAGGAAGACTCTCCGACCGCACTGGCCGTCGCAAGATCTTCGTCCTCTTCGGGCTCGTCGTGCTCGCTGGAGCGAGCTTTACATACACGTTCGCTTCGGCGTACTGGCACCTGATCGCGCTCCGAGTGCTCCAAGGAGTTGCAGGCGCGTTTATCATTCCGACGACAGTCGCACTCGTCAACGATCTGGCCGCCGAGGACAACCGCGGCGGCAATATGGGCACTTACAACACCTTCCGGCTGGTCGGCTTCGGCGTCGGCCCGATCGCCGCGGGTGGTGTCGTCGCTGCCGGCCCGTATGCCGTCGATCTCGGCGCTGTCTCGGTAGAAATCAACGGCTTCGATGCAGCCTTCTACTTCGCTGCGCTGACGGCGACAATTGCACTGCTTCTCGTTCTCGTCCTCATTCGCGATCCCGATATCGAACCGGCAGACCCCGACGAGGAGTTGACTGCCTTCTCGGTGTTCGACCGAACCGGCGACAAACTGCTCGACCCCGTCTTCACGCTCGGCGTTGTCTCTTTCTTTATGGCGGTTGGGATCGCCGTCTTTGCGACGCTCGGTGATATCGTCAACACACGTCTCGATCAGGGCCCCGAGATGTTCGGATTGCAGTTTGCCGCGTTCGTGCTTGCACAGATTCTCCTGCAGGCACCGATCGGCCGGGCGACCGACTTCTACGGCCGGAAGCGATTCATCGTGATTGGGATGGCACTGCTGGTGCCGACAACCTTCGTCCAGGGACTGATCTTCGATCCGTGGGTGATGTTTCTCGCCCGCTTCGCGCAGGGGGTGGCTGGTGCGATGGTCTTCGCGCCCGCGCTCGCGCTCGCAGGAGATATTGCCTCGGACACCAGCTCCGGATCGACACTCTCGGTGTTGACGATGGCATTCGGCTTCGGTGTCGCCTTTGGGCCGCTGCTCTCTGGCTTTCTCGTCGAGTTTGGATTCGTCGTTCCCTTCGCCTTCGGGGCCGTTCTCGCGGCTGTTGGGCTCGTGCTCGTCGCGACGCAGGTCGAGGAAGTTCGGACGCCAAACCGGTAGGTGCTCGCTGCTATCTGTCCGATTGCTTGGAAAGCGTTTATCACTCTGCTGGCCGAACAGTGTCCAATGACGATTGTTCAGCCATTGTTCATCGGCGGCATCGAACTCGCCGCAATTGTCGCGGTCGTGGTGTTGCTTTTCGGTGCCTCGAAGATTCCGAAACTGGCGCGCGCCACCGGTGAGGCAACGAAAGAGTTTGAACGAGGACGGAAAGAAAGCGAAAAAGAGATCGAGGAGCTTGACGAGGAGATTGACGACGAACTTGAAGCCAGCGAAGCGGACGCCGAGACCGAAAAGGGCGCATAACTTTCCAGCCTTTTCCCAAACAGATCTGTTCTTCGTGCGTCTTCCCGAAACCACTATTGCGCTGGCTGACTGACTGGTCAGTCAATGAGCGACGAGACGGTCGACGAGCAGATCATGACGGCGGTCAGCGACGCACTCCAGAGCAATGGGTATGCAGCGCTTACGATGCAGGATATCGCCGACGAATCCGAGAAGAGCAAGTCCTTGCTACATTACCACTACGATACGAAGGAGGATCTGCTGGTCGCCTTTCTCGATCAGTTACTCACCGATTACGAGCAGCGGATCGCCTGTCGGTCGGACCAGCCGCCTGAGCAGCGGATCGTCGATTTCGTCGCACGGTTCGTGCTGACTCCCGAGGATGACGACCGGGCGGCCTTTCACCTTGCCTTGCTGGAGATGCGCTCGCAGGGGCCGTTCAACGACCGCATCCGCGAGCAACTACACCGGAGCGATCAACTGCTTCGTGAGACGGCAGGGGATATCATCGCCGACGGGATCGAAGCGGGTGTCTTCGAGACGGTCAATTCTGAACGCACCGCCGCGTTGTTGATTGCCGCACTCGACGGCGCTCGGACGCGACAGATCACGCTCGGCGACGCGAACACGATCGCTCTCGACGGTATGGAACTCACCTACACGCGCGCAACAGTCGAGGAGATCCTTTCCCAGATCCTCGAACCGATCCTCGCCGAGGAGTGTTCGCTCCCCTCGCTGGAGGCGACGCTTGCCGAACTCGATCGCGAGGCGTAGTCGATGTCTCCCGTTCCGAATCCGGTCCGCGGGACGATTCTCTGGATCGGACTGGGACTGGCGAGACTGGGACTCATCGACCGAAAGCGTGCAATCAGAACGACCGAACTCGCCTGGCCACGCATCCTTACTGGGATTGCCCGGATGTCGAAAAACGCCGTCGACGTGGCGATGGTCGGCGTCGCCGTCGGGACAACTGCAGTCGCAGGCGTCGGCTTCGCCAGCCCCTTCTGGGGACTTGCCTTTGCTGTCGGTGGCGGCGTCGCTGGCGGGACGATCGCGCTCGTTTCTCAGCGGTTCGGTGCGGAAGCCTGGGGTGAGCTTGGCCGCGCCGTCCGTTCCAGCACACTGCTTGTGGTCTTGCTCACTCTCCCGCTCGCGGCGACGTTCTGGCTGATTCCCGAACAGCTCATTTCGGTGTTGACGAGCAACGAGGGGGCGATACGGGAGGGAGCAACCTACCTCCAGATCGTCGGGCTCGGCATCCCCTTCGCAGGTTTGAACCTCGTCGGGAGTCGCGTGCTCGTCGGGACCGACGACGCCTACACTGCGATGCAGCTCCGTGCCGGCGGCGCAGTTGCGAACATCGTTCTCAATGCCATCTTCATTTTCGGCCTTGGCTGGG
>SL_4KL_010_BRINEDRAFT_10002039_pt1 | contig 11379 bp, 8 predicted proteins | sample SodLak_010_BRINE_2_FD_10664 | JGI IMG/M metagenome (IMG submission 10664) | reverse complement strand
CGCGTCGCTGTTAACGGGGAACCCTGCCTCGATGACGTGCGTTCCCATCTCGTCGAGCAGCGCCGCTATCTCACGTTTATCTTCGTAGGAAAACGAGGTTCGTGGCGTCTGCTCTCCATCGCGGAGCGTGGTGTCGAAAATTCGTGCGTCTGTGATTTCAGACGTACTGTCCAGTGTACCCTGGAAGAACTCGATCCGCCGGGGAACCCGACGTATCCTCGTTGTTGGACATAAGCATTCGAATAGCGACGCCCCAGCCTTATATATTTATCTACCCCGTTCGTGATGAGGTGACATGTAACGCACCAAAAACACCCCAATTTTCCATTCAAAAAGAATATCTTACAGATAGAAAGATAGCCGATATATTCATTGATAATGCGATAGATTGTCTATTCCATGCACGCGGGTACCGATACAACGGGACCGGCGGCAGACGGTGGTGGGGACACAACGGTGTTGATGGTTGATGACGAGACAGGCATTCTGGATGCCTATGCAAATGCAGTCCGGCTCGAATACGAGGTGTTGACAGCAACGAGCGGGACTGAAGCACTCGAAAAGATAGACGAGTGTGTCGATGTTGTGTTTCTCGACCAGCGGATGCCCGGGATGGACGGTGACGAGACACTGAAAGCGTTCCGAGAGCGAGGGTACGACGTGCCTGTCGTGATGTTGACAGCGGTCGACCCTGGCGAGAATATCGTCGAGTTGCCATTCGACGAGTACCTCATGAAACCAGTCAATGTCGACCAGCTGCTGGACAGAGTCGAGACACTGACCGGCCAAGAACAGATCGAGAAAAAACGTCGGGAGTTCTACCAGCTCGCATCGAAAAAGAAAGCACTGGAAACCAACGGGATCAGCGATCAGCAAACCGAGACGTACGAAGCAATTGGAAACCGGATGCTCGAACTGCGCAACGAGTTAAATATAGATGAAAAGCTCTAGAACAGATCGTCGAGTTCGTCGCTGCCAAACTCCTCGACAGGGTCGTGTTCTTCTGTCTGTGCCTGGGCTTCGCGTGCGCGGTCCATGAACTCCTGTATTCGCTCGGATCGCTCGACACCCCCGAGCAAGACCAGTGCGCCGAGGCGTTCACTTTCGAGAGGGAAGTCACCGCCACGGACCTGTAGCGAACCGGTTTCTTCCTCAACCCACTTTCGAGCGCGTTCGACACCTTTGCGTGAGATTCGGTCGGGCTGGCCCGCAATCACCAAGAGTGCTGCTTCCGCATCCAGTGCATCCGGCAGACTCATACTCGTAAGCAGTGATTTCCGCGTCAGACTGGTGATGATGTTTACGTTCTCACTGGCATCAGAAGCGGCCTGGGCACTGGCGTAGCCGAGACTGGCGATCCCACCATCACGGAGCGTGTTGATGATCTCAGAAGAGTCGACGACGCTCTCACCGACACCATCGACGACCTCACCGGAGGCGAGCAAGAGTCCAACACGCTGTGCAATCTGCTGGTTTATGTTGTCGTATCCCTCGACGACAGATTCGTCGCTTTGTCGCCAGGCGTCGTTATCGATCAACAGTGCTGCATCGGCTTCACGGACGATAGTTTTCAGCGACCGGCCGGCGTTGGCCTGATACAGCGACCCCTCGTCACGGCCGGGCAAAACCCCGAGCACGTAGACCGGGAGATCGTAAATCCGGGTGAGTTCCTTGGCGAGTGCTGGTGAGCCCCCGCTACCAGTGCCGCCACCGAGACCAGCAACAATCATGATTGCTTCCGCTTCTGTGGTGATCCGGGAGTCGAGTTTATCCATTACCTCCTGTGATTCTTCTTGCATGATCTCGGCCCCGAGTTCGTTGTCACCACCGACACCGTGACCCTTGACTCGCTCCTGGCCGATAAGCATCGTATCGATATCCAGTGACTGCAGATCCGCCTCCGCGCTATTGACTGCAAATGCGCCACGGACTGCACCGAATCCCATCTCGTGGTCAAATTCGGCGAGCACCTGCGTTATCTTCCCGCCTGCTTGTCCAACACCTATCAGGACGACCTTCATACCTGGTACTGTTGGCACACCAGCTAATGAACGTTGGGTCATCCATCCAGTACTGGACAAATTGAGACAGATAGACTACTCCTTTTGTTCGCTTGCTTGCAGATTATTCCATTTTTCAAATAGAACTTTTTCTGTTATATCCAAAAGAGAGCATAAAAACACGGTGTTGGAGAGTTCAACTGGGTGTTTGATAGCGCTTGCGGCCGTCGTCGAAGATATGGATCCAGAGACGCTTCGCACAGAGATTCCGGTTTGCTCAAAGTGTTGTTATTTCAACACCGGGGCGAGCGGTCCAAGTCCCCGTCCAGTTGTCGATGCGGTCACGGAGTTCGAGCGCCGCCATCAGTTTCATGCCCCCTGCGGTGATGGCATCTACGAGGTCGCAGAAAAGACCCTGGAGGATGCACGCAGTGCTGTTGCGAGACTCGTCGGTACTGACCCCGCGAACATTGCACTGACCCAGAGTACCGTCGAGGGAATTAACCACGTTGCAACAGGGATCGACTGGCAGCAAGGGAATGTCGTGGTGCGGACAGACGCTGAACACAGCGCGGGGAAACTTCCCTGGCAGCGCATGCAGGACGTACATGGCATCGAAATCCGCACGCTTGCGACCGACCACGGTCGAATCGATCTCGACGCGCTTCGAGATGCTGTCGCGGATGCCCGTCTTCTCTGTGTGAACTCGCCGACCTGGAATTACGGGACGCGGCTTCCTGTCTCGGAGATTGTCGATATCGCGCACGATGCAGGCGCGCGTGTGCTCGTCGATGCCGTGCAAGCACCCGGACAGATAGATCTCGATGTCGAGTCGTGGGGTGCGGACTTCGTTGCGGCGTCGGGACACAAATGGCTGCTCGGTCCCTGGGGTGCTGGTTTTCTGTACGTCTCCGAGGACGCACTCGAAACGCTTCGGCCACAGCGAATCGGCTACTTTTCGGTTGTCGATCCCAACGCAGAGGAGTACGAGTTTCGTCCGGATGCCCGCCGGTTCGAGTTAGGAACACAGGCAATTGCCCCCTACGCCGGGTTGGAGGCAGCAATCGAGACCATGCAGTCAGTTGGACTTGGGACCATCGAAAAGCGGACCGAAAGACTGACTGACCGGTTGAAAGATGGCCTCGGTGACCGGTTGCTCTCGCCGCAGGATTCGTCGACGGGGCTGGTCACCTTCGGTGCAGACGACCCGGAGCAACTGGTCGAGCGACTCGCTACCGAAGGAATCCGGATTCGGTGGCTGCCGGAGCCGTATGCCTGTCGCGTTTCGGTACACGCGTTCAATACCGAAGACGAGGTTGACCGGTTGCTCGCTTCGATCTGATAGCGATGGGAGAGAAGGTATCTCGAGCAGGTTACTCGTCACCGACGGGCTTGCGCCGGAGTTCGTCGATCAGGTCGTGCAGGTGGTTGAGTTCGGATTCGAGTTTCTCCCGGCGGTCGATCAGTTCACTCAGTTCGTCGGTGTTCACCGAGTGGTTTTGCTGGAGTGCTGCCTCCAGTGAGTCGTTCGTTGCCTGTACGAGATAGCTCGCGGACTGTAGCACTTCCTGTGGCGTCCCGCGGTACTCGTAGAGGTCGACACCACCGGAGTAGGCAGTATAAGAGACCAGCGGGACCTCTTCCTCCGAGTGATAGGTCGTCGTGACATCGAGGCCGGTCAACGGATTGTACCGGTCGTTTGAAATCTCCATGCGCACGAGACTGAACGGTTCAGCGAGACTCGGATACGTCTCGGAGAGGTCGCGAAGTTTGTCCGCGGGTTCACCACCTAGCTGCGATTCCACGTCCCCGAAGAAATGCTGTGATCCGGTGAGCGCAAGCGCGACAGTGTAAAATACTTCCTGATTGTTGCGTGCAAACGTCCGAACTCGTTCGCGCAGTTTTTTGTGTTCCCCTTCGATGGACAATTTCTCGAGTTCGTCCAACAACGCCAGCGTACCACGCTCACGCTGGAGATACTCCTCGACCAGCGCACCGGGCATATCCTGGCTGTCCACTTCGTCCATACCCTCCTTTCACACTCCACTCCCTTACTGTTTGCCACAGGTACCAACACGTATCACGGTATCCGGCACCACAATACATGTCTGACACGAAAACTAAGGTGGTCCCCTCGAACACGATGGTATGCGCGTGCTCGTGACCGGTGGGACAGGCTTCGTAGGTGGTCAGTTGCTGCCAGCGCTCTGTGAGGCTGGCCACGACGTGAGAGCGCTCGTCCGAGATACCGACCGCTACGAGGGCCCGGACGCTGTCGAACTGTTCGAAGGCGACATTCTCGACCCGGGAAGCTTCGAGTCGGCGTTCGAGGGAGTTGAGGCGGCGTATTATCTCATTCACTCGATGTCTGCTGGCTCGGATTTCGAGGAGCGCGACCGGGTGGCCGCCCGAAACTTCGCCGACGCAGCAAGCGAGTCCGGTGTTGGACGCGTCGTCTATCTCGGCGGACTCGGCGAGACAGGTGACTCACTCTCCCGGCATCTACGCTCCCGCCGTGAAGTCGAGTACATCCTCGGCGAAGGCGAATACGATCTGACGACGCTGCGGGCGGCGATCATCATCGGCGATGGCAGCGTGAGTTTCGAGATGGTCAAACAACTCGTCAAACGCCTCCCGGTGATGGTGACACCACGCTGGGTGCAAACCAAATGCCAGCCAATCGCAATCGACGACATCATCGCCTATATGGTCGGCGTGCTCGACGTGCCCGAAACGGCAGGCGAGACCTACGAAATAGGCGGGCCGGACGTACTCACCTATGGTGAGATTCTGCGCCAGACAGCGGTTGCAATGGGTCAACGGCCACCACTCATGCTGTCGGTGCCCGTACTCTCACCAAAACTGTCCTCGTATTGGGTTGGGCTCGTCACTGACGTCGACTGGCGAGTGGCCCGGCCACTGATCGATGGGCTAAAAAATCCGACTGTCGTCACCGACGACAGCATCGACGACCATCTCGACCTGTCGTGTACACCCTTCGAGACAGCGGTGCAACGCGCCATCGAGGCAAGCAAGCTATGAGTGGCTCACGGTACAGCGAATCGTGGGTATACGAAGGGATTATTGGGGCGTTGCCAGGTATCGACATCCACCCGGCAACCGCACTCGCCATCCAGTTTCTCCTGTTCGAGACAGCAGTACTCGTTGTCGCATTTGTCTATGGCTTGCCGGAAGCAGCGCTCGCAGGGACTGTTGCAGTCATCGTGGCGACAGTTGGCAGTGCCGAACTGTTGCGGATCGGAAACCGAATCCGCAGTCAGCACGCCCCAGCAGCCTATCGGCGGTTTCTGTTTGGCTCGAATATCGAGGTCGTGCTCGCAGTGCTTGCCTACATTGGACTCGTTACCTACCTGTTCGTCTTCGATCCGCGACAGGCAGGGACACCGCTTGTCGAGTCACTACTCGGCTCTGAACCACCACTTGTTGCAGTCTATCTCATGTTACTCATTCTCTGGGATGTCTGTTACCGGATCGGCGCTGGCTGGTGGGCAAGTGTCGCAGCGCTCTGGCGGACTGTCCGGTACGAGTTCGATGCCGAGACGCGTGCAGCACTCTTCCGTGCTGATCTCGATACAGCGGTCTTTGGGCTGGTACAGCTCGCATTCCTCCCGTTTTTACTCAACCGACCAGTTCTGTTCGCTGCCGTTTTCGGCCACGTCGTGGCAGTCGTCGTGGTCACAGGGCTCTCACTGTTTTTGCTCTCCCGACAACGAGCGAAGCGTTATGCGGTCGAGTGACCGGTGTCAGTCGGTTGTTCGAGCGCCCGCTCGAATTCGAGAGAGATCGTGGTGCCATCTGCACCAGTATCGAAGACGAGTTCACCATTGGATTTTTCGACGACCCAGTAGACAAGCCAGAGACCGAACCCGCTGCCGTGCTGGAGGTCTGTTTCTTTGCCACTCAAGATTGCTTCAACCTCGACGGGGTCGATCCCTGGCCCGTTGTCCGCAATCTGGACCTCAACCCGGTCGCCACAGCAGTCGGTGCTGATGCGGACGACTGAAGTATCAGCAGTGTTGTATCGGGCTGCGTTGTCGACGACGTTTTCGAGTGCCTGTGTGATCTGTGGTACTGTCCGTATCTCGACACCCGCATCGAGACCTAGCTCGAAGCGAACGGCTGGGAACTCCCCGCGTTTTCTCTCGACAATTGCAGCCAGTTCCTCGTCGATTTTGTATGCACTCGTCTGCTCAGTCTCGACGAGGTTTTCGATGGTCTGTGCTTTCGTGCTCCATTCGAGGATCTGTTCTGTCTTCTCGACAAGGGTCTCGTATCGCTCGGTAGACTGTGGTTCATCCTCGTCGGCGAGCACTTCGGCGTTTTCCCGTACCATCTGCAGTTCATCTCGCAGATTATGTTGTAAAAAGTTGCTCTGGATATCCTTGAGCAACTGCAGTTCTTTCTCACGTTCCTGAAGCTTGCGTTCTTTCTGTCGTTGTCCAGTGATATCCCGACAGACGAGAACGTGTGCAAGGACGTTCTCACGATAATCCGTAATGTGCGAGGCGTTGACGTTGAGCAGTCGCTTTTCGCCGTCGATTGTGAGCCATTCTGACTGTCCTGTCTCGAAGTTCCCAATCAGCTTCTCGTCGAAAATCGCGGTCGCTGGCTTGCCGAGAAGGTCCGCTTCACTGCCGAATATCTCCGCTGCAGCGCTGTTTACCGCGAGGATGTTTTTGTCTTCATCGAGAACGACGACTATATCCTCCATCTCATCGAGAACCCGCATTCGGGCAACCGGAATCGCATCCATCAGCTGAAGCCGAAAAACCGCAAACAAGAGCAAAAGCCCGCTGATCGTGAAACTGATCGGCGCCACGTCGAAGGGAAGAATTCCGAATTGAAAAGAGAGGCTAAAGACGAGTGGCGTTAAAATCGCAAAAAAGAGCGCAAATTGCTGGCGCTGGTAGCCATAGCGTGACCGTAGCATTGTGTGTGTCACCAGACCAAGACCGATGACGACGAGCCCATAGCTGTAGGCAAGGTGCAACAAAAAAAGCGGCGTCGGAAGCAGCTCATACCCCAGCGGCACGTCTGCTGGAGTGGTATTGTAGAGCAGATCACGATACGGTGAAACGGAGAGACCGAGCGTGATCGCTGGTTTGATCGAGAGTATTCCGAGTGTCCTGGGTGAGATCAGGTGTTCGCGACCGGTATAGCCTAGACCAAGAAACAACATACCGATGGCCGCAATCTCGATGCCAAGGATGCGGATCGGTAGCCCCCCGCCAGCCATCGGATCACCTCCCGTCTCGACGAGCACGACGTGGATGAAATCCGCAAGCGCCCACAGTCCACTCCCGAGAAACAACACTGCAAGCGGAATTGCGCCCCGTTTTTCCTGATTCCGGAGACAGTAATAAATAAAACCAGCCGAGAGAACGATGGTGCAAAACAACAAGATACCGACGGCTGTTTCGTGCAACAATTGAATGTCTCCAGTTTTCATTATAAGAGTTTTGCCGACGGGAGCGCTCTCGGGGAGTTTATGTGTCGCCCGTCCTTCGCACACGTCATGAGCGAGGCCGAACCGACAGAAGCCGGGCGTGGCGAGATCTGGCTCGAAAAGTACCGGCCAGAAACCTTCGACGACATCGTTGGACAAGATGCGATTGTCGACCGACTACGCAGTTACGTCGCTCGGGATGATCTGGCGCACATGTTGTTTGCAGGACCAGCCGGCGTCGGAAAAACAACCAGTGCATTGACAATTGCACGCGAACTCTACGGTGAGGGTTGGGAAGAACACTTCCTCGAACTCAACGCCTCGGACGAGCGAGGAATCGATGTGGTGCGCGACCGAATCAAAAGTTTTGCCCGGACCTCCTTTGGCGGTGCGAACTACCGGATCATCTTCTTGGACGAGGCCGACGCGTTGACCTCCGATGCCCAGTCTGCGCTCCGGCGGACGATGGAGGAGTTTTCGAACAACGTCCGATTCATTCTCTCCTGTAACTACTCTTCACAGATTATCGATCCGATTCAATCGCGGTGTACGGTCTTTCGGTTTTCACCACTCGCAGACGACGCAGTCGAAAAGCAGGTCCGCGACGTCGCCAGCGCAGAGGGCATCGAGGTGACAGACGACGGTGTCGACGCGCTCGTCTACGTCGCAGGCGGTGACATGCGCGCTGCGATCAACGGGCTACAGGCCGCTGCGGTCAGTGGCAGTGTGGTTGATGAAGAAAGCGTCTTCGAGATCACGAGCACTGCGCGACCTGAAGATATTCAGGAGATGGTAACGCTTGCACTCGATGGTGATTTCACTGCCTCTCGAAGTCAACTCGACCGCCTGCTAACCGAGGAAGGAATTGCTGGCGGCGATATCATCGACCAGCTACACCGCTCTGTCTGGGAGTTCGGTCTGGGCGACGAGGCTGCTGTACGGGTGCTCGACCGGATCGGCGAGGCAGATTACCGTATCACGACGGGTGCAAACGAGCGGATTCAACTCGAAGCACTGCTTGCCTCGCTCGCGCTTGATCGCTCCTGAACGGAGAGAACACGCTGCGAACACAGTCCGTTCTGCTGGGGAATCCACCAGACGCCGGCAGAGTAAGAGGCGAATCCGCAAGACGGCACGGGGGAAGGGATGTTCGGAACTGTTTTACAGGAACGCTCGCCAATTTATGACAACGAATGAGCGATCTGGACGAGGAATACAAACTCGAGTATTTCGAGGAGAACGGCTTCCACCGGCTTTCGTGTTCGGAGTGTGGGGCCACCTTCTGGACCCGTGATGGGTCGCGTTCGACCTGTGGCGAGCCCCCCTGCGATACCTACGGGTTCATCGACGAGCCCGGCTTTGCCGAACAGTACACCCTAGAGGAGATGCGCGAGGCCTACCTCTCTTTTTTCGAAGAGCGCGGCCACGAGCGTATCGACCCCTACCCGGTCGCTGCAAACAGGTGGCGTGACGACGTTCTTCTCACGCAAGCATCGATTTACGATTTCCAGCCACTCGTAACAAGTGGAGAGACGCCGCCACCCGCGAATCCGCTAACGATCTCCCAGCCCTGCATCCGCATGCAGGATATCGACAACGTTGGCAAGACCGGCCGGCATACGATGGCCTTCGAGATGATGGCTCATCACGCCTTCAACGCCCGCGAGGATGTCGACAACGAGTATGCCTACGAAGGAGAAGTCTACTGGAAAGACAAGACTGTCGAGTACTGTGATACACTTCTTGAAGAACTCGGAGCCGATCTGGACGAGGTCACCTACATCGAAGACCCCTGGGTCGGCGGTGGCAATGCCGGGCCAGCCATCGAGGTGATCTACAAGGGACTCGAACTCGCCACGCTCGTCTTTATGTCCTTAGAGCAAGACCCCGACGGCGAGTACGAACTCAAAGACGGCAACCGGTACTCGGAGATGGATACCTACGTCGTCGATACGGGCTATGGATTAGAGCGCTGGACCTGGATGAGCCAGGCGACGCCGACCATCTACGAGGCGATCTATCCCGAGATGATAGCGTTCCTCCGGGAAAATGCCGGCATCGAGTACACCGACGAAGAGGAGAGACTCATCCACGACGCCTCACGACTCGCCGGCAACCTCGATATCGACGATGTCGACGATGTTGAAGCCGCTCGCGGCGATATAGCTGACGAACTCGGCGTCGACGTCGAGCGACTCCGGGGGCTTGTTTCCCCACTTGAGGATATGTACGCGATTGCCGATCACAGCCGGACACTTGCCTATATGCTCGGTGATGGGATCGTCCCGTCGAACGTCGGGACCGGCTATCTCGTGCGGATGGTGCTCCGGCGGACGAAACGGCTTGCAAATACCGTTGGCGTCGATGCACCGCTTGACGAACTGGTCGATATGCAGGCGAAACGACTCGGCTACACCAACCGGGATACGATCCGCGATGTCGTCCGCACCGAGGTCGAAAAATACCGCGAGACACTGGAGCGTGGGACACGCCGTGTCGAACAACTGGCCGAAGAGTACGCAAAAGAGGGTGAGCCAGTTCCGACCGACGAACTGGTCGAGCTGTACGACTCACATGGCATCCAGCCTGATACCGTCGCGGAGATTGCAGCCGAACGCGATGCCGACGTTGACGTGCCAGACGATTTCTACTCGCTTGTTGCAAAACGTCACAGTGACGAGACCGAAGCCACAGAGACAGAATCAGCGTACGACCTAACGGAGTTCGAAGACCTCCCCGAGACGGACCGACTCTACTACGAAGACCAGAGCCGCATGGAGTTCGAGGCGGTCGTCCTCGATATCAAAGAGCGCGAGGAGGGATACGATGTTGTGCTCGATCAGACGATGTTTTACCCGGAAGGGGGTGGCCAGCCTGCCGATCACGGGACACTTTCGAGCGAGGACGTGACTGCAACAGTTAGCGATGTACAACTCGTTGGCGACGTCGTTGTTCACCGGGCCGATGAAAGTCCAGGCAAAGGCGAGTTTGTTCGGGGAAAAATCGACACCCGACGCCGGCGCAGACATATGCGTCATCACACCGCGACACATCTCGTTGCACACGCCGCCCGGCAGATCCTTGGTGATCATATCCGTCAGGCCGGTGCCCAGAAAAGCACCGACAGCGCCCGACTCGACGTGAAACACTACGAGTCGATCAGCCGAGAGCAGGTAAAAGAGATCGAACAGTTGGCCAACGAACTGGTGATGGAAAACGTCCAAGTCGAACAGGAGTGGGTCGACCGCAACGACGCCGAAGAAAAGTATGGCTTCGACATCTATCAGGGTGGGATTCCGGAAGGCGAGCAGATCCGGCTCATCCACGCAGAAAACGACACACAGGCCTGCGGTGGGACACACGTCAGCTACACCGGTGACGTGGGTGTAATCAAGATTCTCGGCACCGAGCGCATTCAGGATGGTGTAATCCGACTGACGTACGCTGCTGGTGATGCAGCTATCGAGGCAACCCAACAGACCGAAGACGCACTATACGACGCCGCAGAGATTCTCGACGTGAGTCCACCGGATGTCCCGGAGACAGCACAGCGGTTTTTCGACGAGTGGAAAGCGCGGGGCAAGCGCATCGACGAACTCAAAGAGGAACTCGCAGCCGTGCGGGCAAGCGGTGGCGGGGACAGCGACGAAGTGGATATCGACGGGACGAGTGCCGTAATCCAGCGTCTCGACGGTGATATGGACGAACTCCGAGCAACGGCGAATGCTCTCGTCGACGATGGGAAAATCGCGGTTCTCGGCTCGGGTGTCGACGGCGCACAGTTCGTCGTTGCCGTCCCCGAGGACGTACAGGTCGATGCCGGTGACGTCGTTGGCGAACTCGCCCAGCGTGTCGGCGGCGGTGGCGGTGGTCCACCGGATTTCGCACAGGGTGGCGGTCCAAACGGCGACG
>SL_4KL_010_BRINEDRAFT_10002037_pt1 | contig 11386 bp, 15 predicted proteins | sample SodLak_010_BRINE_2_FD_10664 | JGI IMG/M metagenome (IMG submission 10664) | reverse complement strand
CGCCATTCCAGCCGCCACGCCAGCAGGTGCAGCGCCGGCCCCGCCGGCCCAGGCCACCTGTTGCGCTTGCGAGGGGGCGGTGGCTGTCGATTGTAGGCCTGACGCAGCCCCAGCACCGTTGGCGGCAGCTCCCGGATGCCCCGCCTTAGCTTGAGGGCCTTGCTGGCTGCTGCTCAGTGGGGAGGCTGCCAGCGGGGAAGGTGGCAGGGAAGGACCGCCGCCCATGCCGGGCCCGCTGCCCGCATACCCTCCTGCAATCATGCGCGGGAGCTAGGCGTGAGGCAGATGGCAACAGGTTGGTGGCATGCCCATGAATGCTTAACTTACACGAGTGAGTGCCGACATCAGCGTTTGGCCTGCCGCCCGCACAGCATTTTAACCCTCCATGACGTCGGTTGCAAGTGCAGGCCATACGCCTAGGGAGGTTAGCCTGTTCTATTTATTGCATGCATGAACGCGTGCTTATGGCATTCCCTTTGATCCCAAATTGATTGGCATTATCATATTAAAAGGCTTATAATGAACAGCATGCTTGAGGTGGTATGCGTCATTTGAGGCTTGAGATGAACAGCATGCTTGAGGTGGTATGAGTTACTTGAAGCTTGAGATGACATGTGTGCAAGTATATGTGTGAGGCTTGATATGACATATGTGTGTGTGAGGCTTGAGATGTCGTTGCATGACAAGTGAAACAAGCAAATGGCTGCTGTGTACATGGCACGCCACCTTTCCCACCACACAAATGAAATCTGCACAGCACCATGACCTCAAACCCTTAATCAAAAAGGCACCTGCGAGCAAGATTGCCATTCACATGCACAAAATAAAACGCAAAAAAAACATGCGCATAACCACATGCAAACGCGCACACACACACACACACAAACACACACACACGTGCACACACACCTGCAGGTACATGGGCCGCTGGCCCCATCTGCTGCCCAGCTGGCCACAGCAACCCCCCTGTGGGCGCATTCCCAGCAGCCCCCGCACGTCCTCCTGCACTGACAGCAGCGCCCCCTCCCCCCTCCACCCCGCTGCTACCCTGCCCTGCGCTGGCAGGCGGTGCCTGTGGGGCGTTCAGGCAGCGGACGAGCCCAGGGGGGAACACGCGCTTAAGCAGCGCCAGCGCAGGCGCATACTGGTCTGCCCATGATGCCACCAGCTCACGGCTCAGCACAGCAGCAGCTGAAGGCTCTGGGGGGATGAGAGCTTGGGTCAAGCCCAGGGCGCCTGCAGGGGCAGCGGCGGCCGCGCCCCCGAGCAGCAGCGCATCCGAGGCGGACGCATTGAGCGCCACGGCGCGCGCGTCGGCGTCGTCCACAGCACGCAGCAGGTGGAACAGGAAGGCGCCTGTGGGGTTGTGTTGTGTGGGCGGGGACGGTGCTGATCGGGCTGGGTTGGGCTGGGGGTCAGGTACGGATGGCCGCACGTGGTAATTTGGGGCATGGGGTGGCGGTGCTTTGTGCTCTAAGGCGTGGAAGCGGTGGAGGAGGTCCGGTGAGGCTTAAGGTACAGAAAGGTCTTAGGTATGGCTGGCTGTGCATGGTGTCCGAGATCAGGTGGGGTATATGCTAGCTGTGTGTGGATTTGAGAACCGAGGAGTGGGGTCAAGCATATGTGTAGGACACGGGGTGACGCACAAGAGCAGAGAAGCGGCCAAAACTACCATGTGCATGAGCGATGTGCGTGCATGAGCAGTCCATGTGCATGAGCAATGCATGCGCATGAGCAATGCAAAAATGAGCGATGCATATGCATAACTGATGTTAGTGCCTGAGCGATGCATGTGCATGAGCAATGTAAGTGCCCAGGACCTTGTACGTCTGAGGGCACAACTGCAACTATTGCAGTGGCCCATTACACATACAAATCAAGCAGACCAGAAGTACCGGCCATGCCTCATGTTGTGTCAAGGGCGGCGCAGGGCAGAGGCAAAGGTGCACCGTCAGAGCGCACCAGGAACATAAGCCCCAGCAGATGGAGCAAATTAAATCCTTCCCATTGAAAATCACCGGGGCTTGAGAGTAGCATCGGGGGGCTCTGAGAGTAGCCCACCCTCGCAGTGCCAGAGCCCAGAAGCCGGAGCGATTCGCAGGAGCCCAGCTGCTGGAATGCTCAAGGCAGCAGCCCTCAAAGGACATCAACTCACATGATGGTACTTCGCATGGCAGCACCCAACACAATCCCACCTCACAAACAAGCTCTCCATACGGCAAGAGCCCCTTATAAAACAGCCCCCCACGCGGCAGCCCCTAGCATGGCAGTACCCAACATGATCACACCTCAGTGAGGTGACCTCACACAGTAGCAAAACCACCCCACACAGCCCACCAGCCCCTGAGAATCAGCACCCCACCCCACGCACCTTCCCGCAGGGCTGCGTGGCGCATGGGCGCCGCAGCAGATGCTCCACTGTCAGCGATCTCGCGCATCAGCAGGGACGCCCCCTCTGCGACACGGCCTGTGCAAGCACGCAAGCAACAGGGACAGCTTCAGTGAGAACTACGCGATGCTTTGAAGATGCCAGTGTAGAATCTCAACCCCAGTTCACCAATCAAGCGGGTGGTGCAAGTGCGCTTGCAGATGGTGCTATATTGATGCTTTGGACCCATTCAGGGTGGCAGACTTGCATGCTCACATATACACACGCACTGACACATACTATCACACACTTTCACACACACCTGCGCCTGCCTATGTGCAGTGCGGTGCTTATGGGCATCTGAGTGTGTGCACATGCGCACGCTCATTCTCATGCTTTATCAGGTAACAGATGCGCTCCGCCGTCCTGGTTCGCAGCCTTTTTGTAGCACTTCAAGCACGTGCACATTCAGCAAGCTTGCTTTGAATGGCATATTTTACCGAGGCCCTGACCAAAAATGCGAGGAACTGCAACCATTGCAGCAGCTGTCATGGGCAAGCTGTGCTGCTGGATCCAGGGGCAGCGTGGGCCACCTAAGGAATGGAAGGAGGCACTAGAGTGTTAGCGGCCGCAACCGTATGTTCGCCCCAGGAATCACGTTATGACCTCACAGTGACCACAAATTTTCACCCGACAACTATTAATAAGGTTAAAAACAGAGCCTTTCAGTTGAAATGCGAGCACTTTTGTTAACTGCAAGCACTCAAAAGATTTCCACATCAATAAGGAAGCCAGTCCCGCCTTATCCCGCAGAGCGCGGAGGGGATGCGCATGCGTACCTGCTGGGTGGTGAAACAGCGCAAAGAGGGGTTGCGCGTGCGTACCTGCTGGGTGGTGAAACAGCGCAAAGAGGGGCCGCCCCAGAGCAGCGGCCTCTGTGAGGAGCTCTTGCAGCAAGCGCGTGCTGGTAGTGGCACTGCAGGGCACGACTGCAATGGCAGCGGCGGCCTCCACCTACAGCCACAGCATGCGGTGCAGGCTTTGATTTTGGTGCTTGAAGTGCTGACAACAAAGCAGGGCAGTGAGGCGCAAGTGTGATGGTGCTTGTGGCTTCCACCCGCAGCCACAGAGTGCGATCCAGGTGTTGGGAGTTGTTGCTTGTGATGTCAGACAATCCAAGGGCAGAAAGACGCGAGTTTGATGGTCTTTGTGGCCTTCACATGCAGTCAAAGCGTGCGAAGCAAGCAAAAACATGTATGAAAAGGCTCACGCATGTCAGAAAAGCACTGCAAGCACACGCAGGGGTTAAGTTCATCCATCAGCTTGCAAGGGACTGCAGGACATAATGACAGAGATTCAGGAGGAAAGCACAGGGCACTGACACTCAGTGGGAGAATGTTAGTGGGCAGCTTCATCAATAAACACAGCATAAGAATCATTAGACACATGTGAAATGATGACTGGGCAGGTTCCTAGCAGGCATGAGGGAGGGGAGGAGGGCGCACGTCACCCCTCAAGGCTCACACGTCAACAAGCACGCACCACGGCCATGGATAGCAAGGGAGAGCACGGTACTGATGAAGCCCCAGTGGCTGCCCCACCAGGTGGCATACTGCCACCAGCAGCGGTGCCATCCACGGGCGCCCCCGCCACGTGTGCATCTGCCAGGCCCTCAGCGCCCGCCGCCGCGTTTGGGGCTGCCCGCTGCAGCGGGGACAAAAGCAGCTTGCACCTGTGCAGCAAAGGGGTTAGGCAGGCCGCAACAGCTGAGGATGGTTCACAAGCTGCAGATGTCCCTCTCCTGACTATCATTGCAGCTGCTTGCAAGCGTTTGGCTGAAATGCGCAGCAACTCGGCTTGCAGCAGCGCTGCAGTGGTGCCCCCTATAGTGGGAGGCAGGTACGGTATCATACAGATCACCACCATTCCTGACAGCAAGCAGATCTGAGCTGGGTGCTCTAAAGTAGCATGCATGAGCTCTAACACGCGTATGCACGTGAGCTCCATCGGGTCCATGCTCTGTTGCGGGCACATCCCATGCATATTTTCGGTGCGCTCTTGGGCGGCGGCAGCTTCCGTCTGAGGCCTCCACTCAGTACGGCATCAACCTGCACCGGGCACTCATTCCTCAGACGCCAGGCAGCGGCCCCTGGCACTGAGGACGCAGAGTGCACATCCTTGCTGCATCAGCCTGGCGCTGGCCTACCTTTCAGGCAGCAGCTTTTGGGTGAAGCACAGCGCCTTGGCAGCCTTGGACAGCGACAGCTCCTCGACTGACGGCTCCACGCAAGCGCCCGGCTCCGCGCCCGCAGCCTGCGCCATGCTGGTGGATGGGGGGCATGCCCTCCAGGGCACTGCAAGCAGCAGACATGACCCAATCCAGACGTGTTTACAAGACCTTTGTGCGGCTGCATCATGGCATGGCTAGGAGGCGCAGGGGCACGTGCTGGCTGGTGCATAGATGGATGTTCAAAGACTCTGTGTGCGAGAGCCTCTGAGGGCGGCACCCGTTTGTTCAAGCGCTGCAGCTGCCTGTGACGGCAATGCACAAGTATGGGTTTATCTCGCCCCACCAGGCGGGTGGCGATGCCAATTCTTGCCGGCTTGTTAGCATGGGCACAACGTGTGCGCACAATTGCCCCGTTTTGCTTCCCAAGCTGTGGCGTTATCCAGCACAGCTGTGATGCCCGACCACACAACTTGCAGCCACAGCTGCAGCAAAATCACAGGTGCTCGCACATTGCACGGGAAGCACTAAAACCACAATGACATGTCCCTTACCTCTGCACCCATTTGGAGGAAAAAGCTGCAATTTGCTTGCTGAAACAGACAAGGCCAGCGCCTGCTGCCTGCAGAGGCGTACCTGTGCCCCTGCGCGATGTGTGTGGTGACCACCACCTCAGGAACAGCTTGGCCACCTCCGCCGCAATGCCCTCATCCCCACAGGCGTACACCGCCCACAGCCGAGATCCCAGGTTTGGCAGGGCCAGCAGGGTGTCAATGCACTCCGGGGCGGCGCTGAGGCGTTGCAGGCACTGCAGCACCATGACCGTCTACACGCAGCATACACCGTGCAGGGCCGCATATTTCAGCATGTGCAGTCCTCAGGATCCTTTGCTTCAGGGATACTTTGCTGGAGGGATACTCTGCTGGAGGGATCCTTAGCTGGAGTGACCCTTTGCTGCATGGAGTCCTTTGCTGCACAGGAGCCTTTGCTGTATGGGGTCCTTTGCTGCATGTTTTGCATCTGTGCGAGCTCTATAGGATCCTTTGCCGCACAGGAGTCTTTGCTGTATGGGGTCCTTTGCTGCATGTTACGCGTCTATGCAAGCCCTATAGGAGCCTTTGCTGAACCAAAAGCGTCTTGAGCACTGAGACAAGATGCATGTAACAAACAAGACCACTGCCTGCGCGCACTGTGCGCGGTGGAGAGCTAGGTTCATTGCACCTCAACGCATCACCAAGCATCACCACACATATGCTCTTACAGGGATACATTGCACAGATACAGTGCTGAATGGCCAGCGAGCAAGCGGCACATCTCCTGCTGTGCTCACGCATCTCTTGCAGCAGCACCACAAACAATCGCAAAACACCAGTGCGTATGTTGCAGTGGCCTTCCTTGAAAGACAGCTTGTGTGTGTGTGCAGGTGTACCAACACACATTGTGTTTGATTACTGTACTCACCTGCTTCACTTCATCCGCAGGCAGGAAGTTGGGTGGCGGCAGCCCTTGCTGCAGCTCAACTGGTAGCAGGGCCACCAGAGACGAGGCTACCTGGGTTGTGCATGTAAAAAGCACGGGATGAGCTTGATCTGAGGCGCTCTGCTCCTCGCAAGCATGGAACACGGAGACTGCACAGTGGTTGTTTTCGAATTGGCAAGCACTGGGAAGTGATGTGCGCTGATGGCTCATGCCATGAGATCACCCAACTCGTAGTCAGGCCAAATTCCACGGTGCATGCACTGCCCGCAAATTCCGAGTTGCCTGCTGTGACTTGTGTTTGTGCACAATACAGGCCATCTGCAAAGCAAATGAGTACGCGGCACGCATGAAGAACGCAGACACAACCCAGCCATCTAGTCCTGGGTGTAATGGTGCTCCTGCCTGCACTCACACTGCATCAGGAAGTGCAAGCAAGGTGCAATTTTACCAACCCACAGGGATGCCACAGCCTGACGTGCACTCACCCCATCGTCAGGGATGCCACAGCCTGACGTGCACTCACCCCATCCTCAGGGATGCCACAGCCTGACGTGCACTCACCCCATCCTCAGGGATGCCACAGCCTGACGTGCACTCACCCCACCCACCTGTCCATCCAGGCGGGTGAAAAGAGGCACGCCACAGGGGCTCACGCATGCACAGAACTCGTACACAGCGTCCATCAGAAGGGCGACAGCCTCCTGCACAGCTGGGCTGTCGTGCGCTCCACGCCCTGTGGGGGCATGGGCAATGTCCCAGGCCGGTGGCAAAAGTCTTCCAGCACTTGGAAGGCAAGCATGCTCTTTGGCAAGCCGTCAGCAGTCAGCTGGTGAGCATTTGACAGCAAAATCTTAGGAAGGCCAACACAGCCAGGGTGTACAGGTTTTGCAGACATGCCTGCCCGTGTTCCTTGCCCTGATTGGGCAATTATGAGTGGCCTTGGATGGCCACAATCAGTCAAGAGTGGCCTTGGAAGGCTACAATCAATCAAAAGTGGCCTTGGAAGGCCACAATCAATCAAAAGTGGCCTTGGAAGGTCACAATCTATCAAGAGTGGCCTTGGATGGCCACAATCAATCGAGAGCGGCCTTGGAAGGCCACAGCCATAGGATCTTGGGCATGGAAAGGCGTGCACCGGGAAAGAATGCACAAGGGAAGAATCCAAAAGGAGACTACGTGGCAGTGCACTTGCAGCTCTACTGCCCCCTACAGCGATTGTCGCAGCTCTTGCAGTAGTATCCATTGCTGTTTGAACCATATGGGACACACAGGCATGCAAACACACACAGAATCGCACCAGCAGCAGCGTCCCCCTCGCCCTGCGCTTTTGCCGCAGCCCCTGCTGCAGGCCCAGCCAGTGACTCCGCCAGTGAGGACCGGGCTGGGCTGCCTTGCGCAGCTGCCTGCTGCCCATGCTGCTGTGTGTATCCTTCTGCTTGGGGCGCTGTACCTGGTAGAAACAAGCAGAGGCAACAAGGTGAAAACCCAAAAACCTCTCAAGACGAGCAATGAGGAAGCGGTCCTTCACACCTCAAACTTGGGCAGCGCCTGTTGCAGTGCGTAGGCACGGTACAAGCAATTGCAAAGGACTACGCAGCTGAAAATGATTGCAATGCTTGACAAAAAGCCTGATGTGGGTGGAAAAATTACCTCACATGCTTAAGAGCAAGTTACTCACCCAGTGATGGGGCAGAGATGGCCAGGGGTAAAGAGGGGGCCTGGGATGATTGCTCATGGCTTTGTGTGACCTGCATGAACAGAAGTGGGGCTTTGTGTGGCCTGTGCATGTGCAAGGAGCGGTAGTGCACCATATGAATTGGAGCACCAGAAACACATGCCCTGCTTGCCAGCTACAAGCAGCATGAAGCCAACGCACAGCAGGAAACATGCACCAGAGCACCAAGGTGGCCTTTGATATGGCTTAGGCATGCAGTTGCAGCTCAGACAGCGCCCTTGTGATTTTCTGTAATCCCTCTCACATGCACCGTGGCCTAGATTCTGCAGCTCCAGAATCTCTAGACCCTCTAATTTTGCCACAATCAACGCAATGACCACGCAGGTGGAGTGCCATATGCATCTTGGAGAGCATGCAGCTGATGAGCATGCAGCATGGGGTACTGTGAGCGCCATGGGATATGCAGCATGGGGTACTGTGAGAGCCATGGGATAAACAGCGCGGGGCGCCACACGCACCGTGCCATGGGATAAACAATAATAAGCCATAATGGGATAAACAATAATAAGCCATAATGGGATAAACAATAATAAGCCATGGGATAAACAGCGTGGGGCGCCACACGCACCGTGAACAGCATACGGCTGGAGTGCATCAGCGTGGGATGCACCTCCTTTGCCCTCCCTGCCAGCTCCTCTTGCGCCCAGCGGTGCACCTCCACCTCTGACCCCCTCCCCATGGCCACGCCATCCCCGCGGCTCTTCAGCCCCGGTAACACAGCCACAGCGGTACCTTGCACATTCTGTGTTGCAAAGCACAGCCACAGCGGTACCTTTGCACAGCCACAGCAGTGCCTTGCACATTCGGTGTTGCAAAAGCAAGGGTAGGGTCAAGCTGAGGCAGAACATCCAGCAAGGCAGTGGTGACGTGTCAGCTATTACTGGATCCCTGACAGGGAGCGGCCCCCTCCCCAAAGGGATACGACACAATCCTTAGTCAATTGAAAAATGGGCAGGCTGGATGAGCCTATACGTGACTTCAGAAGGTACACATCTGGTTTTGGAACCATGTCATTGCTCCCTAGCATCAAGTTCGCCTCTGCAGCCTCAATTATGATCGGGGCGGCCAAATCCCATTTGAAGTCACATTCCCTGCTCTTCTGAGTCTAGCAAGGCAGACAAGATTCCAATCAAAGGTACAGCAACACCTGTGCAGCACCTAGCGGCAACAATCCCCTGCAAACACATCCCTACCTGCGCTGCATCCAGCAAAGCAGCAACGATCTCATCTCTTGCGGGTGAGGAGTATAAGGAGGCAGGGGCGCCGTCCAGCCACTCCACGCCCAGAAGCTTGGGATCCTGTACAATCAGAAGAGCATTCATTTCAAATCCTTGCACAGCTCTGCCGACATTGATTGGGGTCCAGCTTCAATACAAGCAAACAGCCACGGGTGCACCATGCTGCATGAGACAGCATGGAGCTGTGACCTCTGCAGGCTTTTCTGAAAAAGTTTCACAACATAGCTGGAAGGCACACCGACTCTTCCATACAGCCAATCCGGTGACCAAAGCCTGATGTAAAGAAAAGGCTCCAACCTCCATATCAGCCCCCAAATGCATAAGCTGGCAAGGGACGCCACATGTCCAATTTCATGTCACATTGAGCTCCCCAATGTGTGACCTTTTCCCATTCCCTGTGGGGATGACCCAAAGGCAGCAGCCCATCTGCAACCCCAGTGCCCCTAAATATGGCACGCACTATATCATGGGCAACGGCGGCAGCAGCCCTGAGCACCCGGTCCACATACCTCAACAAAGCGGGCCAGGGAGGCTACGGCTGTCAGCGGGCGCCGGCTCACCACCAAGTACGTGTGCGCATGCCGCTCGATGAGGGAGTGCTTTGTCAAGGCCAGGCGTCGCGGGACCTGCGAGAGCGTGAAAGAGGCATGACGACATTCCGCACTGGGTGGCATAATGGCCTGAGGCTGCGTGTTTGAGGCGCAGGCAAGGACACAACAACATAGTTAAGCGTGGACAAGTGGGTCATGGGTGGTGAGAGCACTGCCACTCAGGTGAAGGTGAAACTCGGACGGCAAGATGTAAGCATTTCCCTGGGGGGAGGTGGCAATGTGACAAAGGCATTTTCAAGGTCACGTACTGATGATGAATTGCTGCCTTTGGGAGTGAGATGCTTGCAAGGAGATGATGGTGAGACCCAGAACATGCTGCAAAAATTGAAGTACGAGGAAGGATGTCAGGCTAGATTGGAGGATGCAGTGGCAAAACGAAGTGGTCAAGAGCATAAGGCAGACGGGTGGGCCTAGTGCACCAGCCGCACCCAGCTCCTCTGCCTTGCATGTACCTCCTTCCTGGAATCAGTTCTTGATCTGTATCCAGCACGGGGTGTGCTGCAGGCCCTGCACCTGTTTTGGAGGGCTGTGTGGGCCAAGGAACACCGGCACCGGGTGCACTGGACGGGCGCTGAGGTGCGGGGCAACCAGCGTTGAGAAGGCAGGCTCGCTTTTGTGGCATGGCTTTGAGTGCTGCACCTGCCACTCTCCAGCAGCGGCCTCACGCAGGGCCGACGCAAGCTGCATGCCGCAGGAAGGAACGTGTGCGCTTACAGAAAAGGAGTAGGCATCAAGTGTGTGTGTATGTGTGTGTATGCGTGTGTTGACGTGAGTGTGTGTGTGTGTGCAAGTAACAAAAGGCAGATATACATTGCGCGACCAATGCTCACAACTTGAGCACCTTAGGAGATGCCCTGAGTGCTCAATTGCATAGATCAATTGCCCTTGCTCTGTAGCTTAGTTCAATTGCATTGGTTTTAAACCCTTCCTCTGAAGCCTAGCTCAATTGTAGCCCTTGCTCTTTAGCTTAGCAAAATCACATACATCTGGAGCCCTTGCTTTGTGACTTAGATCTGCAGGAACCCAGGGTGCGCCACAAGCACTCCACAAGAGTTCAACAGGTCCACAGGTCTGTGGCTCTCACTTTGTGGATTGACTTAAAAGGGACAAGGTGGCACCAGAGGAGCTTAAGGTAGATCCCAGGCCAAAAGCAACTTGGCAGGGACGTGTTGTGCACATGAGTGTGGCCACAGTGTGGAGCATATGCTTGGCAAACGAAAGTCAACGACCGAAAGCACATGACAAATGAAACACCTGACTTTTAAATGTGTGGATGAGTATGGCAAGAATAGGGCCCACAACCTCATGCTCAAGAACATGTATCAAGAGGCATAGAGGCGACGCTTTATGGGTGCACGCCATGCACCATGGGCGCACGCCATGCACCATGCACCATGCACCATGCACCATGCACCATGCACCATGCACCATGCACCATGGGTGCACGCCATGCACCATGGGCGCAACCCCAGCCTTGCCTGCTGCTCCGTTTGCTGTAGCGCGTTGAGGACTTCTGGGCCTGTGTGATGCTGCTGGGACGTGTCCACTGCATTGAGTGCGTGTTGGCATGTGCATGCGACGCACGAGCAATAAAAGGGGGGTGGCTGCTAAAGAGTGCATTGCACATGCACGCACGGGTGCAAGTGATGTATGAGGATTGAAGAGGCGGGTGTAGCCAACATGCATCTGCAGCATTGCATCCACACAAGCATGCCCACAGAAGCATGG
>SL_4KL_010_BRINEDRAFT_10002033_pt1 | contig 11392 bp, 10 predicted proteins | sample SodLak_010_BRINE_2_FD_10664 | JGI IMG/M metagenome (IMG submission 10664) | reverse complement strand
TTGATGGCGTCTCACGGCGCGACCTCTGAGCAGCCGAATATGTTACTCAACTGACTGCGGAACTTACACATACAACAGACGGCTTCGAAACCGTTTTGACGAATCCTTGCGCACAGTCAGTATGCCGACGGAACCCAATACGGGATACGACCCATCACTAGGTCGGAAATTCGTTTTTGTAACAGGAGGTGTCATGTCCGGGTTAGGCAAGGGTATTACCGCCGCCAGCACTGGCCGACTTCTTGCAAACGCGGGATTCGACGTAACCGCGGTCAAGGTTGATCCGTATCTCAACGTTGACGCTGGAACAATGAACCCATACGAACACGGAGAGGTGTATGTCCTGAAAGATGGTGGCGAAGTCGATCTTGACCTTGGAAACTACGAGCGCTTCCTTGGCATTGATATGACGTCTGATCACAACGTCACAACCGGAAAAACGTACCAGAGCGTGATTGAAGCAGAGCGCGCTGGTGATTATCTCGGGAAGACGGTACAGATCATCCCACACGTCACAGACGATATCAAACGCCGTATTCGTGAAGCTGCGGAGGGCACTGACGTTTGTATCGTTGAGATCGGTGGTACGGTCGGCGACATTGAGTCGATGCCGTTCCTCGAAGCACTGCGACAGTTCGCAAGCGAAGAGGAGCCAGAGGACATTCTATTTACTCACGTCACATTGGTTCCGTACTCGAAAAACGGCGAACAAAAAACGAAGCCAACCCAACACTCGGTCAAAGAGCTTCGATCGATCGGTCTGCAACCGGATATCCTTGTTGGCCGATCGGAAGACAAACTCGATCCGGAGACAAAGACCAAAATTGCACGTTTCTGTGATGTGCCGACGAATGCAGTCTTCTCAAATCCGGATGTTCCCGACATCTACCATGTCCCGTTGATGGTCGAAGAAGAAGGGTTGGATGAGTACGTGATGGAGCGGTTAGGAATTGTGGATGAGGCACTCCCGAAGGGTGATCGATCACAGCGTTGGCGCGAGCTTGTCACCCGCGATCGACACGGGTCGGTTGATATTGCACTTGTTGGAAAGTATGCCCTTGAAGATGCGTACATGTCGATCCATGAAGCGCTCAAACATGCAGGCATTGAGCGTGAAGTCGATGTGAACGTCTTGTGGGTTGACTCCGATGAGATGCGAGATCAGCATACCGAACGGCTCCAAGAAGCAGACGGTATTGTTGTTCCTGGCGGATTTGGTTCACGAGGTACAGAAGGAAAAATTGAGGCGATCAAATACGCCCGAGAGAACGACATTCCGTTCCTCGGTCTCTGCCTTGGGTTCCAGATGGCAGTTATCGAACACGCACGGAATGTCCTCGGATGGGATGATGCACACTCCGCAGAGCTTGAGCCGGAAACGCCGTATCCTGTTATTGATCTCCTTCCGGAGCAGCACGAACTTGACGATATGGGAGGGACAATGCGGCTTGGTGCTCATAAAACAGATATCAAACCGGAGACGCTCGCAGCGTCAGTCTATGAGAGTAACTCCTGTATCGAGCGACACCGCCATCGATACGAGGTAAATCCGGAATATATCGAGCAACTGCAGGCAGATGGTCTTACATTCTCCGGTACTGCTGGCCGTCGAATGGAGATTCTCGAACGCGAGAACCATCCGTTCTTCTTCGGCACACAGTTCCATCCGGAGTTCCGATCGCGTCCAGATCGGGCCAGCCCACCGTTTGTCGGGCTTATTGATGCAGTGCTTGCACAACCTGGCGTAGAAGCCGGCAGCGATGCCGAACCAGCAGACGACTCCGAACCAGTTCAGATCTAACTATGGTAAACGTAGACGAATTCATTGACGAAGCGACCGCAGAGATCAAAAATCAGATTGGTGACAATGAGGCTATCATCGCACTCTCCGGCGGTGTTGATTCATCCGTTGCTGCAACACTTGCATACGAAGCAGTCGGTGAACAGCTCACACCAGTGTATGTCGACACCGGATTGATGCGAAAAGGCGAGACAGAACAAATCAAAGAAACATTTGCCTTCATGGAAAGCCTCCGCGTGGTTGACGCAAGCGATCGGTTCTTTGATGCGCTCTCCGGTGTCATCGACCCTGAAGAGAAGCGTGCCGTCATCGGTGAAGGGTTTATTCGCGAATTTGAGCGTGAGGCAAAAGAGACCGGTGCAAACTACCTCGTTCAGGGAACGATCTATCCTGACCGAATTGAGAGTGAAGGCGGAATCAAATCCCACCACAATGTTGGTGGACTCCCGGATATTGTTGATTTCGATGGCATTGTTGAGCCAGTTCGCGATCTATACAAAGATGAAGTCAGAGAGGTTGCTCGCGCGCTTGGTCTCGAAGAGATCATCTCCGAGCGCATGCCATTCCCAGGGCCAGGCCTTGCAGTTCGTGTGCTTGGCGAAGTCACACCTGAGAAGGTTGAGGTGGCACGGGAGGCATGTCACGTTGTTGAGGACGAACTCGAAGAACACGACCCATGGCAGGCATTTGCTGCGGTGATTGGGAAAGGAACCGGTGTCAAAGGTGACAACCGAGTTCACGGCTGGATTGTCTCGGTTCGATCGGTTGAGTCACGAGATGGGATGACTGCACGGGCCCAGGAGTTACCGTGGGATGTGCTCCAGCGCATTCAGAGCCGAATTACCGGAACCAATCAGAACGTTGCCCGAGTCGTGTATGACGTGACACATAAACCGCCGGCAACCATTGAGTACGAATAATGTCAGATACTCCAACCGCGATCGTTGCTGGACCGGATCTATACGATCTCGGTGATGCCCTCAAGACCGAAGGTGTGGCCGTCTCTCGTATCACAGATATCGTCTCGACGGAGACGCTTGAAAACGCAGGTATTGCAGAGGCCGCACTCTTGGTGTTTACCGACACTGCGGAAGCAACTGGTATTCCGGTTGCAAAAGAGAACTACCCAGACGTTCGAGTTGTCGTTTATGCGGATGAGTCGCTTCCGGAATTCGTAAAAGGACAAGCCGATCTTGCGGTAGATCCCGCACTCCTTGATGCGTCAATTGTTGCTGAAGAGCTTGTTGGCTCACTCTAGCGCGTCGCACGCCGTTGTTCAGTAACAGGAACAATTATCTACTCTTGTGGCGGTGTGTTGTCATGGATTCTACAGCATGGAGTGTTCCGCGAGGGAACAAACAACAGTGGATCGAAACCCGTGGTGGTCGATCGGTTACAGTCACAGAACACCCCGTCCGTGGGGAGACGGTTGAATTTCTCAATGAACCGGACGACCCCGAAACTGGAACCTTGACACTCAAGTTCCATCTTGAACCGGGGCACACGGTTGCGGAACACTGCCATCCTGAACAGGTTGAAACATTCACCATCAACACCGGTGAACTTCGAGTGACGATCGACGGCAAAGAGCATACTGCTGGCGCAGGCGATCACGAGAAGATTCCAAAAGGCGTTCCACACAAATATACCGTAATTAGTGATGAACCAGTCACCCTCTCGGTGACGATGACGCCGGCACTCAAATTTAAGGACTTTGTCGTGGCTGAACATGCACTGGCGCGTGAATCATATCCAAAAGACGGGCTTAATATTCCATACTTTTCAGTTGTCACCGATGCATACGGCCCTGCAATTGCCGCACCGAAAGAGAACGCAGTGACTCGTGTGATGGGTGCGATATTGCCGACGATCGCACGAATCAAAGGGCTCAAGATTCCAGATGAGCCGCTCCCTGTACGAGGGGATGACTCACAGGAGCAGACCGCAGACGCAGCGACGGGTGACGCGCGATAGCGATCGGGCGACGCTCGTGCTATTTTGTTCCACGTAGGGCCCGTCAGTGCGGTAGCCACCATTTAATCCGGGTTAATTATCGTTAAAGCGTAGTTTAGAGGAGTGAATTCGGGTGTAGCGTCTTGCCGATTAATAGGGGGTGCTCGCATTGGCTGAGCCACGATGAAACTGAATCGACAATCACTGATTGCTGTTGGGTTGGCAGTTGTGCTTCTTCTGGCTGCCCCTGCACTTGCAGGAACGGCACTTGCAGAGACAGAGACAGAGACAGAAGCGGACACTGACACTGACATTGGGAACGAATCGACCACTGGTGGGTTGTCGATCGACGCAGCCTACGATAATGGAACAGTGACGCTCACCGTGAGCGAGAACGAGAGCGTTGTCTCCGGCGCAAACGTGAGTGTGAACAACGCTTCAGTCGGTGAGACAGATGAGGATGGTATGATCGGGTTTGCTGTTGCTTCGGATGAGTCCTTCAGCGTAACAGTGACGACAGACGACCAAACTGCATCGACAACATACACCATCAACGGTGAGGAAGTTGTTGACGATACAGACGCGGATTCCGATGCTGGAAACGTAAACGAATCTGATGCAGATGCAGGGAATGAAACAGACACTCCAAATCAATCAGAGCGGGCAGGGCCACCATCAGAGATGCCATCACAGGTCCCAGATCATGTGAGCGAAATCCACTCGCTAATTAATCAGTTCCTTGGTGGATCGATCGACCAGCTTGGGCCGGCAGTCAGTGATGCAGCTGGAAATAACGGCAACGGACCCGCTGAAAATGCGTCCCCGAACGGCCAGTCTCACGCAGATGAGTCAGACGAGAACGCAACCAACGAGTCTACAACAAATAACAGTTCAGATACAGCAGATACCGACACAGATCGTGATGACAATGAAGAGCGCAACACTGACACCGATCGAACCGAACGAAACGGCAATACAAGCGATCGGCCAGGGAATGCCCCAGCACACTCGAACGCTGGCGGCCGGTAACCACGTGTATATGACGCGATAACAGTATCTGAAATCGATCGACAATACCACCACTGGTCTGGGTGAAGGTATCCAAGGTGCTGTGACAGATTGTATGCACAGCAGGGGTGCGGTACCGATCGGGCAGAGCGGGTATTATAATCGATCAGTCGCATATGTTGAGTATGGTACTCGATCGATTCGACGATACTGTATCCGAACTTAACCCCGCTGACGGGGAGATTCAAACGGGAGAAGTCGTTGTGCGAGACGATGTGCTTGTCAAGTTGTTTGCGCTTGGACCGGGTGCGGAACTCGATCCACACGAACACGGAGACAGCACAAACGTCTTTCATATTCTCTCTGGAACCGTGACGGTTCTCCAAGGAAAGGGGGATGACGCAGTTTCAGAGATGGTCGATGCACCTGGTATTGTACTCCACGATCGGGGTGTAATCCACGGTGCACGAAACGATTCAGACGACGTTGTCTATTTCACAGCAAGTCTGTGTCCACTCCCGTAAACGTGAATTCAACCGGGTGAGAGGCACCCACATTCGCGTTTGCTGTTCCGTTATCCGGTATTTTTCATTCCTGCTGCGATTCCGTTCACTGTGAGTCGGAGCGTTCGTTCTTCGGCTTCTGTTCTGTGTGTCTGATCGAGCAGGTGTGTCTGTAAGATATTGAGCGGATCAACGTACGGATTTCGACGATCGAGGCTCTCTTGGAGCCACTGTCGCTTCAATAGCTCATCTCTGCCGGTGATCGTCTGCAGGTGTTCGACGGTTCGCTCATACTCGTCGGTGAGTTCTGGGAAGAACTTCTCTCGGAGCTCCTCATCTGCGAGATTTGCATACTCTTGTGCGATTTCCAACTCAGTTCGGGCAACCGCTTGCGTTGCGTTATCGAGTGTTGTCCGGAAGAAGTCCCAGCTGCCATACATTTCTTGCAGCGTCTCGATGTCACCACCGTCTGTGATATATGCGTCAATTCCAGCGGCGATCGAGTACCATCCCGGAATGATACAGCGAGATTGTGTCCATGAGAACACCCATGGAATCGCACGGAGGTCCTCAACCGTTCGTTCACCTGACCGGGATGCTGGTCGGGAGCCAAGATTGAGATCCTCGATGACTGTAATTGGAGTCGCCTGTTCGAAGTAGCGGACGAACCCTTTGCTATTCAGTAGGTCTCGGTATGCTTGTCTGGCTGCAGTCGCCATTGTATTCATTGCATCGGACCATTCCGTTGGCACCTCTTCGATCGGTTCTTCGAGTGCCTGCTGGCGGGCCCGAACCTGTGCATCAAGCATCTGTTCGAGATTCCGTTCTGCAATCCGTGGGCTGCCATACTTTTCGGCGATCGACTCACCCTGTTCGGTGAATTTGATCTGCCCGGTTACAGTCTCGTTTGGGAGGGCGATCATCGCTTCATTCATTGGGCCACCACCACGGGAGATCGAGCCACCACGGCCGTGGAACAGCCGCATTGTCACATCGTGCTCGTCCGTAATCGATGCGAGCCGTTTTTGATTTTTATAGAGGTCCCAGTTCGCCGCAAGGAAGCCATTCTCCTTGTTTGAGTCTGAGTACCCCAACATGATCTCTTGGGTGTANCCACGGGCGTCGAGTGCCTTCGNGTACGCCTCATTTTCGAAGAGNGTCCCCATGATTCGCTCTGCTCCATTGAGTGCATACTCCGTCTCAAGCAGTGGGACAACGTCGAGGCCACAGTGATCAGGGAGCGAAACAACACCAACCTGATCAGCCAAGAATAGCACCTCAAGCACGTGGCTCGGCTCATCAGTCATTGAAATACAGTAGGTGTCAATCGCTTCGACACCATACTCTTTTTGCCACTCACCAAGCGCAACAAATCTGTTCAAGATCCGTTCGGCTGTGTCGCCAATGTCGCCTGGATCTTCAGGATCAATGAGCGGCTCATCCTGCAAAATCGCCTCTGTGAGCAACTCAGTTCGCTCTTTTTCATCCATCGCTTGGTAATCAATTCCTTCGGTTTCGAGCGCATCAGCGATCGCTTTTGTGTGGTTCTTTCGATGGTCTCGAAGGTCCAAGCTTGCGAGCGAGAACCCGAACGTGTTCACTTGGCGTCGGAGCGGCTCGACAAACGCTTCTGCCACATCTTCGCCACCGTACGTTTTGAGGCTCTCATTAATCACTGTCAGATCCTCGATTAGTCCCGAAACATCCTGATAGCCATTCGGTCGAACATCGCCAACTCGATCGAGACGTTCTCGCATCAGCCGAAGCTTCTGTCGGTATGGTTCATCCGGATATCGCTCCGTTGCCTCTTCGACAATCCGCGGGAAGTGTTCTTCATCTGCACGGAATGACGACTTGAATGCCTCTGTTGTTGGATAGCGATCGCCATCCTGACTCAAGACTGCTGATAGCCGCTTCAGCGTGTCACGGTAGCGGGTGATAACAATTTCACGTTGACGACTCAGTGTGTCGTCCGTAACATCAACGGTTACATATGGATTGCCATCACGGTCGGAACCGGCCCACGATCGAAATTCGAACAGTTTTGGAAGTTCGATGTCCTCGTACTCCGCCGAAACAGTTGATTCAAACTCGCTGTACACCTCCCCAACGACGTCAAACAATGTGTTCTCCAGATACCACTGCACATTTCGTGCCTCATCTTGCGGCTCCGGGGGCCGATTTCTAACCTGCCGTGTCCCCCACAGGCTGTTTACTTCTGCGTCGATCTGTTTCCAGACGCGCTCTGCTTCTCGATCGGTGAGGTTGCGTTCATCAAGCGTTTCTAAGTGGCCTGCGATCGATCGGAGTTTTGCTTTGACGGTTGCACGTCGAGCTTCCGTTGGGTGCGCAGTGAATGTTGGCTCAATAAGAATATCATTAAGAATAGATTGAACCACCTCGTCGTCAGCGCCAGCCTCAGAAAGCGTCTTTACTGTCTGATCAAGGCTGTCTGTGAGCGTTTGCTGCTGGGAGTCTTCCCGGACTGCTCGAACGCGCTCGCGCTCCTCTGCGAGATTGATGAGTTCAAAATAGGTCGCAAAGGCACGCGCGACAACGCTTTCTTCTTCGGGTGGCAGTCGCTCAAAGACCGAGTGAAGTCGTTTTCTGGAATCTGTTTCCCCGTTTCTGTAGGCGATCGATGCCTGTCGCAGCGTCTCTACCGTCTCAAACGAGTCAGATGAGGTCTGCTCGGATAACACGTCTCCGACCAATGCACCAAGTTCACGAACGTCTTGGCGGACGCTTCGATTGTGGAGTGACATACTGTGTGATATGCTCACCCACTCCTAAAAGCACCCTACATGCTCCGGAAAATTGCCTCACAACTGAGTAAAACAGTAATGAATAATTGTCTGTTTCTGTATTAACCACGTACTTCGTCATGCTTTTTACCGGCCGGTACAAGGTTCTCATATGAGCGCAGACGACAAATATCCAGAAGAGTCCGGGCGACGGCGTTTCGTCAAAGGCGTTGTTGGTGGTGCAACGCTTGCTGGACTCGGTGTTGCTGGAACCGTGAGTGTGCAGTCGCTCACCTCCGCATCAGGGATCGGTGGCGGTCCTGTCGAGGCAATGACGATCGATCGGACCGGTGGTCCTGCACCGTACGGGATGCCACAAGTCCCCATTGAGATCGATGACGAAGGGTATATCCGCGGTGTCTGGCCTGAGGTTGACACTGAAGAGGTCCAAGGTGTTGAGGTTGAGATTGCCCGAGAAGAGCTTGGTGGACTCCAGTACTCACAAGAGTGGTTCCAGTACTGTGGACACCAGTCGTACGAGGGACTTGACCCAAATTTTGACTCGGACAACTACTTCAAATCTGATTCCGCACCGGGATACGACTGGCAAGCAGATGTCAAAGACGAGGGCGATCGGTTCCATATTGATGATTTCGACGATTACGAAGAGTGGGGCAACGACGTTGGAAATTCCGGTGTTGGAAAACCAGCAACTGCAACATGGAGGTCTGAAGATACCGACAACGTCATCCCAGTAGTGATTATTCGATCGAGCCGGATGGAAGAGGCGGCCCAAGAAAGCGAGTGGCTTGATGCGAGTACCGACGAAGGTGTGTTTGCTTTCGTCAACAAGTGTACGCACTTCTGCTGTGTGCCAGGATACAAACGAACTGGTGAATCCGCACGGTACAATGCAGAAGACCGAGTCTACTGTCAGTGCCACCAGTCGGTGTACGATCCGTTCAACATCGTCAGTACACTCTACATTGCCCTGCCACGACCACAGGACTAACGCACCACAGCACGATCGCCCCCACTATTTTTCTTGATCCCGCCCTGAAAGAAAGTATGAGCGATGACTCTGCATTCACGTCTGAGCGCGAAACCGCGATCGAACTTCTTGAAGATGACTCGATCTCTGCGTTCTATCTTGGTGTTATTCGGGACAGCGAGGAAATTGACACGACATTTGCCCAAACGGCAGATTCACCGGAAGACGAAGGGTTACAGGCACTATCGCTGTTAGCAACACACGTCCGTATCGTCGCAAATCAGGCCGGTGTCGATCCATCAACGGTTGCTGGAGATGCTGCAACGCTTGCCGGTCGACTCGAAGACCTCTCTCCAGAGGGAATGCGATCAACTGAAGAAAGCGAACCAGATGAGTCGTAGGGCCGACCCTTATGGCTCGTAACCGCTGAACGAGTCTGTGAGTGTTTCGATCGTTTCAAGCAACTCAGTAAGGTGGCCGACACTTGCTTTTTGGAGACGATCGGGATTCACAAAGATTCGAACCGGCTGCGTCCCGAGCGAAACAAATGAAAGCCCTAGCCGATCTGCAGTTTCTTTGAGGCCAAGACTAACATCTGCACGACCAGCATGGACTCGCCTTGCTGGACTTTCAAACGCTTTGAGTCCGAATTCGAATCCGGAGATTGCAGAAACGACCTCGTGGCGATCAACCCCGGCTGCGTCCGCATACTCTCCAATGGCGCTCGAAAAGCTTGTTCGAAGCCCGGAGTTCGTTTCTCGGTTCACAAACTGGAGTTCCTCTTCAACTAGCGATTCGATCCCAGTAACAGCGTCAGGATTCCCTGCCGGAACAACGAATCCCCACTCACGGCTCCACCCACCAATATCGATCGCATCGACCTCCGCTTGTTGTGGTCCCGCGACAACGGCAATGTCTGGGACGCCGTTGCGAAGGCGTCTGATACCTTCTCTGCTTCCAAGCGGGAGATATCGTGGGTTTGTAAGCGCATCAAGCAGTTGATTGAGCAGTGGGTCATCCTCACCGACACCGAGCAGTGGCGGCGCTCGCACGTTTGGTGAAAACAGTTCTACAGTTACCTGCTCGCCGCGATCGAGATAGCTCGTGTCTGCGTCAACCGTTACAATCCCATCAGCTTCAACAAGGCTTGTCGTTGCGCCCGATCCTTTATCAACCGGATACACGAGCGTATCACGGTCGCTATTTTCTACCAGTCCAACCGGCATGAGACGTGTCCGTCCCTCGCTGTAGCGTTCCACCGTTGCCATCTGTCCGCTTGTCGTCGCCGTGACTGGCTCTGGAATGCCTGCTGCGTCACGAATGGCAGGTGCAACAAACGTCGTAAAAATCGTTAACGCCGAAACTGGGTAGCCTGGAAGCCCAACGTACGCTGACTCGCCGCCATCAGATTGTCCCATCCGCCCAACAAGCATCGGCTTTCCTGGTTTGACCGAAACACCGTGAAGCAACAGCTCACCTCGGTCCTCGATGACACGGTAGATCACATCAACCGCGCTCGCGGATGTTGAACCGGAGGAGAGGACAAGGTCACACTCATCCGCTGCGGTTCTAAGTAGCCGCTCCATCTCATCATAGTCATCGCCTGCGTGGGGGTAGAGGACCGGGTTTCCGCCGGCTTCTCGGACCCCCGCAGCGATCGTATCGCTATTTACATCATATATCTGCCCACGACTACTGTCAAGTTCTTGGCCTGGACGAACCAACTCATCGCCAGTCGACACAATTCCAACTCGTGGCTTTGCTCGAACGGGAATTGATTTGTATCCAAGTGCTGCGAGCAGGCCAATCTCACGTGGGGTAAGCACGGTTCCGGGGCCGATCGCACGAGCACCGGCTGCAATGTCTGCACCTGCAGCCATCACACTGTCACCTGGCGCGACACTCGTTCGAATCTCAATCTCCGTTGTCTCACCAGCTGTTTGCTCGTCTGTTCGTTCGACAATCACCACTGCATCTGCACCCGGCGGCATCACCGCACCGGTGGAGATCTCTGCACACGTGCCCGGTACCACCTCTACAGACGGGGTTGTCCCTGCATGCACTGCATCAATCTGCTCGAGCACAACCGGATCCGCTTCGTCAGCACCGAACGTATCCCGTGCATTAACTGCGTATCCATCCATTGAGGCACGATCGAACCCCGGCACATCCAGGGTTGCATCAATGCGTTCTGCCAAGATTCGACCATCTGCGTTCGAGAGTGTAATCTCTTCAGTGCCAGGGTCTAACTCAAGCGTCTCGATCGTTTTATGTGCTACTTCGGGTGAAACAAGATCTTTGAATTCCCGTCGGTCACTCATGGTAGCGCCTCCCAGTTTTCAACTGCAACCGTTTCTCCTGCTCCGTATCCCTCTCTGTCTTCCGGAACCAC
>SL_4KL_010_BRINEDRAFT_10002030_pt1 | contig 11396 bp, 11 predicted proteins | sample SodLak_010_BRINE_2_FD_10664 | JGI IMG/M metagenome (IMG submission 10664) | reverse complement strand
GTTGAAACAGGAGCAACCCGTGTTGAGTTTGAGTACGTTCGATACACAGTTGTAGTCTCCAATACCGAAATCACAGTGCAGTAGCTTTCTGTCAGTGACCAACGACTAAAGTCGTGGGCTTCCGCCCTCAAAATCAATATGAAGCAGTGTCTGCCGGCAGCCTCACGCAGATATAAATGATCGGAGAGGAGGCCGCGACTGATACATTTCTCACCCAGCAGGAACCACCACATATGTTAATTCTTTCCGAGCGCGTCGGTGGATGTATGCTACGACGATCGTTCGGTATTCTTGGTGTGATACTTGCACTGTTTCCCAACCGGGTCATCGAGTGGTATGAGCAGGTTGCATTTGCAGACCGTGGTGAGAGTTCGCCAAAGACGTGGCTGTCACCAGCAATTAGAGCCAAGGGGGTCGTTTTTATATTCGCTAGCCTCACCGGAGGCATACTGTATCGTGGCCTTCTGTTCGGGACGGGAGTGGCAGGAATACTTGCGTTCTTGTTCCCGAAACAGTATCTCAAGACTGGAATAAAGGTTGCATACACCCACAGTGGCGATGTTGTTTGGAAGCCGTTGTTCATTACGATCGCGCGCATACTTGGTGGTTGCTATGCCATCGCGGCATTCAAGTCAGTACGAAAACAGTTGAAAGGAAATTGAGAGAGACCCAATCTGTTGTGGTCCAGTATACTCAAACACCGCGGAGCGAGTTTGACAAACGCATAGCCGTCGATCGCGGTCTCGATATATACTCGAGATTGAATTTCCAGTTGAAAGGTTCGTGGCTACGACTGGTTGGCTGGTGCCTCGGCAAAAGAAACATCTTCGATCGTAAATCGTGCGCCGCCACCGTCACGCTCCGTGACGCTAATGGACCAGCCGTGTGCCTCCACAATCCTGCGCACGATCGACAATCCAAATCCGCTCCCATCGGTGTTCGTTGTGACACCAATATCAAATAGCGTCTCTCGTATTGACTCAGGTACGCCGGGGCCATCGTCTTCAATAATAAATCCGGTCGGAGTTGTTCGGACAGTGACTGTCACTGGGCCGCTACTGTGATCGCGGGCATTACGAAGTAGATTGTCGATTGCCTGTTGGAGACGCTGTCGATCCGCAAATAGGGTTGCGTCTGCATAATTAATAACCGTGAGCGTATCCGTTGAAATCCGATCGGCAGCGTTCGAAACAACCGACGCCAGTGGAACCGGTTCTGGATCAGTGACTGTTTGTCCTTGTTTTGCAAGAGTTAACAGCTCGTCTCTGAACGCTTCAATCTCTGTTACGGTCTTTCGAATCGTTTCAAAATGCACCGGATCCCCGGTTTCCTCAGCAAGCGTAGCGTAGCCGCTAATGACAGACAATGGTGTTTGAAGATCGTGAGAGATACTTGATGCAAACGCATCTAACTGCTCATTCTGTGCAGCAAGCTCGCGGCGCTGCTCCTCTCGAGCGGTTACATCTCTGGATAGGATCACCCACCCAGCAGTGGTCGCATCAATGAGCAATGATGATCGGGTGAGCTGCAGCAGTGCGGTGCCGGTATCAGTTGTGACTGAGACAAGGTGGGGTTCTCCTTCTGTCACTGCTTGGAGTTCGGGATACGCTTCGATGACCGTCCGAACATTTGACCCGATAACACCATTATCGACCGCAAAAAGCCGCCTTGCTGCAGGATTTATTTCAACAATTCGTTCATGTTGATCAACGACAATAACGCCGTCTCCCATTTGTGAAATAACGGCCTCTGATGCGATCGGTCGAAGATCTAATGCCCGGTACCTGAAGATCGCGATACCGAACAGTACCGAGGAGAATGCAAGCGAAACGGGTGTAAGGTTGACCTGAATCAGCTCGCCAAACGGTGGTACAGTGAAGAGATTTGCAACGTTAATGATTGTTGGCACTACTGCACCGACTGTAAGGAGGATGGCTTGACGCCGGACAATCGACGACGAACGGATCGCATAAATGAGCAGCAACCCTACGGCGAGAGAAATTATTATGTAGGAGTATGTGAGGTGAAGCAGATAGAGCGGCCCATTCTCTACCATAAGCACTGTCTGTGCGCCCTGTTCAAGATAGACATCTGTGAACGCAACTTGATACGGGTTTGTTGGAATCGAAACAAGCAGTGCAAGTGGGATAAAACTAATCGCAGCAACCGTTCTCCGAGACAACCAGGATTCATATCCAGTGTACGCAAGTGCGAATATCAGCCACGCGGCTGGCGTCATCAGCGCACCGATGTGCATTGTCCGATAGGCGAGGAACTTCCCTTCGAGCGTCGGGGCTGCAAGCTGAGTCGCGTACAAAGTAGCCCAGATAGCCCCAGACATAGTCAAAGCGACAAATGCGACAAGGTATGGTTTTTGCCCATACTTTCGGATGACATGGACGCCATATACAGCCCAGAAAAACGAAGTTATCGCAGCGAGAAAAAGAATAAATGTATATGGTGTTATCTCCCAGGACATCGATATATGCAATTAGCAGACCGTTGTTCAAATAATTACAGATATTTGATGTGGCACCAGAATCATTGGTGTCCTTTTATTGGCTTTTGATCATAAAATCACTTTTTTTGAAAACCGCGGTTGGAGGTGACAACAATCCGTCCAAGTGGTGAATGGGCACCACTATTTTCTAGATGGTAAAATATCAGTCTGAGAACCAGTATATTTAGTACGGTGATTGAATACATTCAACCCAATTGGTGGAACAAAGCCATGTCTAACTCACAGATCAGTTCTTCTTCTCACGAAACACGGCGACAGATAATGGAAGCCACGTTCCGTGCAATCTCCAAACATGGATATGCAGACCTCCGAATGCGGCACATTGGGTCGGAGTTTGAAAAAACACGGCAGGTGATTCATTACCACTACGATGGGAAGCACGAGCTTATTTCTGCATTTCTTGAATATCTGATCGCTCAGTATGACATCGAACCGCCTGGTGGTGGGACGGACGATCGGTGGAAATGTCTTCACGCACGTATCGATCAATGCCTTTTTGGTCCAGATATCGAGGGGGTTGAGCACTGGGAGCGGATGAAGGTGTATCACGAACTCTACTCACAGGCCCAACATAACGATACGCACCGCGATCGATTCAACACCCATTATGAAAAGATGGTTGAAGATGTTGCTGCAGCGATCGAAGCAGGTGTCTCCGACGGGACGTTTGCATCGGTTGATCCCCTCGAGTTTGCGTATCTGCTCACGGATGTAATACATGCTGCTCGTGCACGTCGGATTTCACTTGGACAACAAGAGGCACCACAGCAAGCACGTGAGGCAATCAATGAATTTCTCCTTACCAGCCTTGTCCCAAATATCCACGTTGAAATCCCAAAATAGTCGAATAGAGAATCAGTCTCTTTGGGTACTCAATGATTTTTTAATATGCTTTTTTCCACACAATTTTACCAAGCAGTAAAATTAAATGGCTAAAACGCCAAATGGGAGTATGGAGGAACAAGAGGTTAATACGGTGTCACGTACCAGCGAAAAGCCATCACTACTCGGCCGGTTATTGTTTGGTGGAATGCTTGCATTCACTGCAATCAATAGCTTCCGGAACCTCGATGGACAAGTAGCCTACGCAGAGGCTAAAGGTGTGAAAAATGCAGGACAGCTCGTTCCTTTTTCAAGTGGAATGTTGTTAGTTGGGAGTATCGGTGTTATCCTGTGGAAAGTTCCGAAAATTGCTGCGGGTGCAATCGTTGCGTTCCTTGCTGCAGTAACACCAACTATGCACGACTTTTGGAATGTAGATGATGGACAAAAACAGAATGAGATGAACCACTTCATCAAAAATAGTGCACTTCTTGGCGGGGCGCTCGCACTGCTTGGCCGAGCATTTTCTACCACGAAATCAGAATAGAGTCTATAAATCATACTGTTGTTTCAGTGGACATGTAGTCGGAAGTGGGCTCGACGCTGCTCCTCAAGGAGCAACCAGCGCCAATCCTCAAAGAGTCGACTTGCACATTTCTAAATCGCCACCACTTGACGGCCCATAAAATAAATCGGATTTGATCCCAAACGGTACCAATGGGTCGTAGTTGTTGATCGGAAATTAGAACGGGAAGAGCGACTCCGCGTCTGGGTCACGCTCGATTAATTCAATCTCGTGTCCGTCTGGATCCTTTGTGAAGGCGTACATATTGTCACAGGATTTAGGGTCTCGGTAGTCAGGTGCTTCTCTGAGCATGAGGTTCTCCCAATCGTCTTGGAGATCGTCAACACGGATACAGAGATGGCCCCATGCATCGCCGAGCGTGTACTCACGGCCGTCGTAGTTGTAGGTGAGTTCAAGACTCATTGCCTCTTTCGATGCATCTTCGGGCTCAAGGAAGAAGTTTGCAAAGGAGTCTGCTTCCCAGCGACCAACGTCTACGTAGTCGAACTTTCGGACCCAGTATCCAAGCGCCTCATCGGCATCTTCGACGCGGATCATGGTGTGGTCGATACTCCATTTCTCGCCAAAGTCGCGTTTGACAATCTCGATCTCGTGGCCATCCGGATCTTTGACAAACGCATAGCGGTTGCCACAGGATTCCGGATCACGATAATCGTCGACACCGTTGTCCATCAGCTCATCGTACGATGACTGTAGCTCATCTTCGGGCACGCGAACCGCAATGTGGCCCCACGCGTCGCCGACTTCGAGTTCGTCGCCACCCTCGTTGTGGGTGAGTTCGAGGTACGCACCCTCTTCGTGCATATTCTCCGGCCCCATATAGACGATCGTGAAGCCATCGCCCTCATACCGATCTTTCTCTTCGTACTGCAGGTTGGTCTCATACCACTCAAGGGATTCCTCAAGGTCCGAGACGCGAATCATCGTGTGATCAAGAATTCCAGTCATGCGTTCTATCTATTGGTTCCCCACCGCAAAAACGTATTGACACTCCCAACCGATCGCCGGAATCAAATGACTCAATCTAACAGTTGTTTCGGTGATTTTGCCCCTTGCTCTAGTAATTCAGCATCAAACGAAGCGAGTGTGGCATCGGCAGCATCGGCTGCCGAAAGAATCATTGCATCCATCGGATACAGCAGGGTCTCTGACTGTAGGCGGTTCGCTGCCATCATGTCTGAAGCGTCAGGAAACGTCACAGTCATCCGGGAAGTGATACGGTGCTCAATGGAATCAATACGATTCCGTTCGAATCGCTTCTTTTTGCTCAGCACGCTTCGCAACTCCATTAAGCTGAGAACCGATACAAGCGGCTCGTCGGTTTGATCAAGCAGTTCGATAGCTGTTTCGGACCGATCGGTGTCCAGAGTCAGTGCCGCGACGAGGACGTTGGTATCAAAAAGAACACTCATATCCGTTCGCGGACATCACGAACGGCTTCAACGGAGTCAATCTCTACGTCGAGGCCCAGCTCGGATAGTGCCTGACCGAGCGGGATCGTTTCGTCATCGTCGGGATCTGAAGAAACAAACTCTTCGAAGTCATCCGAAGTGAGGCTCATAGACAAAGTTGCCCACCAGTCCACAAAAGGCTACTGGTCATATTATATACATGAGACTAATCGTTTGGTGCTTATTCAATATACTGGCTCGCCATCCACGAAATTGATTGGCCTGTAAGAGATCGGGGATCGACTACGCTGGAGACAACATCGAAATGCCGTCGTGTGATCCAAGCACGATCGACTCACCAACCAATGCCAACGGATGGCCGGCATTCGCGCCTGCAGTCTCAATCTCCCACAACACCTCACCAGTATCCACGGTCAGCGCATACAGCTTCCCACGCCGATCGCCGGACTGCGCTGGATAGCCACCGCCAGTATAGATCACGCCATCTGCAACTGCTGGTGCCCCGATCGGTTCATCAACTGTTGTCTCCCAGAGACGTTCATCAAGATCGTGGCTACACGCCGCAACGGTACTGGTCTCCATCGCACCCGATCGATTGTCATAGCCTGCAATAAGAATTCGATCATCCACAATTGCCGGTGTGAGCATGTATGGCTCAAAGACCCGGCTGTAGACGACATCTCGATCGATCACACGAACTGGAGTCTCAGCACCAAAATTTATATCCGCACCACCGATCGCGATCGTCCCGTCCACAACTGTTGGTGCGTTTGGGCGAATGGTGCTCGTCTCCGTCGAAAGCGAATACTGCTGGTCGATCGTTGGTTCGTGTGCTCCATCCACAGCAAAAATAGTGTACTGTCGATCGTTCGCCCACTGCAGATCCCCATCACTAACCGCAAGAAAGCCCTCGCGTCCATCACTATCTACATGCCACCGCTTCTCACCGCTGTCTGCGTGGAGTCCAAACAGTCCCTCATCCGTCGTGACGTATACGGTTCCATCTAGCTCTATCAGATCGATTGCCCACCGATCGAATTCGTGCTCCCAGATTGTCTCTCCCGTCTCCACAGTGAGGGCGATAACTGTCTCCGCCCGAATCACGTAACATCGTCCCGCGATCGCATTCACGACTCGCCCTCCCTCATCAACACGCCACCGCTCGGTCCCGTCTGTGAGCGAAACTGCATGGACTGATTCGGCTGTACTTGCAACGATTGTCTTATCAACAATCACCAGCCGATCGCAGGTTGTTGGTGTGTCCACCTGCCACTCGACAGTTGGTTCCGTTTTTGGCGGCGTTGCAGCCGGAGAGACAAGATTGTTCGCTGGCGATCGTGTTGGTCGGGGCCAGTCAGTTGGATTCGCATCCGGGGTGACGCGCCGATCGGCTGGCTCAGTGTTTCGATCATCGCGGAACCGATTAAGACAACCAGAGAGACCAAGACAGATACCTGCGCTCAGGAACGTTCGACGATGGAGGGCGGGCATATCGCACAGTGCTCCCCCCTTTTGATACGTTTTTTCCTCTACGATTCCTGTCAACGCAACGCATGCAAACCGGCGATCGATGCCCCCTGACGAACGCCCTTAAACGTCGCCCACAAACAACACGGAAGTGTCTCGGGTCCCCAATCCTGTTCGGCTGGTTATTCTCTATATTGGGCTTGCGCTTGGCCGGCTTGGGCTGATCGACCCACACAGAGCAAAGCGTACAACGGAGCTTGCCTGGCCGCGTGTCGTTACTGGCATTGCCCGGATGTCAAAGAATGCGGTCGATGTCGCAATGGTTGGCGTTGCAGTCGGCTCTGCGGCAATCGCAGGCGTCGGATTTGCCGGTCCGTTCTGGGGGCTCGCATTTTCGATCGGTGGCGGTATTGCTGGTGGAACGATCGCACTCGTTTCACAGCGATATGGCGCTGATGCACACGAGTCGCTTGGCGTTGCGGTTCGATCGAGTACGCTCCTTGTGATCATCATCAGTCTCCCTGTTGTCGTTGTCTTTTGGACCATTCCACATGAACTGATCTCGCTGTTGAGTTCGAATGCGGAGGCGATCGATCTTGGCGCGGCGTACCTGCAAGTCGTTGGGCTTGCAGTCCCGCTTGCAGGACTCAACCTTGTTGGAAGTCGGGTGTTGGTCGGCGCCGATGACTCCTATATTGCGATGTTGATTCGGGCAGGTGGGGCGATCGCCAACATTGTGATCAATGCGGTTCTCATCTTTGGGCTTGGACTTGGGGTTGTGGGGGCAGCCATGGGGACCGTGCTGTCGAACCTCTTGGTAACGGCTGCATTTGCGATCGGACTCTCACGAGGGCGACTCATTGGGATTGGCGAATTTCCGGTACAGATCGATCCGTTCGGCGCATACGTTGATATGGAGACTATCCGCGATCTCATCTCGATCGGACTACCGGTCATGGGCCGCAATCTTGTCTGGACTGTTGCAGAGTTCCCAATGCTTCGCATTCTGGATGTCTTTGGCCAAGATGTCGTGGCTGCATTTGTGATCGCCCGCCGGATCTGGGGGATCATGAACACCCCTGGATGGGGATTCGGCCTTGCATCCTCAAGCCTCGTTGGACAGAGTTTGGGCCAAAGCGACGAACAGACAGCAGAGGCATACGGCCGAGATATCATCCGATTTTCCGTTTCTACCTACATCGTCTCCGCAATTCTCATTGCAATCTTTGCAGAACAGATTGTCAGGCTCTTTGTTGATAGCCCAACCGCACCAGAGATTCCGATCGCAGTCACATTGGTGTATGCTGCCTGTATTGCGGTGATTTTACAGGGTGTCTCGAGTGGTGCAGCAGGGCCACTTGACGCAAGCGGTGATACGGTCGTTCCGTTTGTCAGCCAAGGGCTTGGAATGGGGCTCTCAATTGTGTTCGCAGCGATCGGCGCATTTACCCCGATCGGACTGTGGGGGCTCTACATCGCATTTGTTGCTGAAACAAGCGTGCCAGCCGCCATTAATTACTGGCGATTCCGATCGGGCAAGTGGAAAGCAATCAGTCGTGGATACCGGCCGGATACTGCAGCCGATGACGACTAGCGATCACACCGGTGAGAGCAAGCGGAAATCAGCGCAATACCAATAATTTTATTCACCGATTGTGTGGTGACTGTATCAGATGATCCCTCAGACCCCACTGAAGCTGTGGGTGACACTTTTTGTTATTCTCTGTACGCTCTGTCTCGGGGGGTATGCGCTGCGGCGATACTACCGTGAACGACAGACACGGATCCTCCTCTCGTTTGGCGCATACATGTTTGCGATCTGTGCATTTCAGTCGGTGCTTTTCTACGAACAGCTGGTCTCAGATGTAGACACAAAACTGTTGCTCGTCAATCTCTCGAACGGATTCTTTATTTGGATGATGCTGTACACGCTGCTTTGGTTTGCGCTGATATACTCTGGGAACAACCAGTGGGTCAACAGATGGACTGTCTCACTTGCTGGGATACAGATTGCAGCCACAACTGCGCTCGTCCTTGCTTCTCCAACGGCTCTCTACGCTGTTCACGACGTCACTACCTTAGGAACCGTCACGGTCTTCGGGATAACGTCGGTTGAGTATCTCATTCTTGAGCGAGAAGTGACCCTGATCTTTCAGCTATTAGCACTGTATGGAGTTCTTGCCCAGGTTATCGCAGCCGCTATTCTCACACGGTATCTGTACCAAAATCGAAGAATTATCAATTTCGGTCATACGATCACACTCTCGATCGCTTTTTTAATGCCGATCGCACTTGCATCCCTGATTGCGCTGCAGCTCCTCCCGATCGGCCAGTATTTTACAGACATTGGGTTGGGTATTACTGCGATTGCGTTTGGAGTGACGGTGTTTCGGTACCGGCTCCTTGATCTTGGATCGATCGGCCGTAAGCAGGCGATTCGCTCAATGTCAGATCCGATCGTTATCATTGATACTGATGACAATATCGTCGATAGCAATCCTGCGGCGCGTTCGCTTGTTGGTATCGAATCAGATTCTCTTGGGCGTGAACAAAAACAGATGTCGATCAAGACGTTTTTCACACCGTTTGATTCTCTTATTGAACACGTTCGACAGTCCGATACTAGCGCAGAACTTACGCTGGAGACTGCTGGTGGGACCGCATATTTTCATCTTCGCCGCTCATCGATTGAAAACAATCGAGGGGCAACAGTTGGAGCGTTGATCGTGCTGCAAAATGTTACACAACTAAAACAGCGCGAGCAGACACTCAGGCGCCAGAATGAGCGGCTTGAGCGCTTTGCTGGCGTTGTCTCTCACGATCTTCGAAACCCGTTAACGATCGCAAGCGGATATACACAACTGCTCGCAGAGACGACTGATATGAACCATATCACGACGATTGAAGATGCTCACAATCGGATGGGAACGATAATCGATCGGCTCTTGACGCTGACAAAAGCTGGCGAAACCATTGCTGAATCCGAACTCGCACGCGTTGACCTACGGGCGCATGCCCAACTTGCATGGGAGGTTACGGATACACCGGATGCAACGCTTTCAATCGAGATCCCCAGCTCGTACATGATTGACGCCAACCCAGACATTCTTCAACACATCTTCGAGAATCTGTTTCGGAATGCAACCGATCACAATGACGGCCCGGTGACGGTCACCGTTGGCACACTTGTGAGTAGTTTGTCCGCCGAGCCGATCGGATTCTATATTGCAGATGATGGCGATGGAATTCCATCAGATGCCCAAGAAGAGTTGTTTGAGTATGGGTACAGCACTAACCAGTCCGGAACCGGTCTTGGGTTGTCGATCGTCCAAGATTTCGTGACCGCACATGGGTGGGCGGTTACAGCCACAACCAGTTCCTCTGGCGGTGCTCAATTTGAAATTAAAACGGGGTAACTGGCTCGTACTCTTGATGCGAACAGCCTTCAAAAAGTTCGCGTCCGTTCACCCGAGGAAGTACCGTGCACGTGGGTACTTCTCGATGAGTGGTTCGCCCCCGATTTCGACCTGTTCGATGTATTTGTCCGCGCCGAGGATTCGGCCTGCGGCGAACGCGCCGATCGCGAGGAAGACGATCGCGTAGATGAGAGTCGAGTCGAAGGCCGCAAGAATGTCTCCTTCCCAGCCGCCGAGGTAGAACGAGAACATCTGGAGCGCACCGCCGAGAGCGGCGAGTCGGACGAAGCCGCCGAAGATGAGTGCCACACCGATGAGCACTTGGGTGACTGGGATCATGACGTTCACAATTTCCATGAGCGCGGGGCTTGCGGCCATGGCAGCGTAGAGCCCGCTGACAGGGCTTGCAGCGTCAACACCGTGGACAAGGTAGCCTGATGCGTCGAACGCTTCGCCGCTGATGAACGCGAACTTACCGAGCCCTGCGAAGAGGATCATTCCGCCCATCACAAAACGGAGCGCGACGACAAACCATGCTGAGAGCGAGTGGGGTTCGCCTTCGAGGGTAATTCCAGCGAGGCTGCTTTCGAACTTGTTGGTAGCTTTCGTGGACATTGGGAGTTCCTCCTACAGATAGACAGACGGGCGAGAAACCCGTATAAACCGGGGACAATTCCCGGTTTGTGCATATATCATGGTTTGTTCCCCTTGCATTTGGGGCTTTTATATATCAGGGCTGACTAGCTGGCATACCATTTTTAAGCACCGGCCAGTAGAACCACCACAGAATAAACAAAAAGACGATCGGTGCAACCGGAATCGCGCTCATCATCGTCTGAAATGCGAATCGTGACCACAGCCACACCGCGGCGATCGTCGCAAGGACAAGCAAACTCCCGGTTACGCGGGGATCTTCACGCTTAAGCAAGACACCGCTTGCAGCACTCACGATCGCACCGACGTAGAATCCGGCACCGATCGGCCACAGCTGTAAGGCCCGCGGTAGCGAGTCAAAACCCTGTGTCGCATTGAGATATGCATACAGATCAAACACAGAAAACGGATTTGTATTGACCAGCCCCCATGCCATGACGGCAGTAACATCTCCCGGCGCATTCTGTAGCACGAGCCACGGGACGAAGAGCCCACAGATGAGGACACCAAGTTCGATC
>SL_4KL_010_BRINEDRAFT_10002029_pt1 | contig 11400 bp, 12 predicted proteins | sample SodLak_010_BRINE_2_FD_10664 | JGI IMG/M metagenome (IMG submission 10664) | reverse complement strand
CTTGTGTGTGCGTGTGTGAGTTCGCGCGCATGAGCGCGCTTGCGTGCGTACGTGCGTGCGTGCGTGTGTGTGTGTGTTTGCATGTGTGTGAACATGTGTGAGCGCGGTAAAGGTGAAAAACTGCAAGATACCTGCTCCTTGGCCATGCCGTCGGTCAAGGAGCATAAAGGACTCATCAATCCTTGCAGGTGCATCCTGCTGGCCCTCCAAGGCACCCGTGATGATCAGCTTTGCTCCACATATTGAGCATTGGCACAAGGCTTGTGTTTCCATTCCAAGGCTGTTCCTCCTTACTGACAGCACATCCCGGCAGAGTGCATGCAGCTTATTTCTCTTTTTTGTTCAAATTAATTTGAAGCAGTCGACGTAGTTAGACTTATCGTTATATCTAGTAGATCTAGGGTTTGATAGCATGATAGACTTCAAAGTACACGCAGTTGCACGCAGTCACACACTATTTGAAATATGCAAAAATACGCCGTGATAGTGTACAAGATGCAAGCTGGCAGGGGGAGCCTGCCAGACTACTTTCGCTTTGTCTTGGGCAGCAGGGGCCTGGTGCATCAATCCCATGAGAGCCGCAGCCAGACACCTCCAGGGAGGATTGAGCACGATACTATGGGCCCCATCACTGTTCCCGCTGACAAGTACGAATTCACTTGCAGCAAGTGGGAACAGTGTGATCATGATGCATTACCAAGGCCACAATACACAACATGTTTTGCAGGTACTGGGGAGCACAAACACAGAGATCACTCCAGGTGCATAGAGGTGTTGTGAAACGCTATCCATGCCTCCTTCTCACCCTGTTTCATAATAAACTTGCATCCAAAACACCTTTTGTACACCCTTGTTCTCTTCGCACTTTTTTGCCCTCAGAATTTTGTTATAGGCGACCCTAGCATGGAGCGCATGCCTGAACCATTGGTGCGTCCGTCTGCAGCCCCAATGTTGCCAATCTAACTCCGGTTCAGGTTACATGAGAAACAGAAATGCACAATTTTCTGGCTCCAAATGATTCACAAGAAAATAGCTCACAGAAGAAATACGAGGATGTTAGCTTTCAATGAAACAATGAATTCTTCAAGTTCTTGGATTTTTGTTAAGTCTGTGCATTTACTCAGCCACTTGTGCAGCATGCGCATGAACCATTATGTTTTTTCAACATCTGATTTTGCATGAAGGCTGATAGAAAATACACATGAGGATAGGCATGAATGATGGATGTGGAGGCAATTTTGTTGTCGCAGTCCCTTTGTAGTCTATCATAAAAGAATTGCTTTTGTTTTATGAGTTTCTCAGTAGCAGTGAAAAATAACTTATATTGCTTGTGTGCTGGGTGCGCATCTCGGAGCACAGGTACGCGCGTTGGGGGCCATAAAGAGAGCAGCCGCGGTGGTAAGTGCTCGCCCTTTCACAATATTTTGAGATATTCACTTTCTAACCCAATTCATTAACATAATTTGATAAATGTCCATTTGATTTTTTGGAACCTGCCACTCAAGATCTCCAATCTGTTCCAAGCATGATATGTGCCTGTGCTTAGCAATGCAGCCTGACAATTTGACAGTAATAATGATTGCATATTTCATGCACGCATATTTAACCTGGTCACAGTGTTTTCTAGTGTTTCAGACTCTAGCTGCGCTGGTCCTGTCCTTGTGTCCTCAGCATTGAGCATGTCTTCACACACAATTCTTCGTCTCTCCCTTCCCCCCTATCCCTCTTTACCATCTTCTTGGGAATCTATGAACTCACACAGCTTCTAATCTGTTCCCTGGTTTTTGCAATCAGTCATCCTGCTTGCTTGAGGCCTCTAGTATGCTTGGCATGCACCCTTGCTGGCATTGAAGTCCTGAGCTGCAGTCCCTTGGCACACCATGCCTGGGACCGGGGCTGTTGATAATCCTTGGTCTATCCATACCAATCAGTTGTGCAGCAGCTTGTGCCATCTTGAAGGACCAAACAACCAAAGATTTTGGAAACTGACTTGCCTACTTTTTGACCTCTCAGGTGAACAACAGAGCAGGCCTTTTGGGCTCCCAACAGAGCAGCGCAATCATGCAGGCTGCTTCTGAGGTGGGCTGCACCTGTGCCAGCGTACAGAGGATGCCATGTCACGCAATGTGCTTGATGCCCACAGGCATGGCGGTCCGTGATTTGCTCTCTGTCTCCCATTTGCCTGCATTGCGTCTTGCTACTGAGTGTCATGCCGCGCAAGTTACCATCATCTCAAGGCGCGCACTGGCAAGCTGCAGGTCCTACTTTGGTGTGCATGCACTCTGATGAAGTGGTTTCCCACCTTACACATACACCAGTACAGAACGATTGAACTCAATTAAGCATTGCATGCTCCTGTGTTGATGTAGGTGGCGGAGGGCAAGCATGCTGCCCACTTCCCGCTCATTGTTTGGCAGACTGGTAGTGCCACACAGACCAACATGAATGCGAATGAAGTCATAGCAAACAGGTGAAGAAGGAGGGAGACGGGGGAAGAGTAGGCAGCAGGCACATGGTAGACCAACATGAATGCACATGAAGTCATAGCAAACAGGTGAAGAAGTGGGTAAATGGGGGAAGAGTAGGCAGCAGGCACATGGCAGAGGCATTTCTAATCAAGATCCTCTTGACCCCCACTGCCGCGTGCTGTGATGAGAGCTCTCACCTTTCCTCCCTCAATGACTGGGAGGCAAAGCAGGGACAGTCTTTGGCATGAGAACCATCTGTGGCTCAGTTGATGCCTCTACCAGCACCAAAAACCAGCACAGGTGGCCCATGAGATGATTTTGTGGCTCTTAGCAATGTCTGTGCCTCTGTGCAGAACTGGCTAATCTTGCTGACCAGGTGCCGCTTTCATCATGTACTGACATGTGAGGCCTCTCCCATCAATGACAAGTTGACAAAGAGCGCGGTGGCCTCACGGGGCTGCTTAATGAAAGTGCACATAGCAATGACCCTGTCACATGCTCAGGGGCAAAGAAAATGACGGTGTCCTCAGGTAAGAACCTGTTATGCCATGTATTGACTTCCAGGGCTACATCTGTGATCCGAGAGGAGCTAGAGGCTCTGCGGCACTCCCTCCAGCCTCAGGAGCTGCAGGCCCTGCCGCAGCAGCAGCTGGATCCCCCGCGCATCCACCCAAATGATCACGTGAACATGGGCCAGTCTTCCAATGATACCATTCCAACGGTGTGCCGCGCAATGCGCCTTGCACTGAGCCGCTGCAGAGGGTGGTGTTATGGTGCCTAGCGCTAAACTGCCGCAGAGGTGGCTGTGAGCTGCGGCCATGTGTAAAAAGCAATGATGTTTTGGGTCCATGTGCTTCTCTGAGACATTCCAGCTCCTCAGAGTCTGTCATGGGCTCGCGCGGATTAAGGTCCACAAGAGGCATATGCCGTCTTGGCCCGCACCTGTTGTTAGCCAGAGACACCAGCCAAAATGTAGCTTGTTTCAGGTTGAGTTGATCATCACCAGCATTGAAGTGTTTGCAGTGAATGCTGCTATGGTGCACAACTTAATGCACATATGCACCTATGCCGGCATCTTCTTGTGCGTGTGCACACACAGGCTATGCACGTTGCTGCTGCACAAGAAATTAACCTCAGGCTGCTGCCTGCGCTCAAGAAGCTACAGGTGGGTGGGGATACAAGTGGGTAACTCGTGCTTCTATGCGACTGTCTTTAGAGCAGACAAAAAGTTTGGCAACTGCCACCGGCATCATAGCTTGGGGCATTGGATCTTGTTCCAGCTTGCTGCACCTCATGCACTGTGCCCGCGATAGAGAGCGAGCGCATTGTGTTCTACCCTTGCAAATGAGGTGTATTTGAATTTGGTCCTGTATGGAAGCCCGGACGGGTGCAGGAGTCCCTGCCTCAATCTAGCAAAAAGCATGCGCTAAATTAGAGGCGTGCATCTCAGGCAGGAGCAGGCACGGGCCCCAGAGGAACAGACAACAATCCAACTCCAGGCTCATGCATGTGTGGGATGCTGCTGCAGTCCCAGTTGGAGAAAAAAGCCACCCTATATTCCAGCATCATCAAGGTCGGGCGGACGCACGCCCAAGATGCTACCCCCCTGACACTTGGGCAGGAGTTCAGCGGGTATGCTGCCCAGGTGCGCCAAGCCCCCAGAGCAAATTGTTCTGTCATGCACAGTTATATAGCCCCCATCAGAAGTTTGCATCTTTGGTGCGGGCACTTGCTTTTCTTTGAGGAAGGCGTGGGCATCTTTTGACCAAGGCACAAAGTGGCAAAAGCAGGCCTCAATGATCTTGATCTGCGATCATTTTGAATCACCATCGCACTCACACAACTACCAAAAAGGTGCACGTTAGCAGAATCCAATGAGTCATAAAGAAAATAATGTGTAAGGTGTAGACCGCTGCGCCACTTGTGCATGCTTGTGCCTATTACATGATCGTTCCTTGAAGCACCTTTTATACCTCGGTCCCACGCAAGGTTAACCGTGTAAGATAAACTCTTTGAGCCTGCATTCCAACAAGCACTGGCCCATTACTCTGACAATGGCTTCCCCAGGGAAGCATTCAGGCCACTCCAATCCAAGGCCATGCTGCACACACAGTCAGCGGTGCTCATGATGGCCTACCGGGTGTGGCTGCATGCTGTTGCCTGCAGGTCCGTGCAGGCATTGAGCGTGTGGAGAGCACGCTGCCAGGCTTATATGAGCTTGCACAGGGTGGGACCGCGGTGGGCACTGGCCTGAACACGTTTGAAGGTGAGCACGTTTGAATGTGAGCATGTTTGAAGGTGAGCATGTTTGAAGGTGAGCATGTTTGTAGGTGAGCACGTGTGAAGGTGAGCACGTTCGAAGGTGAGGCGGGGCTATGCTTGGTGCCTTGTTGGGAAGCATGGCAGCTCTGTGCTTGGACCAAAAAGGCTTTATCAGGGGCAGACTGTTGGCAAGCCTTGAGGGCACGCTTCAAAACAAGCCTGCTTGATGCCGGAAGCATGCAGGGAGAGTAAAAATGAGTCTCGTGGTGCACTTGTGGAGCACTCTGTGCCTGCAAGTGAAGACTGTCGCAGCGATTGGCCCAAAGTCTCCAGAGAGGGCGCCTGCAAGTATGCAGGCCTTGGCCAGCACTGCTGGAGGGTGTGGCCAATGCTGTGCGGTCACTGCTCAGCACATTGAGTACCATGTATGGATGTGCACAGGCTTTGACAAAGCTGTGGTGGAGCAGCTGGCGGCAGACATGTGCCTCCCGTTTGTGCCTGCGCGCAACAAGTTTGAGGCCATTTCCGCCCATGATGCCCTGGTCAACAGCCACGGCGCACTTAACACCCTGGCAGTGTCTCTCATGAAGGTGCGAGGAGGGCACATGCAAGACACAGGTGATGATCCTGGCTACTGCAGCTGCGTGCTACCTGAGCAGCGCCTACAGGTTATGATATTATAAGAAGCCTTGAAGCACAGTGCTGGCACCCTACATAAGGTCTGAATTGTATGATGCACTTCCCCTTTCCCCGCCCATACATAAGCCTAGATATACAGGCAAGGCAAAGGTATCCTTCATCCAACATCCTAGAGCAATATTCCAGGGCCAGATTGCAAGCGAATTGTCTCATACTTTTAAGCTTGGACCTGCACACCCACATGACCTCGTTTGCATGCACACATGCACACACACATACATACGAACATTACCCACACACAAACGCAAACATACACACACATACAGTAACATAATTACACACGCATCATAAGGGAGCAAGGCACATTTCATTGCTGGCCCACATGCGTGCACGGGCACACACACACATCACACACACACAGATTGCAAATGACGTGCGGTTGTTGGGCAGCGGGCCGCGGTGCGGCATTGGCGAGGTCCAACTGCCCGCAAATGAGCCAGGCAGCAGTATCATGCCCGGCAAGGTCAACCCAACACAGTGCGAGATGCTTACCATGGTGTGCAGCCAGGTGGGTGACCTCCATTGTTTGTGGTGAGTACATACAATGAGAATCAGTGTTCTGGTACTTACTGCCTGTCCCTTTTGGGATAAAGCGTTTATATTGTCTGTAACTTGGAGTGTGGTGTGTTGCCTTACAGGCGGTTGAGGTGCAAAACTTGGTGAAGGGCATGGACTGTTGCCCGTTGCCTGTTGGGCGTAGTTTGTGTGGTGATCAATGTCATGGATATCATAGCAATCTTTCAGCACAACATTTTGTCTCAAGGGTTGGGTTTTCAAACATTCATGCTGTTATTATTTTACCTGCGTGCAGGTCATGGGTAACCACACAGCCATCACAGTTGCTGGAAGCAATGGGCTGTGGGAGTTGAATGCCTTTAAGCCTGTCATTATTGCCAACTTCTTGAGGTAAACAGAAAGCACAGATGCTTTGTTTGAATGCTCAAGTCACCTTACGCTGCTGAATCACCTTGCCAGCCAAACACCCATCTGGCGTCAACCTTGTAGCTCCTTTGGTCTCCATCTAACATCATGAAATCCCTTTGCTCTTGATGACAGGCACCTTAATCCTGGCTGATGTATGTCACAGTCCAACACCTTGTCAAATCAGGGCGCCAAGGTCATTGCCATTGTTGATCCATGTGCAGGTCTGTACGGTTGCTGGCAGATGCAAGTGACAGCTTTGCTGCACGCTGCTTGGAGGGCTTGCACCCCAACCAAGCTCGTATCGCGCGCTTCCTTGAGCATTCACTCATGATGGTCACCGCCCTGGCCCCCCGCATTGGGTAAGCTCAAACAATGAACTCATTGTGCAGTTCCAAGAGCATCGCGCCTGCTCTGAGTGGTCATAACCAGTGCAATCACCCCACCAAGAACAGCCAAGTATTTGCTCAGCACCAAGGTAGTTTGGTGATCAGGCTTGTATATTTTGAGAAGCGCCCAAAAGCATCTGGCCCAGACTTGGTATTGCAGCTTGCTGCAATGACTGTACACATTCCGCACTGAACAAGTATAATATCCAAATTAGTCCCCTTGTGGTGGAGGAAAAACAGCCATGTGGCTGCTGCATCCTGAGTATCCCAAGTCGGCTGCCACAGCATGATGCCTAGGTTCAGGCTGAGGATGCTATGCTTGCTTGCTGCTTCAACACAGCCTTTTCAAGCTTGGATGGACATATTTGATTATCATGCATGATTCGCTGGACAACCTGCATGGTTTGAGGTGTTCCTTCGTCAGGCTTCCATGAGCTATGTATAGCAGTTACATGCAGCTCGTGTTGTGATGTAAGCATTGTGGCCATGGCATGATGGTCAGGGGCACTACCATGTGGGATACAAGCGCAGGTACGAGCGCGCGGCTGCAGTGGCTAAAAAGGCTGTAACAGAGGATCTACCACTGAAGGAGGCAGCGCTTCAAGCGGGAGCGGCCAGCAGCGAAGAGTTTGATGAGTGGGTGGATCCCAAGAAGATGCTGGCTCCACATCCGCTTACAGCCCCAGCGCCAGGGCCCGAGGCTTAGATGTTCATAACCATGTGAAGCTTGGACTTGGGGCATTAATCTAGTTTGCGGCAGCCCTGAATCAGGGTAGGCAGAGTCAGCGTTCAAGTTTCTTACTGAGTGCACGCTGCCAATTCTCTGTTTGCATGAAATGATTTGATTGTACTGGCTTGAACCCAGCTCGTAGTTGTATCCTGGTTCCTTGACACTTGTGAAACAACACACGTAGCTTTGAGCATGTGAGAAGTACACGTGCCTTAAAACGAAGAAGTGAGATTGAAATCCAAATTGCACTTTGCGTTCTTAAAGGGCACACTAGCCATGAAACAGCCTGCTCCGAGTTTGGCAATACTTAAGGAGTGTGAGCATCAATTCGTATAGTTTCATTGATTTGCATCTACTGTCTGACAGTATGAGCCATGCTTTACATGTCCATGCTGTCGCACCTTAGCAACACCTTCCATCAGGTTTCAAATTCAGGCTTGCCTTTACCTTCAGCCAAGATGTGCAGAGCCTCTAACATTTTGCTCGCCTTCAGGGCGGGGCGGTGCTACTTATTTACTATGCCCCATCTCAGGCTGTGAAAAAAGAGGAGACCACCAGTAGTAGGCGTAGTACGCCAGCCGGGGTAGCCTGTCGGGAAACTCGAACTTAGGGATAGGTTCATTACTGGTGCGAGCATCAGCAAAGCCCCACCTTCATACTGGGAAAAAGAATATTGACGAGGGGCAGGAGGTCTTGAAATGAAGTTTTGAAATGAGCTGTGCGCTCTATTTGTATCCTGCTTCATGCCCTCTATCTATATTTTTTGTTGCCCATCTGTACCCATGCCTCATCTGCCGACTTAAGTTTCCTCTCTCAATGACCCAACAAAAGTTTGCCATTTCGTTTCAGACATTGTGGATTTTCTTTGAGCAAGCAAACTCAGCCGAAAACCAATCTGCTCAATATCCCAGCTGGCGGCTACCCCTCACCTTGTTATCCTCAAAACTGACCTGAGATTCAGGATGCAGGAAACATGAAGGGATTTAACTGATCTGGACCATGGCCATGTCAGGCGCGAAACACCAAACTTGTGATTCGAATTGAAATCATGAAGTAATATGGAATGTGTCTTTGAAGAGGATAAGCAGGCCTTGAAGTTGTCATAACTTGCATAAACACAAGGCATCCAAACTCCAAGCAGTTCCCAGCCATCAAAAGTCAACAATTGTCAGGGCTATCATGCACATGTGCCAAAATGATGGGCCACCATCGTCATGTCCCTCTGGCATGCAGTCATCAGTCGCAACAAGGTGAAGTCTGGCAGGGTCTTGGTCATCGCCCTCTCCTCTCCCAAGCAGCACAGCTGCTGTCAGCAGTAGTAATGGTTGTCATGTAAAGCTGAAGTCCGGCCAATGATCCGCTGCATGAGGGCCTCCAATTCAGTGAAGCGCATCTCTGCGTCGGCCAGGGCCATGCTCTTGGCCTCCAGCTCACACGTCAAGGATCGCAGTGCCTGCAGGCATGCACACAGAGAGGAACTCCATCATTCAGCCAGTATGCCCTCCAAGGGCACCTTCTTAGAAGGGTTTGGGGCAGCACAAGCGCAAAGCAGACTTGTCACAGGCCTCCTTATCCGACCTCCACCTGGTGCAGCCCATGATCCATGGCCCTTTGGACACAGCCCATGATCCATGGCTCTTTGGACACAGCCCATGATCCATGGCTCTTTGGACACAGCCCATGATCCATGGCTCTTTGGACACAGCCCATGATGCATGGCCCTTAGGACACAGTCGAGCATGGCCTTGCAAACACCAGCTTCCTTGGGACGTCCATGCACGAAGTTGTCATGCAGAGTCTGAGGGGCCTAGCCTCTTCCATGAGGCATGCACAAGCAATGGTCCGTGCCATCCCCTATGTCGCAAGGCATGCCTAAGCAATGGTCCGTGCCATATCCCCCAGGACACCACAAAAGAGCAAGCGGGCACGGGAAGGTGGCCCGGCTTTGGATGGGTTGCTTCCTGCAGCCATTCAGGTCTGTTGGCTCATCGAGTGACAATCGGGGCTGACACGGATGTTCCAGGGCTGAGGTGCGCAGGGTGCCAAAAGACACTGGTTACAACGCGCTGCAGCTTTAACAATGTCCGTAGGGAACGACTTTAACGATGTCCAAAGGGAACGACTTCCTGCGGCACAGCAGAGGTGCACCGGCGACCAACCGGCAGCACCCTTGTGCACCCCTTTTGGTGGCGGCGGCGGCCTGAGCTGCAACCCAACCAAGGGACAGGAGCCCAGCAGAACAGCACTGAATGGGAGGCTCCTCGTCGCAGGACTTGCTGCGGAGCAGGCACCAGCCGAGCGCACCTGGCTGCCTCGCACCTGGCTGCCTCCACCCTGCGTGGTCGCCACCGCAGCCTTGCTGTGCATGCACCAGCCGTGCGCACCTGGCTGCCTTCTCCCTGCGCAGCCGCCACCGCAGCCTGCAGCTGCGTGATCGTGCAGTCCCTGGCGGCCAGGCTCTGCTCGCAGGTGCGCAGCCGGCTCTCCAGCATGCCGCGCACGACGTCTTCCGACTCCGACCTGAGCAGCATGTGCCATGCACGGCGGGAAGGCATGCACTGTGCACAACTGGGAGGCATGTACCAGAGGCACGGCGGTGCGCGCGCTTTTGCTCAACAGGCCCTTGCCGTGCCATTTGCTCAGGCCTGCATGCCCACTTGCAGAGCCGAGTCGGGCAGTACAGGGCAGTGTGGGGCTGCGAGCACACGCTGACTGTGCACACTGAGCGGCCCAGCCTGCCCGCTCCAATGAGCGCGGGCGCCCAGAGCTTCCCAATGCAAGGCAAGAGGCCCATTCTGATCCAGCACATGGTTTTGACACAGCTTGATCATCCCAACCATAAATAAGAACAGGCCACCAGGCGCACCTGGAGACGAGCCGGGCTTTGCGCGCCAGCTCTGCTTCCAGCTCTGCCGTCCGCAGCTCAGCAGCTTCCTTTGCCACCAGTGCCTGCAGGACAGAGCACCCATATAGGCACTCTGAAGGAATTGCTGGATGAAGACGCACATGGGCGCATGGAAGGGACTGCAGGATGAAGACGCACACGGGCGCATTGAAGGGACTGCAGGACATGATGGACATGGGCACCCTGAGGGGACTGCTGGATGAATACGCACATGGGCGCCCTGAGGCGGCCGCAGGGTGACAGGAGCAGCCAGGCACCTTCAAGCGCCTTGTGAGTACCGTACATATTACAAAAAGGTTTGTGTCCAAAAGTGACCACAGTTGCCACAGACGATGACAAGCGGCCCCATAGGGCGGCCACATACGTGGTCCAACACTCGATGTAGGGCAGCGAGCTGCGCGCGCCTCTATGTGTGGTCCAATACTCAGTGCAGGGCAGCAAGCATTGCGCGCACCTGCTCCAGCGCAAGCCGCAGCTCTTGCAAGTCCCGGGACATCGCCTCCTTCCAAGATTCAGCCACCTGCTGCATGTGCTGCAGCTCTGCTTCGCAGTCGGTGCGCGCCTGCGTGTGGGCCCCCGCCAGCAGCATTGCGCAGGCGCCGCGGCTGATCAAAAGGTGCTCGCTGCGCCAGGCGCCGATGCATTGCAGATCAATCAGGCTGCTTGCAGCACAAGGTGTGTTGTGCAGTATTGCCGATCAGGCTGCTCACAGCACCGGGCGTGCATGCTTTGCAGTGTGTTTCAGCGCATCGTCCAAAAGGCCAGGACCCTTCAGGAGTGCGCGCCACAGGGCAGCAGCGATTGCGCCCAGCCAAGGCACAGCGCCGCACTGCACTGCACCGCCCTGCCCTGCAGTGCACTGCCACCATCACCATGGCCACCCTTACTGTCATCACCACCATCATCATCTTGCATACTTGTCACAACCATGATTGCCATATCATCAATATTGGCAGCAGCAGCAGCAGCAGCAGCAGCAGCAGCAGCAGCAGCAGCAGGGAGCAGCTGCGGCAGCTCGCGGCGTGT
>SL_4KL_010_BRINEDRAFT_10002027_pt1 | contig 11403 bp, 22 predicted proteins | sample SodLak_010_BRINE_2_FD_10664 | JGI IMG/M metagenome (IMG submission 10664) | reverse complement strand
GAAGGGTCAACATCCTCCTCATCCTCATCACACATCCATTCTTCATCATCGCTTTCCTCATCCACAATATCTTTACCCTCATCATCCAAATCAGGCTCATCGCCTTTGTCAACACCATCATTGAGGAGCTCCATCTCAATGTCATGCACCCTTTTAAACAATATGTGCAACTTCAAATCATCCCTCATCTCTACAGGCACCAGACTGTGAGCACGTACTGCAGATTCTACATCAAAGGAATCCAATTTCTCCCCTTAAGTAAGCAACTTGATGCGCAATAATGAGTTAAGCGTAGTAATTTTAAGGCGGTTGGTCAATCGGTTTTTGACAATGCGGTGCATGCTAAACCCACGCTCAACAGCCGCCGTTTGCACAGGCACAACAAACATAACATCAACCATTTTAAATATTGTGGGGAAAACCTCCACAATATTTAAAATGGTTGATGTTATGTTTGTTGTGCCTGTGCCTTCCCTGACACACATGCAAACACATCACACGTACGAACACCTCTCACACATCACTCACAACACCACACACACACACACACAAACAAACACACACACACAAACAAACACACACACACACGTACACACACACCACATATTGGTGCAGGTGAGATCAACACCCTGCAGGGCAACCTGAATTGGGTGGCCTCTCGCGAGAATGAGCTGACGCACCCCATATGGGCCGGGCGCGACTCCGCCCTTGCCCGGCTCACGAGCTCTGCCAACTCAGACTCTGCCAATCTGGACAGCGTGGCGGAGGTCATGGTGAGTGGCTAGGAGGACACAGGCTGCGTGTGCGCATACCACCCTGTGTTTCATACAGGAAGACAGGGGGAAAACGATGCGTGACTCACCTTTTGTCTGGATGCCAAAAGTGGAATCCTAAAGAATGAAACAAGTTCATATTTTTCCGTGAGACTGGTGTTCCACCAGATAGTGGGCAATTTCCGAAGGAATTGCCACTGCTTGTGGAAGCCCGCCTGCTGCTGGCCTGTGGGCTTCTTCTGCAGCAGCAGGTGGCTGTGGTTGCATGAATGTGTGGTTGGACAGCATGGGGCTGCCTTGGCTACTGCACGGGCAGAAACAGCGCAGCAGAGGCTGCACACCCTATGGGCTTCACCAGCTCAGCTGCCCGCCCAGCTCTTGCTCGCGAGCCCTGCTGATGGGTGTGGAGCTGATGGGCTGTGTGTGGGCACGCCCTGCACTGCCCGGACCCTCCACATGTGCGCCGCCGCCCTGATGCACCCACCGACTGCCCTTGCCTGGTGCAGGTGCGCACGGGCGTGGAGCCCGCAGAAGCGTTGATGGCCCTCGTGCCGGAAGCTTACCGCAACCACCCTGACCTGGTCAAGACCTACCCTGAGGTGCGCCAAGCATGGCTGTCCACAATCTCATCAACCAGCGACCAGACGCCCTTGCTCAGATAGCGCTCACAGATGTCCATTGTGGATATGGGTAGTCACGCGCATCAGGGAGACACTCATGCGAAAGGTCATACGCGTTTGGATGGCGGTCACAGGCCATGAAGGAATGGCTCCCCAACCCCCTTGAGACCCGTTTGTTTGTGTCTGATGCAGGCCGCTGACTTCTATGAGTACTGGGAGGGCATCCAGGAGGGCTGGGATGGCCCTGCCCTCCTGGTGTTTAGCGATGGCAAGAAGGTGGGCGCCCGCCTGGACCGCAACGGCCTGCGCCCCGCCCGCTTCTGGCAGACCAAGGACGACCTCATCTACGTTGCGTCCGAGGTGTGTGACACGCTGCGTGCCACCGGTGGTGCACAAGCTGGGCTGCAAACTGGGGCTGGGGACGTGAGCAAGCAGGGCCGCGTTCCTCTGCCTAGAGGGGGCGCCTGTCCTTGCTCCCGAGTCGTTGCATGCAGCGCTAAGCGCTTGATGAAGCCCTCTGGATTGGATTGGCTCACAAACTCGTGTGTGCAAGAGTGACTGCGGGGCCTGAACCTGGAGGCTGTCAAAAATTGAGTTCATCATCTTGTAGCTCTCCCTTAGCAGCTTCATGGGCAGCTCTGCCGCAGTGCTGCAGAATGACCAGCTACAGACCACTCTGCTCAGTCCTGTGAGCGGCTGGGCTAGCAAGATGACGGGGCTGCACCTGGTGCTGCCTGGTGCAGGAGCAATCAGAGGTCCAGGTGATGCATGCACTGCCTGCCAAATCGGTTTAGGGCCTTATGGGCTGCCACCTCTGCTGCATGCGCAGGTTGGTGTGCTCAACGATGTGCTGACCAACGCTGAGAATGTCGTGGCCAAGGGGAGGCTGGGGCCTGGCCAGATGGTCGTGGCTGACCTGGAGGTGCGCACGCATTGTATTTGATGTGCATGTGTTTGGTGTGGTACCAGTGAGTGTGCCATTGTATTTGATGTGTGTGTGTTGGGTGTGGTACCAGTGAGTGTGTGTTGTATTTGATGTGTGTGTGTTGGGTGTGGTACCAATAAGTGTGTCATTGTATTTGATGTGCATGTGTTTGGTGTGGTACCAGTGAGTGTGTCGTTGTATTTGATGTGCATGTGTTTGGTGTGGTACCAGTGAGTGTGTCATTGTGTTTGATGTGCATGTGTTTGGTGTGGTACCAGTGAGTGTGTTGTTGTATTTGATGTGTGTGTTTGGTGTGGTACCAGTGAGTGTGTCATTGGGGCCCCGTGTCGGTTGCCCAACTCCCTAGAGTGGCTTCTGCATCAGGTTGAGGCGAATGCACGTCTTGCAAGCGCGCTTCAGGGATGAGGCAGGTCGAAGGTCCAGATGGCTTGCAGTCGCATGGGCTGGGTTCAGCTTCCTCTAGCAATGCAGGTTTTGCAGGCGAGGCAGATGATGAGCTGGCTGGTGCCTGCTGAGACGGTCTGGCATTTCGTGCCAGTGTGTCAGCCTGTACACTGAAGATTACAGGGACTGTGTAACCTGCTCCAGCCCCTCTTGTGCTGCCCGCGCAGAACGGCACATTCATGCAGAATGCGGAGGTCAGCCGCAAGATTGCCAGCAGGCTGCCCTACAAGGACATGCTGCAGGCCAGCCTGCGCAAGCTGAAGGACATGGGCGAGTCCAACTTCCTGACCGACGCCACTATGGATGCGCCCACCATGCTCAGGCTGCAGGTGCGTATGCACAGACCTCTGTGTGTACGTGTGTGTGCACATGGTGTGTGAGTGTGTGCCTACATGCTTGTTTGGCAGTGTGCTTGCAAAGGGAAAAAGTACGCCTGTCCACAGGATAATGGGTGCTGCCTGCGGCTGCTTCCATCACCCAGTCTACCACATGGGGCAACCAAGCAGCGCCCTGGCATGCCTCAAAGCAACAACGAATCTAAGAGGACCATGAAGACCGCACAAGTGCCTGCGCCATGCGTTTTCGTGCACATGTGTGCGCGCGCGCAGGGCGCCAGCGGCCTGGGTGCGGAGGATGCACAGATGGTTGTGGAGGCCATGGCTCAGACAGGCACAGAGGCCACTTACTGCATGGGCGACGACATCCCTCTGTCGGTGCTCTCTGATAAGCCCCACCCGCTGTACAACTACTTCAAGCAGCGCTTTGCCCAGGTGCGTGGGTGGCGTGGTTGTGTGCGCTCGTGTTGGGATGCTGATGCAGCAGGCATGCTTGTGGCGCATGCGTGTGCATTTACGTGCGCTCGCTCTTGGGTGCCGGTGGGGAGGGGGCCATTTTCTGGACTGAGGCACAAGTCAGGCTTTGTGTCATCTAACACGGACGCACTACACTGGGTGAGCCCTTCTCACATAACTGTCTACTGAGAGGCTTGGCACTCACCCATCTACCCGGTACGGCCGCGTGCTGGCAATCTGCACATCCGTGGGGATTCAGGAGTAAGCTGTCCCATGCCCATGCTTACTCTGCTGTGTGGCCTTTCAGGCCCACGAGGGACAGACATAGAACAGTGTCTGCCTGCCTGCGCGCATGTGCACGTGCCCATGCCCTCCCTGCTGTGTTGCCTCTGTGCTGGCAGGTGACCAACCCTCCCATTGACCCTCTGCGTGAGGGCCTGGTGATGAGCCTGGAGATGCGTTTGGGCAAGCGCGGCAACCTGCTGCAGCCTGACACTGACTCCTACCGCCAGGTGCGTGCGCAGCATATGCCCGCAGCCCCCGCGTGTTTGGCAGCAGCCGTTGACGAGTGCATGGTAGGAGGGGCTCTGGAAGAAGCTGATGCTCATGCTGTTTTGCGCCAAGCTGGGGCACTTGGTCGCCTGGGCTTCCGAAGCTTGGGTCAGAATTTCCATTTCCACCCCAGACATTTGCCCCAGAGACTTATTTTCATCAAATTGTGCATGGAGACATACCTTATGGCATAGCGTCTGTTGTATCGTCACATGGCATCACAGACAAAAAAAACCAAATGAAGCAAGAACCTGTGCAAGGCATGTGCTTAGAAGGCTGCCCTGCTGTCCAGCTGCGTCCCAAAAATAGAAACCACTCAAGTCCCGCATGAAGTCCCGCAAAGCACAGCCCCAGGCAGATGCAACTTTTGTTCTATTATCTTCACCTATCCACCTGTCCCTGTATGTGTTCGAGCAGGTGGCCTTGGACAGCCCCATCCTGCTGGAGTCTGAGCTGAATGCCATCATCAATGACAAGGGCCTGGGCTCCCAGCTGTTCAAGTAAGAACTGGGCTCCGGAGCGTAGACTGTGGTGTTTGGTCAGGGATTTTCGTGCACTAAGCTTGTCACTGCAAATAACACTGACACTGGGAGTACGAATAAAACTGACACACATGCACGTGCACACGCACACCTGCTCGCCCCGCAGGCTGTCTTTTGAGGGTGGCAAGGAGGGCGGCCTCGCGTCGGCCATCTCCGCGCTGTGTGGGCAGGTGGAGGCTGCGGTGAAGGCCGGGTGCCAGGTGCGCAACAGGGCACTGCTGCTGCTGCTGCTGCTGCTGTTCAGGGCTTCAAAAGCTCATAGGAAGAGAGTGCTGCGCAAGACAGGACACCAGCACTGGGACAGCAGCACTCCCTGCTGTGAGGTGCTTGGCAGCAGGCCAGCAGGGTGTGCATCTCTTGTTAAACCTGTGGTGTGCCAGGAGACGCACACCCTGCTGGGATCAGCCAGCCTGGAAGGTGCAAGGGAGCAGTGAGTTGCTCTGGGTGTATACCTGGGTGGTGCCATCCCAGGGGACTGTCGCGGCTCATCTCCCTGTTCCGTTGCCTCATCTCCCCCTTGCTCTTGTCTGTAATGTGACCCCTTGCCATGTGGAGTTGACCTCGCTCGAGCATGTGTGGTCTTTGTGCGCGCAGTGTGTGGTGCTGTCTGACCGGGCCGATACGCAATCCATGGACCCCAAGCGCCCCCCCCTGCCGGCCTTGCTGGCGGTGGGTGCGGTCCACCACCACCTCATCCGCCAAGGTGTGTTCCTGGAGCAAAGAACAGGCCAGTCGGGCAGCAGGCATGTGTTGCATGGAAGGGGTGTGATGTATGGGCCATCTGCAGTGCATTGGGTGAGGGTGGTGGCTCTGTAAGCTGCCTGTCCATTACCAGTGTACTTACCGTACTTGCATGCCCCCTTATCTATTTGAATTGCCTGACCTCTGCTGCTTGCATACACTTGAAATGCATGCAATCTCGTGTTTGTGGAGTGCTTGAGCGAGTGCTTTAGTGAGCTGACAGCTATGAGTTCGCACGACCCTGTCTGCTTTCTCAAGCACTCGCTCCAGTGTGCTTGAGTCGACGCGGCCCTGTGAGGGTATGGGCAAACCAAAAAGATGGAAAATGAGTTTCAATTGCACGCTTAATACCTACAGGCTGCTCTTGGTGACACAAGCTGCTCTTGGTGGAATGGGTGCTCGTGCAGTTTTGCTGATTGTGGACGAACTCACGTCTGCGTTGTCAGCAGTTTGCTTTTGCTAGCTTCCAATCAACAAGCCAGGGGTGATGCGCTCCAACAATGCTCATCCTCCATGGCCGAGTCGCGCATGCACTTGCCCACGCGCGTGCCTACAGGTCTGCGCTCCGACACCTCCATCGTCGTGGACACGCTGTCCTGCTACACCACCCACCACGCCGCCACGCTGATCGGCTACGGCGCGCACGCCATCTGCCCACACCTGGCGTACGAGACTGCCCGCCAGTGGCGCCTCAGCTCCCGCACGCAGTCGCTGGTCAAGGCAGGCAAGGTGCGCGCGCGAGCTCATGAGCGCTCGCGTCAACCAACATGTGCGTGTTGCCAGGAATAAGGGTGTTAGACTGTCCTCTCATGCTCCTTTCATAGGTGAGGTTTGTTTAAGGAGTGGCTGCTCATAGGTGAGGCTTGCCCAAGGAGTGGCTGCTCGTAGGTGAGGCTTGCCCAAGGAGTGGCTGCTCGTAGGTGAGGCTTGCCCAAGGAGTGGCTGCTCAAGAAAAGCATCCCATGAGCTGCGCGTGAATGCCTACGGCCCCGGAGGCTGCAGTCAAGAGGACGCCAGGTTGGTCCCTGCACACGCGCTGCCCGCTGACGCGCAGCGCTTAATCGCTCACACGCGTGCGCCCTGCCCAGGTGCCCAACATCAGCGTAGTTGACGCGCAGAAGAATCTGAAGAAGAGCTTGGAGAAGGGCATTATGAAGATCCTGTCCAAGATGGGCATCAGCCTGCTGCAGTGCTACCACGGCGCGCAGGTAAGCGGGGAGCATGCCAGTGGTGCGCTGCCTCAGGGAAGCTTGCGCACACGCGCGCGGTCCTGTGCTGCTGTCGGCGCGACCTGAGGTGCTGGCGCCTGTCTCGTGCAAGTTAGTGCAGCTCGAGCCACAGATGTTCTGGTTATGGACCTAAGTTAAAAGGTGGGCTTAGGGCTCTCGTGGCCTGTCTCCAGAGCCTACTGCACTAATGAAGGCAGCCTCCCTACCTATTGGCCACAGGGTGCTGCAAGGCTGAAAGAGACTCCGTGGGTAACCTTTCAATGTGGTGTGTTTTTTGCCATAAGCAACATGCGGCACATCAGTTTGCATCATCATCCTCTTCATAGAGCGTACAGACGAGCTTGCGGTTTTTGCTCACAGCAAGCTCCCCTCAACTCTTGTGCAGCTGGGGACACAGGGCTTCTGTGGAAGAGCTGTCTGGTCACCACATGTGTCCTACAACACTGTCTCGCCTTGCTCATTGTGCACGCAGATCTTCGAGGCGTACGGCCTTGGCGCGGATGTTGTGGACATGTGCTTCCGTGGCTCCGTCAGCCGCATTGGCGGCATGTCGCTGGCAGACCTGCAGCGTGAGGCGGAGATGTTCTGGGCCAAGGGCTTCCCTGAGAAGGCCCTCACCAAGCTGGAGGACTATGGTTTTATCCAGTCCAAGCCGAGGGTGCGTGGCACAGCCAAACGTGGGGCTCGCACCTTGTTCCATCCTGTTTTCGGGTTCCTTTCGCGTGTGCATTAACCTGTACTTGGAATGAGCATAAGCGGGCCCATAATTAATGGTCAATGCAAGTGCAGAGTCGTGATATCGTGTGCACGCTGAAACGGTGTGAAGGCTCAGCCACACCTGGCCAGGGCCACGCGCAAGGCCCCCTCCCTGCCTACTGGGTACAAGGATACGCTCCCCCGGCGTGAGGGGCCCAAGCGCTGCCTCGTGCAGTGGTTCGTGCTGTGGGCGCGCAATGTGTCCGCGCACGGCTCCAGCGCCCTCCAGGCTCAGCCCTTGTTCCCCTCGCCCGACAGTGTGCATGCTGCGGGCACCTGGAGCTCAGTCAAGGGGCATGAATCCCTGGCTGTGAGCATCCCAAATTGCATCAACTTGCCCCCGCCTGCGCACCCTCTAGTCCATTTGCACGTGCGAACGTATGCAAGCGGTGGGCGGTCACCACCTACTTTCCGCCCTCATACTGGGGCCCTTGTACTGGGCTGCCAGGCTGCTCTTGTTTGGAACAGCCTGGCCATCAATGGAGTTGAGCAACATCCAACTTCCAGCAATCACCAGGCTGCGTTGAAGCGGAGAACAGGCCGGCGGGGCGGCCCAGTGCTGCACCCATGCCTGTAAAGAACGTGTGAACCCGCACCCATGTGCGTGCATCAGGGGCCCATACAGGCACTGACCTCGGCTGCGCATTTTTTGACACCAAATTGATGTTTGGCATTCCGCTCGGTGCTTGCAGGGTGAGTACCATGCCAACAACCAGACCATGGCAAAGCTGCTGCACAAGGCCATTGGCCTGGGCAAGGGCTCTGAGGCCAACCCTGAGGCGTACAAGGCCTACCAGGTATGCAGGAGCGGTGGTGTGTGCGCTTGGTGCCTCCTGTCCATGTGCTCGTTCGCATGCACAGCCGCATGACCAACAGTTGTGTTGTGTGTCTGGCAATGTGACATGATGCCAGCCTGACGTGCTGTCCCTTAAAGTGAAGACCCTCAAACTCTGTGATGGCTTCATTGTGTCCTGCTGAGCAGTCAATGCTGGAACTCCTACCTTGTGGTGTGGGGCTGATGCTTGGCTGCCAGTATGTCCTTACTGAGGGTTAGGATTCCTTCACATAAAGTACCTTACAACGGTGGCAAAAACACTCAGCTGCTATTGTAGGTTAATATAGATTAATATAGATAGGTATCTTACTCCGCCAACCAAGCATCAGCCCCACTCTGCAAGATTGGAGTTCCAGGGATGACTGCTTAGCCTTACCTTTTATATGGTATTGGAGCACCCACCAGGCCATGGGCAATGACAAAACATTTCCACTCGTGCGTGCATCATGTCTTGCCTCCATCTCTTGTCCCATGCCTGTGTTCTTGTGTCTCTGTCCGAGTTCCACTTAGACATCCTCAAGAATATGTCTGGCAACCTGGACCAGCGCGTGGCTCAGTGTAAGCTGGAAGAACCTTGCACACCCTGCTTCGTGTGCGCAGGAGCACTTTGAGCAGGCGCCCATCACCACCCTGCGCGATTGCTTGGAGTACAACTCCGACCGCCCGCCCATTGACATTTCTGAGGTATGTTATAATGTTCATCGCTGGTGTGGGCCATGGAGATTGGTGTACAACATTCTCTTGCACCTGTTCTAGGTAGGTATTTCATAGCTGGTACAGGTATGAGGAGCCTGTCTGGAATATGTGTTTGTGACTTGTTTGATCTCTGGGTTGTGTGGTGGGCATGGAGAGAGGTCTGGCTGATGGGGCTTGCCTCCCTGAAGAATGCATCCACTCTGTCCCATTCTGGACTCAAGAGTGATCTGATCTGCCCATGAATGCTGTGCTTCATTCTTTTTTACATCAAGAGTGCTGCGGATGAGTGTGGGTGTGCATTCTTGGGATGAGCTTGCGTCTCTGCTTGCACCCTTGTGTCCAGTCCAGTCGCTCCTGCAACCCAAGATCGACTTCCTGCGTGCTGTGTTTCCCCCCACTCTGCACTCCCTCGCTCTCAGCATATGCCGCTCGGCCGCACACATGCGCAGGTCGAGTCAGCCGACAAGATCATGGCGCGCTTCTGCACTGGCGGCATGTCCCTGGGTGCCATCTCGCGTGAGACGCACGAGACCATCGCCATTGCCGTGAACCGTGTGGGCGGCAAGAGCAACAGCGGCGAGGGTGGCGAGGACCCCAGCCGCTGGCTGAAGGTGTGAGAGCGCGGGTGTGGGTGCGCAGCAGCTTTGATGTTCGGGTGTGCTCATGAGCATGGGCCTCCATGAAGTAGGGAACTTGTATAAGCCAGGCTAGGTGATGCAGTTGCATGAGCGAGGGGCACTTGCAAGCTGCCCTCTCGGCCCCGTGGTTCCCCTCCTCTGACACACGTTGCGCTCTGCTGTTTGCATCAGAGCTCCTGCCTTGCCCGTTCGCATGAGCCATTCGCATGAGCGCGACCAGCAGCAGCAGCAGCAGCCCCCTGACGCTGCCCCCCATCCTGTTTGTGCAGCTGTCGGATGTGGACGAGAACGGCCTGTCCCCCAGCGTGCCTTACCTCAAGGGCCTTCGCAACGGCGACATCGCCACCTCCCGCATCAAGCAGGTGCGGTCAGGTCCTGCCTCCACCCCTATCCCTTCCCTTGGCCATGTCAAAGGGGTCTGCTGGCAGCTGAACCTCTGTTGAGGGCTTTCAACGAGGAGGTTCCCCGGTGCTCCGCGACCCCTGCATGAGGCACTCGGCAACAACCTCTTGCAGGGGCGCACTCGCTGCCTGCGAGGCTGTGCGGCTCTGCCTCGTCCCAACCTGGGCCCCTTAGTTTTGTGCGCATGTGCTACTGCCTCTGCTGGGCTCCTGATGTGCTCGCGTACGTATGCGCGCGCTGCATGCCCGTAGGTTGCCAGCGGCCGCTTTGGCGTGACGCCCGAGTTTGCCGTGAATGCCGACCAGCTTGAGATCAAGATTGCGCAGGGCGCCAAGCCAGGTGTGTGTTTGTGCGCGGGTGTGCACGTGCATGTACATCAGCCTGCCCCCTTGCTTGACCTCCCTTGCCCTACATGTTGCCGCGCGCGCATCCCCCTACCTGGTCACGCGCTCTGCGCATTCAGCGCACTGCAACGCATGGGCACAACAGACGAGTGTGGCTCGCAAGGACATTTAGTGCGCCTCCTCACACACACGCGTGCGTACACAAACCTGCACTATGTGCGAACACCCAGCAAATTCCAACGCAGCTGTGCCTGCGCATGTTTGCTACCCTGCTGCAGGAGAGGGCGGCCAGCTGCCTGGCGGCAAGGTGTCACCCTACATCGCTGACCTACGCCGCTCAAAGCCTGGTGTGCCCCTCATCTCCCCTCCCCCCCACCACGACATTTACTCCATCGAGGACCTGGCCCAGCTCATCCATGACCTGCACCAGGTCCGTGTGCCTCCAGATGTGTGCGTGCCCAGTGATCTTCTTGCAGCCCCTATGAGGAGCCCCCTCAAGAGGCTGTGCCGTGAACAAGACGCATGCATGCGTGCACGCAATCACGCACGCAGACACGCGCCACAAAGCACATGCTCCCAACACGCCTGCGCAGGTGAACCCGTCCGCCAAGGTGTCCGTCAAGCTGGTGTCTGAGGCAGGCATTGGCGTGGTGGCCAGTGGCGTGGCCAAGGCCAACGCGGATGTGGTGCAGGTGTCTGGCCACGACGGCGGCACGGGCGCGTCGCCCATCAGCTCTATCAAGCATGCGGGCGGCCCCATGGAGATGGGCCTGGCTGAGGTGGGGGTTTGTGTGTGGATGCTTGTGTGTGGATGCTTGAGATGTTCTCATCCTTTCCTGACAGAGGGAATTTGGTTCGCTTCACCTCGATCAAGACAAGATCCAGTGCATGTTATTGCTCCTCCTGTATGCCCCCTGCCCAAACTGCTGCCTTACTGCCCCCTCCTCCTGCGTGCCCCCCCCTTACCCAAGGCCCCCTGTATGTACCCCTGCATGTGCCCCTGTATGTGCCCTGCATGCCCACCAGTTGCCAGGCAAGAGTGTGCTGCACCTCAGATCCATCCTGTATGCTTTCCCTTAGCTGCTGCCTCACTG
>SL_4KL_010_BRINEDRAFT_10002025_pt1 | contig 11405 bp, 8 predicted proteins | sample SodLak_010_BRINE_2_FD_10664 | JGI IMG/M metagenome (IMG submission 10664) | reverse complement strand
CTCTCATTGTACTCTTCAGCAAATTGATTGAAACTGCTGATCTCCTGCCTGACATCCAGAACCTCCCAGACCTTCAGAGCAGCAAAGATCAGATAATAGGGCAGGGCCTCTTCGGTGCTGTCGCGGGTTAAAGCCATCCCCAGAGCAGCAGCCTCTCCCGCCAGAAATAAAGTGCCTTTAGGCCACCAGCTGCCAGCATAGGCATGTCCCAGGGAAGGGATAGCCAGACTGCGAAGGGTGGCTTCAGATCCCGATTTTTTATCCAGCAGATCTATTCTTCTTTCCGCAGGCTCCAGATACTGCAGTTCCCAGTAAGCATCGGTGCCGAAAAGTTCGCTGTTCTCTTCCAGATAATCCACAACCTTGCGACCCCCGGTATCTGCAGCTGTCACCTCAGCCCCAGCCTCCAGCAGAGTAAAAATTACCGCTTCACTGCTGGTATTGGCTGCTGCCAGCATTAAGGGGGTTAGATTGCGGTAGGTGTTCTCAGGGTTAACTTCTGCACCAGCTTCAATTAATATCTGCAAAATTTCACTGCTGTCAGTATTTTCAGCTGCCAGCAGCAGGGGCGTATACCTATCTTTATTTAAAACATTGGGGTCAGCTCCACCCCCAAGCAGCAGATTTATCGTTCGGCTGTCAGGTCTGGCAGTCTTAAGAGCCAGGTGAAGGGGGGTATTATTATTTTTATCACCAGAATTAATCTCAACATTTAACTCAATCAGCTTCCCGATAATATTTCCTGGCATTCTGTTTATAACAGCCAGATGGAGAGCATTTCTTTCATTTCTGTCGACAGTATTTACTACCGCCCCCTGATTTGCCAGAAATTCCAGCATAGCAGGATTGCTATTAAAGGAGGCAGCCTGGAGAAAAGCTGTCCGCCCTTGATTATCGATTGCCTCCAGCTCGGCCTCAGATCTCAGCAGCCTATCCAGAATTCCCGGGGTACGATTGCTGGCTGCTGCTGACATCATCGGTGTTATACCCTCTTTATCTCTGGTATTTACCCGGGCCCGCTGTTCCAGCAAATAACCTGCCACCCGTTCCTGCCCTCTAGCAGCCGCCAGATGGAGTGGGGTTCGGCCCTGATCATTCATGGCATTGACTGCAGCCCCGGCTCTAACCACAGATCTAATCTGGTCAAGCTCTGCTCCCTTTTCAATGAGAAGATGGAGAATGGTCTGGCCCTGATTATCACGCTGATCGACCCGGGCGCCATTTCTTAAAAGAATATCAAACTTCTCCCGGGAACTGCTTTCCAGGGCAGCCATCAGAGGGGTTGTGCCATCACCAGTAATAATATTAACTGCCCCTCCCTTTACTATCAGATTTCTTAAGACTGAAGGATTGGAGTTATATCTGGCAGCCAGATAAAGGGCTGTCCGACCCTTATTATCTCTGGCTTCCAGCACTGCCCCATAATCCAGCAGCAGAGTTATTACATAGGGTTCCCGGTTGCTGGCTGCTGCCAGCATCAAAGGGGTCTCCCCCCGTCCGGTTCGTTGGTTGACATCAGCTCCTTCTTCCAGCGCTTCTCTAATCTCCTCCAAACTTCCTGTTCTTGCCAGCTCAAAAAAGTCAGCAGCCTGAAGCTTACCGCCCTGAAAAGAAAAAACAAGCAAAAAGATAATAAATAATAGCAAGAAATCTCTGGATTTCATCCTGCCTGCCTCCCGCTCTCCTGTTTGGATCCCCTCATCTGTTGGGATCCCTTCTGTTTGAATCCTCTCATTTGTTTGGATCCCCTCATTTGTCTGAATCCTCTCAGGAATTATTTGCCTCATATGCTTCAATTATACCAGTTTAATTATACACCATTAATTCGATTTCTACAATATATGGTCCCCTATATGGTCCCCTTGCGAAAAGTCATTTTACTGGCAATTTGATTGACAGGATGACAGATATGACGGGGATTAAAATTTTGAAATTTTGATAATATCGACTTTATGCAGTGTACTCATATTTTAAGGACTGCAAAAAAGATAATTAAAAGAATAAAGCAGGAACTTAAAATTTTTCTGGGAAGTTAATATAAAGCAGATTATTACAACCAGTAAATGCATTCAACTAACAAATTCAGACAACCAGCAAGTTTATAACAAGCAAGTTTATAAAACCAACAAATCCAGAAGATTTCGGAGGTTTTGCTGCAGTGAAAAAATTAGAAAAAAGTTTTTCTTATGGTAAACCCAGATTCCGGTATCGGGGATATAAACCATTGATTTTAATCAGCAGATGCTTGAACTTTCAGAACTGCCGCTATGATGGCAGCCGTATATTCTGTGCTCCGGCAGAAATTTTAAAAAAGTGGCTGGCTTATAGAACAGTCTGCCCGGAAAGTGATATCGGCCTTCCTTCACCCCGGCCACCGCTTAATCTGATTAAAACTTCCCGTCAGGGCTGGCTGGTCAGTCACCCTGATGCACAAAATTTTTTCCAGCAGCAGCTGCGCACAAAATCCCGCAGGTATCTGCGGGAGAATGCCTCAGTCCAGGGCCTTATTTTAAAGGAAAAGTCACCCAGCTGCGGAATTGCCGGCTGCAAATATTATCATCCCGGGAACAGCAGTCCGAGGGGGCGGACAGCCGGTCTGCTGACCCGGGAGGCCAGAAAACTGCTGCCCCGGGCTGCTCTAATCAGCGCTGAAAACCTGAAAAATCCGGAAATACTCTTTTATTTTCTGGTTAAAGTCTATACCTGGCGGCGCTGGGAAAACCTGAGAAGGTCTTATTCCCCAGCTGCTCTGCAGGTATTTCAGGCCAGGCACAAGCTGTTATTTTTAGGCTTCAACCGGCAGCTGGTTGACGAAATGGGCAGGATTATCGCTGCTCAAAAAGACTATAACCAGAACCAGCTTATCGCCTGCTATGAAAAACTGCTGGATAATTTGCTGCAGCAAAAACTAACCAGAGGCTGCTGGATAAATGTCCTCCTTCACGGCTTTGGTCACCTGTCTGGCTCCCTTAACAAGGAGGAGAAAAAAGAATTCAGACGGCTGATACAGAAATTCAAAAAGGGTGAAACAAGCTATTGGTCGCTGCATAACTGGCTGGAATCTCAATCCCGGGAAAGGGATATTACCTATCTTTTAAATCAGAAATTTCTTTTCCCATATCCTCCAGGAATAAACAACGAGCTGGCCACCATCGATTTACTTCCTGACCCTTTTGAAACTGCCATAAACCACCAGAAATAATATCAAAATTGAATTGATTAAACATCATAAGATAAAAAAATTCAGGCAAAAAAACACCCGGCTGATAAAAGCCGGGTGTTCTTACTATTCCCTGTTTTAAAACCTTATATTAATCCTTATAGTTAAACTGTTCAGTCCTATATATAGTTTTATAGTAAAAAATATTCTTATCTTTTCCAGTCATTTTTTAGCCAGTAAAGGTCTGATAAAGACCAACTATCATTATAATCGCAATTGCTATAGGGACAACTATTTTGATCATAAAGCCGTACCAGGCACCAACGTTAATCGAACCTTCCACCCTGTTGGCCTCATCCTGGAGATTTCGGGCTTGCCAGACATAGCCGGCAAAGATGGCAGTTAGCAGGCCTCCCAGCGGCAGGAAGATACTGTTGGCAAACCAGTCATAGGTATCCAGTACATCCATACCCAAAAATTCAAAGCCATCCCAGGTGCTGTATCCCAGAACCGGCGGGATACCAACCAGGAAAATTATAGCACCTAGAACAATGGCGGCTTTCTTTCTGGCCCAGCCATGTTCGTCAACTATCCAGGCAACCACAACCTCCAGCAAAGAAATTGCTGAGGTTAAGGCTGCAATAGAGAGCAGCAGGAAGAACAGAAATCCAAAAAGTGAACCTAAGGGCATTTCTGCAAAAACGGCCGGCAGTGTAATAAAGGTCAGGCCCGGTCCGGCATCCGGAGTAAGGCCAAGGGCAAAAACTGCCGGGAAAATTGCAAATCCTGCCAGAATGGCAATGACGGTATCCAGACCAACAACCCAGGCAGCATTGTCTCCAATGGTGTCCTGATCTGATAAATAGCTGCCATATGTAATTATGGCTCCCATACCAAGACTGAGAGTGAAAAATGCCTGAGCAATAGCATCGTTAAAAGTTATCGCTGTCACTGCTCCGAAATCAGGACGGAGATAAAAGGATAATCCTTCGGCAGCTCCCTCCAGGGTCAGAGCCCGAACTATTAATACAAACAAAAGTACAAATAGAATCGGCATCAGGGTTTTAACAGCTCTTTGAATACCTTTAACCACCCCGGAAGCAATAATGCCAATGGTCAAAATCATAAAGACAGCATGCCAGAAAATCGGGACTCCCACCCCGGTTATGTGACCGACAAATACATCAGCAAAATCCATATCAGGTGTGAATCCGGAAATGGCCCGGAAAATATAGGAAAGCGACCAACCAGCAACAACAGAATAATAACTCAGAATCACAAAACCGGTAAAGACACCCAGTGCTCCAACAAGCCACCAGGGAGTTTTCGGAGCAAGTGACTTAAAAGCACCCACGGGATTACGCTGGGTTTTCCTACCTAGAGTCATTTCAGTAATCATAACAGGGTAGCCAATAAAAATAATTGCGATTAGATAAATAATTAGAAACGCTGCCCCACCCTGAGTTCCTGTGACATAAGGAAAACGCCAGATATTTCCTAAACCAACTGCAGAACCGGCAGCAGCTAGAATAAAGCCCAGCCGGGTTGTCCAGTGCTCCCTCGGTTGTAGATCATTGTTGTTCATTCTCATTCCTCCTCTACTTTAAGGTTTTAAAGGGAAATAGTAAGATTATAAAAAATTATACAACTTTATGTTAATTATGTCAAGCTGAAATTATTTTTTATCAATCTCCGTCTGTCTGGGGTAACATAAAAATTTAACTCTAATTTATTCAAATTACACTAATTTATTCAAATTACATTTAGATTGTTTCACTGCGATAAGCATTTTACTGCAAATTTGTTTGACATGATCCTTGACATGATAAGGATTATAGTTTCGAAATTTGGCGATATCGACTTTATGCAGTGCAATCATTTAGTTAGATAGGTGTTACATGTCATAACTTGGATTACACTACTAACATTATATATTCTATTAATTATTATACATTCTATTATTTATAGATTCTATTATGTATTATTCCGGAGGGATATCCCTCCGGAATAGTAGTTCATCAGTAACATTAGTGATCTGATATAGTAATTATTGCATTCCCGCTATATAATATCTGATGGCTTGCTCCAGGGCCATCTTTAAGCCCACCGAATCATCAATCAGATTATCCTCCTGCAGCATCAGGGCCGCATAAAGTCCGGTATAAAAATGAGGATTCCATTTGGGCTGATTATAATCCTGAGCATAGAGCCGGAATAACCAGTCCAGAGCATCTGGCAAATCCCTTTCAACTGCTGAGATAACCAGTCGGGAACTATTATCGGGATCACTGTAGGAAAAGCGGCGGTAAAATTCCTGATAGTTATCCGGGACGCTGTCAGGTGCCTGCCAGTTTTGGCAGCGGGATAGTCTGGCTTCATCTACATCTTTGCCTGCCAGCCAATCCTGCAGGATTCCATAGGGAACCGGGAAATCACCCTGATGAAAATCAGCCTCTTCCCAATCCCGCAAAATATAAAGAGTAATCATATGATGAAGATTAATAATACCTTCACCAGAGGCAGCTTTCTTTAGCTCTTCCGCTGCCTCTATTTCTGCCTGATACTTCCCCGGTTCCAGTCTTTCCGGCAAGTCGTAGCGGCCAAGGTAGCTGAGATAGGATAAAAGGGCAGTTTCAGCTGCCGGGCTGCGGGAATTAATAATTTCCTTCATTACCGGCTGAAAACAGCTTAAGCTGTGCCCCAGGGTGTCGGTAATATGAAGAGATCCCAGGCCCAGCAAAGTCTCACTTAACTTTTCAGGCTCGCTCTCGTAAGCCTGCAGGGCATAATACATAGCATTATGAATATTCCCCTGTGAAAGTTCTAACTGCATTTTATCCAGGGGCTCAGCTACCCTATCCCGTCTGACAAAGTTTCCCGCCCTGACATTAAGCCAGTTTCTGCTGAGCGCTTCCTCCAGCAAAAGTTTTAATGCTTCCTGCTCGGTTATCCGGGATAAATAGCCCTGCCGGGATAATCTCCTCAGAAAAAGAGCCATCTTAACCTGATGAAAGCTGCCATAGGTCAGGTTAGACTCAAATACCAGTCCGGGGACCAACTCATCAATAAGACTGACCAGATTCCAGCTGGTGTCTGCTGCTACCCTTTCCAGAAACTTCTCCACAGAATCTTCATCTCGGTGTAAAAGCAGATCTTCCAGATAAGAATTCATTAATTCTATCCTCCTGAATCAATCTTATATTTAAACCATGTTGTTTAAGCAAGTATCTCAGTTCAGCCCGGTAATCTCAGAAGTTAATCTTTTAGTTTTTTGAGAATTTCCGAAAAATCCGGAACATCGCTGGTGGGATAGACTTTCACAAACTTCACCCTGCCCTCTTCATCAATAATTATATTGGATCTTTCAGCAAAGCCTTCCTCTTTTCTGAAAACACCAAACTTCTCAGCAACTTCACCATGAGGCCAGAAATCAGACAGCAGATCGGTTTCTTCGATCCCAATTTCATCTGCCCAGGCTTTTTTACAGTGAACGCTGTCAACACTTATCCCAAAGGCCACAGCATTGTGTTCCTCAAAAGCAAGCTTATTCTTTTCCAGAAGCTCCATCTGGGTCTGACAGGGTCCTGTCCAGGCCAAGGGATGAAAAGAAAGAATAACCTTTTTCCCGCGGTAGTCGGAAAGCTTAATTTCATCGCCCTTTTGATTTTTCAAAATAAAATCCGGTGCCTGACTGCCAACTTTTATGGGTTGTTCTGACATTATTATCACCTCATTTTGATATTATTTCTTCAGCTTGATATTAATTCTTAAAATACTGATCCCTTAACTCAGCATTCTGTAATAATTATAGCATTTTTTGCTAGATAAATGCAATATTATATTTTACAGAATGCTATTCAATCTTCTGCCAAATTCAGTAATTTGATCCGGGGTCAGATCTCGATGGGTTACCAGACGAATTCTGGTTTCATGGAGTTTATTGCTTAAAACTCCCCTTTCTTCCAGACGATCCCGAAGCCATCCCGCCCCCTGGTTTCCGGTATATTCCAGCATTACAAAATTAGTGGCCTGCTCTCCCAGCTTAACATCCTCATCCGGGCAGCTGCTAATAATAGCAGCCAGTTCTTCTGCCAGTTTATGGTCCTCGATCAGCCTTTCCCGTTCCTGCAGGGCTACCAGGCCGGCAGCAGCCAGTACTCCAACCTGCCTCAGGCCTCCCCCCAGCAGTTTACGACTTTTCCGGGCCTGCTCGATAAATTCAGCACTACCTGCCAGCATGGAACCCACTGGAGCGCCCAGCCCCTTGGAAAGACAGCACATAATCGAATCACATTCTGCCACCAGTTCATCGGGGTTGATTTCCAGTTCCAGAGCTGCATTGAAAATTCTGGCCCCATCCAGATGAACGGGAACATTATTTGCCCGGGCAGCCTGGCAGCACTCATCAATTCTATCCTTATCTACCGCCAGGCCTCCAGCCCGATTATGGGTGTTTTCCAGGCAGAGCAGGGATGTCCGGGGGAAATGAATATTTTCATCCCGAACAGCTGCTGCTATATCTTCAGGCTCAGGGCAGCCCCTCCTTTCCGGCAGAGTTCGGGCCTGAACTCCGCTGAGTCTTGCCAGGCCACCTACTTCATAAAAATATATGTGACTGTTAGCCCCCAGGATTACCTCATCTCCTGGAGTTGTATGGGTTAGAACTGCTGCCTGATTTGCCATGGTCCCACTGGGAAAAAATAGTGCCGCCTCCTTCCCCAGAATTTCTGCAGTTAAAGATTCAAGCTTTTTAACTGTTGGATCTTCCTGATAAACATCATCACCCACTTCGGCTTCAGACATCGCCTTTCTCATTTCAGGTGTGGGCCGGGTTACCGTATCACTTCGCAGATCAATTATTTCCTGATTTTTGGCTGACAAAATTATCTTCCTCCTTTAATATTGGCCATAAAAATATTACTGTTACAGATCAATCACAGCTTCTGCAGCTGGAGGGACAGCTTGAAGCACTGCAGCCTGAAACACCGCCGGACTTGCTGCCTCCCAGCACTCCAACCCGGTTAAAAGTTTGAAAAACATTGCAGCTCTGACAATCCGGGCATTCCGGCTGACAGCTTTCCTTCTCTGCTAAAGTCAGCTCCAGGCTGAACCTCCGTCCGCAATCTTTACATTTATAATTATAGGTTGGCATCAATTACACCTCCTGAACAAAGAAATCTTATACTTTATTATAACAGAAAAACAGCTAAAATTGAAAAATGTATCAAATTTTGCTGAATCATTTGCATCATTGCTATTTTTTATGTTAGTATTATGGGCATAAGAATTCAGCATATAAAAAAACAGCAAAGGATAACAGCAGGAAGGAATCAGAAGGAGAAAATCAAAAGGAGAGAATCAGAAGGAAAGAATCAGAGAAAATCAGGGTAAATCGATAAAAGGAAAATCGAAAAAGGAAAAATGCAGTAGATCGAGAAAATCAAATCAAGGGAAACTGTACAATAAACCTTGCAAAGAGCATTGCTAAGAATATTGTAAAGAGCATTGAAAAGAAAATTGCAAAGAACATTCAAAGAAAAAACCGGAAAAATCCAGGTTTTTTCTTGGTTTTTCCTTGACAAAGCTGCCTCTTTATAGTATAATTTTTTAATTGTGTCAGGTAAAGGTGGTTGGCTCAGGTAATGATTATACATTTTTGTTTATATTAATTTAATTTGACAGTTAAAGGCTTCCATTTCAGGATACAGTTTAATTTTTTATTCAAGCTCTTATCTTTTGGTATCAGTTTTTTAAGGAGGTGTTTGATATGCTGGAAGAAAAGGTTGAAAACTTTCAAAGAGATCAGGTTAAGGATCTGCTTGATCGAGCCAGCGAAGAGGGAGAAATTAGTTTTAAAGAAATTAAGAACTCTCTCGATATAGAATTAAGCTCAGAGGAAATGAGAGAAGTAGTCAAGATCTTCGAAGACATGGATATAGAGGTTAAGAAAAATACGGACAGCAATCTTGAAGATGACGAGGATCTTGATGATGAAGACCTTGATGATGAAATTGATTTTGATGTTCCTGCCGACGCCGGAATTGATGATCCAGTTCGGATGTATTTAAAAGAAATGGGCAGGGTGGACCTCTTAACAGCTGAAGAAGAGGTTGATCTGGCCAAGCGCATGGAAGAGGGAGATCATGAAGCCAGGCAGCATTTAATTGAAGCTAATCTCCGGCTGGTGGTCAGCATCGCTAAAAAATACATCGGCCAGGGCATGTCTTTTCTGGATCTGATTCAGGAAGGCAATAAAGGTTTAATGAAGGCTGTGGAGAAATTTGATTACCGGAAGGGCTACAAATTCAGCACCTATGCCACCTGGTGGATCAGACAGGCTATCACACGGGCTCTGGCAGATCAGGCCAGGACGATCAGAATTCCGGTGCATATGGTAGAAACTATAAATAAGATGAAAAGAATAAAGCGCCGTCTGCATAAGGAACTGGATCGAGATCCCACTGCCGAAGAGATCAGTGAAGAGATGGATCTCTCCCCAGAAAAAGTTGAAGAAATAATGGAGATTGCCCAGAATCAACAGCCTGTTTCGCTGGACTCTCCTATTGGCGAAGAAGAAGACAGCAATCTGGGTGATTTCATCGCCGATGAAGAAACTCCTGACCCGGACGCTGCCGCCTCCATCAAACTGCTCAAAGATGAGCTGGATGAAGTGCTGGACAGCCTGACCGATAGAGAAAAGCGGGTACTGGAGCTGCGTTTCGGCATTGAAGATGGCCGTCCCCGGACTCTGGAAGAAGTCGGCCGGGAGTTTGGAGTAACCCGGGAAAGAATCCGTCAGATTCAGGCTAAAGCTATGAGAAAGCTCCGTCATCCTACCAGAATTAAAAAGCTGAAGGGTTACCTGAATTAAAGGTTACCTGAATTAAAGGTCATCTGTTTTAAGGCTATTAAGGCCAGCTAATTTAATGAATATCTGACGTTAATCTCTCATATTCTAAGGAGTTTCATCTAGAACATTTAATCCGGAATGTTATGCTCATGTTATGCTGAAGATAACAAATATAACTTCTAAGAAGCCCCCGGGAGGGGGCTTCTTTTTATTCTTCCTCTATTCTTTACTCGCGTTTTTCTTTTTATTATTGTTCTTACTTCATCTCTTCCTATTTTTCATTTTTTCCCACTTTTCATCTCTTCCTATTCTTCCTTTTCCCACTGTTCATTTCTTTCTATTCTTATCTTACTAATTTTCATTTCATTCTATTCTTCCTCCAGTTTTTCCCGATACTGGGAGGGGCACTGCAGTAAAATTTTCTCTGCCTGCAGGTGTTCCTGCTGATAACTACCTTCAACAATCAGCTCGGATTGTTCACCAAATCCTTCTGGTTTAGTTCCCTGATAAACAACCGGCAGAGATTTCTCTCTGGCACTGTCCATCACCTGAAAACTCAGTTCATCGCCCTGCTGCTGCACACTGTCAAAATCCAGCAGGCCGGCCACTCTGAAATTCCTCTCTACAGAAAAATCCTCTGACAGCACCTCACCAACCGTGTAATAATAGGGAGAAGAACCTCCTAAATTGTTAATTAATAAACCTCCGGCAATTAAAATAATGACCACCAGGGTGAAAATTATTAAGTTTCGAGGAGCCATACCATCAACCTCCAGCTTATTTGTTTAATTTTTTCTGCCGTATCTGCTGTAATTGTTTCTAATTTATGCATTTTAGAACCGGGAAGCTATTAAGAGCCGGGCAAATTTAAAGTGCTCCAGACCTATTTTCTTGCTGACTAAAATTTAATGAAAGTAAAATTTTGAGGTTTTCCGACATTTTATACATATGAAATTTTCAGACACATTACACATACTTTTTCTGCACGTAAAAGAAAATTACCTGCATGTAAAAGAAATTTACCTGAGAATTAATTTCATAATGTAAAATGACCAGGGAATTAATTTCGCAAAAGCAGCCAAATATTTGGTTTACGGGCCAGAACCTTTGAGTGTCCTGTCTATCTTATATGAATTTTCTGTTGAATTGATTAACCTCCATGGTTGAATTGATTATTCTCTCTGAAAAAAATATATTTTGCCCGCCACCAACATAAAAGTACCAACATAAAAGCAACAACGGAACAGGAAAATAACCTACATATATTAATTCGATACCAGCTGCCTGTTTCCTTCTGCAAAGGTGAAAAAAATAACTTGATTTGAGAGAGAAAATCCCTCCTGATATAAAAATCAGAAGGGTGTGTCTAAAAATTAATATTAAAATTATTAAGAT
>SL_4KL_010_BRINEDRAFT_10002023_pt1 | contig 11412 bp, 11 predicted proteins | sample SodLak_010_BRINE_2_FD_10664 | JGI IMG/M metagenome (IMG submission 10664) | reverse complement strand
AACATGCTTTTCAGCATTCGGTGTGTGGTAGTAACACGCATGGACCAAACACAGGTTCGGCTTCTCTGCCCTGAATGCGGTAAAGCGTGGCAATCGAAACCGGGAGAGTTACCGGAGTCCCAGCGCATGTTCCACTGTCCGAACTGTTACAATACGCGACAACTCATCGAGTTTTTACGCACGAAACACGACCTCAACACGCTCCAGCAGCTGGGGTAAGTGGTCAACGTGCGGAATTACGTGTCGAGTTCTGTTACGAAGAAGTCGGTGACCGAGCACCGCATGCAGTACATTTGAGCAGTTCAGCACCCTGTTCACGGACGATTTCCGTATCTGGCAAGCCACATTCACTGCACAGGACGTACTGTTCGGCATACGCTTCGATTGCCTCCAGCACTCGCCGTTCGTTGAATTCGCCAGTAAGCCTGACACGCCCACTTTCATCGATATGGGCGCTCGTCCCGACTTCGTCCTGCAGGAACTTCATAACGTGGTCCGGCTCTCGACTGAAATCGTCACAGACAGTCTGGAAATTTTCGAACACCGTGACGTGTCCCTCCTGGCGGACGTTCGGGTCAGGGATGCTGAACCGTCCTGAACTCGTCTCGATATCCGGGGTTTGCTCGATTCCTCTGTCGAGCATCTCATCATAGTCCATATCGGAACCGGTGTTCTCCAGCCTAAAGTGTCTCGCGTTTTCGAATTCACTCCTCGTCAACGACTGTTGCCGGAACACCTGCCACCGTTGTCCCCGGTGGCACGTCACTGTCAACGAGCGAGTTTGCCGCGACCTGTGCATCTTCACCGATTTTCACGCCCGGTAATACCGTCGCTCCTGCGCCTATCATCGCCTCTTCCCCGATAACAACCTCGCCGGTCCGGTACTCGTCCTGTAAGAATTCGTGACACAGAATTGTTGCATTGTATCCGATGATGGCATTTGCTTCGACCGTAATTAGCTCCGGCCAGAACACATCGGGTGTTGCTTCTAACCCCCATGCGACTCCCGTCCCCACTGTCATCCCCAGTTTTCGATAGAGCACACGCTTGAGCCGAAGGCTCGGCGATATCCGACAGAACAGTATGACAATATAATTCAAAGCAACGCGAAGCGGATGGCGTGCTGTATACCATCGATGCAACGAATTACGATTCCCCCGTCGAGGGTGACTCCTCGTCCGGTTCAACCGGTGCGTCGAATCAGAAGCTGATGACGCTCTGTCATCGTCATCCCCGGGGTTCTGTTCGTCTTCCATATCGGAATCAACACTACTCGTCACGGAGTTCGTTCATGTGGTCAATACGTCGCTGGACAAGGTCCGGCTTCCCGATATCCGAACGCATCCGTAGCCCCTCACCTGCAGCTGAATCCAGCGCGTTCTGGGCAACCCGTTCGGCGTCTGTAATGGTTTCAGCCAGTCCGACCACAGCAAACGACCGGGAAGTCGTTGTGTAGATGCCATCCTCCCGCTCATCGACGCTGGCATAGAATAGTAGTGCGTCTCCAGCACTCTCTTCGTCGATGCCGACGCGAGCCCCGGATTCAGGGTTGGTTGGATAGCCAGCCGGAACGGCATATTTACACACTGTTGCTTGCTGTGCGAAGGTAAGTTGTGGGAGCGACTGTTCCTCGCGAGCAGCAACGAGGACGTCGAGGAAATCTGTCTGTAAAATCGGGAGCGTATTCATCGCCTCCGGGTCACCAAAACGGGCATTGTATTCGATTACTTTGAGCCCATCGGCGGTCAGCATAAACTGGCCATACAGCACGCCTTTGTACCCCTCAAGCGCATCGACCGTTGCCTGTAGAATATCAACCGCTTCCAGATACTCGTCTTCGCTCATGAATGGTAACGCCAGTCCAGCGTCAGTGTAGGAGCCCATTCCCCCTGTGTTTGGTCCCTCGTCGCCTTCGAAGGCCCGTTTGTGGTCCTGGACGGCAGGAGTGACGCGGAGTTGGCCGTTTGCAACGAACGCTTGCACGGTGAACTCCTCGCCAACGAGTCGTTCTTCGAGCACAATCCGGTCGTAATCAGACTCTCTGATATACTCCTTTGCCCCCGCTGCATCGACCTGGTCACCCATGACCTTTACACCTTTTCCGCCGGTCAAGCCAGCCGGTTTGACGACCAGGTCACCATCGTACTCGTCGATGTACGCACAGGCACTGTCTGCATCCTCAAAGGTTTCAAAATCCGGGCAGCCGGGAATGTCGTTTGCTCTCATGAACCGCCGCTGGAACGCTTTGTCCGTCTCGATGCGTGCTTCGTTCTCCTGTGGACCGAACGCGTAGATACCAGCGTCATCAAGTGCATCTGCAACACCTGCTGCAAGCGGTGCTTCAGGCCCAATAACCGCAAGCGTCGCATCTATTTCCTGTGCGTAGCTACGGACTGCCGTCGGGTTAGTCGTATCCAGGGTTTCAAATCCTGCTGCAAGACGGGCTATACCGGGATTCTTGTTGCCAGCACAGGCATAGAGTGTTGCGTCAGAATCGGAAAGCGAGCGGGCGATGGCGTGCTCACGGCCGCCGCCGCCAACCAGCAGCACTGTCTCTTCCATACCTGTAGGCCCGGCCGAATCATCTGTAAAGCTTCCGCTCTGTGACGGTTCGATAAAAGAAATCCAGTAAAACAAACTGCAGGCCGTTTAGAGGTCGCTTCGTCGGAACATAAGATAGCCAAGACCGAGCGTCACGCCAACCCAAGCCAGTAGGATGAGGATAGCCGACCAGGAATCGACGAACCATGGCGCGCCCTCTACCAGGTTGACGCTCGCAACATTCGGCATATCGAACAGAGACGCACCGACTCGTAGGTACGCCTCTAGCGGTGACATCAGCTGGAGGAACAGCGACCAATCCGGGGGGTCCAGTTGTACCGAACCGTCAAATCGCCAGATGATGAGCAATAACACGTTGACGAGGTCGCTCCAGAGCATTACCAACAGCACGTACGCACCGAACGCCCCGGCAGTTGCACGGCGGCCAGAGGTCGTGCTCATCGAAAGGGCCATCGCAAGCCCAAGGAATGCCAGTCCATAGAGCAGATTCAACCCAATAAATAACAGGTATTCCAGGAGTGGAAGGGTATCGTATAGCACCAGTATAATCGCCAGAACCCCACCCATCGCAATAACCACTGCAGCGCTGAATACCAGGGCCCGGCCGACGAACTTCCCGAGAACAAGCTCTCTTCGCGTATGCGGAAGCGAGAGCGTGAGCGCAATGGTGCCCGACTGCCGTTCGAACACGACTGATTTGTAGCCAAGCACGATAGCTACCAACGGCACAATCAAAGCAAAGCCGTCAATTGTGAATCGAACGAATGCATCGGCGTCTCCGCTATCGTCAACCCACCCAGCGTAGGCAAATAGCAACACCAGCAGAGCGAAAAAGCCGAGCAGTATCCAGAGCCCTCGGGACCGAACCGAATCGCGGACGTCCTTTCGCGCTATTGCTGTCCAACCCATTAGAGGTCACCCCGGTTGAACCGTCGGTAGCCAACCCACAGCGGAACGACCACCCAGAGGAGGAATAACGCGATTGCAACCCATTCGCTCAGGTACCACGTCGTGTCCGTACCCAGATACGCCGCGGTTCCTTGCTCCTCAAAGAAGACAGCGATAATTCGTTCGTACAACCGCACAGGCTGTGCTTCATAGACGAAGAGTGCCCAGTTTGGTAACTCGCCAGTTGCCAGCCCAACCCGTTCGAGGGCGAAAATCATCGCCGGTTCGACGACATCCCAGATGACGACAAAGACGAAAAAGACCCCAAATGCAGAGAGTGTAGCAACTTGTTTGGATGCCGTTACCGTCGAAAGCGCAAGGCCGATACCGAAGAAAATCGCTCCGAACAGTAGCGTCAGTCCGATATAAACCATGTAATCGACAGCGGGCCCGATTCCAAACGACCCGAAAGGATAGATAACAAGGGCAGCAGCACCGACGAGCCCCACAATAACCGCCGCGGCGAGAAAGAGACCTCGCCCGAGTAACTTCCCAACGACCACATCACGACGATTATGTGGCAATGATAGCAATAGATTGAGTCGACCTGATGAGCGCTCACCAACGATTGCATTGTAGCCTAGAAGGAGACCGACAAGCGGTAACAGGAGTCCGATTGCACCGGTCATGAATCCGGCAAATCGGTTTGTCGTCACGGCCCCCGTTGTCGTTACTGGAAAAATATACCCGCCAATAAGACAGGCGATGACAAACAGATACGTCAGATACCGAATGACCCGCGAATCAATGGCTTCCAAATAATCTTTCCGTGCGACTGGCTGCCAGTTCATCCATGCTCACCCTGAGTAGCGACCTCACTCATTCGCGACCGCCTCCAGTGTACTCGGCGAACATATCTTCAAGCGATGCTTCGTCCGTCCGGAAGTTCTGAACGTCTACACCTGCATCGTGCAGTGCAACCAGTACGTCCATTTTCGCATCATCAACACAGGTGACTTCGATGCGGTCCTCGTCTTCCGCAAGCCACGCGGTCTCGACGCCGGGAAGTTGCCGGATGGAATGAAGCGCTGTATCGGGAACGACATCGACCTGAATGGAGAGTTTCGTCCCGCCACCAATCGACTCCCGAAGGCCAGCGATTGTATCTATTGCGACGAGTTCACCTTCGTTGAGAATCCCAACTCTATCGCAGACTGCTTCCACCTGTTCGAGAATATGACTCGAAAAGAAGACGGTAGCGCCACGCTCGTTTTCCTCTCGGATGATGTTTCGCATCTCGCGAGCACCGTTCGGGTCGAGCCCTGTGGTCGGTTCGTCGAGAATGAGCAGGTCAGGTTCGCCAACAAGCGCCATTGCCAATACCAATCGCTGTGCCATTCCCTTCGAATAGCCACCGGCTTTTCTGTCTGCAGCATCGGCAATCCCGACTCGATGGAGTAGTTCCATCGGCTCCTCATCACCACCTTTTGAGTCAATAGCGAATTCGATATGCTGGCGGCCCGTTAATCGCTCATAGACAGCATACCCCTCAGGGAGGACACCCATGCGTTCGCGCGCAAGCTTTCCATCCTGCTGACAGTCGTATCCGAAGATACGAACGTCGCCTTCCGTGGGACGGACGAAATCCAAAAAGATGTTAATCATCGTCGACTTCCCGGCACCGTTCGGCCCCAGAAACCCGAATATTTCCCCTTCCTCAACCGAAAACGACACCCTGTCGAGTGCGGTGAGCGTCCCGTAGCGCTTTGAGACCTCCTGCACGTCGATTGCTACCATAATCTGTTCCGTTATTCTATGCGGAGTGATAAATTACTGGCGTCGTGTTTCTGGAGGCGAGACGACATTCAATCCCCCGTCCACCGACGGAGCGTGAGTTTTATTCAACATAGCGAGAAAGCCGTTGTATGGATACGGCCGAACGGCTCGACCTCGTGACCAGACACACTGAGGAAGTCGTAACGAACGAAGAGCTCGAAGAACTGTTCGACGATGGAACGCCGTCGGCCTATATTGGCTACGCGCCGACCGGAGAGATGCACATCGGCCACTTCACAACGATGCGGAAGCTGGCCGATTTTCTGGATGCCGGTGTCGATGTGACGGTACTCATCGCCGACCTGCACGCCCACCTTGACGATGAGAAAAGCCCCTTCGAACTGCTTGATTACCGGAGCGAGTATTATGAGGTGGCTATCGAGGGAATGATAACCGCAGCAGGGGGTGACCCGGACGACGTGACCTTCATCCGTGGAATGGAGTACCAGCTTGATGAAGAGTATACCCTCGAACTCTATCGGATGGCCGCAGAAACGACGCTCTCGCGTGCGCAACGAGCCGCAAGCGAGGTGGTCAGAGAAAGTGGAAGTCCGAATCTCGGTGGGGTGATGTACCCCCTGATGCAAGCGCTCGATGTGAAAGCGCTTGGTGCTGATATTGCATACGGTGGCATCGACCAGCGCGGTATCTACATGCTCGGACGAGAACTCCTCCCTGACCACGAGTGGGACGCACCGGTCTGTGTCTTCGCACCGTTGTTATCAGGGCTTTCCGGCGGCAAAATGAGCGCCTCGGACGCTGGGTCGAAAGTCAACCTGACTGATTCCCTCGAAGAAATCGAAGAGAAACTCAACGGGGCATACTGTCCGATGGGTGAACGAGAAGATAACGGCGTCCTCGAATACCTCGAATATCTCGTCTTCCCGGTGCTCGATGAGCAAGGTGATCCATTTGTCGTGGAACGGCCGGAAGAGTATGGTGGTGACCTCATCTATGACTCATACGATGAGCTGGAGGCAGATTTCTGCAGCGAAGAGCTCCATCCGGCGGACCTCAAACCTGCTGCTGCGAGCGCGATATCGGCTGTTATTGACCCCGTCCGTGAGCGACTTTCGGAACGGGAAGAGCTGCTTGCGTCCGCATACCCCGAACGGTACGGCGAGAACTAAATCAAATGGGCCCCGTTAGGCTCCTTACACCGATATGAACCCACCACGAGATGAGACAGTCAATAACGTGCCTACACAGAGTAAATCGGCCGTCCGAGACGTGTATAAAGAGATTGCCCCTCACTTTTCCAAAACCCGTGAGGACCCATGGCCGGAGGTTGAATCCTTTCTTGGGACCCAATCAGGGGACCTCGGACTCGACATCGGCTGTGGAAACGGCCGACACACCAAATTGCTTGCTGACCGATGTGAGTGGGCAGTCGGCCTTGACATGAGCAGAGCGTTGCTCGATGAGGCGACAACCGACCATCCCCACAGGGTAAACGCTGGTGCAGTCCAGTATCTACAGGCAGATGCAGTATCATTACCAATTTCAGCCGACAGTATCGACGTGGCAATTTACATTGCGACAGTTCATCACCTTCCCAACAGGGGCCAGCGGGTCGAAAGCTTGCAGGAACTCAATCGTGTTCTCGGGAACGAGGGCATAGCGTTAGTCAGTGCCTGGAGTACTGTTCACGACCGATTTGATGGCGACGCTGAATCCGAGGAAGGATTCGATACGATGGTTGACTGGACGCTCCCCGGAGGGGAGACCGTTCCACGTTTCTATCATATTTACGCACCCATGGAATTTCGACGGGATATCGAAGCTTCGGGGTTGAATATCGACGCATTCGACCTCTCTAGCGGTAACTGTTACGTGACCGTCAGCCCAGGACGCTCTTCGGAATAACACTCACCGAGTCGGTCAATTCATCTAACCATTTGTCTATAGCTGTCGAATGAGTACGAGTGCATCCTCGCCATCGCCATAATAGCCTGGTATCCGCTTTGCGAACCGAAATCCGTGGGTTTCATACAGCGAACGAGCAACCTCGTTGCTTTCTCTCACTTCCAATTTAACAGACCTGACCGTTCCATCGAGAAGCGCAAGCCCGCGGGTCAATAATGTGCTCCCAATACCTCTCCCGCGATGTGATTCGTGAACAGCGATATCCTTGATATGCCCAACCCGACCGCCAGGGGTTGTCGTCGTATCAGCGACAATATACCCCAGGACGTGCCCGTCATCCGCAACGAGAAAGCCGGGAGTTGAAAGGAACTGCTCGAAAATTTCAAAGGACCACGGCTGTTCGAACGACGACCGCTCAATCCGGCAAATTGCCAGCAAATCGGCTCGCTCAGCCTGGCGAATCCGAATCCCAGTACCATCATGCGGTGCGACGGTTGTCACAGGCAGAGTTACGATTGTAGGACATATATGCGTGGTGACTGGAAGGATGTGTGTGGTGACTGTATGGATACGATTTTCCACTCAGATGTACGGCTATCTGAGACACCCGCACCACAAAGTTCATAAGAGTTTATTCCGTAATTGCAAATGCACCCAATACTGGGTGCCACCCCCCACCCCCCACCCCCATCAACTCTCTACGTGAATCCCCTTTCGTTTTCACGTTTTTTCGAAATCAGTCAAGTGCCCACAGTGGGTGTTCCAGTCACTTTCGAACGGTATTACTAAACCACTGGGTCCCCTTCGCAGGTGTATGCAGCCGGTACAGCTCGCTGAACCTCAGGACTTTGACCGTGTGCTGACGTCGATGTGTACCGAACCACATCCGGAAGCGCGGGAAGCTGCAGAGCGCTTTTTGGCCACAAACCCTGGTGACCCCGGAACGTACGAGACTATCGCACAGTTAGAACGGGATGCCGTAGAATTACTCGGAACGGTAACTCGACTCGATGACCCTGCTGGATACATTACGAGTGGTGGGACGGAAGCAAACATTCAGGCTGTGCGAATCGCACGTAACCGGTCTGATAGTTCACAGCCAAACGTTGTCGCACCTGACAGCGTCCATTTCAGTTTCAGAAAGGCAGCGGAGCTTTTGGGTGTAGAGCTCCGGACCGCCCCGGTCAGCGATCACCGCGCAAATGTCGACGCGATGAACGAACTCATCGACGAGGATACAGCCGGCCTTATCGCTGTTGCCGGTTCAACGGAGTATGGCGTCGTTGACCCGATTCCGGAGATAGCGAAACTGGCCGTTGACGAGGATATTCTCTGTCATGTCGATGCGGCGTGGGGGGGATTCTTTTTACCGTTTACCGATTATGACTGGGACTTTTCTGATGCACCGATTGACACGATGACTATCGACCCACATAAGGCAGGACAGGCAGCGGTTCCTGCAGGCGGGTTACTCGCTCGCTCCGAACGGTTATTCGATTCGCTGGCAATCAACACACCGTATCTCGAAACGACCGCACAGATTACGCTGACTGGAACGCGAAGCGGGGCAGGCGTTGCGAGTGCTGTTGCCGCGATGGAAGCTCTCTGGCGGGGGGGCTATCGTGAACAATACGAGCGTTCGATGGCGAACGCAGAGTGGCTTGCTGAGCAACTTAGTGACAGAGGACACGATGTGTTCGGTCCTGAACTCCCGCTTGTCACCGCTGACCTATCGGTTCCAATGACTGACGAACTCCGAGAACGAGACTGGCGGGTTTCGAAAACCGGGGCCGGCGAAATGCGCATCGTCTGTCAACCCCACGTCACACGGTCGATGTTGCGCTCGTTCGTCGCTGACTTGGACTGGTACTAACCTACTCACTTGTTCTTGTCGTGCAGGTCCGCGAGCGCTGACAATACTGCTGTCCGTCCAACGAGATTTCGATGTCGGCTGCGAAACAGTTCCTGTGTTCGTTTGTGGGCCTCATTGTCGACAGTCCATTCGAGTTGTGGGTAGCTGACATCGGTGAGCAACAGTGGCTCTGGCGGTGCTGGCTCTACACCATCAGGGCCGGAAACCGATTGGCTCGAAAGTAACCTGTCAACCCAGGCAAGTGGTCTATCATCGACTGCGACAGCCTGCACCACCGAAATAAGACGGCGGACTAGTTGCCGCGCAAATCCATCAGAAGACAGTGTTATTCGGAAGAGGTCACCATCCTGCTGGTAATTCATCTGAAGCGTCCGGACTGTCCCCTCATCGTCAGGTGTGAAATTGTGAAAATCCTGCGTTCCAGATAGCTTCGATAACACCGTCTGGAGCCGTTGCTCGTCGGCTTCGGGTGCGTAGAGGAAGTAAGTGTACGCTCTTGACCGAGCATGGTGCGTTGCATGAAACGAGTCAGAGGCGGGAGCGCTGGCCCACGCCCGAATTTCCGCAGGCAGTTCGCTGTTCAGTGCACGAGGGCTCAGCCACGCCGGTGCATCAAAGGCGATGGTCTGGTGGGTTGCTGAGACACCTCTGTCGGTGCGGCCAGCAGCGGCATATCCGGTGGGCTTCGAGGCTTCGGCGGCCAAGACGTCAAGGTCTCTGAGGGCGTCAAAAACCGTTCCTTCGATTGTTTGGACGGTTGGCTGGCGCTGAAATCCGTAATACGCTCCGCCGTCGTATGCAATTCGATACGCTCGCACACCGAAGTGTCGGTTCCCCTTTCTCTTTTAAATTCCGTCCGGATACTCTGTCGCTCAGATATCCGCGCCGAGAACTACGGCTGTCCGTTCAGTCCCGGAAACAGTTGTGAATTCGCGTTCGCTCAACGTCTCGCCGTCACAACACTCCGGTTCCTCAGTATCTCGCGTGACCGCAACAGGTCCGAACGAGTATGTCCCAGTATCATCGAGACTGTCCGGCGCTTCGACGAAGGTTTCCAGCCCTTCATACGACGACTGCGGGTCGTCAATGCCGAAGTAGACGTACGTTCCACCGCCTTCGACATCTGCGGTTGCCTCCACGTGTCCGTTCGATTCGTCAACATCCCAATCCTCCGGGACGAAATCCCTGACAATTACTGCTTCGTCTTCAGGGAACTCGACTGCCACGTCAATCAGTTCTCGCCCGACGTCGCCACCGGTGTAGGTCGATGAGTCACCCTCGCGTTCACCAGAGGCGATGAACCCGTCCGGGTCAACCTCCGTTTCGAGGTCGAAATACACCTGTGTATCAAAGCCAGTGAACAGTCCTGGAACGTTGACCAACTTGGCGACGAGAATAAAGGCCCGTTCTCCACCGTGTTCCTCGATTTCCTCCAGCGAGACGGATGTTGAAAGGTCCGCTTCACCATCGACACCGGCATCACGCGCAACGTAGACCGGTTCACCGGTTTGCTCCTCTGGGTTCTGTGCATCGTACAGGAACAGGTCGATGTGTGGGTCATCAAGCGCTGCACTGGCGTTGCCGCCACCGTAGTGGGTAAACGCAACAGATGCGGAGATTTCACACGGTTCGTCGACCAGAATGTACCCTGCTTCCGCTCGTTCATCCTGAGGGACGTTCAAACCGACCTCCCCACTGATTGTTTCATCAGTCAGGTCACGGGTGACGGCATCAAGTGCCGGACCAACGTTGGCTCGACCGTATCCCTCATATGGGTCACGACCACCGAACCGATACACGGGTGCTTTCGCACGGTGATACGGCGTTGCTGTGAGCGCTGTTTCGGTCGCAGTCGCAAGGATGACCGATTTGAGTTTGAGCACATCATCTCTTCCAGCGTCAGCTGGTTTGTCAATTGAGAGGGATTCGGGTGCGTCGAACTCCATCGCGTCTCCTACCAGCCCAGCCATCCCACAGACGGATGGGGCAGCCATGGACGTACCGGCGAGACCAGTGTACTCTCGAATGGACTCGCTGCTCTCTGAATCACTATCGCTGTCGGATTCGAGGAGGGTATCAAGACCCTCGTCAAGGACATCGTCTACAGTCTCCTGTAGTGTTTCGGCCACATCTTCGAGTTCGTCCAGGACGTCGTCAGCGAGTTCGACATCGTATGGAAGGTTGTTTGCCACGTTCTGGTCAAACTCTGTGACTGGCTCTAGGAGGTCCGCGGACACCTCCGAAACAGGCTCAAGGTCAGCGTCTGCAGCCTCATCGTCAGCTGATTCGATGGTTACGTCTTCCTCTGGCTCGCCAGCCTCGGCGGCAAGTTCGCCAACATCGAGCGTTCCGCCGGGGGCAGTCACGTCAGGCTTGCCGTAGGGTTC
>SL_4KL_010_BRINEDRAFT_10002022_pt1 | contig 11414 bp, 19 predicted proteins | sample SodLak_010_BRINE_2_FD_10664 | JGI IMG/M metagenome (IMG submission 10664) | reverse complement strand
GTCACATCCTTGGGCTCCCCTGCGCTGTACGTGGGCCACACCTGTCCATCCAAGTGGAAAGGCCAAGATTGCTGACTGTAAACTATGTGGCCTGTGCTGGAGACGGGGGAAAATTAAATTAACGACAATCAGAAAGAGAATGAATGCTGGAATGTACTGGCGTGTGTGTAAAAGAGATAAAATCGATTATAAATAATTTTTTTAGATCCGAACGTTTTTGAAACAAGCTGAACAAGAAAACTTCACATGGCCTTTTTGAAACAAGCCGGCCCAGCAAACCTTACCTCCTGCAGAGCCAGACCAGTTGCTGCAACATCAAGGGGCAGACGGAAGTTTTTGGTCAGGGCAGGCACTCTGGTGGGTGGATCTGTGCTTGCACGGAGATTAACCGATGTCTCCAATGCCATTCAAGATCGCGCCTTGCGCATGGTCATGCTCACACTTGTGCCTTTATTACAGGTACTTTTACGGAATGGACAGATTAGATTTGCATGAGCCCGCATGCTCTGCTTAGTGTGTTACTCCTTGTTTACATTTCACACGCATGTGCATATTCAAATTTTGACATGCGCTCAGGAACCCGGAGCCACTGTGCTGGTTGCGGGCGCCACAGGGGGTGTGGGCCAGATTGTGTGTGCTAAGCTTCTTGAGGTGCGTGAAAAAGGTCCAAGTTTCATCAGGCTGAGCTGTTGCATGTGTTGCTCAACCAATATCCTTGCTTGGGCAAGAATGTGAACGCTGCCTGTCCTGGAACACCATCAGACACTGGTTTATATTTACCATCATGGCATGTTCGTGGGGCTGCAGTGCTAATCTCCTGCCTATGTGTTCCACCCTCCATACCCATCGCTCCGCTGCACATGTGGGGGTCTGCACACTTGCCTTCCTGCCTCTCTTCCACGCGCTCATAACTGCACGCCAGCCTGCGCCGTCCCTGCATGCTCTGACCTTTTCCTTACGGACCTGATCTGGAGTTGGAGCGCCAGCTGCTTGTTGAACATTTGCCAAACAGCCTGAGAGGCTTTCCCGACTTCTGTGCTGCTCTCCATTGTACCAGTGCCTCGGATTTGCACCCGGGCTTGAGCATGCTGTAAGGCAGCAATGCAAATGTCATTAAAGAACCGCTTGCTTGAACCTCTTGCAGCGCGGGTTCAAGGTCAACGCCGTTGCACGGTCTAGGAGCGCCGGTGTGCTTGACGACTATGGGCCTGATTTAAAGGTGAGCACATCCCACTACTGGCGAGTCATCCACCATCAGCTGTCATTGGCCCAAAAGATTCAGGAGCAGATTGAAAAGCAAGCCAATTCACGGCTGCCTTGACTGTGCCATGCATGTTTGATTGCACGGGTGGGAGCATGAGTGGTTGTCGGTCCAGCCCAGGAGGCCAGTTGCACTGGCAAGCTTGCTTGTGGCACTGCACTTGCTGACGAGTGCATGAGACCATTGCAGCGGGGACTGGTCTCTAGACTCAAAATAAATCTGGCACAAGCAGGCAGCGATGCCTGGCACGCAGCGACAACTTCTTGTGCTGGCCAGTTTCTCTAATTAGTGCATGGCCCTGCTAAGTGCTTCAAGCCTTGGGCTTCCTTGCATGTGCTACTTGCCCACAAGCACTTGCAGCCATTCTCCTCTTGTGCGCCACTCTGCAAGTAGATACTTCTCTTTGTGTGCGTTTTTGTACGCAGGTTCTTCATGAAATGCACCATGTTGCCTCCTTGTGCATGCCACTTCTCATGCAGGTGGTGCAGGCAGATTTGCGGGATCCTGTGGCTGTGGGCGGCCTTTTCAAGAACATTGACGCCATAGTGTGTGCAACAGGCACAACAGCCTTTCCTTCAGACAGGTGCAGCACGTGCATTGTTGCAGCGTGTGAGTTGCTGCTCCTGACCCAGCACCCCGGTGTGGACTTTCTCTTCCCTTGGCCCTCTTCCTTTGTCCCGTTTGGCTTGACACTGTCGTAGACTCCCAAGCCAAGATGTGTGATGCTGCTGCAGCGTGCTGCTGCATCACTTATCAGCTGTTAGCGCATGAGCGTATCGTGAGTAGATTGAGGCACCCAGTACAAACACACGTGCACCCACACATAAATCATACACACGTGCCCATGCAACACAGAATGCATGCATGACTGCACATTCCGGACCCTTGGAGAATGTGCCCCTTCAGGCAGCTTCCCGGAGTCCGACTGGCACCTTGATGCACATGCTCTGCAGTACAACACCCAGGCAAGCACCTGCCTGGCACGCTTTTGCCGCCCTCAAACCGGCACCTGCTGGCGGAATGGTAGCAGCATGCATGTGGTGGTCAAGGTTTGCCTCCGCCTACTGGCTTGCGTTGAAAAGAGACGCCTCGACTCGCGAGCTTCACTCTGCGCGGGCTCACAACTGGGATGATCTGCCCGGAGCTGCTAATGAGTTGGATGGAGACGTCACGCCGTCGTGGCTGCACACCTACCCCGCGCAGGTGGGTGGGGGACAACGGGCCGCGCCCGACGGACTGGGAGGCCAACTCCAACCTGATCAACATTGCCGCTGGGGCGATGAAGGCCGCGCAGGGCGACCTGGCGCGCTTTGTCTTTGTCACGTCCGCGGGCGTGGAGCGGCAGAAGGAGCTGCCCTGGGCCATCTTGAATCTGTACGGTGAGTCTAGGGCATCCCATTCCCTGCGACGTTGTTTTGTGAGACCCAGTGCTCAAGCCTGATAGGTGCTCCTGGTGCATGCCATGCGCTACTTGCGTCGCCCCATGTGCCGCTCTTCATCCGCAAGTTTGGGTGGTCTACCTAACGCACTTCGGCTGCTTGCTACCCAGGCAGCGCATCCACGGGCCTGACCGTGCAGGCCAAAGGCAGCTCAGTCATCTGCCTGTGCAGTGTGTGGCGCAGGCATTGCCTGTGTGGTGCATTTTGGGATGCTCCAGCAGCCAGCTTTGCGGGCAGCCCGAGCTTGGGCGTGCCGAGGCTTCAGATTAGACCCATCTGCCTGCATTTCTGGTGACAGCTTTCTGTTATCTCTTTCCTTTGCGTGATGTGCCAGTACAGAAAGCAATCAGGCGTAAGGAAGGGCAGGGGTTAGCAAGTCATGCTGGCAGCCCCTACTACAACGCAAAGACTGTAGCACAGTGCATTCAGACCTGACCTCATGTGACATGAGTCATGTCTTGTGAAATCAAAGGTCTGCCTGACTCGGCTATTGCAACCTGTAAAGCCCACCAACCCCAACCCCATCCCTCCATCATCAGCACCATGGTCAGCCTCCCAGCATTGGGCGCTTCATTCAAACCTGTAGGTGTCTTGAAATACAAGCGGGACTCAGAGCAACTGTTGATGAAGAGCGGGTTACCCTACACCATCATTCGGCCTTCTCGGCTAACAGACGGGCCATACACCAGCTATGATGTGAGTAGAAAACAGAGCTGAAGAGCTTGCCTGATTTGGCAAGGCAGGCTTGCAGTGGCGTCTATCTATGATACGGATATCAGTCGCTCTGCGTTGCCACGCACCACTTCTGAGGAGGTGGCCAAATGGATATTTGCTATGATGCAAGGAGGTTGCCTGTGCTGGCATGACTTCCTAATCCAACCTTCTTGCGAAGCCATGGCATGCACTTTGTCTATCCATGGTTGTGCGCTGCAGCTTAACACTCTTCTTCAAGCAACTGCGGGAAACAGACAGGACGTCACGCTATCTCTGTCTGACTCGCTTAGTGGGGAGGCCTCACGAATTGTCGTGGCAGGTGAGGAGAGAGATACTTTTAGTTGGGGTTGAAGCAAGGGGCTTTTGAACTGGGTTGGGTTGGGAGCAGCAATGGATGTATGGAGGCCCTATGCAGTGGAGATGGGAGTGACAGTCATACTGCCTCAAATGGAGTAAATGCATGTTTGAAAAGAGCATTGAAGCGAGTGAATGAGTAATGCAGCTCATGCCCAAAGCAATAACGATGCTTTGAAACAATGACCTTCCCTTCTCACGAAGCTCCCCTCAGTCTCCTTGTTTTCTGCCACTCTGCAAAAGCTCATCCTCTTATATGCAGCAGCAGATCAATTGTTAGTTTATAACAAAGCAGTGGACATTTCATGCCATTTGGGGTTGATGCAGAGCATGGCATGAGTGCACATCTTCCTAACTCGCAGGTGGTGTGCTCAGAACTGCATTCATATAGAAAGTGTCCTGCTTACGGTCCAGCAAGCCTTTGGCAGGTCCAGCAAGCCCTTGAGGCAGGCCGGTGCAGGCTCTGAGAGACATTAGAAATGTAAAGGGTTACATAGCTGTACCTGCCAATCGAGGGCAGCTTACATGGAGCCTGACACACGAAGAAAGCGCTCATGCCACACATTCCTTCTCCCTTTGCCCCTGCAGAGGCTGTGGTCCAGGCACTCACTAGCCAGCAGGCTGAGAACAAGGCATTCGCGCTGTGCAGCAAGGAGGGAAACGGGCCTGGGACAGACGAAGCCAAGTGGAAGACCCTGTTTGCAAACGCACAGATCTACTAGGCTTTAAAGGCTCGAGGCTTGGTTTGTGAGCTGATCATTTGATAAGCTTTTTGTGCGCAGTCATCCACATCATCCCAAGCCTATGCAGGAGAGGATTCGGACCTTGAAGCAACGGACCTTAGGAGCTTAGGTCGGAAACAGTCTGAAATTCATAACTCTATATAGACATGATTGTTCACCCATAATGGGCAAGAAGTCAGGCACAACGGGGAGAAGTTTGTAAAGGCCAAGGATTTGAGCTGGCTTTGGGCGCTGCATGTAAGCAACAGGGGAAGATTTTTGATATCACACAACAGATCGGTGGATGCGAGGGTCTGTTTTTATTTTTCATCATTGAAAATATTGATCAAAAATGCAATGGATTTTTCCGAGGAGCAGCGAGAAGGAGAAATTTCTCTTCAGTCTGCACTTCACCCAAGCATGCAATATCCCAGCAGGTAAGATTCGCGAGAACCCCCGATCAGGCGTGCCACTGCTTCCTGCCATGTAACTCGTCCCTCGCCGATGACTCTGCCCGTGCCCACATGTATCGCATATTTTTGCCACCTCCCTGCATGCGTATGCAGGCCACTCTGCGGTAAAGTGCAGGCTAAGGGCCCGGGGTCATCCAAAGAGGGAATTTGAAGGACCTGCAGCTGAAGTGCAGCCCCAGGAGAGCAGCAAGCAGCGAGCGAGTAGCAGCGAGCTTGAGGGCCTTTGGTCGTTTCATGAAGGTACAGCTAATAGTTTTTGCCTTGATCTAGCTGGCACACATGAAAACACAACAAGATACCTCCAGGTGCCATAGATCATGCCACATAAGCATGCGCTCCCTGATAAGAAGGAATTCCTTTTCAAAAGTGGATCATCACATGTGTCACTGCTGAGGCATGCAACTTTGTGACTGTAAACATCTGGCAGGCCAGATCACAGAGCACCAGGGGGGCATGATCAGAGTTCATGAACTCTGCGCAGAGTATGCTTTTTAATGCGCGCATTCCACGTATCTTCCCCAAACAATTTGGACGAGCAGCTCCTGGTAGACTTTTTATTCACATTTGCCGGTTGGCAGTACTGAATCAACCAAAAGGAAAGGCATGGGTTGAGCTTGGCCCTGTCGGTCCTTTTGGTTTTACCATAATTGCACATTGAAGTGCTGTGGCTCAATCAATTCCTTTGCTTGTGCTTTGTGCACATAAAACCTGCGATAAGTCCCAATTCCAGCACACTCCCTTCCTAGTCTGGCCGCACCTTGCCCCAAGTCATGAACATCTAGCAGGAATTTAGCAGCATGCACTCACTGCACTGTACGCCCATCCTGCATGTATGCGCAGGCTCAGCGCATCAGGCACCCCCCCAAGGCCGCCGCAGCTTCCTGCGCAGCCGCTCAGAGCTGACCGCTGCTCCCCCTCTTGCCCCGCTAGCAGCCAAGTGGCAGATTCCAGACGACCACATAACCTTTTCTGCCCGGCTCACTCCCGACGGACGAGGCGGCTGGAAAGACAAGGTTAGGTGGTTGCAGGCTACTGGGGCTGGGTAGGCAAGGTGGTTGGCAACATAGAGGTGGGACTCACCCTCTCTGCCCAACCTTCATCATGTGGCTTGGCTGCACTACTACCTGCAGCCATGAGGGCAAAGCCTCAACATGGAGCACAGAGGCTGGGATAGTGCTTGCACGGACTGCTGCTGGGCTATAAGTGGCCCATGTGGCTTCCGTGGCTTGTGTGCACGCACATGGAGGCACCGTCACGACGAACTGTAGTCAGCGATGGCTTGTGTATCTGAGATGGTCATTCAACGGTGACGATGGTTTGGCATGTGGAGGCACAATGGGTGCGCATTAAGCCTGTTTGGGAGCACCTCATGAGGAGGTCTGGGGTTGCATGCTTGCGTGCCACAGATCACGCATGTGCTCAAATGGCAAGTCATCCGTCAAAGCGTGGACCTGTGCTGACCTGTATCATTTGATAAGAACTTGCCAATATTTGATTGAGGATTGCTTTTTCTCCTGTTCTTGACTGCGCTGGACCCACCCACAGCAGCGGCAGCAGCCCTGCATTGCAACTAGCACCCAAGGCTCTGGGGAGGCTTGGTGAGGGCTGCAGTAACAAAGGAGCAGGTCAGCTGAGCACATGGTGTACGAACGTCTACCAGGCTTGCTTGTGCATGAGCACAAGTCTATGCCGGCAAAAGGCTGTGCAGGTATAGGATGGGGTTATGGAGGGTGGAGCTGTAGCTCCCTCGCCGGCAATAGGTGCGCGCCGATCCCACGGGCCTCATCCGTCCCATGGGCCTGATTCATCACTTTACACAGCAGTGTTTGCTCCTCCACTGGCGGATCCTCCTGCCGCTGCGATAGGCTCAGCTGCCGCCGCAGCAGCAGCTCCGGAGGATTCTGTGTCCATTTCGGAAGCCACCTCCCTGTGTTCACTCCACAGGCTACGCATGTGCACACCCTGGGCAGCAGCATGCGCACATGTTAAAAGCACAGCTTCACCGAAGCCATCCCACGGGGCCTCTGAGCACCCACGCACATGCGCACACAAGCGTGCACACACGTGCTTGCAGCTGGTGGCGCTGGAGCTCCTGCTGCAGCGCGACACACTTATTGGGTCCTGGCGCACCTGCGGCCGGCCCATCGAGATCAACGTGGCCGCTCACGCCCCACCGCCTCCCTCTCCCTCGTTGTTCAACCCACCTGCCACCGTCCCCACTCAGCCTTCCCTCCTGCATGGCACGCTGGCATCAAACACTGAGCCTGTGAGCAGGCCCCCCCCTGAAAGTGGCTTGGGTCCTGTGCATACTCCTGAGGCAAGCAAGGTTGCAACCTCAAGCTCAAAGGCCGGAGCTGCGGCAGCAGCCGCGCCTGCTGCTTGTGCAGCCCTCAAGCTGCAGTGGAGCGCTGATGGCACAGGAGGGCGCAAGGAAAATGTGGTGGAGGTCAAGGTGATGTCCACGGGCTTGATTTTGAGGCAAGGGCCCTTGACTCCAAGATCAGTGTTAAGGCCATATTCTTGGGATTGTGGAAAATGCATTGTTCATTTTGTTTTGCTTAAAGGCGAGCTGTTGGGGTCAAAATCGATTTTATGGGAACCTATTGCAATACCTTGTGCTTGTCCAAGTACTTGACCTTAATTGGACATCCAGTCTGATGCAGATCAAGGGTAGGATTATGGGTTTGAGATGGTGGGTACACAGTTAAGGTGTGGATGGTAAGGGGCAGGCATTCACCTGCCTTAAAGTGGTGCACCCTTGCTTGATAGGTGCAGTGGCCGTTGTTTTGGCCCAGTTTTTCGGGTTTCTGCCAGCTGGCAGCAAGGTGGTTCGCCTCAAAATGCATGGGTGTCAGGCAATTAGGCCTGCATGGCGGTTGAGATGCACATAAAATATTTGCATGGCTGCATTAAGGCCAAAAGCCCAGGTGTGTCCGTTGCCACACATACATGCACGCAAGATGAAGAGATATGTTAGCGTACGTACTGGCACCACTGACGTGCACGCTCAGAACTTAATTCAGCAGCCAGTGCCTGAGGTCTGCTTGCCGCAATATTCAAATCAAAGTACAAGCCCAGGGTCCACATGACATATGCTTTAGCCCCAAGTCTAGGACATCCAATGTGAACCTTAAAGGGAGTCTCTTTATTGCAGAAGCTGAACTGTTCTCCCTCTTTACATAGTAGTGTTTTCATGGCCATATTGCAGTATGCTCTGGTGATGCAAAAGTGTGTCCACTGGCTTGTTTGGGTAGGATCAAGATCAGTGATTTGCTTTGTAACCGGTGCAGGCCCTGCTGACGTGCACGTATGCATCAGCTCTCCACAAGCATCCTGAGCAAGCAGCAGCAGCTGCAGGACTTCCCGCGCCATCCCCAGTCGCGAGACCCCAATCCCTGCACCCTGGACCCCACCATCAGCATCATCTGGTGCTCATCCCCGGGACGACGCCCCCCCCTGGCCCTGCCGCAGCCGCCGCCTCTACTGAAGCATCAGGCTCGCATGAACCCACCCAGGCTGCAGCTGCTGGCGCGCTTGTGCCGTCTGGCCCAGAGGCCCCTGGTGCTCCACATAGCAAGGCAGACACGTGGGATGCGCACAGCCTGGGGTCAGCCAGCACCGCCTCTGCGGTGGGTGATGCGGTAGCTAAGGTTGCACACTTATGGGAGTGAGAGATTGGGTTAGGCTAGCCACAACACGCGAGCCGCGCAGCTTCCTGGCGAAGTGGGGGAGCAAGAGCGGTTGCATTGTCGAGATGGAAGGGGGATCAGCCCGCTAGGTACATGCACGCCCTGCTTTTGCAGCTGCTGCAGGTGGAGCAAGAGGGCAGGGGAGGTGGCTCATTTGTGAGAAAAGGGTGCAGGCCACTGCAGCTGGTGTGGGTGGTGCGAGGGCAGGTTGGTGCAAGGGGGTGGATAGCTTGCTTCTGAGCAAAGGGTGCAGGCTGCTTTGAGTGCAGACTCTGCGGCAGTTGTTTTGTACTATGAGCTTGTGTTGTACTATGATGCCTGATCAGGCACCCTGCCAGCACCGATTTGCGTAAAGAGAGGGGCCAATCATCTGGTTTGCTCTCAGTAAGGGCCACACACAACGCACCTCAGTAAAGGCCACAGGCCACAGGCCTCAGTGAAGGCCACAGGCCAAACACAAAGCACCTCAGTAAGGCCCACGCACAAAGCACCTCGGTAAAGGCCACGCACGAAGCACCTCAGGCAGCCAAGTCTCTGGTGGCAGAGGCGGCCTGCACACTGTTAGCATAGGCAGCCGAAGCACAAGCAGCAGACGCGGCCCACACTTAGGATGTGCATAGGCATCCAGCGCACAAGCAGCGGGGGCAGACCACGCACACGGCACATGGGCAGCCAGCGCATGGATTGTGTGGGCTGGTGGCATGCAGTGAGCCTGGTGGCATGCAGTGAGCCTGGTGGCATGCAGTGAGCCTGGTGGCATGCAGTGAGCCTGGTGGCATGCGGTGAGCCTGGTGGCATGCAGTGAGCTGAAAGTGCTTCATAGACTGCAGGCAGCGCATGCGCTGAGCCGGCATGAGGGCTGCACTTGTGCTGACCGGCATGAGGGCTGGGCATGTGCTGAGCCGGCATGAGGGCTGGGCATGTGCTGAGCCGGCGCGAGGGCTGAGCAGCTTGGCAGTGTACGCATGCTGTGTGAGCAGCAAAAGGGCTGCCCATGTGCTGACCAAGCACAAGGGCTGTCTACGAGGGCTATCTGGTGCAATGGTGCAAATGTGTGATGGTGTGATGGTGCGATGGTGCGATGGAGGATGTGAGGAATGGGTACATGCACAAGTGCTCCCCAGCAGGGTGCCATCCTCCTTGCGCCCTCTGTGCGTGCTCATTGACCCTAGCTTGTGAGCTTGTGCGCCCTGGTGCTTGCTGCAACCCAGCGCACGTGCTGAGCAACCACGCAGTGCTCTTCAGTGCACTGCCCATCCTCCGTGCGCCCTCTGTGCGTGCTCATGCTTGCTGCAACGCAGGGGCCCACTGCAGAGGAGGGATGCAGCCTGCGCCAAGGCAGCGTGGACACGCAGCCGCCCCCTGTGTTAGACCAGGACAGCGCCCAAGCGCAGCACAAGGGTGACCGGCGCCAGCCTGGCACGGCAGGCAGTGCCCTAGGCGCGGATCATGGCCGGCCGCTCAGCGGAGGCGCTGATCTGATCTCAGAGGGACAGAAATGGGCAGCCGCTGCCCTCCTATCGCGCAACGCAGGGGTGCACGAAAGCCAGGGCGTGCCTGCTCCACCTTCTGCTCCATCTGCTGCTCCACCTGCTGCTCCTCCTCCTGCTCCACCTGCTGCAAGTCCCAGCCTATTCATTGCCGTTGGCGAGGTTGGGGAGAAGGGACAACAAGCGCCAAGGCCACCATCTCCAAGGTCAATTGCGATTTCACACACTCCCCAGAGTTTGCATTTGATCTCACATTGACATCTAAGCGGATCCAGCTTGTAGGCTGCTGCTTCATAGGATGTCAGACAGCGTGTTGGGTTCAATGCATTGGCGCATGAGTGTGCGCCTCTTTTTGTTTACTTAACCTGTAAGTACCTGTTAGTTAGGTCGACAGGCATTGTGGTGAAAAGGAACGGCGGGGTGTATGGAACCTAATAAGGCATCTTGCAAATTGCACGCAAGTCAGAAGGTTGTCCTTACTTTTGGTGCATTGTGCCCGAACATCTGTTCTCAGCTTTTCCCTTGGCCCTGCTCATCTGTTCCGTGCCTGCAGTGGCCTTGCACATCTGTTCCGCGCCTGCAGAGGCCTTGCACATCTGTTCCGCGCCTGCAATGGCCTTGCACATCTGTGGCAGTGGCCCTGCACGTCTGCGCCTGCAGTGGCCTTGCACATCTGTTCCGCACCTGCAGTGACCTTGCTCATCTGTTCCGCGCCTGCAATGGCCTTGCACATCTGTTGCAGTGGCCCTGCACATCTGCGCCTGCAGTGGCCTTACACACCTGTTCCGCGCCTGCAATGGCCATGTCAACCAACATAAATCATTCTTTGCTCCAGCTCAAACATCTCCCCTCCAGCCCAGCTACCCCTTCTGTTTGCGTGCTTTGCCCACACCGAAGGCTTCCAATCTGGGTTTGTCCTTGACTTGAATAAGCAAAATTGATCATGACCAGAAATGCAACCAATTTGAAGTACATAACTTACCACTCACCATAGGCAGCAGAAGGAACTACAAAAGGCTCCCTACAGGTCCCAATATGCACTACTTCAACAGCAATGCACGAGCAAAAAACAAGTGCCTTCTGGAATGTGACGCCCCAGCACACAAGGCAAGCTGCAATTGACCACACTCCCAAGCAACAAGCAACTCCCCGCACACAGCAGCCCCCACACATGCACACACAGACATGTGTGAGTCAAAGCACCAAGCAGCAACCAACACACAGCAACGCCCACACCGCAGCAGCACCTGCGCGTGCACGTATGCAGGTCTG
>SL_4KL_010_BRINEDRAFT_10002017_pt1 | contig 11453 bp, 10 predicted proteins | sample SodLak_010_BRINE_2_FD_10664 | JGI IMG/M metagenome (IMG submission 10664) | reverse complement strand
GACAGTTCCGTGAAATCGTCCTGATGTTCGCCATCATCAACATAGAACCACTGTGTGAGCCACTGTAACTGTGACTTAGCATCTATTCAACAGAGCAGTTCAAGCTGAGACTGTAAACAAAACCAATTTGTACACGATGTGTCGACTGTGTGTCTTCGTACTTAGTCGTCTCTAGCAATCGGTACGGTAGTATCGGCGTAATCGTTGAGCTTCTCGATTACTTCATCTACAGGAGTAACATCGGCATACTTCATACTCATATCGAAAAGCGACAGCTCATGTGAAATAATTGAACGATCGCCGACGCACTCTGGCGGTACTATCGTTCGGAAGTTGCTGGACTGAGCGTCTACAACAGTTCCTCTTACACAACCGCTTGTTGTCATTCCGGTGACAATGAGTGTGTCAATATCGTAGTAATGAAGCATATTCGCCATATGCATGTCGAAAAACGAACTTGCACGAGGCTTTTCAAGTACAACTTCGTCTTCTTTCGGTTCGAGTTCTGGGGCAATTTTGTCGATTTTTTTATCCCACTCTGCTTGTTCTTCCGGCGACCGGTCGCTTTCACCGCTTGAGGTTTTCGTTGTTCCATGGTAATCATCAGGATACACATCGGGTCCTGATGGAGTTACGTAGAAGACAGGGACACCTGTTTCACGTGCCTTCTTAAGCAATTTTTTGTTTGCCTTTACACATGGACTTCCAAGCTCTGGGCGCTCTTCAGTGAACGCGAGAGTCATATCAACGACCAGAACTGCAGGGTTGTCTCCCCATCCAATCTTTCTGGCTTGTCCGTTTGTTTCAAAATATTCAAGATCAGAATCCGGGACAACATCTGGAACGTAGTTCTCTTCTTTTAGCTCTTTGATGGTTTTACCCATATGCTCACTATGTCTATTTTGTTAAAAAAAGCTCTGCTTAATCAGTATTTACTCACCATATTGTTTAAAGATAACTAAATTATAAATAGATCTGGTCTAGATGGACAATAAAATAAAGATTTATAATTCATGTTCAACATTGTTCTATATGACAAAATTCGCTGTAAAATAAATATAGTACTAACATATTACGGCTGAATTTAGAATAAATAATCCATTTCTTTTTTGAAATGATGGCCCGACTTCTCACATAGTTGTTGCACCTATAATATCATTAATTGTTTTTACCGGTTCGATTTCGATCACTTACTTAATATGTTTCAAAGAAACCTTTGAGTTCTTCTGGATCGGACGTTTGTGTTAGTCCTAATGCTAGAAGTATTCGAGCTTTTTGTGGCCGCAACGTATCGCCACCGATCCCGTATCCTCCTGGAAGATCCTGGCTGTCTGGTTCGATACAACCGTAGCTACCACGAGTACACATAACAATCGGTATCTCTTTTTCTGCAGCCCGTCTGAGTGCTTCTGCTTGAGATGATCCCTTTCCTTCTGGTCGTGATGCGCCACCTCCGGTTAGGAATCCTGCGACAACGATTCCCGCCGCATCGTCAGCGATAGCATCAACGATTGTATTGTCTTCACCTAGTGCTGAGTACACAATATGGATGTCAGTAAGTGGGAACTCTTCTAGTGGAGTTTCACTGGGACTGAAAACCGTGTCAGTACCGCTTTTTCTATCGACCGATCGATAGAATCTGATCGGTTGATTCGGACTCGCGATCCCAACTTTTCCAAAATTGGACGATTCCCATGCGTCTGGACGGTTGCTCGCTAGTTTGGAGACGTCACGTGAATGATGTATCTCGTCATTAGTAACGAGTAACACGCCTCGACTGACCGATTTACGTGAAGCTGCGGTTCGAACAGCATCAAAGAGGTTTTTAAACCCTTCATGACCAACTTTTCCAATGCCGCGTTGGGCGGCTGTAACAACAACTGGAAGGTCTGTGTCTAGCGCTAGATTTAGAAAGTATGCTGTTTCTTCAGACGTATTTGAGCCGTGTGTAACGACGAAGCCGTCTGGCGGATCATCGCTTTCTGCCTGTTGCATGATTTCTTCGTAGACATCATACCAGACATCTGGAGTCAAATGGGAGCTCCCTAGCCGTGAGATCCCTGTTGAGGTTATATTTGCTACCTTCTCAAGTTTCGGAAGCTCTTCTACCAGGTCATCTGCTGTAAGGAAATTTTCTGGGCTATCGTACTCTCCACCAACGTTTGCAATTGTTCCTCCGGTCGCAACGATATGAACATGAGGCTTTCCATCAGTCATTGTGCTTTCCCAATTTACTTTCGCTATTTGTTGAGAAACTTAATACTAACTCAAAGTATGTATTGTATACCATACTCAAACAACCGTTTTGAGCTAAAATATATAAATCTCCTGTGGCAACAACCTATACAGTTTGTAGTGTATATATTCTCATATTAGTATAATCTGCTATACAATAATTTAGTAAATCTACTGTACGATTAGTATATGTGTCGTATTTAAATAACTGTAAAACACAATAATTGCTAGTAAATAGTACTTAATAGATGAAAGAGTTACCGCCGATTTTATCGCTTCTCAAGTAAATATTATTGTTTAATATGTGCAGAACTGTATACCAAAATATTAGGATGTGTTGTTTGTACAAGGAATAGCATAAAGTAAAATCAATATNTGCGGTAGTATATGGACGTTCGAAAAGCGCAAAAAATAGGTAATTCCACTCTTGCAGTGACACTACCTAGTGAATGGACAACAGAACATCAGATCGGCAAAGGAGATAGCATAATTGTTGAGCCGAGCAATCGTGGTGTGCTGACAGTATTACCAGACTCAAAAACTGAACACGGAGCAAAAGGGATCATACATGCTGAAACGCTTGATCAAAAATCGCTGGAGCGGATTATTATTGGGCAGTATGTACTTGGTCGACAGGTTATCGCGATAGAAAATGAGGATGGTCTTACACCGAACCAAAGGGATGCTGTTTATAATGCACAGACGCAGTTGATGGGGCTTGGTATTGTCGAAGAAAAACCGGAATCGATGATTGTTCGGTGTTCAGTTGGCTCCGGAGATTTTGATATTAACAATATGATTGGAAGACTTGAAACCACTGCCTCTACGATGCGTAATGATGCGATAAAAGCATTTTTTCAAGGAAATGATGAGCTGGCTCAACGAGTAATCAGACAAGAAAAACAAGCAAACAAAATCTTTGTTCTCCTTTTAAGACTGATATTCACCGGTTATCAAAACCCAAGACAAATTAAAGCACTTGGTCTTGAAAATGGGTTTTTTCTTATTGGATACCGATCTATCATAAAGAACCTCGAACTTACTGCAGACAATGCAGAAGATATTGCATCTAGTGTCATCAAATCGACTGACGATTTGTTAAATATAGATACTAAAGTAACACGAATGGTTGATGAGCTAAACACCCAAATAAATAAATTAAGTGTTTTGTCTATGGATGCAATCACGCAACAGGAGTATGACTTATATATCGATTGTCTCTCTCAATATCAGGAAATTCAATCTACAGAAAAGGAATTGCTTAAAACCGTTCCCGAAGTTACCAACTCAGAATTATTATTAATCCGTGAGATACTTGTTAGTCTCCATCAGACTGCCGAATACGCTATTAGAAATGCGGAGGTTTCGGCTAATTTTTCGCTAAACCAGTGCTCTGAGTACGTTGATGTGGTTTGATTTTTAATACGCAATCTCGTTTATTTTTTGGGTATATTCGGTTTGAGTTCTACCCTGCTCAGCTGTTTGCCTACAACGATCCCAACGGCTACAGCTCATTTGTTCCGGTCGACGGATTGTTCATGTATCGTAGATGCTTATCCAAATCTACCCTCAATACTGGTCGTTAATTGTCTATAGAAATACGCCCACTCAACTGTATATGGTTGCATGCGTCTATTGAACACTATCTCTAGATTCCATTCGAGCAAATGCATTAGTTATCCATGTTTCTTGTCTATACCAGAACAAGACTAACGCAAATCGGCCTACGCCGTACGCAATCACGGCAACGTACAACGCATCTATTCCATATCCTAACACAATACCACCGACATAGGTGATTCCTAGCAACATTCCAAAGTTACCCACAAGCTCCGCTAAAAATGGTTTCATTGTCTCTCCTGCCCCTTGAAGCACACCAGCGAATATGCGTGCAAGCCCTGCTGCCGGGGCAGAAATTGCAAACGCCTGGACAAATGTGGAACTGAGTGCTCTTGTTGCTTCATCGTCACCAAAGAATGACGCTAAGGTTTCACTACCAACATACATTAGTACTGCTAATATTGATATAAGGGTGACACCAAGCAGTGCAAGTGCACGAATCCTAAACCGGAGATTCTTATTTGAGCTCGTACTGCTGGCCTTCTGTCCAAGGTCTTGTCCAGAAACAATGCTAGCGACGACGTTTGCGCTTCTAGCTATCGGACCCGTTACTTGCTGGAAGACACGTCTGCCAACAGTGTAGGCTGCAAACGCCTCAACACTGAAGGCAACAACAATTGCATTCAGTGGAAACTCGGCTCCTGTCCTAGATAATCCTTGGACTGTTCGTGGTGTGCTGATTTTAATTAGTTGTTTCGTGATTCGAATATCGCTTGGACGAACAAGTTGGACATCGGTAATACTACTCGAAAACACCACAAGAACTGCTAACCCAGCAAGGACGTTTGCGGCTCCTGTTGCGATAGCGACTCCCACAACTTCGAGTCGTGGAAGCATTCCTATTCCTAATCCTAATCCGACCGTTCCAACAATATTAACGACATTTGATCCTCCACGGATGAACATCGGAGTGAGTGTGTCGCCGGTGCCTTGTAGGGTTTTTTCACCAACGAGCGTGAGATGTCGAAACGGAGCGGTTCCAAGCACGATTGCTAAATATGGTGCCCCGAGTGCAACAACTTCTGGTGGAGCACCGTATACTCGCATAAATACCTCACTAGCGACAACGGCCGCGACGGCAATTGGTATCCCAATAAGGAAGCCAATAACCAGTGCTTGTGATATTGCTTCATCTCGATTTGCGAACGCTTTACTCCCCGTATCTTGACTTGCCAGTGCAAGTCCTCCTGTGCCGAGCCCAATACCAATAAATAGTGCTATCTATCTGGGTGTACAGGTTTGCCAATCCAACAGCAGCAATAGCAGAGGACGAAAACAGTGCTACGACTAGTAGATCTGTTGTTCGCATCCCAGTTCTTACGGCAGTTTGCACTGAGATAGGCCAGCCAAGTGATGCGAATCCTTTCCACTCTTTCAATAATTTTTCAAGCCTTTGCTTGTTGCTGATTTCAATATTGTTTGATGGTTCCATCTATTTATTACTTATTTTATCTCAATATTTGTATTAAATAAGGTGGCAAAAGGCTTCGTGGTCATCAGTTACTACTGACGAAGAAGGACTTTTTTGTTCACACGGTGATTGAAATTCCTCCGCTATAATCTGGTAGGCGCTTTCGGTGTTTCCTTCAATTAGGTCGGTGAAACTTTCCGTTAGAATTTGTTGAGCTGTAGAATCAGATATTTCTCCGTTTATTTCATATCGATTCTGCAACAGATTTGTCAGGCTACCTTTATCTTTATCAATACCTTGCTGATCCGCTATCGAAACTAATTTTTCATGTGATAGTTTCCCAGACTGGAGGTCTAATTTATAATCGAAGACGGATTTCCATTCGCTTTGCTCGAAATTGAATTTATCCGGTGGTATAATTGCAGGGCAACGAGTATGAAACCGACACCCTTCGGGAGGATCACGTGGTGATGGTATATCTGGGTCGACTTCTTCGTATTCAATATCTGTCTCCCCTACTTTCGGAACACTCTCGAGGAGTGTTTTTGTATATGGATGAGCTGGGTTACTGAAGATGTTCTCTGTCCGACCTATCTCCGCGACTTTCCCGAGATACATAACGAGCACTTTGTTACAGAGGTACCGAATTACAGAGATATCGTGAGAAATTATCAATGTCGTTAGTTCGAGATCCGCTTGGATCTCTTGTAACAAATTCAGTATTTGTGCCTGAACACTAACATCAAGCGCGCTCGTCGGCTCATCAAGTACTAACAGTTGCGGTTCCAAGATGATCGCTCGAGCAATTCCGACACGCTGGCGTTGGCCGCCAGACAGTTCACCAGGATATCGATCGAGTTGATCAACAGAAAGTCCTACTTTCGTTATTGTTTTATCCACGAGGTTGTTTTGATGCTCTCTCGTTCCAACATCATGAACCTCAAGTGGCTCTCGTATTAGTTCTCGAAGCGTCATTTTTGGGTCCAGACAAGAAGACGGATCTTGGAACACGAACTGGACGTTTCTCGCAAACCGCTTTCTGTTTTGATCTACCCACTCATGAATATCGTTTTCAAATAGCGTAGCGTTACCGGATGTGGGCTTTTTCAATCCTACCAATGTCTCGGCCAACGTTGATTTCCCACAGCCGGATTCGCCCACTATTCCAACTGTGTCTCCGCGAGATACAGTAAATGAAACACCGTCGACAGCATGCACTCGACTGGGTGGCGAAGAGCGGATGCGATCTATAATTCCTGTAGAGTCTATGTAGTGTTTTTTTAACTCGTTGACTTTCAGTATTGGCCCATCGGCAACTGATCGTCCTCTTCCATTCTTTTCAGGTGATAGTGACGGCTGCTGGGTATCGATACGTGTTTGATCGGTCGACTGTGATATGTTATTACTCATTGGTTGCTATGTTTTTTGAAGTAGTATCTTGTCGTAGCTCTTCGCGTGCTGTTGTTTCAGTGGACAGCGAAACCTCTGTGCCCGTATCACCAGCATGAACACAGGTTATACGATGCTCAGAATCGCCATTTACCGTTCTCGTTGGTGGCGGTGATCCTGTACATTCGTCGGTCGCTGCGGGGCACCGATCAGCAAATGAACAGCCAACTCCCATTTCACTATCCAACAAGCTTGGGACATTCCCTGGGATCGGCTCAATATTTGTGTTACTTTCTGTGAAGTCGGGTAAACTGTTTAGCAAGCCTTTCGTGTAGGGGTTTTCCGGATTATTGAGAACGCTGTTCGTTGGACCAACCTCGAAAAACTCACCAGCATACATCACTGCTGTTCTGTCTCCCAGTCGTGATACCACTCCGAGGTTATGGGTAATCAACAGTACTGTAAGATCTAACTCGTTTTGTAGATTTTTGAGTAGGTTAATGACTCCTGCTTGAATAGTAACGTCTAGTCCTGTCGTCGGTTCGTCAGCGACGAGAAATGCTGGATCACAAGCGATTGCTTGTGCAATCATCGCCCGCTGGAGCATTCCGCCACTGAATTGGTGGGGATACTCGTCAGCGCGCTCTGTATAATCCGGAATGTCGACTAGTTCGAGCAATTCGACTGCTCGGTCGTAGCTCTCTTCTGAGATGTATTGTGCACCAGGTGTTAGAATATCTTTTAACAAATCGATATTGCTGTATACCTCCCCAGTTTCAGCGCGCTTTTTGACTTCAACTGCTTCTGCGATCTGTCGTCCAACTGTCAGTGATTGGTTGAAACTTTCTTCTGGGTCTTGGAAGATCATGCTGAAGTCTTTACCCAGCAACGACTTTCTGACAGATGGTGGTACCGACTGAAGGTCGACATACTCTCCGTCTACGATCTCATCATCCACTTTTTTTGCAAGGCTTGGTGATCGGTACCAGATTTCACCGCCGACGATTTCACCAGGAGCCTCGATGAGTCCGAGTAGTGACCTTCCTGTAACGCTTTTTCCGCTCCCACTTTCGCCTACAATTGATAGGATTTCGCCTTCATTCACATCGAAGCTAATGTTATCTGCTGCGTTGATGGTTCCATCTTCGGTGAAGAACTTTGTTGATAGGTCTCGCACTCGAAGTAGCGGGGCAGTGTCGGTCATCGGCCACCTCCTCCTTGAATGTCCGGATCAAGCGCATCTCTGAACCAATCTCCAAGTAAGTTGATTGAGATCACTGCTGCAACAATGAACAACCCTGGAATTGACGATATCCACCATGAGTTTGATAGGTAATCTCTCCCGAATGCGATATCAAACCCAAGAGACAATGTGGTTCCCGAAAACCCAAGGAACGACAACGAACTCTCGATAATAATGATTGTTGCGAGCTGGACGGTACCTAATACGAGTATTGGTGTCAGACTGTTCGGAAGGACGTGATTTTTTATAATTGCGAAGTTACTCATTCCCATTGTTTTGCCAGCAGTAACGTACTCTTGATTTCTCACCTGTCTTGCTTCGGCTCGTGCAACCCGAGCTATCCACACCCATATTACTGCAGATATCGCGAGGGTAACAGTGCCCGGGAACGGCGTTACAGCAGGACGATCTTCTACTATTCCTAACGCAGCAAAGGGATCCGGGACAAACACTGTCATGGGTCCAAGAATTCCAAACAGTGCTAACGCCATGAGGAGCGACGGGAATGCCAGTATAACGTCGACAAATCTCATAATGGAGTCATCAATTCTTCCACCATAGTATCCGGAAACCAGTCCGAATGTTGTCCCGACGATTAACGATATCGTCATAGCGGTTATTGCTACTAAGAGAGACGTTCGTAACCCATAGAGCGATCGAGACAGTATATCACGACCGTTCGCGTCGGTACCCAACGCATGGTTCAGTGTCCCGCTGTTGTCTTCGACGACAGTCTGCATCTCTCCGTCGACGAGCTGTGTTTGCTCTGATTCTCCACCAAACCCGAGCGGTGCTTGATGCGTTCGATCAGTATACTGGGTTGTGGGATCGTGTGGTGCTAGAATCGGTGCAAAAATCGCCCCAAAGAGGAGTAGCGTGAAGATGGCGACTCCAATAATGGCTGTGGGATTCGAACGTAATTCGTTTTTGAGGCTCTGAACTGTTCGCTTTTTGATCATGAGAGGCTCACCTGTGGGTTGAGTTTCGCATTCAGTATGTCAACGACAATGTTTATGACGACGTAGCCGATTCCGACGACAATTAATATACCCTGCATTATTGGCCAGTCTGCAGTATTTAACGCCTGAATGAACAACGACCCAATTCCTGGCCAATTAAATACCGCTTCAACGACAACAGAGCCACCAATTAGTAATCCCAGCTGGAGCCCTGCAACTGTGATAACTGGTGCCATACTGTTTTGTAACACATAACGTACTGTGATGATGTTCTCAGGCAATCCCTTGGCACGGGCTGCTCTCACGTATTCTTTGTTGAGTTCCTCTATGACGTTGTTTCGTGTCATCCGAAACAGTAGTGCCATAAAGTATGTCCCAAGAGCAATGGTGGGCAGTATCATGTGGGCCATCCATGCCACCAGATCCTGTGTTGGGCCAACTCTGCCACCAGTTGGCAAGACGCCCAACTGGACAGGCACCAGTAGAATCAACATGATTCCAAGCCAGAAGTTCGGTGTACTGAGCCCACCTAGTGAGATAATATTTGTCGCGGCGTCCGTATTGGTACCTCTTCTGTTCGCACTTAATACGCCCAGTGGAATCGAAATCACCAATGCGAATACAAGCGCGGCGAACGCAAGCTCCAGGGTTGCAGGAAGTGCACCAAGAATCAAATCATTCACGTGCACACCACTCCCGTAGGAAAACCCGAGGTCGCCTTGTGCTACATCGGCTAAATAACGGAAATACTGTATTACGATCGGGTCAGTAAGACCGAGATCTTGACGAATCTGATCAACGAGTGCCGATGAGGCATCATCTGGTGCAACTAACGCTGCAGGATCTTGTGGTGTTAGGAATCGGAGGAGAAATACTAGTGTTATGATTCCCCATATTACCACCACAGATTGGCCTATTCGTCGGAGTGCAAATTGAGTTAAATCTGCCATAATAAAATCAGTATAGAATTTATTTACTGGTTGAGTCCACTGTCAAGTGGCGTAACCAATTCATCCCGGCGGCCTTTGTAATCGAGAACATTGTTGTGGCCAATCAAGGCTTGCTGGCCGTGGAGGAAGACCCAACACCGTTCTTCAACACACAGACGATTCATCTCTTTGGTGAGTTCTTCTGCTTCCTCTCTGGGTGCCCGGATTGATTGGTCGAACAAATCCTGCAACTCATCGTACCGAGGGTTTTCACCGAACCGGCTCTGTCCATCGGTATCGAGTAGGGTGGTTTGGATCGTCTCTCGACCGTCCCACGACGGATGTCCGTAGCCGACAATAAAGAAGTCCATATCCATCGGTCTGCTCGTGCCCCATGCATCAGTGAAGTTACCGTAATCAACGATGTCTGCTTCACAGCTCACATTCGAGAGTGAGTCTATCTGGTCGACCAGTGCGAGCCCAAACTCTTCGCCAAGGAGGAACCGTCCTGTTGGAACTGTCAGTTCGAGTTCGATTCCGGAGAATCCAGCTTCCTCGATGAGCTCTTCGGCCCGGTCAGGGTCGTATCCGATTGGATCGATATCCGGATCGTACCCAAACATCTGTGGTAACGTCGGTTGTGTCGATTTTACAGCAAATCTATCCATGACGTTGTTAATGTATGCGTCCTGGTCGACAGCGAGATTCATTGCTTCTCGCATCTCCCAGACGTTCCATGGCTCTTGGCGCTGATCCATGACGATTTTGAGCACACGTGATGTGGGCGAGGTGTTGATAGATAGATTCTCGTCTTCTTCTATCGTCGGCACATCCGCCGGTGGGACTGATTCTGCAATCATGTACTCTTCAGCACGTAGTCCAGATACTCGACTGGAACTTTCTCCAATCCAGTTAATTGAAACCTCATCTACATGATCGGCCCACTCTGGTAACTCGCCCCAGTAATCATCGAACACCTCAAACGTTGCACTCACGCCACCCTCTTGTACATCCACGAGCTGCATCGGTCCGGTACCCATTGCATTAACTGCCGTTTCATCGGGCTCGCGGTCTTCGATCCAGTCTTCATTAACGATCACAAGTCCCAGGAAGTGCGAAAGTGCAGTCTCCACGTACGAATTGAATCCGTCTGAGAGGATATCTATTGTATAATCATCGATAATCTCAGTTCCAGTAATACCAGAGAGATTTCCTTGAAGATCACTCGTGAGATGGACGTCCGGATCCTGAATCCGATCTACACTGTATGCCACGTCTGACGCCGTAAATTCATCACCATTATGCCATGATACTCCTTCGCGCAACTCACATCTGAATCGCCCGTCTTCTTGTCTTCCCCAGTCTGTCGCCAGCATTGGCTGCATATTTCCATCTACGTCTCGATCGATCAGTCGTTCGTATGTAAGCGTACTAGCGGCCCCATTCTGGATGCCACCTGTTTGATGCTGATCAATCGTAGAGTCGGTGGCCCCTGCTACTGCAAGATTGAGTTCTCTGTCAGGGAATAGTTCCCCACTTTCGCCTTCGACGTCAGGCTCACCATTGCCAAGACAACCTGCAAGTAGCGTAGCCCCTATGGGAGCAGCTGATAGCCCTTTCATAAACTGCCGTCTATTGGAATCCATTGTTGCGTTTCTGATTGATCT
>SL_4KL_010_BRINEDRAFT_10002016_pt1 | contig 11457 bp, 11 predicted proteins | sample SodLak_010_BRINE_2_FD_10664 | JGI IMG/M metagenome (IMG submission 10664) | reverse complement strand
CCAGCCGACGACGAGACACCAGCCGACGACTCCACAGACGGGCGGTCTGACTCATCCACAGCCGTTGGGGAGTCTGAGCCATCCACACAGCCAGTCGACGACAACACACCGGAATCGAACTGACAGCTCGGCCATCGGTCACTGGCGTCGACGACCTGACCGCGTCGCCGTCTCCTTTATTAGTCCTCACTGTGAGTATCATGGACACAAGACCGTTCTCACAATGAGAATCAAATATCGGTTTCTGCTGGTGTTCGTGTTGGTCACGATCATCGCTGCGGGTGTGCTCGTGGCCGCCTTCAGCAGCTACCAGACCGATATTCGAACTGATGCCGCCGAGACTATCGAACGGGACGCTCAGACGGCCGCGTCAGTACTGGACGACCGACTTGCTCGCCAACAACAGACGGTCCGTGTGGCAGCCACCAATCCGACGTTCGCAGCCCACGGCTCGGCCGACCAACAGGCTGCCATCGAAGCTTTCCTCAATGAATCGGCGTTCACCGGGGCCTCTGTGGTCGACAGCGACGGCGAGATGCGCGCGATTGCTGGCGTCGACGACGAGACACGCGAGGGTGTCGTCGGTGAGTCGTATACCGACCGTCCATACGTTCAGTATGCTCTCGACGGCCAAACTCATATCAGCGACCCGTTTGAGGCCGATACGGGCAACCGGATCGTCGTGATCAGCACGCCGATCATCGCTGACGGTGAGATCGTTGGCTCACTCAACGCTGCACTTCAGTTGGACGAGACTACGCTGTTTGTCCCGTTTGGCGACACCAGCGACAGGGTCGGCATCACCGTCGCAAGCGGTGAGACGACGCTTCATTCGACTGCCGACCGCTTTGCGGAGTCGATTACCTATACAACTACGCTATCGTCGACCGACTGGACGGTGACGACGCACTACGATTTAGCGGCGATCAACAACGATATTCGCCGGCTGACCGCGATCCAACTCCTACTTTCGGTGCTGTTGATCGGGACGGTCTCCGGTTTCGGTATCTGGATCTATCTGGCCGAAATCCGGCATACAGAACGGCTCCATCGGCGGATTGAAAACATCGAGGCCCGCGCATACGACGACGATATCGAGTTCAGCGGTGCCAGCGAGTGGCAAGCTATCGGCAGCGCTCTCGACCGGCTGTCGACGACGCTGGCGCGGCGCGAACAGATGCTGCTTGTGCTCAATCGGTTTTTGCGTCACAACCTCCGCAATGATCTCAACGTCGCAGTCGGCCATGCGGCCGATATCAAGCGTCACGCCGAGACACCTGAAGCCAAACAGCGGGCCGAAACAGTCGAACGCGTCATCTCACGAACGCTCTCGACGGCCGACCGGGTCAGACTCACCGAGCAGCTTGTCAACCCGGCGGCCATCGAAGATCAGTCGACTGAGTTGGTGGGGCTACTAAGAGAGCGGATTCAACAGACCACCGACGAATATCCTGAGCTGTCGGTCACCCTGGATGCGCCCGATGCGGTCTGGGTTCGCGGCGGTGAGACGCTCGCGTTTGCGATTGACGAACTGCTCGGGAACGTCGCCACACACGGCGGTGATGAGCCGGTCGCCAAACTCAGGGTTACAACCACCGCCGAGACCGTCTCGCTCTACATTGCTGACAACGGCCCCGGAATCCACCCCGAAGAGGCTGCGATNATTACCGGCAGCCGTGAGATCACNCCACTGCAACACAGCAGCGGCCTNGGGCTGTGGCTCGTCAACTGGATTGTTCGCCGCCACGACGGCCAACTCAGTATCCCCGAAACTGACCGTGGAACCACTGTTGTACTCACGCTCTCTCGGGTTGCGGAGCCAAAAACGGATGACTGAGACGAAGGCTGTGATACTCAGGCGAACAACTGCCGCGCCGACTCGACTGCCTCGACGAGGGCGTCGACTTCTTCGCGCGTGTTGTAAATGTAGAATGACGCTCGCGCCGACGCTGCGGCTCCAAGCGTATCGTGGAGTGGCTGAGTACAGTGGTCGCCGGCCCGAATTGCCACCGCGTGATCGTTCAGAATACTCGAAAGGTCGTGGGCGTGGACGCTGCTCAAATTGAACGCGACGAGCCCACCGCGGTCGTCACCGGGCGGCCCGTAGATTTCGATGTCGTCGAACTCGCTGAGCTGGTCGTAGGCGTACTCGGCTAGCAGTTCTTCGTGGGCCTGGACGTTTTCCATGCCGATCTCGTCGAGATAGTCAATCGCTGCATGGAGGGCGATTCCCTGGGCAATAATCGGCGTGCCGGCCTCGAACTTCCACGGCAGATCCTCCCAGGTTGATTCTTCGTAGGTGACTTTTCGAATCATATCGCCGCCGTACAGATACGGCTGCATCGATTCGAGAATCTCCTGTTTCCCATAGAGGACGCCGATGCCCGTCGGTCCGAGCATTTTGTGGCCCGAAAACGCATAGAAATCAGCGTCGATGGCCTGGACGTCGACCGGGCGAGTCGGCACGGCCTGGGCACCGTCGACAAACGAGTAGGCGTCGACGTTGTGGGCCAGTTCGGTGATCTCGCTGACTGGATTGATCGTCCCGAGCGTGTTCGAGACATGGACCAGCGACACCATTTTCGTCGAGTCGTCGATCAACTCGGCGGCATGCTCCATATCGAGTCGACCCTGTTCGTCGACTTCGATAAATCGGATCTCCGCCCAGTGCGCTTGCAGATCTGCTGCCAGGTAACCAACGAAGCGTGGTGTTCCATCTGGGTGGTGACGACCGAATCGCCCGGCCCCAACTCGGCGAGCCCCCAAGCGTAGGCAACCAGATTCATCGCCTCGGTCGTGTTTTTGGTGAAGATAATCTCTTCGCGGCCGTCAGCGTTGATAAACTCCGCCACCCGGTCGTGGGCGTTTTCGTAGGCGACAGAGGCTTCTTGGCTCAACTGGTGAATCCCACGATGAACGTTGGCATTGTAGCCGTAGTAGTAATCCACGATGGTCTCGACAACCTGTTTCGGCGTCTGGCTCGTCGCGGCGTTGTCGAGATACACCAGCGGCTCGGTGTCAGCGTCACTTTCGCCGGGGGTTGTCACATCGCCGCCGACGGTGCGGTCGAGAATCGGGAAATCCGCCCGGATCGACTCGACATCGATTGGATAGGCGTCCTGCGTACTCATTGTCGGCTGTAGGGTCTGGGGGGCTAACACGTCTTCGGTCTGGTGTCGACGGTGTAACGAAAATAAGTTTCGATAGTCGAACAACGAAGCTGTGTCTGGCTACCTCTCGCAGATCGAGCGTGTATCTTTACTGTGGTTAGATCCACAACAGTTGCGCGTGGAGCGTGCCGTCGACTTCGAGCACGCGGTCTTCGTCGACCAATCCAGCCTCGATAGCAACTGACACCGCCTTTTCGCCGACGATGTTGGCGACATCCGCCCGCTGGAGTCCGTCGACGACTGCTTTGCTGTCTGCTTCGGCTGCTTCTTTGCCGCCATAGAACTCTTCGGTCACTTCGAGGCTGACCGGTTCGTCGACGTACGTTTCGCCGAGACACTCGTGGTCGCAGACAGAAACCAGCAGGCCTTCGGGCGTTTCACGCTCGCGGAGTAACATTAGAATTCCTCACGGAGTTCCTCTTCGGCGGCTGCCCGGATCTCGTCGGCCTGCTCGATTGCCTCTTGGGCGGCTTCTTCCTCGCCGAGTTCTTCGAGTGCAAGTGCCTTTTCTTCGAGAATATCGGCGTTCCGCATCCCCAAACGGAGGGCGTTGTCGAACGCATTGACTGCATCCTCAAACAGGCCGCGTTCCGAGAGGAAAAAGCCGCGATTGTACCACGCCTGCGGAAACCGTGGGTCGATCTCGACGGCGCGTTCGGCGTGTTCGAGTGCTTCTTCAGTGCGACCGTACTCCCACAACGCGTAGGCGAGATTCGTTTCGGCGCTGGCGGCGTGTTCGGAATCGTCGTCGATCCGCAGGGCCTCTTGGTAGGCTCCGATTGCCTGGTCGTATTCTTCGAGTTGGCCGTGGGCCGCACCCTTGTTTACCCAGGCCTCTTGGGCGTCCAGCGAATCCTCGTCGGCAAATCGGGCCGCACGCTCGAAGGCTTCGGTGGCTTCTTCGAACCGTTTGATTCCCATATACGAAAGGCCAACCTCGATCAGTTCTTCGACGTCGACCTGATCCGACGAAATGTTGTGCTTGTCGAGCAGATCCGCGAGTGCGTGTGAGTCGACGGGGTCGATCTGGTCGGGATCGCCCCGCAACTCTTCGGGGTCGAGTGTGAACTCCGCGTAGTCGTCGTCGACCCCCTGTCCCTCCGAGAAGTTGTGGGATCGCCGCTCTGGGTCGTCTGTCATAGGGGAGTTTGGGAGCCATCTCGGGTAAGGGTTACGTCGGCGACTCTCCGGCGATCACCGGACGACAGTCACTGGCACTGGCGACCGTTCGGTCACCTGCTCGGCGACGTTGCCCAGCAGGATTCGCGCGCCGAGGTTCCGGCTGTGGGCACCGATCACGACGAGATCGTAGTCGGCCGCCCGGTCGACGATAGCCTGTGTGGGATGGCCCATCGCAACCTCGGTGGAGATTTCGTGCTCGGTCTCGGTGGCGATCTTACGGGCCGTCTCGAACACTGGCTCGGCGAGATCAGCCGCCTCAGTCTGGGTATCGTCGGCCAGCGACAGCCCTATTGCTTGCCCCATATACGAGGAGGGACCCCCGACAACAGCTAACACGGTGAGTTCGGCCTCAGGAAACGACTGGCAGGCGAATTCGAGTGCGCAGGCTGCCATCTCCGAGTCGTTCATTGGGACCAGAATCTGCGAAATCATACCATAACGAAGGGTTCTCGATGTATAACTGTACGCTCATCAGAAACAGCCGCGGCTGAGACGGCTCTCGATGCCGACGCAAAAGCCACGATCTGACTACGTGAAGCCGAAAAACGGAACGAACCGGAAGACGAGATAGGCTCCGACTGTCGAGATCAGTGGGACAACGTTCTGCATAATTACGACACGGGCAGTCGTCGACGGATTGAACAGATCGTCCGCAGTGGGGATGTCTTCGGGGTTTTCTTCGCCGATTGGCGGAAGCTCTTCGCCCTCGGTGTCGGCCGCCAGCGAGCCGACCGACACCCGTGCGTCCGGGCCTTTCTCAGAAATATCTGCCCGCGAAGCCCGCATGGTTCTGGTTGCCCGGCCCCAGCCGAGCCCGATAATCGACATCGTCGCAATCACGACGAAACTCGCCGGGATGCCGATTGCCGAAAGGCCAATGACGAGAATCGCACTGACGGTTGCGACGACGATGGCAGCGGTCAGCGGCAGCGCGGTAATGTCGTTGCCGAGTGTATCGAGCGTTCGTCGGGCAATCGTAAACGCACCGATGGCGACCGCAATACAGGCGATGATGATCCCGACGTTCATTTCGAGGGCACCGCTGCCGACCAGCGGCGCGATGGCGTTGGCAACGTTGCTCGTCCCCGAGCTAAAGGCCATAATACAACCGATTGCGACGACGATTGTCGTTCCGACAACCTCTCGTCTGGTTGTTCCCGGCCCAAAGCCGATCACGGGGAGCAACCCTGAACGGTTGATAGTCAACAGTGGTCCATCACTCTGGGCGAGGGCGATCCGCTTGTTGAGCGAGGCATAAAAGTACCGTCCGATGACCGCCGAGACCCAAAAGCCGATCACGGGCGCGACAAGCCACCACGAGACGATTTCGCCCATCACGGCCCAATCGAGCGAGTCGCTGGCGAGTCCGAGGCCGGCAATCGCGCCGACCGCGGTCATCGAAGTCGAGGCCGGCACCCCGAAGACGTTGCCGACAAACAGGGCCAGACCGATGAAAAACAGCACCGTAATCGAGGCCGGTAGTGTGAAAATCGCTGGATCAGTAACGAGTTCCCGGCCGAGGGTGTCGACGACGCGTCGACCGATTGTCCAGGCACCAATAAAGAAGAAGATACTCATCAGACCTGCGGCAGCCGTTTTTGTCAGTGTTCCAGCCCCAACAGCCGGTCCAAAGGCAGGCCCCGTCGTCGCCCCACCGATGTTGTAGCCGACGAACACCGCAACCAGCACGCCAATAATCAACAGTACCTCTGTCACACCGATTTGTTCCGGCTCATTGCGGTTAAGTAATCGGATATCCACCCACTCGCCGGTTCTGCGGCATGGTACCGAGTCGACAACTCCTACAGCATCTTCGAGGTGGAGCCTCCGGTCTCAACTGGTCAGCAGTCAGAACGCCCTGCGTTCTGACGACACCCTCAAGCAGGGTGTAGTTCACACGCCCCAAATAACCATGATACCGACCGCCGTCACAACGGTCAAAATCAACTGCAGCGGCGCGCCGACCCGGAAAAAGTCGGTGAATTTGTAGCCACCGGGGCCGTAGACCATCAGATTCGTCTGGTAGCCGATTGGTGTCAACATCGCGGTCGAGGCCGCAAACGTCACCGCCAGGACGAACGAAAACGGGTCTGCACCGAGCGATTCGGCGGCTTCGATGGCGACTGGAATCATGAGGACGACACTGGCGTTGTTGCTGATGACGTTGGTGATCAGCGCGGTAAACAAATAAAACAGGCCGAGCATCAACAGCGGCGAAAGCCCGGCGGAGACGTTCACGATACTCAACGCGAGCCACTCGGCCGCGCCGGTTCGCTCCATGGCAACCCCAAGCGGGATTAGCCCTGCCAACAAGAAGATCACACTCCAGTCGACGGCGTCGTAGACCTCGGTGGGTTTGACGCAGCCGGTCGCAACCATCGCCACGATGCCACCCAGCGCGCTGATGACGATGGGGACAACTTCGAGTGCGGCAAGCCCAATGACGATGCCGATAATGCCGAGTGCGACCGGGATCCGCTCCTTTCGGAACTCCGGCAGCGTCAGGTCGCCAGCGATGATGAAATCCCGGTCGTTGGCAAACCGCTGGGCAGTCGACTCGCTGGCCTGAATGAGGAGGGTGTCACCGCCGCGGAGTCGACGTTCGTCCATGCGGGCGTGGATGATCTCGCCACCGCGGCGGATCGCCAACACGGTCGCGTCGTAGCGGTGCCGAAAGTTCAGTGTCTCTAAGGTCTGGCCAAGCACCGAAGCTTCCGGCGAGATGACGATCTCGACGAGCCGCTGGTCGGACGCACCGGCGAGATCGTCGGTTTCGGCTTCGAGCGTTTCGTCGCTCACCTCAGCGTCCGGGGCGAGTTCGAGTCCTTCGGTTTCGATAAACGTTACCAGACTCTCTTGGTCGGTTCGCAGCACAAGAATGTCGCCAGCGCGCACTTCTTTCCGGGACAGCGGTTCGGTAAACGCCCGGCCGTCACGAATCAACTGGACGATGTCGGCATCAACTGCGAGTTCGCTGAAACTCTGATTGATGGTTTTGCCGACCAACTCGGAGTCTTCAGTGACGACGACTTCGGTGAGGTATTCGGCCATCTCGAAGCCCTCGATGAGTTCTTCGCTCATGCTGACTCGCTCGGGCAACAGCAGTCGACCGACTGTCGCCAGATAGACGACACCCGTCACGAGAACGATCAGTCCGAGTTGGGTGAACTCGAACATCGAAAACGGCCGGTCGATGAGTCGTGCCGAAACGTCCGATGCCAGAATGTTCGTTGAGGTCCCAATGAGCGTCAGCATCCCGCCGAGCATGGCGGCGTACGACACCGGNATCAGTAGTTTCGACGGCGAGATGCCGGTTTTCCGCGAGAGCGTGTTGACCATCGGGATCATCACGGCGACGACCGGCGTGTTGTTGATGAATCCTGCCGTCCCTCCTGAGAGTCCTAACACGGCCAGCAGCTGTTTGTAGGGGCTGTCACCGTACCGTTCGGCGATTTTGGTACCGATGATGTTGACCAGACCGGTCTGTCTGACTCCTTCGCTGAGAATGAACATCGCTAACACGGTCACAGTTGCTGTGCTCGCAAAGCCACTGATCCCGGTGGTTGCGTCGACGCCGGTCCACGGTTCGAGGACGACCAGCGAGACGAGCACCGCGATAGCGATGATATCAATCGGGAGTGGCTCGGTGACAAACAACACGAGTGCGACGAAAATAAGCCCGAAAATCAGCAGAATCTCGGTCGACAACGGCGGCACTGTCGTGGCTGCCAGACTCGCCGCAGTCCAACTCATTCGCTCGTACTGACTGGATGGCAGAATAAAAAGCCCCGTATACCGTCGCGGACGGCTCGCTTTTTGCTACTGCGTCGACTCGTGTGTTTGGCGGTACTGCAACAGGGCCTGTTCTTTCATTTTGGCTTCGATCATCACGTCGACCCTATTGCCGAACAACTGAATCGGCCCCTGAATGAAATCCGAGTGGTTCCGTGGCGAAACCGACGAATCGCTTTCGTGGAGTCGACGTGATTCGCTGTAGTGGATTATTGGTTGCACGTCGTCGGGCCACGTCTCAATGGCGGTTTCGAGAGCGTCCTGATAGCGCAGTCCACGATCCGTAAACTGGTGGTGGAGTTCGTCGTACACCACCGGAATCCCGATCTCGTCGTGGACCGAGTCGACGAGTTCGGGCACGCTCCACAAGGATTCTTTGTCATCGTTTTCGACCGTAAGGCGGTCTCTCACAGCCGGCGACAGTGACTCGACCACGTTGCAGAACCGCTCGGCAGTCGCGGCCTTGTCGCTGTAGTGGGCTCCGATATGGATGTTGATCGAGTTGTAAGGCGTTCGTGACAGTCCCATCGTGTCCATCAGATCGCCGTGGCATTCGAGATCACGAACCGAGTTCTCAACGACCGACTCGGTGGGACTGGCGAGTTTGACGAAATGGCTCGGGTGGAACGTGAGCCGTAGGCCGTGTTCGTCTGCGAGGTCGCCTACTTCAGTCAGCAACTTCAGTACAGTCTCGCTGTTGGGAAGCTCGGCGAGGTCGTATTGGCTGTACCACGGAATGAGGTCCGACGAAATACGATAAAAGTAGATGTCGTGTTCGACGTTCCACTCGATAATGCGGCGGAGCCCTCGACAGTTCTGCTCGGCGAGCTCGCCCGCGTAGGCAAGCCCTCGGTCTTCGAACGTTGCCTGTTGCATGCCCCGGTTCGTCCGAACGTTGTCTTCGCGGAGCGTCCGATTGAGCGCGGCGTAGCCGAACTGTGGGCAGGTACGTGCGGCTTGGCCTGTTTTGTGTAGCGTCGACACGGTCTGTCCGTTATAGGTGCTCGCCGACCGTAGGCGTTCCGTCCAGTCGACTCCGTCGACGGTTCACTTTCGATCCGCAGTTAACGATACTTTATGCCCTCGCAGGGAGTAGTCGTTACAATGGCCACACAGTCAGATATCGAAGGGCTGCCGGGTGTCGGACCGGCAACCGCCGATAAACTCAGCGATGCAGGATACGATTCGTACAACGGACTGGCGGTTTCGAGTCCCCGAGAGTTGGCCGATGCGACCGACGTCGGCCAGGGGACTGCGGCCGACATTATCAATGCCGCCCGCGAAGCCGCCGACGTGGGGGGCTTCGAAAGCGGTTCTGCCGTTCTCGAACGCCGCAACGAGATCGGCAAGCTCTCGTCGGGCGTGCCCGCTGTCGACGACCTGCTCGGCGGTGGGATCGAAACCCAGTCGATGACCGAGTTGTACGGCGGTTTCGGTGTCGGCAAATCCCAGTTTACCCACCAACTCGCCGTCAACGTCCAACTCGACGCCGAACACGGCGGACTGGCGGGTCGTGCCGTCGTCGTCGACACCGAAGACGCCTTCCGCCCAGAACGGATCGACGAGATGGTTCGGGGACTCGACGGTGAAATCCAGCAGGCCGAACTTGAGCGCCGCGAGATTGACGGGACACCTGACGACGAGGTGGCGATGGACGCACTCGTCGACGACTTTCTGCAGTATATCCACGTCGCCCGTGCGTTCAACTCGGACCACCAGATGCTTTTGGCCCAAAACACTGCGGATCTGGCCGACGAGTACGAAGACGATGATCGTCCGGTCCGACTCGTGGTGTACGATTCACTGACTGCTCACTTCCGGGCCGAATACGTCGGCCGCGGCGAGCTAGCTCCTCGACAGCAGAAACTCAACCGCCACATTCACGACCTACTGCGGATCGGCAGCCTCCACAACGCTGCCATCGTCGTAATGAACCAAGTCCAGAGTAATCCCGATTCGTACTTTGGCGATCCAACCAAACCCGTCGGTGGCAACATTCTGGGCCACGCCTCGACCGTGCGAGTGTATCTCAAAAACTCAAAAGGCACAAAGCGTGTGTTCCGGCTGGTCGACGCGCCGAATCTCGCGGACGGCGAAGCGATTTTGCGTGTCGAGGGCGGCGGACTCAAACCCGAATAGTGCGACCCGCTGCAGTAATTACATATTGACGTCTTCGATATGTTCGGAGACGACCGCCTGGCCTTTGGCGGTAAGCTGCATGCCGTCGTCGACGTCCTGAATCAGCTCTTTGTCGCGGAGTTGGCCGAGAATGACCTGCGTTTCGTTGACATCGCCAGTCAAAAGATCCTGCAGTTGGGCGCGACCGCCCGCACTGTAGAGGGTAACCAGTGCTTCGATCTGTTCTTCGGTAAACGAGAGATCGTCGATTTCTTCCATCAGCTCGCTGTATTCGAGCTTGAGGAATCGACCCAACAAATTGAGTTTCCGATTGTTGGGCAAGGTAATAATCGTCGTGAGGGTTGTGCCACCTGAGGCATGGTCGACTGCCAGTGCGGGCCGAACTTTCCCACCCAGATCGCGTTTCTCACGGCTAAAGCTCGTTACCGAGGCCAGATCGATATCGAAGTTTTTGCCTGTTCCTTCGAGCCGGAGCGTTCGGTTGCTGATCTTGAGCTTCATTTTCCGGTCGCTGGCGTCGGTCACACGGCCACCACGTTTGGCAGGGTGTTTGACAACGACCGTCTGGCCGCTCAGGAGGATCTTGAAAAAGATCGTTTTGAACCGCTCGATGTTTTCGCCCTTTGCTTCGATGACTGCGGTGCGCTTGCTGTCGCCGTCGGCGTACGCGATCGTGATGGTGTCGCTGAAAAACTCTGCGAGTGCGGGCGGCACCGTCCCAATGTTGGTATCAATGACGTTCGCCAGCGGAATCGTCGTTTTGAACTCCCCGGTAGCGAGGACCAACCGCTTGTGGCTCAACAGGATCCGGCCAGAGACGGGCTCGGCCGACTCCACATCTACCGTGTGGAACCGACCAACGAAGTCCGCCACAACTGTCTCGCTCATTGTGTAGCCTTGTTTGTTGTGTCCTCTTGACTGTTTCGTGCTTTCTTACGGGTAGGATGCATATTCGCTTAACGAGTGGCCTGTGTTCTGTGGTCTCGGAGAACTCACAATCCGTCGACTCTTTCGGCCAGCCGAATGTAGAAACAGCAAACTCTAATGGGTTGGGTATCGAATCACAAACTGATGCCCACGGTAACTTACCTAAACTACGAAGTGCTCGACGACGAAGGCCTGGATATCGACGACGACGATCTCTTCGAGAGCGCGGCAGACGCCGGTCTCGACG
>SL_4KL_010_BRINEDRAFT_10002015_pt1 | contig 11462 bp, 9 predicted proteins | sample SodLak_010_BRINE_2_FD_10664 | JGI IMG/M metagenome (IMG submission 10664) | reverse complement strand
CGAGGCCTTTGCTTTTCGGGATGGTTGGTCGCACGCGCAACGAACGAAGTACCTCACTGATGGTGGCCGATCGACCGCCGTCAGGTCGGGTCTCGCTGTCATCGCCCTCGTCGTCTTCACTGGCGTTCCTGAACTGGGGGACGATAGCGAGGGTCACGACGAACCCGAGTGCGGCCGCGCCTGCGAGGGCGACGCGCCAGCCGAACAGCGCGCCCAATCCACCGACGAGAAGCGGCGCGGAAAGCGTCCCGAGCGCGCCGCCAAACCCGAACACCCCCATCGCCTTCCCTTCGGTTTTCCCGCTCTCGACGTCGCTGATAATCGCCATCCCCGTCGGATGAAACGATGCGCCGCTGATTCCCGTGATAGCCTGGGCGACGATCAGCGTTTCGTACGTCGAAGCTGTCGACGCCAGCCCGATGCCGAGAGCCATCCCGAACAGCCCACCGAGTAATAGCCGTCGCTTTCCGATCTGATCGGCGACGACACCCATCGGCAGCTGAAACAGGACGTACATCGCGAAGAATATCGTCAGCAGAAAACCCGCCTGCCCGTATGAGATACCGAAATCGGCGACGAGCAGCGGAATGATGGGTGGGATGACGATCGCGAAGAACTCGTTGACCCCGTGGCCCGCGGTGATCGGCCCGACGACTCTCGGTCGGGCTACCTCGGTTACGCGTTTCAGTGGGCCGATCACGGTTGATATCCGTTCTCTCCTGAGCGCTACAAAACCCTTCGGTTCGGTCGGAGCGGAACCGTTAGCTGAACGAGGAGTCGCTCAGTCGCGAGCGGTAGTTCGACAGCGATTCGAAATCAGTCGAGATACCCGAGCCGACGGAGCTGTTCGGCCGTCTCGTCGTCGAGTTCGACGCTCTCGAGCGTGTGTTTGAAAGCCTCGTTCTCGTCTTTACACGCCACGAGCAGTTGCCGTGCGGCACGAAGTTTGTACGTCAAGTCCGGGTCGTTAACGTCCGCCTGAACCGATGCGAGCATCGTGTCAACCGTGTCGCAGACCGCTTCGTCCATACCCGGCGTACGAGTTGGATGAGTTATATATGATTTCATCGCTCGCTCTGACGGACGTGGAACCTCGTTGTCGGATTTGCGCTGCGTGTGACGCTCGAGGTTCCAACCCGTACTCAGCGGGAACCGACGACGCACCTGCAGAGATCTCGTTTCAGGAAAAGAGCTGCCGAATCCATCCGAGAACGGTGTCGAGCAGGCGTTCAAATCGCGTGAACACCCACGTCGGGTGCCCTTCCTGTTGCACAGTCCCGTTCGCCGCNTCATCATCCTCGTGGCTCGGCGAACCCACAGCTCCGTCCTCGGACGATCGTTCGTCGTTTTCGTCCGCATCGCCGTCGTCGTCCGGGGCGTCACGTCCTTCCCCTGTCGCCGCGCGGGCGTCGACGAGCCCGTTGCCCTCTTCACAGGTTCCGAGAACCGTTTCGGCCGTCTCGGTGAGGCCGCGTCTCACCGCCTCGTTCGGGCCAGGGCCGTCGGCCTCGCGAGCCTGCCAAAGGAGTGCCGCGACACCCGTCACGAACGGGCATGCAGCGCTCGTCCCGCTTGCCCGGGCGTACTCGTTGTTGATATGGGTCGAATCGATGTTCGTACCGGGGGCCAACAGGTCGAGAGCGGAACCAACGCTGCTGTAGGAGGCGAGGGTGTCGTCCTCGTCCATGGCGGAAACGGCGACGACGTTCCCGTGCGTCGCCGGAAACGTCATCGTCTCCCCGTCACACGACCCGTTTCCGTCGTTCCCGTTGTTTCCAGCCGCAGAGAGCAGTAGATGGCCCGCCGAATGAGCGGCTTCGATGGCTTCACTGACCGTCGTACTGTCAGCGTCACCGCCGAGACTCATCGAAATCAGCTCCACGTCGTTCGACATACACCAGTCGATACCCGCAACCAAGGCGCTGTATCGGCCGGCTCCGTTGTCATCGAGGACTTTCACCGCGTGCAGGTTCGCGTCGGGGGCGACCCCGACGACGCCGATGTCGTTGTCCAGCGCCCCGACGATACCCGCAACATGTGTCCCGTGGCCGTGGTTGTCCCCGTAGTCGTTCGGCAGGCCCGAATCCGTGAAGTTCCGGCCGCCAGCAACCTCGAGGCTGCAGTGGTCGGCTTCGATTCCCGTGTCGAGAACACCCACATCGACGCCCGTGCCGTCCTGCTCGACGGCGTCCGAACCGATGCGCTCGTGGCCCCACGACGGACGCTGATTCGGGTGGGTCGAACAGTCGATATCGCCCCCAACTCCTGGGAGGTTCGGAACCGATGGCGTCCAATCCGACGGCACTCCGATTTCGTCGTCGTCTTCGATGAACGCGACACGCAAATCTGATAACAACGTCTCCCGTCCGTCCGCTGGCACCTCTGCGGCGACGAACTCGAAGTTGTCGTACCGGAATATCGCGGTTCCGCCGACCGCTTCGACGGCGTCGAGGAGCTCGCCGACTACCCCTCCACGGGGATGAACGAACACCCGGTCGGTGCCCGTTGCCGCGGCAGTCGGAAGCCCGACGGCACCGACCGTGGCTCCGAGAGCCAGCCCTTTGAGTATCTCTCGTCGCCTGAGAGCCATGCTCCAATCTGGAAATATATGAATATAAGCCGTTCGGCCGGTGTACGTGGATAGTGTGAATCCCGCGTGGGATTTAGATCACGTGAGCTTCGCGAACGATTCGGATTACTGCGTGCGCTCGAGACAACGCGTCTCTCAACGCTTTAGTATTGGAGACTCCTCGCATATATCAGATGAAACGTCCGTGGCTCGCCGCCGGTCTGACGTTGTTTATGACTGGTCTCGGCCACGCCTATCTCCGTCGCTGGCTACGCGCGTTCGGTTGGGTCGCGCTCGTCGTCGTCACGGCGATGTTGTTCGTTCCCGAATCGGCGTTCACCGACCCGGATGCATCCACGTTCCCGGATATCCTCCCGGTCGTGGTTCTCGGTGGATTGTGCGCCCTCGACGCGTACCTCCTGGCGAAACAACACAACACCGAGCTCGCGGTGCAGCGCGCCGAAAAGTGTCCGTCGTGTCGCCGAGCACTCGACGGCGACGACGACCTGTCGTTCTGTCCGTGGTGTGCAGCCGGTCTTCAGGAGACGGATGCTGATAAATGAGTGTTGTGAGGGCTCACCACGATGAACGGCTCCTCGTTGGCTTTCAGAGCTGGAGCATAACGGCCTGAAAACTCCTTCGTTGGAGTTCGGCCATCGGCCAATTGGAGTGGTTCCCAGCGATTCGTGTGGGCCGGGAATTTCGTCCCGGTCATTTCGGGCGTGGCTCTCGACCGGAACAATTGGGTACTCGTTTCGCACGAGTCACCCGGCCGTTCAGACACGAATCGGCTCGGGAACGTACTCGAAAGCCCTGACCACCGGTGGATTGGGCGGGTTCCCGGGTCTCCCGTAGTCCTCGAAGCGCTCCGTTCGTCGCACGAACCGAGAGCACCAGCAGGTCTCTGGTTTTCCCAGCCGTTTCATACTGGTTCCAGTGGCATACAGCGGGTGGGGACGAGCCCAGACATGAGCAACGCGACGTGCTCGTTGGCCAGCACACCAAAGCAGGTCTGCTCGAGTGCGAACTGCTCGCCTACCTGTCCGTGTCGAGACCCCGGTGTCTGAAGGCGGATACGAATCTATCAGCACCCGAACCGTTCGCCGCTCAGGCACACGAGAAGCCGCCGTCGATGACGAGCGCGTGGCCGGTTATCCAGTCCGCTTCGTCGCTCGCGAGAAACAACATGGCGTTCGCGACGTCCTCGGGTTGACCGAGCCGTCGAAGCGGGTACGCTTTCGACATTCGGGAGGCGATTTCGGCCCACTCCTCGTCCGAGCGGCCGCTTTTCGGCATCGACGTCTCGGTAACCCCCGGACAGACCGCGTTGGCCCGAACGCCGTACGGGCCGACTTCGGCCGCGATGGCCCGCGTCACGTTCACCACCGCGCCTTTCGACAGCGAATACGCTGCCAGCTGCGGCGATCCGATCACGCCCGCGAGCGACGCAGTGTTGACTATCGCGCCCGATTCCTGCGTTTTGAAATGGGGAATCGCGGCCGCACAACCGTTCCAGACGCCGCGGATGTTGATATCGATAATTCGGCCGAGCTCCGTTTCTGAAATCGCTTCCATCTCCATCCGCTCGTGGCTGACGCCAGCGTTGTTGAGGACGATGTCTAGGCCGTGGGTTTCGACGGTGGCATCGATGGCAGCCTCGAACGCGTCGGCGTCGCGGACGTCGAGTTCGTGCGCGTCGGCCGTCCCGCCGGCCGCTTCGACGCGTGCGACCGTCTCCTCGGCTCCGTCGATGTCGATGTCCGCGGCGACGACGGTCGCTCCCTCGCTTGCGAATCGTTCCGCCGCGGCTCGTCCGAGGCCAGAACCGCCACCGGTAATGAACGCAGTTTTGTCTTCGAGTCGCATACACGGTTGTTGTGGACGGCCCACATAACGTTTAAGCACGCCTCACTGGACGGTTCGGTATGTCCCTCCGATCGGCCGTCCGTGCGGCGGCGTGGAACGGCGGGGAGCGCCGATTCCGAACACCGTGGCGGCTGGTCGCCGCGAGTGTCTTGCTTTTCTTGGGGTTTTTCGTCGTCCAGCTCCCGGTCGTCCTCGGTGCGGTCGGACTCGGCTTGGCGCTGTTCGAGGGGTTTTCAGCGTTCGTGGTCATCTCCGTCGTCTCCGTTCCGGTCGTCGTTGCCGTCCTGTGGTTCGTTGCCCGGTTTATCGACCGCCGACGGTTCGATGATTACGGATTACGCCTCGACCGTCGGTGGTGGCACGACCTCGGCTTTGGGCTGGCGCTGGGGGCGGTTTTGCAGGCTGCCGTCTTCGCTGTCGGCGTCGCCGCCGGCTGGTTCCGTATCACGGGCGTGTTCGTCGCCGACGGCTCGTTTCTCGGCGCGATGGTCGCTCTGCTCGCGCTGTTTCTCGCGGTCGGTGTGTACGAGGAGCTCCTCGCGCGCGGGTGGCTTCTCACGAACCTCGTCGAGGGGTTCGGGTTTCTCGGCGACCGCGTCGCCGTCGCGTGCGCGGTGCTCATCTCATCCGGACTGTTCGGAGCCGTTCACCTCGGAAACCCCGGTGCGTCGGTGCTGTCGGCGACGATTATCACGTTCGCAGGGGTCTTTCTCGCGCTCGGATACGTGCTGACCGGCGAACTCGGGATTCCGATCGGCGTTCACGTCTCCTGGAACTTCTTTCAGGGGCCGGTGTTCGGTTTCGGTGTCAGCGGCATCTCGATACCCGCTTCGATCATCGCCGTCGAGCCGGTGGGCCCGGAGATCGCCACCGGCGGTGCGTTCGGACCGGAGGCCGGCGCGCTCGGTATCACAGCCGTCGCTGCTGGCATCCTCGCGACCTGCTGGTGGGTGTGGCGGCGTGACGGCCGATTGCGGCTGCATCCACGAATCACTCGAGCGGATCTTCGCGACGAGCCAGACGTGGCGAACGCTGATACCCCCTCGCACCGATAGTCCCGTTCGAGGTGTCAACAGTGCAACTACGACCAGGCGTTCACAGCTACGACCTCGAATGGGAGTACGACGAACCGCTCTCGGTTCACGTCATTGAGACGGACGAGGCGACGGTGCTCTTCGGCGGCGGTGCGGCCGAGACTGCAGACGATCTCGCGGCTATCGCAGCCGACCACGACGTCGATGTCGTCGTCGTCGAGCACGGCGACGGCGACCACTATCTGGGAGTCCCCGGGCTCCGCGAAGCCCGACCGGATATCGATGTCGCCGTTCCAGCCGGCGATGCGGGGTTCCTCGAAGAGGCCGGAATCGACATCGACGTGAGACTCGAAGCCGGTGAGACGTACTGGGGTATCGACACCGTCTCGGCCCCCGGACACACGCCGGACAACATGTCGTATCTGTACGAAGACCTGCTGATCGCCGGCGACACGGTCGTCGGCTCGGATTCGATATTCGCCGCCGAAGGCGAGTGGAGCGGCCCGTTCGCCGTCATCACCCCCGAATTCAACGACGACGACGACCGCACGAAAACGAGCGTCTCGACGCTGCTCGATTACGAGTTCGACGTCGTGCTGTTGAGCCACGGCCCGAACGTCGAACGCGACGGGTACGCGGGCGTCGAAACGCTGGTCGACGACCTCCGGTGAGGCGTCGAACGCGGTCGGACGCGTCGTTCCCCGTCCCAACACGTTATGTTACAGGACGTTCGTTGTCAGCTATGGTCGACTACGAGCGGCTCCGAATCCCGACGCCGTTTAGCATCGGTCGAGTGAACTGTTACGTCTTTTCGGAGGGGCCGCTTACGCTTCTCGACCCGGGCCCGAGAACCGAGGAGGCGTACGAGTTGTTGCGCACACACCTCGAAGGGGCGGGCCGGTCGATCTCCGAGGTCGAGCGCATACTCATCACGCACCCCCACATGGATCACTACGGGCTTGCGGGCAGCCTCGCCCGCGAGTCGGGTGCGTCGGTCGTCGCCCACGCCGACGCGGTCGAACAGCTCGCCGACCCAGATGGGTACTTCGCCCGTGAGCAGGCGTTCTTCGTTCCGTTTTTCCGCTCGATGGGCGTCCCCGAATCGATCGCCGACACGGTGGTCGAGCTTCCACAGCCGTACACGGATTTCCGCGAGGCGGTTCCCGTCGACAGGCCGCTCGAGGACGGCGACACGGTCGGCCCCGACGACGAACTGACCGCGCTCGAAACGCCAGGTCACTCACCAGGATCGATCTGCTTTGTCGCCGACGACGCCGTGTTCACTGGCGACCACGTCATGATGGACATCTCCCCGAACCCGCTTTTGACCCTCGAACCGGGGACGACGGACGAGCGGACGCGAAGCCTGCCTGCGTATCTCGACTCGCTCGAGCGGATGGCGGCGGTCGACCCGTCCGTCGGGTGTGCCGGCCACCGTGCCCAGGTGCCGGACGTCCAGCATCGGGCAGAGGAGATCGTCGCGCACCACCACGAACGAAAAGAGCACATCGCGGAGATGATCGCCGACGAGGACACCGCCACCGCGTATCAACTCATGCAGGGGCTGTTCCCCGACCTGCCGGTCACGGAGACGTTCCCGGGGATGTCCGAAATCATCGGCCATCTCGACTTGCTGGAGGACGAAGGCCGGGTCGAGATACTCGAGGTCGACGGTGTTCGACAGTACAAGCTCGACTGAAACGTGCCCTCGTCGACTCCCGGGGATGACACGGCCACCAACACGACGTCGAACGAACCGTTGACTCGTGTTCATGCTATCGTCGGATCGTACCGACGTTCACCGTCGAGCAACGCCGTCTCGCGAGTACGACGGTCTCCATCGGAACGAATCGGTGCAGAATTACGACCGACGGGTATGAGGCCGGCCCCCGAGCGACGACTCCGCCGGACGAGTTCCGGTCGCCTGTACTGCGCGCTGAAACGTTGGATCGGTGGAGAGGAGTGCCCGTGCGTGGCGCTGCTGCTCGACCGATCACTCCGATGTGTGTGGAACCGCAACGATGGGCCGGTCGGCAGTCAACAGCAACGACTGGGTGACGCTACCGAACACGGCCTGGCCTACCGGTGACCGTTTGCGTGCGCTCACGACGATGTACTCGGCGTCCTGTGCTGTGCTATACGCCAGTATCTCCGCTGCTGGATTCCCCTCCAACCCGACAGCCTCGAACGCCTGAATCCCGTCGATCTCTTGGACCATACTACGGACTATCTGGGTGGCTCGTTGTCTGGTTATTCCCCGTTCACGATCCGTGTCGTATCCACCTTCCGGCCTTGGAACACCGGCTTCGCCGACGTGAACTACGTGCAGATCGACACCAGTGTCGTCAGCGAGCTTCTTCGCTCGTTTGATAACGGATCGGGCTCGCTCTGACCGATCGATTGCGGCAACGACTGGCATACCTGCGGTATTCACCTGTCACCACTTAGCTGGAGTGGGTCAGTACTCGCGTCGTTCAACCTCTCGGTCACGATAGGAGACGTCTCAGTCGTTGGCTGTGGCCCTCGACTCGTCGACAGGTCGCTCGACCGTCGGTTCGACGCGCGTCGTGGCTCGTTCGCCATCGTCGACGAGCGAGCGTTTCGAGTTCGTCACGACGATCAGGCTGCTCGCAGCCATCAGGACGGCGGCGATGAGTGGGTTGACCAGTCCAGCGACAGCGAGCGGAATCGCGATGAGATTGTAGCCGACCGCCCACAGTAGGTTCCCTCGGATGCGGCTGCGAACCCGTTCGGCGATGCCGAAGAACCTCGGCACCGTCCTGAGGTCGTCGTTCGTGACGACGGCGTCGGCGGCATCGATCGTCAGCTCCGTCCCGTGCGACATCGCGATGCCGAGGTCGGCGGTCGCGAGCGCCGCCGCGTCGTTCGTTCCGTCGCCGACCATCGTCACCGAGCCGTTCGCACGCAGTCGGCGTATCAGCTCGCGCTTGGCCTCCGGACGTACCTCGGAGAACACCTCATCGATCGCCGGTTCGTCGGCGAACCCTCTGGCAATTCGCTCGTCGTCACCCGTGATAACGACGACTTTCGTGTCGGCGTCGAACGCGTTGACGGCCTCGCGCCACTCCGGTCGCGGCTCGTCTCGGACGGAGATGACGCCGTGGACGCGTCCACCCCATCCCACGAGCGTCGGATGCTCGCCGTCCCCGATCACTCGCGCGACGGCCTCGTCGATCGTCGCCGGTCGCTCCCACTCGCTGCTTTCGAACACCGCCGGATGGCCGACGGTCACTTGCTCGCCGTCGACGACCGCAGAGACGCTTCGTGGGCTTCGCTCGAACCCGCTTACGTCGGTGTCGACGTCGGGCGCGGCCGCGAGGATTGCCGCACCGACCGGATGACTCGACCGCGCCTCGACCGCCGCCGCCCGTCGAAGCACGCCTTCGGGGTCGTCGCCGATGACGTCGACGACCGACATCTCGCCGCTCGTGAGCGTTCCCGTCTTGTCGAAGGCGACGACGTCGGTTTCGGTGACTCGCTCGAACACCGACCCGTCGAGGACGAGCATTCCCGATTCGGAGGACGCCCGTGACCCTGCAGTGAGCGCGAGCGGGGTGGCGATGCCGAGCGAGCAGGGGCAGGAGACGACGAGCACGGAGACGCCGATGAGTATCGCCTCACCCAGCGGTCGGCCCAGGGACAGCCAGCCGAGCGTCGTGAGCACGGCGATGACGATGACGACGGGGACGAACACGAGTGCGAATCGGTTGGCGACCCGCTGGATACCGGCATCCGAGCTCTGCACCGACCACAAAAGCTCGACAAGGCGGTCGATGGTGCTCGTCGCGTTGTCGCCGACCGCGACGACGAGCGCGCTGTCGGTAACGACGGAGCCACCGAGGACGTCGTCGCCTTCGACCTTGGCGGTCGGCATCGACTCACCGGTGACGAGCGACTCGTCGACGGCGGCGCTTCCTTCGGCGACGACGCCGTCGACGGGAATTCGCTCGCCCGGTCGAACGAGGAGTCTATCACCCGGCTCACACGTCTCGACAGGAACCCGCTCTGTCGACCCGTCGTCGCGCAGCAGACGCGCCTCCGACACTCGCGATTCGGCCAGTTCGGAGTAGTAGCCGAGCGCCTGCTCTTTGAGCCGTGATTCGACGTGGTCGCCGACCGTGACGACGGCGAGGATCATGACGGCGACGTCGAAGTAGACGGTTCGTGATTCGAGCGCGAAAAGCGAGACGACCGAGTACAGATACGCCGATAACACGGCGAGTGTGACGAGGACGTCCATGTTCGGTTGCCCGACGCGGAGGCTGACGTACGAACCCCTAAAAAAGGGGTAGCCGAGGCCGATGAGGATGACGGTGCTCCAGACGAAAAGCGGGACGAACACCATCAGATAGAGGTTCGACCCGAAGAGGAACTCGCGAGGGTAAATGCCCAGATACGTCGGGTACACGAACAGGATGTACGGTGCCATCACGGGCATCATCGCGAGCACCGCGATGACTGACCGGTAGCGGTCGAACTCCAGTCGGTCGAAGAAGCCGTCGGACTCCTCCCCCGGCTCCGACGCGTAGTAGCCCAGGCGACTCAACGCCGCTGTCAGCCCCTCTCTGTCGACCGTGTCCGGGTCGTACGTCACCTGCGCCATATCCGTCGTGTAGCTCGCCTTTGCGGTGTAGACGCCGTCGATATCGCTCGCGAGCGACTCGACGAACAGCTCACAGGTCGAACAGTGGAGACCGTTGATGGCGAGGTATACGGTTTCGGCACCGTCCGGTATCGCCTCCTCTCGCATCGACTCCACACCGAGGGCTTCGGCATCGACCGATTCAGGGTCGACGTCGCCGAGCGCCCGGTACACTTCGAGACAACCCCGACAGCAGAACTCGCCGTCGACCGCCGTGTCCGCGACCGGCGACGGCTCGGTTTCGAGTTCACACAGCGTACACGAACCCATCGTGATACCTAGCAGTCGAACGCCTAATTCGGTTCCGATACACGATTGGGCGTGTCACGATTCCAGCCATACACCCCTGTTCCGTCATCGAAAGTCTCGGTGTTCCCTCCAAGACCTTTCAAAGGATGTTCGACAGTTCGCTGAATTCACCGGACGTTCGATATCACACCGGTTTCACGAGGGGTCGACACTCCGGAACCCCGCCGTTCACAAACGAAAATTTAATACCTTCTGACGGTGTCGATTGATTCAGATGAACCGGAACACCGCGTCTGGGCGTTCGCCCGTCGGTAGCGGTGTCTCCACGGTCGCTATTTTCGCTATCATTGGGATTATTGGGGCTCTCAGCTAGCCCCATACACCACACGTTCCGACCCGTCCTGCTCGCAACACCCGATAACCATCAGTGTCGTCGACCCGTCTGACGACATCGATTCCACACCGATACCCACACACCACGATGCCGAAACCCACGACCACGAACGTATACGAGAACACCCCCGAGGAACCGTCCACACGACCAGTCACCACCGGCGCGGATGCCGCCATTGCCGCGCTGGAGGCTGCGGGCGTCGAACACGTCTTCGGCGTCCAGGGCGGAGCTATCATGCCCGTTTACGACGCGCGCGCTGTACCACTCCGACGTAGAGCACGTTACGATGGCCCACGAACAGGGAGCCGCCCACGCGGCCAACGCCTACGGCGTCGTCGCCGGCGTGCCCGGCGTCTGCATGGCGACGTCCGGCCCCGGGGCGACCAACCTCGTCACCGGACTGGCTGACGCGGCCATGGACTCCGAACCGATGCTCGCACTGACCGGGCAGGCCCCATCGAATTTGGTCGGCAAGGACGCTTTTCAGGAGGCAGATACGACGGGCGTGACGAGGCCCGTCACGAAGACGAACTACTTCGCGACCGATTCGGACACGGTCGGGGAGATGGTCGGCGAGGCGTACGCGCTCGCTCGCGACGGCCGACCCGGCCCGACGCTCGTCGACCTCCCGAAAGACGTCACGCTGGGCGATACCGACCGTGCGCCCGGGAAGCCGCGGCATCCAGA
>SL_4KL_010_BRINEDRAFT_10002014_pt1 | contig 11466 bp, 10 predicted proteins | sample SodLak_010_BRINE_2_FD_10664 | JGI IMG/M metagenome (IMG submission 10664) | reverse complement strand
GCCGATGAGTTCGAGCAGTCGACGTGGCACGCGAGCCAGTGCGAACTCGTTTTCTTTGGCAGTGTGCCAGCGGTCCTCGAAGACCGCATAGAACTCGTATTCGAGCCCCAAAATCGACTGGTGGTTGTCGAACGTCCCCGCGTTGAGTTCGCTCAACACGAAGTCAGCATCGGCTGCCGCCTCGGTGTGATATGTCTCGGTATCGACTGCGAGCACGTCTCTGACCGACGCCGCCAACTCCGATTCTGTCATCAGTTGACCCTACTCTCTGTTCGAGGCCCTTGAACCCACCTCTGTCGACCCGGGGGTGAACGTCCTCGTCGGATTCGAACTCCGTGAGAAGCGACCGGAGGCTCTGCGGCGGTCGCCCCGGAACCCGTCGACCTTAGGCCACGAGGCTGAAACAGGCAAGCAATGGAGTTTGCGACGTTTGCCGAGTACGCACAGGAAATCGAGGCCGAAGCCGGCGATCTCGAAACCATCCAACAGGTCGCCGCCCTGTTCGATACCGCTGATGAGGCGTTGTCGACGGTTGTCCGCTTCGTTCAGGGACGTGTGTTTCCAGCCTGGTCGTCCCGAACGCTCGACATCGGCCCCTCGCTGTGTTATACCGCCATCGCTCGCGCCGCAGGGCCGAACGTCTCGGTCGACGATATCGAATCCCAGTTGGCTGCCGACGGCGAAATCGGTGCCGTCGCCGAATCCTTCGAGTTCGGCACCCAACAGGGGCTGGCGGCGTTCACCGCCGACCCACAAACCGGGCTGACAACCAGCGATGTCGACCGCGAACTCCGTGCGATTGCGGCAGCCGACGGCTCGGGAAGCCAAGACAAAAAGGTCGACCGGCTGTTCGGGCTGTTTCGGCAGTGCTCACCGCTCGAAGCGCGGTATCTTGCCCGGCTCGTGTTGGGTGAGATGCGGATCGGCGTCGGCGAAGGAACTGTCCGTGATGCGATCGTCGAGGCGTTCGACCAGCCAGCCGAAACCGTCGGACGCGCTCTGCAAGTGACGAACGATTACGGCGAGGTGGCGGTTGTTGCCTGCAATGAGAGCGCCGGGCGATCCGAGGATACTGGGGGACTCGACGCGCTGGAACTCGAAGTCGGTCGACCAGTTCAGTCGATGCTTGCCCAGGCGGGGACAGCTGCCGAGGCGCTCGATAGCTGGGGGCGCGCGGCGGCCGAACCCAAGTTCGACGGCGCGCGGGTCCAGATACACGTCGCCGAGCCGGCCGGTGAGGAGATTTCGATTTACTCTCGAAATATGGACGAGGTGACCGATGGACTTCCCGAAATCGTCGACTTCGTCGCCGCGCGCACAACCGAACGCTGTATTATCGACGGCGAGGTCCTCGCGGTCGATGAGGCGGGCGACCCACTTGCCTTCCAGCACGTACTCCGGCGGTTCCGCCGCAAACACGATATCGAACAGCTTCGTGAGGAGGTCGAACTCCGATTGCATGCGTTTGACTGTCTGCTGGCCGGCGACAAGCGACTACTCGACGTGCCGTTCGTCGAGCGCCACAACCACCTGCAGCGTGTGCTCGACGACCACGATGCAGTTGCCGAGCTACTGGTGACCAACGATCCCGACGAGATTGCCGACTTCGAGACGGCGTCGCTTGCGGCTGGCCACGAGGGAATCATGCTCAAAAACCCCGAGTCGACCTACACGCCGGGCGAGCGCGGCAAACACTGGCTCAAGCGCAAACCCGACGTTGAGACGGTTGATCTGGTCGTCACCGGCGCCGAGTGGGGCGAGGGTCGACGGGCCAGCTTTTTGGGGACGTTTCTGCTCTCGGTTCGAGACTCCGAGGCCGACAGCTATCGAACCATTGGCAAGGTCGCAACCGGAATCACCGACGAACAGTTGGCCGCACTGACCGACCTGCTTGAGCCACAGATCGCAGCCGAATCCGGCCAAACGGTCGACATCCAGCCGTCGGTTGTCTTCGAGGTGGGCTACGAGGAGATCCAGCCGTCGCCGACTTACTCGTCGGGTTACGCGCTTCGGTTTCCGCGATTCATTGCGGTTCGGTCGGAAAAATCACCGGCAGACGCCGAGACGCTTGAGCGGATCGAGCGACTTGTCGACGCCCAGTAACTACGTTGGCCGCCGCCCTTCGGGTTCGATCTGTTCACCGGTGGGCGATGCCCGCTGGACGCCGGTTATCTCGATGCGGAGGCCTCCAGTCTCGCTTTCGTCGGCCGAAAGCCTCCAACCGTGAGCGTCAGCGATCTGCTCGACGATATACAACCCGAGACCGGTGCCGTCGCGTTTCGACGAAAATCCTTGCTCGAAGATGCGCTCGCGCTGGCTCTCTGGGATGCCAACGCCGTCGTCGGCAACGAACAGGCCATCGTCGAGGTCGCCGACTGTAACTGTCAGCCCATCGCCGCCGTGTTCGATTGCATTGCGAAAGAGGTTCTCCAGTAGCTGTGTAAGCCGGCTCTGGTCGGCAACGATCTTTGTGTCAGTCTCGACTTCCAACGTGGCGTCTTCGACCACCAGACTCTGCCAGCAGTCGACGACGAGTCGACCGACATCGACGGCTTCGGTGTCGTCGATCCCCGCACCGGAGCGAGCCAACAAGAGGAGATCGTCGATCAGTTGGGTCATTCTCGTGACCGCTCGCATCGCTCGCTCGAAATGGACAGACTCGCCCGTCTCTTCGGCTAACTCAAGGGAGCCAGCCAACACGTTGAGCGGGTTTCGCAGATCGTGGCTCACGATGCTGGCGAACTCGTCGAGCCGCTCGTTATCTTTTGCTAACGCCCGCTCGGAGTCCCAAATCGCCGTAATATCGGCTACCGCACAGATCACGCGGTCGACCGAGCCATCGTCTGCGGCCAGCGGCGAAGCGTTGACCGAAAGCCACCGTTGTGTGCCATCCGCGAGCCGAATGCCGTGCTCGTAGCCGAACACTGGCTTGCCCGTCCGTTTGACGACTGAAAACGGGAGCTCATCGCTCGGAATCGGGGTGCCCTCGGCGTCGTGAATCTCCCACTTGGCGTCGTCGTAGCGTCGACCAACGAGAGTGGACTCTGATAGTCCGAGAACGACTTCGCCGTGGCTGTTGGTGCGGACGATCTCGCCGTCGCTGTCAAGTAGGACGATCCCGGCTGGGCTGGTTTCGAACAGCCGGTCGAGCAGTGCTCGTTCGTCGGTCAACTCCTGTTCGCGCTGTTTGCGCGCCGTGATGTCGACGTAGTGTTCGATGCGGCCACCAGCGTACGGGCCGGTCGTGATCGGGTAGCTCCAGTGTTCGAGCCACCGATCTTTGCGCCCGTCTCCGGGCGTGACGTGACACTCAAACCGTTCGACGTACGTGTTGTTATCGTAGGTGGCAATCACGCGGTCGGCAAACCGATCCGGATCGGCGAAGATGTGTTTAATTCGCCCCTCGATCAGCCCGCGTTTGTCTTGGCCGATGATATCGCTGTCGACGCCGAAGTACTCAGCAATGCTATCGTTAATCCAGACAACCGAGAAATCGGCGTCCAAAACGAACGTGCCGACATACGAGACGCCCAACACGTCCTCGATAAGCGACTGGTAGTCGGCCTCGGTTGCAACCCGTGTTTCGCTACCGGCTGGCGGGTGGCTATCGCGCGCGCTTGACCGCTTGCGGGAGGTGTCGACCGCACGCTGGATGCGATTGATGAGCAAACGGCGGTCGACATCGTCGAGTGGAGCCAACACACAATCAGTGACGCCTGCACTGAGCGCCGCTTCGACTGTCCGTTCGGCTGGACTGTTCAGTACGAGAAACACCGGCAGCATCGGATCGTGGGCTTGAATCTGGCGTACTCCGTCGAGACCGGCTTCGTCTTCGGGTCGGTTCGTAGATCACACAGTCGACCGGTTGTGACTCAAGGATCTCGGTGGCTTCGCTGGTGGTTCCGGCTGGTAGCACTGCTATACTATCGTCTAAATGTCGTATATGGTCCACTGAAAGGGTAGAGGAGGGCGTCAGTGGCCCAATACACAGTATCTGAGTCGCTCTACCCATGGGTTGTGGAGGGATGCAAAGAGTATATGTATTCTGATTAATCACATACTGATTACGTTCCTTCCCTGCTGGGCAGCCACGCGGTGGCACAACACCGAAGCCGCTTGCCGCACGAGAGACGGTATGAGCTGGCAGATCATGCCATCCTATGAGTCATACAGCGAGGCGCGCGAGGCGTTTCGCTGGCAGCTCCCAGCGGAGTTCAATCCCGGCGTCGACTTCGTTCGACCTCACGATCCTGACCGAGTCGCGCTGCGCTACGAACAACCCGACCGCAGTGTGTCAACGCACACCTACGGCGACCTCGACAAGCAGTCGGACCGGCTCGCCGCCGGCCTTCGTGCGCTTGGAATCGAGGCCAGCGACCGAGTTGCGGTCGTCGTCCCTCAGAAGCCAGCCAACCCGATCGCGCATCTCGCTGCATGGAAACTCGGGGCGATTACGGTGCCGCTGACTGTCCTCTTTGGGCCTGAAGCACTCGAATACCGCCTTCAGGACAGTGAGGCTCGCGCGACCATCGTCGACCCGGCGGTCCGTGAGACGGTCGACTCCGTTTGCGAAAACTGCTCGGCGCTCGAATACGTCCTCAACCTTGAGGCCACCACGAACGACGCTCACAGCGTCCAGTCGCTGATAAACGCCCACGAGCCCGGCATCGAGCCTTTCGAGTCGACGCCCGATACGCCGAGTGCGATTATGTACACCAGCGGCTCGACAGGCCCACCGAAGGGGGTGCTCCACAGCCACGCGCTGTGGGTGGGTCGAGCTGCGGCCGCCTACAACTACTTCGATCACGGCCTCGGCCCCGAGTCGACGCTGTGGACGCCCGCCGACTGGGCGTGGGGAGCGGCGCTTGGCGGGACGCTGTTTGCCGGTCTCCACTACGGCACAACGGTTCTCGCGTGGCCACGCGAAAGGTTCGATCCAGAAGCTGTTTTCGCCCTTCTTGCTCGCCACAACGTCTCCCATTCGTTTCTACCGCCCACTGCGCTCCGGATGTTAATGTGCGTCGACGAGCCCGCCGAGCGGTTCGATCTCGGCCTCCAGACGCTGGCGGCCGCCGGTGAACCGCTCACCCCCGAGATTTTGCAGTGGGCAACTGAAACGTTCGACGACGTACCGGTCAATGAGTTTTATGGACAAACGGAGTTGAATCTCGTCGTCGGCAACTGCTCGCGGTGGTTTACGGCCAAACCCGAAAGCATGGGCAAACCGCTACCGGGCTACGAGGTTCGAATCGTCGACCCCGAAAAGCCCGACCCCTCAGATCCACTCCCACGTGGCGAGGCCGGCGAGATTGCGGTCAGACCGGGCGACCGTCGCGTGTTTTTCACTGAATACTGGAAGCGTCCCGACAAAACCGCACAAACGGAGCTCAACGGGTGGTTCCTGACGGGCGATATTGCTCGGCGTGACAACGAGGGGTATCTATGGTTCGTCTCGCGAGCCGACGATGTGATTCTCACCAGCGGCTACCGCGTTGGGCCGATGGAGATCGAACGCGTTCTTTTGGCGCATCCGGCCGTCGAGCAGGCCGGCGTCATCGGCGTCCCCGACGACCTCCGCGGCGAGGCGATCAAAGCGTTCGTCCAGCCGGCTGCTGGCGTCGACGGATCGGCCGAACTCGAACGAGAACTCACAGCAACGGTCCGCAAGCAGCTGGCCGACTATGAGTATCCTCGACAGATCGAGTTCGTCGACAACCTGCCGACGACCACGACCGGCAAAATCCAGCGGCGAGCACTGCGAGAGCGACCCGATACATAAGTAGTCGGCGACTACTCCGGATACAGTTCGAGCGTTCGGTCGATCTCGTCGATTCGTCGACACTCGTCGTCAGTCAGTGTCACCGCTCGTGCCTGCAGATTCGCTTCGAGATGTTGCCGGCTGCTGGCTTTCGGAATCGTCACCACGGTCGGCTTCGAGAGCAACCACGCGAGTGTGACCGCTTCGGGTGTCGTCTCGTGGGCGGCTGCGATGTCGACGATCGTCTCACTCTCTTGTACCGTCCCGCCCGCAAGTGGCGAGTACGCGACGAGAGGATACTCAGACGTTTGGGCGTGTTCTAGTAGATCCGCCGACCACCAGAACGGATGAAACTCGACTTGGTGGGCGGCAATGGGTGCCGAAAGTTCTCTCTGTGCGACCTCAAGTTGGTCGACAGTGAAGTTGCTCAGTCCAACGCCGCCGATTGTCCCCGATTTGTAAAGTCGGTCGAACGCTGCCAGTGTCTCTTGTGGATCGTAGGTATCGATCGGACGATGGATATAGAGGAGATCAACTCGATCAACGCCGAGTGGTCCATACTTGTCTCTGTCGTTGAGACGATATCGTCGGTACTGAGGCTATCTGCCCAGACTTTTGTTGCAACAGTGAGCACCTCACGGTCGACACCACTCGCAGCAATCGCGTTGCCGACGACTCCCTCATTGTCATAGATTTGGGCCGTATCGAGATGTCGGTAGCCGAGATCAATCGCTGTCGTGATCGTCTCGTGGTTCTCGATGGCCATCGTCCCGAGTCCGACCGGTGGCAGGTCCATACACGCACTCAGCGACTGGTCGACAAGAACACCACCGATTCCCCTTCCCGCTCAACACAGCTTATACGCCGACAACCCACGCTTTGTACGTCGACTCGTAGCCATACACCGACTGAAACGCTTCGTCGATAAACATTGCCAGTCGATTGGCATCCGACCGCGCGGTGATCTGGGCGTGGGTTCCATCGGCCTCCTCGGGGCTCACTAAATTCTCGACCCGGAAATCGGGGTACGAACCGAGGAGTTCTTTGAGTCGGTCGAGTTCTGCGTCCGTGCAGTCCATCGACACCGTGGTCTCGGAAAACTGAATCCACGGGACGAGTTCGTCTTCGGCCTCGGGTGGGAGGTCCTCCGGCTCGACGGTTAGAAACTCACTACCGCGCTGGCGATGAGCACCGATCGCGTCGGCAAACAGCTGTCGACGGTCGGCAGGCGTTTCGGCGTCGAATCTGGTCATGGCCGCAGTAGGTCCCGTTTACTTATAAGAGCCGGTGCTCTCTGCCCGCTCTCTCAACCAGACAGCAACGTCGACAGCCGAGCATTTTCTTTGATTTTGATCCCACCCTCGCTAACGGTGAGCGGAACCGGTCCCACCGATTGGCCGTCCGTAAGGTGGACGGTTGGGTGGAACGCTCCGCGTGTCCGGACCTCGCGTCGGGTCTGCAGGACGAACCGTACGTCTTCGGGAGCCACCAGCGTCTCGTTGTACTCGACGAGATAGACGCCCTCGGTGAGGGTCCACCAGCCGTAGTCGTCATCCGGGTCGCGTTTTTCAGTATCGACTGGTTCGGTCTCGGCGTCGCCGAGTTCACCACCGCCGAAATCAACGCGGCCCGGCCCGCTGAGTCGGCTGATCGAGTCGACAGTCAGATCGAGACCGGGCGAGTCGGTTTGCGTCGGTTCATAAACGAGATCGTCGACGAACGCAGTGAGATCCATACCGGGTAGTTTGTGACCGACTACTAAAATCCGGTGTCGACTTCGGTGGCTCGCAGCAGTATCTTCAAGCATTTAACCTCGGCCACAGACTGACAGTGTATGAGCAATCGAATTCTACTGCTCGGTGCGCCCGGCGCGGGAAAAGGAACCCAAAGCAAGCGGTTGGCCGACGCCTACGGTCTCGAACACATCACAACGGGTGACGCCCTGCGGGCGAACAAGGATATGGAAACCGAGTACGGCACGCCACGCGAGTATATGGATGCTGGCGAACTCGTTCCCGATGGGCTGGTCAACGAGATCGTCGACGCCGCACTCGCCGATGCTGATGGGTTCGTTCTCGACGGCTATCCGCGGAACCTCTCGCAGGCCGAATATCTCTCCGAGCAGACTGATCTCAGCGCCGCGATTTTCCTCGATGTCGGCGAAGACGAACTCGTCCGACGACTCACCGGTCGACGAATGGACCCAGAGACGGGTGACATCTACCACATCGAGTTCAACATGCCTGATGACGAGGAGATCGCCGACCGACTCGTCCAGCGCGACGACGACACCGAGGAGGTCGTCACCGACCGGCTTGATGTCTACTACGACAACACCGAACCAGTAATCGAACACTACCGCGAGACGGGCGATCTCGTCGAAGTCGACGGCGAAGCCCACCCAGACGAAGTCTTCGAGCGGATCAGCGAGGTCATCGGCGAAGACCCAAGCGACGACTGAGCGACCACCATACACGGCACTGGCGACCGAGAGTACAACCTTCTTAACGGCTGGTTGCCTATCGCCTTCTAATGAGCAGGATCGAACGCAAAGTCCGGTCGATGGTCAGGTCGGACGCCGAGATGAAATCGGCGATTCAGACTGTCCTCGACAGTGCGAACGACAACGAGGTCAAATGGACCGACGTCCGAGAGTCGATCACCAGCGGTCAGTGGGGTCGACTAATCGAGAAGGGTGTGCTTGTCGACGGCGAATCCGGATTCCGAATCGAGGACCCCGAAGGTGTCCGCGAAGGACTCACCGAAGAGAGCCCGCCAGAAGAAATCGAGAGTTCCTCGTGGACGAAATGGGACAAGGGAGCAGGTGTCGCAACGCTGCTGATGTTTGCTGGCTACGCTTGGGCTCCGGCCCGTGATCTGATCGGCGGCGCAGTCGACCTCGTGTTAGGGCCAGTGACGGCTGTCCTCCCGTTCTATGCCGTTATTATGGTTGTTGCGGTCGCCACGGGTCTGTACTCGACGCTGTTGCGCGTTGCCCTGATGGATATGGACAAAATGGGCCAGTACAAAGCACAGATGGAGGCGCTCAAAGAGCGCCGCGAGGAGGCCAAAGCCTCCGACGATGATGACGCGCTGGAAGCGGTCCAAGAAGAACAGATGGAGATGATGGGCGACCAGCTCGGCATGTTCAAAGAGCAGTTCCGCCCGATGGTCTGGATTATGTTCCTCACCATCCCGGCGTTCCTCTGGATGTTCTGGGCGGTCGGCTACCGCGGTGCGGAAGCCCAGTACAACCTTGGGGCGTTCGTCATCCCGTTTGCCGGCGATGTGACGTGGACGACCGGGATTCTCGGACCAATCGAGGTCTGGATTGTCTGGTACTTCCTGTGTTCGATGGCCTTCACCCAGATTATCCAGAAAGGCCTCAACATCAGCATGACGCCGTCGTCAAGCTAACCGCGTCGGATTCTCGTTTCGTTTTCTACCAGCGTACTATCGGCAACTTCACACCCACTCAATATCATGCGTGTCGATCAATGCCTATTATGACGAATATATTAGATAATACATCTAGTATGCAAGACTTAGAGAATGGATCAGCAGTCACCACGTTCTCTAAACGGGCTTCACTACCGGTCTTCTCGTCGCTATTCCAAAGACGCCACGTGTCGGAAAACGCTAAGTCCGCTGGTTGCCAGTATATAGCGTGAGTAACACGAACCGTGAAGAAATCGAAAATACCGTCGAACAGCTGATTGACGAAGTCGGCGGGGTGGCCGGGAGTGACTGTCGGCGAACACCGCTTCGGAGGAACAGAGTGGCGCGTTGGGCCACGCGAAATCGGGCACGTTCACTCGTGGGGGATGCTTGACATCGCGTACCTGCGTGCACTCCGCGACGTGTTAATTGAGGAAGGACATACGGGTGTTCATCATCTCCTCAACCAGTCTGGATGGACAACCTCCTATATTCAGCATCCTGACGACTACGACCACGCCAGATGGCTAGTGCGACTCTCGTATCTGTACCACGTCAACGTTCTCAAAAAGACTCCCGCGGGGGCCGAAGAGTACGCCGACGTGAACGTAGAGCGCGAACTTGACGCGCTTGATCCCAGCGACTCGGTACGGGCAGCGTTCAATCGTGGTCGTTCTGGACAAGTTGACACGCCTGACGAATAGTCCCGAAAATACGGTTTTCCTGACTTCAATCGGTGTTTCTTCGAATAGCGTCAGTGCTGTATATGCGGTCGCAGTCTTGCACAGCCTGTTCTACTGTCCAACAGATGCCATCAAACCGTCTGCAAGATACACGTGTTCTATTCAGCAGTCCATTCCTACCATATCTCAAAAAGGTTGTAGACGCACGTGCAAGACTCAGAGATTGTATTTTGCACGCAGCGGTCAGATCTATCCAGAAGTTGGTGAGATCAATGTTACACTTATAGCATGGATGCCACAACCCAAAATCAATTTTTCGAAGGATTAGTACTGAACCACCCGATCTGCAAATTTGCGTATTGAACGTTGTTGTTCTCTATTCTGAGCTGCAAAAGAGCCAGCTATCACAAAACACTTGCCAGCCTTCTTGAAATGGTAGCACAGTGAAAAGACGGAGTTTGCTCACGGGAATGACTGTAATCGCCACCGGGATTACAGTCTGTCTGGATAATACTGACAACGAGAATGGCGACGGTGAGAGCAACGACGGTAGTATGAACACTAATACCGAGGGACAAAATACAATCAGCTATGAACAGTGCGGGAAACGAATTATTCCTATCGGTGAACTGCCATCTCCTGCAAAAAATGAAGCAATGGTCGCTCTTGAGGAAGGAAAATATGAGAGCGATGATTCTGTAGTCATTCCCAATGTGATGGACATCGAAGAATCATATGTTAAATCACCTGAAGATAGTCTCACCTATTATAAAGTACAGGTTGAGACGGATGGAAATGTGACTCGCCTCTGCCTTGAGAAAGAGAGTCCGCCGGTAAGCACGCCCCCATCAATGTCTAATTCACTGGAAGATGATGTAATGATCGACGTTTACATAGAAAATGAAACAACAGATGAAGTTCTCGTTTCTGAAACGATAGAACTCAAAGCGGGCAAAGAAATAGAGTTTAACGGCGATGTAGATTACCGGTACGGAAGATACAACGCGGAATTCATCATCAAAAAGAATGGCGACAAAATTTCTGAAACAAAAAGTTGGACATATAACGAATATACAACATTTCCCGCCGAGTTTAGTATCCTAACCATCTCTGACGAAGTTGTGGTGGGACGGGAAGTAGGACCCGAAGCCCATCCACTACCCTGTGAGTGGAATGATGATGGTGAACTAGTAGAAGGACGTACGGTATCCTAACCATTCTTAGAGCCTTCAGCTAGCGCTTACTATTACACCGAGAACGAGCCGAAGCTGAATTACCGCCCTGTGGTTTCGGCCAACCGATCAATATATTTGCGCGTTAGATCCTGCACACGGTCGTTGGTAGATTCTGAAAAATAAATGGATGAGAACCAGTCTATGACACGCTGTTTCTTCTGCGAAAACCGCTGTCGACGACAGATTACAGTTCGAGCCCGCGAATCGAGACGCCCTCGCCGTCTTCGACCTGACCGATTATGCGGCCCTCGGTTGACTCCGCCAACGATTCGGCAGCAGACTCATCGCCCACGGCAGCCACAAAGCCAGTCCCCATGTTGAACGTGGTGTGCATTTCGGCATCCGAGACGTT
>SL_4KL_010_BRINEDRAFT_10002013_pt1 | contig 11468 bp, 8 predicted proteins | sample SodLak_010_BRINE_2_FD_10664 | JGI IMG/M metagenome (IMG submission 10664) | reverse complement strand
CAACATCGAGATAATCGATAGTTGTCGGAGTTACAGACCCAGAGTTCCAGACGTAGTTCGGACCCCCACCGATCAGGACATCAGACTCATGGGTGTCTTCGACGAGATCGATGTCCTCGAGCAGACGAACGAAGTCATCGTAGTGCAGGTGCAAGCTCTGAAGCAAGTACTGTTGCAGGTCAGCGAGCTCATCAAGAGCTCGGTCAGCAGCAGCATCAGCCGCCTCAGTTGCATCAGCATACTCGTCGATGTTTTCGTATGTGTCTAGGACGGCCTGATTGATTCTGTGATTCTCAGCAGAGTCTATTCCGACAGCGTAAGTCTGAGAATGTGATTCTTCATCGATGTCACGACGAAGCACTTGGCGAGCGGCTGAAGCGTGCAACCGAAGCGAATCAGCAGCATCGTAATCTGAGAGATCACGATCCCCGTCAGACCCTCCAAGGAGTCGAGCAACTCCTACAGTTCCAGCAGAGCCAGCGACAACTCCCGCTCCAACAAAGATAGCAGGGTGCGCGGTTGCAGGTTTTGCAGAGTAACCAAGACCACCAGCCGCAGCGACTCCGGTCGCAGCTGTGGTTTGAAGCAGTCTACGACGACTCAGTGTTGGTTGTTCTGGTTGTTCTTTCTGTTTCATGGTTCTGTTTAGCGGACAGCGACAGCGAACGAAACCATCGAGATCAAGAACGCGAGGATAGGACCGAAGTGTCCTTCGGTTGCGATGAGATCGCCAACGAACTCAACGTATTGATGTCCGAACAGCAGAATCGGACCCATAGCTATGGTTACTTGTTCCTCTTTTCGGTAATGAGCCCAATCTCGAGTTGCGCTCGAAGCGAACGCAACGACGAACGCACCCAACGACACAAGCATAGCGTGCTGAGTGGTCAGTGAGTAATCCACCCATTCGAGATGGACAGCAGTGATACCACCGAATTGGTAGAGCGACGCGATTGTAAAGACGATTCCAACGATAGCAGGGAGCGATTTGAGCTGACTGTAGTCGCTCAGCATCGAACCCATCGATTTGTTGCGGTATGACATTTCAGTTTTGTGTGTCGTTTTTGAGGACGACAGGAGCCTCGTGTTTTTCAGACGATCCGCGACCGTTCAGGTTACGCAGGACGTTTTCGACGCTCATCGGTAGAGCACTTCGTAGGAGGTTGCATCTCGCATCTCCCCGTCAGTGTCTTCCCACTGGTACGATCCGACTCCTTCGACGATGATCTCATCCCCAACTCCGAGATCGTTAGCGTTGAGAATGTCGTCGATTGCGTTGTTGGACCACATGAGAGCTCGCTCGCCCTCATCAGAGTCAGTACGACGGAGCTTAAGCAAAGTCGAGTCGAACTTGCCGCAGTTCTCGGTTTTTTCGAGGATGATTCCTTGGACAGACTCTCCTTCTTCAGGACGGTCGATCCAGTCCGCATCATCATCTGAGTCGTTGCTTGTGTTCGGATTAGTAGCAGTTTGAAAACCACTACGATCTTTCGAAGCCATTGCAATTAGTACTGTATTTACATACGTATATATGTCTATCTTAACTAACCTGACAGCATTTGCACTTGTAAACAGTTGAGATGTATCTCAAAGGTCAGGAAGCAAAGTGTTTCTCAGGGTCTTTTTGTGGTTCATTTTTGACGGTACACCAATCAATTCCACCGCCGGAGTTGTCGATTGAACGGGTTTCACCAGTTACAGCGTTGTAGATTCCAACAACATCAGGAGATGTCAGCGTTTGTTGGCCCAGCTCGTGGTTAGGGCGATATTTAGCAGGACGGAGCTCGTTGCCGAGTCTCCGTATTTCGTGAGCTCCTTGAGAGAAGTCTATACGACGAGTTCCGGTTGCCCATGCTGTAGCGGCGAACATTATCTCATTCGGAGATCGATCAAGCATATCAACGTAATCGCCCTGGTCATCGAACTCAGAGAGATACCCAGACAAGTAACTCGCAAGGTTTCCGACAGCATCAGACCGGTCAGAGTCGGAATCTATTTCGTTTACAGAGACACAGCGTTTTTTCGGATCATCGTGCTCGAGATCGTGAGCAGACCAGCTAGCACTGGGATTTTCATCTATGTGCTTTTGTAGTACTGGTCGGAAATCTTCAGGTTCGACTTTGAAGTTGGTTATTACAGCTATGTGAGTATGTCCGTATCCGCTTTTGTGGGATTCAGAGACGCGGACATATTCCCACCAGCGTTTTGGAGGGTTGTCAGGGTCATATCTCTCAGCATCGAACTCATCTTGGAACAGTCGTTGTTGCTCTTGGCGTACGTGGTTCGACCAAGACTGCCGCATTTGGGTCCAGTGATCAGCAGGACAACGAGGTTTTCCATCGGAATTTGTTGAGGAAGCAGTCAATCCAAGCAGCGACGTGTAGATTTTTTCGTTGTGTTCTGTGGCGAGCTCGTGAAGGCCCCGCTCGAGATCGCACAGTTTTCCGTAGCGGTCGTAAGTTGCATCTTTATCGTAAGCACATTTAGCAGGCATCTGGACTCCGTTGTCCAACTCAATATAGAGATCATCCTGTTTCTGAAACCAAGTCAGAAAGGACTGCATCACTTCCATCGTGCTTTTTGCGACGTAATTTCCACGACCACGGGTTTCACGGACGCATTCACGTCTAAGTTTTGTACGATCAGATACAGACAGTTCTCGATACACGACAGAGGAGAGGTTTCGAGCCGAGTGTTTCGCAATTCCTTTAGCTATTTTTCTGTATTTAGATTCTTGTTTTTCTAATTTGGAGGTAGAGGGCTCAGCAGTGGAGATATTGGAGTCTGTACGGTTACTCTTGGAAGGCCAAGGGCCGCTGAGGTTTTCTTGGTTTTCGTCGTCGACGCTCATTGGAGAGCCCCGGCTGTTAGGATAAATTTATAAGCGTAGTGAATTATTGCTAACATGGATGAGTCGGTTGGTTGGATTGTTTGAGCAATCCAATCGTTATTTTTTGACTGTCTCTATCTGTGAGAGGACGGGTTATATAGGTTTGGGAGCGTTTTGCAATTGTAGACATGAGTCAAAACGAAAAGAAGACGGTTTCAGTTCGTGTAAACATGGATTTGTATAAAGAAATAGAGAAGTTTAAAGAAGAAAGACAGGTTTCGGAAAGTGACGCTTTGAGAGCTTTGTTGAGAGAGGGGATTAGAGGAAGGGAATTAGAGGATAAGTTAGAGATTATTGAATCAGAAGTGTCTCAGATTGAGGATTTAAAACGGAAAGTGGAGTATTTAGAGGACGATATGAGTAGTTCAAGAGACTCAGTTTTGAAGCGATTGTTTGGCCGGTAAGTTGGTTGGTTTTTCAGCCTTTTTTCACAGCAGACGGTTTTACTGCTTGACCTCAGCAACAGCAACAGCTACAGCTACAGCATTCTCGTTGCCGCCCAGCAGAGGCAAGCACCCCCCACTGCGTCCGGTAATGCATCGGGAGGTTATGGTTCGGAGGACCCCCCACAGGGAGGGGTCCGCCGAACCCGAAGGTAATCGGGTTTGTAGGTGTGTGTGTTGGCCAAAGGTTTTGCAAAGAATCAGGAAGGGCCTTGAGATTGGAGCTCCTCGAGGAGATCGTCCCAGCCGAGATCGTTGCTAAAGAGATCGGCGTTCAGGTTCCAGCTCCATGGAGCAGGCTCATCGGGGTCGTAGTCGACAGTAGTAGGTTGGATTGGTTCAAGGTCTCCACCAAAGAGTTGATCTGTAGGTCGATCACTGTCAGCAGACCAGCGATCATAAAACTCAGCTACAGCTGGTTCAGTTTTGTACAGTCCCAACGTGCAGAGCCGTTTTATCTCAGGATCAACGTCTTTTCCAGTGTGTCCGATGACCGCGCAGGCTTCCACTCCGAGTTTAGAAAACCGTGCGTGTAGAGGACCCCATTGATGTGATACCTGTCTGCTGTTTGTGCGAGCATTGAAGTGAGTACTCCCTTCGTCGATAACTACAAAGGAGGGTTCATCTCGATGTTTGAGCAGAGCAACAGCGAGATCGTAGGAAGAAGTAACCCGAATGTCTACGTGAGACGCTTTTGCGTTCGAGATGACATTCATGTTAGGCCAGTGTGCTTTGGCGAGCTCAGTGAGTATCCAGACAGTGTTTGTCTTCCCAGTATTTGGGTGGCCAGCAGCGAGGATCGTAGCCAATCCGTTGTTGTTCTTGAGAGCTTCCAGCAGTTGTATAGGGAGCGTCAGAGAGGAGGCATCCAAGTCTTGCGAAGTAACACCTGTTAGGTAGCTCATTACGACACTGTCTCCATTGTGGAGAGCTTCAGAAGCAAGGTCAGACGTGAAAGTCTGTGTGACGATTTCAAAGAGCTTTGAATCGTTGTATTCTTCGACGTTTGCATCTACGAAAGCGAGATTAGACCTGTGGTCAGGATCAGCGGTTAGACCTACAGAGTCAACAAACTCGTGATGTGTGTCTATACGACCGTGTTTTTGTTCAGCGAGTTTTGCAGCTGTTAGCAGTATTTCGTTCATTGTGGTTGTGGTTGTGGTTGTGGTTGTGGTTGTTCGAGATCGTTGGTCTCGAGCTCGCCCTGGTCGTCGTCGAGATCGTCAGCGAGATCGTCAGCGAGATCGTCGTCTAGATCGGCGAGTTGTTTTTCAATACCAAATTCAGACAAGTGTGAGTCGATTGCGCGATTTAGCTGTTGTCCGTCATCTGGTAGAGTTCCTTTTTCGAAGGTCTCGACGATGGACTTTGTGTTCTCACGGACAGATTTTCGGATAATTCCAAACGCGTTAGCTTCAATGGTGAATCCACGCTGAGCGTCTTCCAACAGCTGTCCGCGACAGTCACGGATAGCTGAGAAAGCAACACAAAGGTCTCGATCAGACATGGAACCGCGCCAAGTTCCGACAACGGTCAGGTTCTCGAGATCGACGTCTTTGCCCACGTATAGATCAGGAGTTAGTTGTGTTATTTTGTATTCAGAGGACTGTTCTCCTTTTTCGTTGAGGACAGTGAGCTCGTTAAAATCTTCTCGAGGAAAAACGAATATTCCACCGTCTAGCTCAGCAGCATCGAGATCGACGAGCCATATGTGATTTTCCGAGATGATTTTGTTTGCAAGATAGGTTCCAGAGTAGTACCCCAAAGGAGCAAGCAGAGCAGAGGATATACTGAGGACTTTGACTGAGCGAGGTATCTGTATGTCGAACCCGAAGAACGAGATCAGGATCACTCCAACAAACAGGAGAAAGACCAATCCCCAAAATCGAGTCTCGACGAGCTCAAAAACCAACTGTGTAGTTGATTTTTTCTGTTCGGTTTCTGGTTCGTTATCGTTTTGAGTCATGCTAATCTTTCAGGTTCAGAGGTTTTTGATAAGAGTTTACGAAGCACTACGAATAGCGAAGCAATTGCAACGCCGAGACCCCCTCCGATAGCAGCTAACCGAGTATCATCAGCAGAGAACGGACCAGAGATTATTGATGATCGTGATTGTAGGGGCTCAGCCCAGAGAACTTGGTTTGTCGAGATCGAGACGCCACTGTTGCCGTCCACTGTCGTCACAGCAAACGTAACGGTATTCTCTCCCGGTTGCAGTTGTTGTGTTCTTTGATGTACCTCTCCACCAGAGAGGAAAGCAGCAGCATCAGTGAGGACAATCGTTTGGTACGTCTCAGAGTACAAGACGAGCTCAGCAGACCCATCAGATAGACCAGTCTCACAGATTGCAGTGTTTTCATCGATGGTAGTCGGAGCTTGGCAGGTTTGTGATTCAAGTCCTATTTCTGTCTCATTCAGTTGAGCAGCAGCAGGAGTTGAAACTAAGAACGTTGTTACAAGGATTATTATCAGGAGTTTTCTCATGAAAAAGTGGAGTTAGTTGTGTGTGAGGTTATCTGATCGCAAGGTAGCCAGCGACGGCAGCAGCGACAACTGCCCATGGAGGGACATCACCACCAAAGAGATCATCAAAGAATCCGGATCCGTCTAGATCGACAACAATCTCCCTTTGGACGACTTGAGCATCTCGCTCAGCATCGTGGTACTGGTCGAGAGCATCCTTTATTTCGTCCCAGTTCTGGGGCTCAGACATCTCCTCTTGAGTGAAGTCGACAGAGTCAACAGCAACCCAATCTCCGTCAGCATTGATCGAACGAGCTTCGACAACCTTGAACTTCTGTTGTACGGACACAGTGTTCATACCAGTCTCTCCTTGGTAGTCGAAGAATATCTGAGAATCAAGATTCTCAGGGTTATACGTCGATCCAACGGAGAATCCAGAACTTGGGGATGGGTATCCCCGAAGTTGTCCCCACTGCGTTTTGAGCTCATCCGAGTCATCAGAATCAACCCATTCGATTTGGACAGAGCTGTTCAAGGAGCCAACGCCACTAAGCAGACTCGCAGCATTCGAGTAAGCAAAGTCGTTGTTGTCAGACGTCATCTGGGAAAGCATCGACGGAGTGACCCACTCCTCGAGATCGACGTCGTCGTCAACCATCTGTTGATAGTTGTCTTCGACAATCTGACCAGCCTGAGCTGAGACAGCAGTTGCGTGTTCTCTCAGTTTTTGGATGGTCATAATCCAATGCACAGGTTGCAATGCGATTTTGACCATCTCGTCAAGTTGCTCGTCAGGTGGATCAATCTCGTCTTTACTCTCGTCGTCGAGATCGTCATACTCGTCGTATGGGAATCCAGCGACCTTGATGTATCCGAGCTCGTCGCGGTCGAAGTAATCAGGATCGTCATCATCTGAGAACGCATTTGGAATCCGAGCGTTGTATCCAGTGTCAGGTTCAGTGACGTACGGATTTCCAAGGTATGCGTCAGTACCACCAACTGAGAAGCTCTCAGAGTATTCTTCACTACCGAGATCGGAATACAAAACAGCTGATAACAGTCCTTCGTTGTTGTTTCCGCCTACTCTGAATTTGACTTCATAGCCAGTTGCAGAGTACGACGATCCGTTTACCAGCTCGTATTCGAGCGTATGCTCATCCTCAACATCGAGATAATCGATAGTTGTCGGAGTTACAGACCCAGAGTTCCAGACGTAGTTCGGACCCCCACCGATCAGGACATCAGACTCATGGGTGTCTTCGACGAGATCGATGTCCTCGAGCAGACGAACGAAGTCATCGTAGTGCAGGTGCAAGCTCTGAAGCAAGTACTGTTGCAGGTCAGCGAGCTCATCAAGAGCTCGGTCAGCAGCAGCATCAGCCGCCTCAGTTGCATCAGCATACTCGTCGATGTTTTCGTATGTGTCTAGGACGGCCTGATTGATTCTGTGATTCTCAGCAGAGTCTATTCCGACAGCGTAAGTCTGAGAATGTGATTCTTCATCGATGTCACGACGAAGCACTTGGCGAGCGGCTGAAGCGTGCAACCGAAGCGAATCAGCAGCATCGTAATCTGAGAGATCACGATCCCCGTCAGACCCTCCAAGGAGTCGAGCAACTCCTACAGTTCCAGCAGAGCCAGCGACAACTCCCGCTCCAACAAAGATAGCAGGGTGCGCGGTTGCAGGTTTTGCAGAGTAACCAAGACCACCAGCCGCAGCGACTCCGGTCGCAGCTGTGGTTTGAAGCAGTCTACGACGACTCAGTGTTGGTTGTTCTGGTTGTTCTTTCTGTTTCATGGTTCTGTTTAGCGGACAGCGACAGCGAACGAAACCATCGAGATCAAGAACGCGAGGATAGGACCGAAGTGTCCTTCGGTTGCGATGAGATCGCCAACGAACTCAACGTATTGATGTCCGAACAGCAGAATCGGACCCATAGCTATGGTTACTTGTTCCTCTTTTCGGTAATGAGCCCAATCTCGAGTTGCGCTCGAAGCGAACGCAACGACGAACGCACCCAACGACACAAGCATAGCGTGCTGAGTGGTCAGTGAGTAATCCACCCATTCGAGATGGACAGCAGTGATACCACCGAATTGGTAGAGCGACGCGATTGTAAAGACGATTCCAACGATAGCAGGGAGCGATTTGAGCTGACTGTAGTCGCTCAGCATCGAACCCATCGATTTGTTGCGGTATGACATTTCAGTTTTGTGTGTCGTTTTTGAGGACGACAGGAGCCTCGTGTTTTTCAGACGATCCGCGACCGTTCAGGTTACGCAGGACGTTTTCGACGCTCATCGGTAGAGCACTTCGTAGGAGGTTGCATCTCGCATCTCCCCGTCAGTGTCTTCCCACTGGTACGATCCGACTCCTTCGACGATGATCTCATCCCCAACTCCGAGATCGTTAGCGTTGAGAATGTCGTCGATTGCGTTGTTGGACCACATGAGAGCTCGCTCGCCCTCATCAGAGTCAGTACGACGGAGCTTAAGCAAAGTCGAGTCGAACTTGCCGCAGTTCTCGGTTTTTTCGAGGATGATTCCTTGGACAGACTCTCCTTCTTCAGGACGGTCGATCCAGTCCGCATCATCATCTGAGTCGTTGCTTGTGTTCGGATTAGTAGCAGTTTGAAAACCACTACGATCTTTCGAAGCCATTGCAATTAGTACTGTATTTACATACGTATATATGTCTATCTTAACTAACCTGACAGCATTTGCACTTGTAAACAGTTGAGATGTATCTCAAAGGTCAGGAAGCAAAGTGTTTCTCAGGGTCTTTTTGTGGTTCATTTTTGACGGTACACCAATCAATTCCACCGCCGGAGTTGTCGATTGAACGGGTTTCACCAGTTACAGCGTTGTAGATTCCAACAACATCAGGAGATGTCAGCGTTTGTTGGCCCAGCTCGTGGTTAGGGCGATATTTAGCAGGACGGAGCTCGTTGCCGAGTCTCCGTATTTCGTGAGCTCCTTGAGAGAAGTCTATACGACGAGTTCCGGTTGCCCATGCTGTAGCGGCGAACATTATCTCATTCGGAGATCGATCAAGCATATCAACGTAATCGCCCTGGTCATCGAACTCAGAGAGATACCCAGACAAGTAACTCGCAAGGTTTCCGACAGCATCAGACCGGTCAGAGTCGGAATCTATTTCGTTTACAGAGACACAGCGTTTTTTCGGATCATCGTGCTCGAGATCGTGAGCAGACCAGCTAGCACTGGGATTTTCATCTATGTGCTTTTGTAGTACTGGTCGGAAATCTTCAGGTTCGACTTTGAAGTTGGTTATTACAGCTATGTGAGTATGTCCGTATCCGCTTTTGTGGGATTCAGAGACGCGGACATATTCCCACCAGCGTTTTGGAGGGTTGTCAGGGTCATATCTCTCAGCATCGAACTCATCTTGGAACAGTCGTTGTTGCTCTTGGCGTACGTGGTTCGACCAAGACTGCCGCATTTGGGTCCAGTGATCAGCAGGACAACGAGGTTTTCCATCGGAATTTGTTGAGGAAGCAGTCAATCCAAGCAGCGACGTGTAGATTTTTTCGTTGTGTTCTGTGGCGAGCTCGTGAAGGCCCCGCTCGAGATCGCACAGTTTTCCGTAGCGGTCGTAAGTTGCATCTTTATCGTAAGCACATTTAGCAGGCATCTGGACTCCGTTGTCCAACTCAATATAGAGATCATCCTGTTTCTGAAACCAAGTCAGAAAGGACTGCATCACTTCCATCGTGCTTTTTGCGACGTAATTTCCACGACCACGGGTTTCACGGACGCATTCACGTCTAAGTTTTGTACGATCAGATACAGACAGTTCTCGATACACGACAGAGGAGAGGTTTCGAGCCGAGTGTTTCGCAATTCCTTTAGCTATTTTTCTGTATTTAGATTCTTGTTTTTCTAATTTGGAGGTAGAGGGCTCAGCAGTGGAGATATTGGAGTCTGTACGGTTACTCTTGGAAGGCCAAGGGCCGCTGAGGTTTTCTTGGTTTTCGTCGTCGACGCTCATTGGAGAGCCCCGGCTGTTAGGATAAATTTATAAGCGTAGTGAATTATTGCTAACATGGATGAGTCGGTTGGTTGGATTGTTTGAGCAATCCAATCGTTATTTTTTGACTGTCTCTATCTGTGAGAGGACGGGTTATATAGGTTTGGGAGCGTTTTGCAATTGTAGACATGAGTCAAAACGAAAAGAAGACGGTTTCAGTTCGTGTAAACATGGATTTGTATAAAGAAATAGAGAAGTTTAAAGAAGAAAGACAGGTTTCGGAAAGTGACGCTTTGAGAGCTTTGTTGAGAGAGGGGATTAGAGGAAGGGAATTAGAGGATAAGTTAGAGATTATTGAATCAGAAGTGTCTCAGATTGAGGATTTAAAACGGAAAGTGGAGTATTTAGAGGACGATATGAGTAGTTCAAGAGACTCAGTTTTGAAGCGATTGTTTGGCCGGTAAGTTGGTTGGTTTTTCAGCCTTTTTTCACAGCAGACGGTTTTACTGCTTGACCTCAGCAACAGCAACAGCTACAGCTACAGCATTCTCGTTGCCGCCCAGCAGAGGCAAGCACCCCCCACTGCGTCCGGTAATGCATCGGGAGGTTATGGTTCGGAGGACCCCCCACAGGGAGGGGTCCGCCGAACCCGAAGGTAATCGGGTTTGTAGGTGTGTGTGTTGGCCAAAGGTTTTGCAAAGAATCAGGAAGGGCCTTGAGATTGGAGCTCCTCGAGGAGATCGTCCCAGCCGAGATCGTTGCTAAAGAGATCGGCGTTCAGGTTCCAGCTCCATGGAGCAGGCTCATCGGGGTCGTAGTCGACAGTAGTAGGTTGGATTGGTTCAAGGTCTCCACCAAAGAGTTGATCTGTAGGTCGATCACTGTCAGCAGACCAGCGATCATAAAACTCAGCTACAGCTGGTTCAGTTTTGTACAGTCCCAACGTGCAGAGCCGTTTTATCTCAGGATCAACGTCTTTTCCAGTGTGTCCGATGACCGCGCAGGCTTCCACTCCGAGTTTAGAAAACCGTGCGTGTAGAGGACCCCATTGATGTGATACCTGTCTGCTGTTTGTGCGAGCATTGAAGTGAGTACTCCCTTCGTCGATAACTACAAAGGAGGGTTCATCTCGATGTTTGAGCAGAGCAACAGCGAGATCGTAGGAAGAAGTAACCCGAATGTCTACGTGAGACGCTTTTGCGTTCGAGATGACATTCATGTTAGGCCAGTGTGCTTTGGCGAGCTCAGTGAGTATCCAGACAGTGTTTGTCTTCCCAGTATTTGGGTGGCCAGCAGCGAGGATCGTAGCCAATCCGTTGTTGTTCTTGAGAGCTTCCAGCAGTTGTATAGGGAGCGTCAGAGAGGAGGCATCCAAGTCTTGCGAAGTAACACCTGTTAGGTAGCTCATTACGACACTGTCTCCATTGTGGAGAGCTTCAGAAGCAAGGTCAGACGTGAAAGTCTGTGTGACGATTTCAAAGAGCTTTGAATCGTTGTATTCTTCGACGTTTGCATCTACGAAAGCGAGATTAGACCTGTGGTCAGGATCAGCGGTTAGACCTACAGAGTCAACAAACTCGTGATGTGTGTCTATACGACCGTGTTTTTGTTCAGCGAGTTTTGCAGCTGTTAGCAGTATTTCGTTCATTGTGGTTGTGGTTGTGGTTGTGGTTGTGGTTGT
>SL_4KL_010_BRINEDRAFT_10002011_pt1 | contig 11474 bp, 7 predicted proteins | sample SodLak_010_BRINE_2_FD_10664 | JGI IMG/M metagenome (IMG submission 10664) | reverse complement strand
AGCTATGCTGCTGGATGGCGGAGTGATGGAGAACGGGCTTCCGTACCTTATCATGGAATATGTAGAGGGTACGCGAATTGATTCCTACTGTAACAACAAAACGTTGAGTTTGCCTGATAGGTTAGCGTTGATTAAAAAGATTCTTGACGCTATCGAATATGCACATTCAAATCTTGTTATTCACCGAGATTTAAAGCCGAATAATATTTTAGTTACTGAATCCGGTGAGGTGAAAATTTTAGATTTTGGGATCGCAAAACTGCTGGATGAAGATGGTGATTTAAATGAACCACTGACCAGGACCGGCCAGCGGCTTTGGACCCCGCAGTATGCAGCACCGGAACAGGTACTTGAAAAACCCGCCCAGTTGCAGACCGATATTTATGCTCTCGGCATGTTGATGTATAAAATATTGAGTGGGAGCCAACCGTATCAGTTTAAGGAAAAAAGCATCCACCAGGTGGAACGGGCAATTTTAGAGGAAAACCCATCGCTGATGAGCCGCAGGGTGCAAGAAGTAGATAATGATAAAGTTTTGACAAACTTTGGCATTAAGAAAAGAGCTTTAGCTAAAGAACTGTCGAATGATCTGGATGCTATAGTAGCAAAAGCGATACGCAAAGAGCCGGAATACAGGTATTCATCTGTTTCGTTGCTGCTGGAAGATTTAACGAACTTCGAGAAGGATATGCCGGTAATGGCCCGGCGCGGCAACTTAACCTATCGGGCTAAGAAATACATCAAACGGAACAGACAGCCGATACTTTTCGCGGCACTTTTGTTGATGGTTATTTCGGGACTTGTATTTTATTACACGGCTCAGGTTAACGAACAACGGGTTGTTGCTGAACGTCAGGCAGCAAATTCACAACAAATGACAGAGTTCCTGGTTGGAATTTTTGAGAGTGCAAACCCACATCATCATGACGGAATGGAAGCCGGGCTTTCGGCACCTATTGGAGATGTGCTGGAAACGAATATCGACCGAATGGATGAGGAGCTGGAAGGGCAACCACTGCTAAGGGGAAGTCTTAAAACCACACTCGGAAAGATGTATCTGCGGCTTGGGGAGTTCGATCGGGCCGAAGTGCTGACCACGGACGCTATCGAATCACTCAGTTTGCTTGATATGGATACGCGTGAGGAGCTCGCATCTGCGCTGTATGAACTTGGCCGCGTTCATCAGGAAAGAGGGAATACCGAAATGGCTGACTCTCTGCTTCTGGAGGCGATTGAAATTCATGAGCGGACAGAATTGGGGCTTGCGGATGAACAGGCCCTTGCTGCTGTAAGTATGTATGCCAACCTGCAGTGGTTTAACCATGGAGATTTTCATACTGCAGATTCATTGCTGACCCAAAATTTAGAGATTCGGTACCAGCATTATAGTGATGATCCCGGTAATCTTGCTGTGGGGCACAACGACCTTGCGGCGATGAATCACGGTCGTGGAAGTTTTAGTAATGCGTCCTATCACTACCGGCAAGCTATCGATCTTTATCGGGAAGCTCTGGGGGATCATCCCTCAAAGGCAGTGGTTATGGGGAACTATTCGCAACTGCTAAAAGAGTACAACCGGCTTGATGAAGCCAGGGAGATGCAGCAAAACTCTTTAGATATCCATATTGAATCTTCGGGAGAGAGCGAACAATTGACACAGGACTGGGATATGGGAATTTAGCAGATATCAACCTGCTGGAAGGAAATCTTGAAGCTGCAGACTCTTTGGTTACAAAATCAATAGATATTTTAACGGAAATTTATGGAGATGTACATCCGTTTGTAGGAAGGAATAAACTTATTCGGGCAAATATTTTGATGGAACAGGGGCATTTAACCGAGGCTGAAAATTTGAGTACAACTCTTATTGATGAATACCAACAGTTATACCCACCAACTCATGGCCGCCAATCTGACCCATTGCTGACCACAGGGAAAATTTACCTGAGGTTAGGGAATCCGGTAGAGGCTCGGCAGTATCTGGTTGAGGCTGTAGAAATAAGAAAGGAAGGCTATTCTGAAGAGAGTTGGAGAACAGCTGTAGCTATGAAGACACTGGCTGAGGCACTTATTGAGCTTGATGAAAGTGAACGGGCCGAAGAGCTTTTAACGGTGAGCATAGGAATATTGGGTAACGAATTCGGTGAAGAAGATTTTCGTTTTGTCGAAGCAAATGAGTTGAAAGGTTCACTTTAGGTCACTTTCAGTTTTTTTGAAGTCTGAACCGATATGTTATTCATTTAGTTTCTCTACTGTAGACGTTCTCTCAAGTTTGATTCGTTCTAATAAGAAATAAGTCCTATTATTAAGGTTTAAAGAGAGATTAAAGAACGAATATTTATGCAGCCGCAATATACAGAACAGTCACCCCCTTTTTGGCAGCGCCATAGGAAAGGTATTATCATAACATCGGTTCTATTTCTTGTTTTCGCAGCAGGGGGATTTTTTCTATACAATAGCGCTGAAAAGATGCTTGAAGATCGGTTTTTACAAGCAATTGATGAACCGTTGGGGCCGGATAGGGAGTGGGTTTACGACGACATTGATGTTGGAATTTTTCCACCACGGTTAACGATTTATGGACTCAAAATTCGAAATCTGGTCCCTTTTGAGGATCAACGGCTGGAGAGAGAAGCGGACGCAGTTCGGGATTTTAGAGCAGAACAGATAGAAGTCAAGTCTGTAGGTTTTGGTGATCTCATTAGGTCGGCTGAACTACATATAGGTTCTGTAATGGTTCACTCTCCTGAAATTGCCGTGTTATTTCGTCCAACGACCGACATTGATTTCCAAAATGGCGGCGATCAGGTTTTAGAGAAAATTACGGTTTCAGAGCTCGAAATCATCAACGGAAATTTAGATGTTTTTGCTTATCGTGCTGATCAAGAATCAGTTGCCGATATTAAAGGGATGAATTTGTTTATTGATGATTTTACGTATCAAGATTCAAATCGTCTTCTCAGAGATTGGGCACCATATTTTTCTGTTCAGTTGGAGTCGTTATCTGCAAAATTTCCTGATGAAACCTATCAGGTAAAAATTGGGCAGACATCATACGATAGTAATGACCAAAAATTGAGAATTAACAACGGAAAGCTGATGCCGCTCTTATCACCCCAGGAACTGCCTGAAAAAATTGGCGAGGAGGTAGATCATTTTGATATAGAGTCCGGAGCGATAGAGATACACGGAGTTGATGCGGATAGCTGGATTGAATCTCGACTTCTACACGCCGATTACGCGACACTTGATAGCCTACAGCTGCGTATTTCAAGAGATAAAAATTATCCGGATAAAGAGAGGACTAAACGTCCACTTCCTGCTGTAATGTTAAAAAACTTCCCATATTCAGTAGCGCTTGACAGCATCCGCTGGACGAATGGGCTGATCAGCTACCGGCAATGGAAGGAAGGGCAAGATCAGTATGGAGAGGTAACGTTTAATGAGATTGATCTTGCCATGAAGAATATTCAAAATCGTGATGAGAGTGAACCGGTTACGGCTGTGGCAAAAACAAAATTGATGGATAAAAGCGACTTTGAAGTAGATTTTAGCTTTATGATGGATGATTCAGGTAAACACGATATATCAGGCCGGTTAAGCTCTATGGACTTAACAGCATTTAATAGCGTGTTTAGTCCTCTTGCTTTTATGAAAATACAGGATGATGCGGTGCTTGATTACCTGGAGTTTGATTTCCGGGCTAACGATGAAAAAGCGACCGGGAATGTAACGATGATCTACGATGGATTGTCGGTACGAAAACTCAACGAAGATACATTAGAGGAGTCCACATCAACCCGGCTGGTCTCTTTTGTGGCAAATCTTACATCGGTTCGGTCCGATAATGATGAGGATGATCCTCGTATCGGAGAGATTGATCTTGAGAGGGATAAGGAACGTTCAATGTTTACCTATTGGTGGCACACTTTGCGCGAAGGGTTAAAAGAGAGCGTAGGCATGTAATAGTTAAGCCTCCAATTCCCATTTGTTATGGCTTAGTTAGGAGTTTGTTTTGGCAGCCGATGCCGGATCAATAGACCGCTGTATCTATTCCAAAATTTTATATATTTGAAATTGGTTTTTGGAATAATCACATCTAATTGGAGCTTTTTATGAAAAAATATCTGATACTCATTTTTGTAACACTTATCTGTACGTCCCCACTTTTTGCGGACGGTACGATGCTTCTGCGTGATCCATCGGTAAGTGATCAACACATTGTATTTGTTCATGCAAATGACCTTTGGGTTGTTGATCGTGAAGGGGGCGAAGCCCGGCGCTTAACCTCATCTGAAGGGGCGGAGACAAATCCAAGAATTTCGCCTGATGGNGAGTGGGTGGCATTTACCGGTCAATATGATGGGAATTCGGATGTCTACATTGTGCCGATTATAGGAGGTGAACCAACCCGTTTAACTTGGCACCCCGGGAATGATGTAGTTCAGGACTGGACACCGGATGGTGAATCCGTAATTTTTATGTCTGGTCGGGAGGGATACCCAACGGCGAATACCACATTTTTTACGGTCTCTGTTGATGGAGGTACACCCGAAAAGATGCCAATTCCTTTTGGATTTGCAGGGACAATCTCACCAGATGGTACAAAAATGGCATATCAGCCCTACCGGTTTTGGGATCCTGAATGGCGTAATTACCGTGGCGGACAAGCCCAGCCAATTTGGGTGTTTGATATGGAAACCCACGACTTTCTGCAAACTCCACGAACAGATCGAGAGCGCCACACATCTCCCGTTTGGATTGGGAACACCATTTACTACCTGTCGGAGAGAGATTTTGCAAACAACGTTTGGTCGTACAACCTCGATACTGAAGAGGAGCAGCAGCTGACATTCCACTCCGATTTTGACGCTAAAAATTTAGCGGCAGCCGATGATATCATCATTTACGAACAGGGAGGATATCTACACTCTCTTGATCCGGAAACTCACGAAACGGAACAGTTGGTAATTCACGCCAGGGGAGATATGAACTGGTCACGCCCTCGATATACGGATGTACCCTCTACACAATTGATGAATGCCAGACTATCACCCACCGGACAACGAGCAGTTTTTGAACATCGTGGGGAGATTCTTACCGTACCAAAAGAGCATGGCAACTGGAGAAATCTTACCAACAGCTCTGCATCGGCTGAACGAGCTCCTGTGTGGTCGCCTGATGGCCAGCAGATCGCCTGGTTTTCCGACGAGAGCGGAGAGTATCAGCTAATGGTCGGGGATCAATACGGAATGGAAGAGCCAACAGCTTACCCCCTGAATGACCTCTTTTATTTCCGGCCTGATTGGTCACCCGACGGAAATCATATAGCTTTTACGGATACCGACTATAATTTGTGGTATATCAATCTCGAAAGCGGTGATAAAACCAAAGTGGATACCGATCGATTCGCCCACCCTGACAGAACGTTGAACCCGGTATGGTCTCCCGATGGAAAGTGGATCAGTTATGTTCGGCTATTGGACAATCAATACAAAGCAGTATTTGTCCATAACGTTGAGACGGGCGAAAACCATCAGCTGACAGACGGGCTTGCAGATGCTATCGACCCGCAGTGGGATAAGAGCGGGAAATACCTCTACTTTTTGGCAAGTACGGATTTTGCACTAAATACCGGCTGGCTCGATATGAGCAGCTATAACAAACCGGTTACTCGTGGCCTGTATATGATTGTTCTAGCGGATGATGAACCGCATCCTTTTGCTCCAAAAAGTGATGATGAACCCCTGCCGAATGATGAACCTGAGGAAGAGAATAATGGTGAGGTAGATGTACGGATTGATATCGAAGGAATTGATCAGCGAATTATATCGATCGATGTTCCAAAACGAAATTACACCTACACGGTAGCCGGACCGGAAGGGCATATTTTTTATGCAGAGTCACGCGATAATATGCCAACCGTTTTGCACAGATACAGCATCCCTAACCGGGAATCTGTCGAGTTTTTGAACAACGTTGCAGAAGCGACAATCAGTGATGATGGGGAGAGCCTGCTTTACCGCAGTAATTCCACCTGGGGGATTGTTTCTGCCTCCGGTGATGCAATTAGTCCGGGAGATGGCAGCATCAACACAGATAACATTCGCATCCGTATCAATCCAAAAGATGAGTACGCACAAATCTTTAAAGAGGGGTGGAGGTTTCAGCGCGATTTCCTTTACGTGGATAATGTTCATGGAGCTCCCTGGGATGAAGTCTATGAGTGGTATCGCCCGTGGGTGGATCATGTGCGTCACCGATCAGACCTGAATTATATCGTGGAAATAATGGGCGGTGAAGTAGCTATCGGGCACTCCTACGTATTTGGAGGTGATTTTCCTGATGTAGATTCCGTACCTGTGGGACTGCTCGGTGCCGACTACGAAATATCGGATGGCTACTTCAGGGTCGANAAAATTTACACCGGGGAAAACTGGAATCCNGAACTAACAGCTCCGCTATCAGGCCCGGGAATAAATGTTAATGAGGGCGATTATCTGCTTGAGGTAAATGGAGAGCCATTAACAGCAGATATGAACATGTATAAGCTCTTTGAAGCTACAGCAGGCAAGCAGGTGCAGTTGCGGGTGAATGATCGCCCGACTACCGATGGATCGCGCCTGGTTACGGTGGTTCCTATAGAGAATGAGAGTGGCTTACGGATGCGGGACTGGATTGAATCAAACCGTAGATTGGTGGATGAGATGTCGGACGGTCAGCTTGCATACGTGTACGTGCCGAATACAGGCACGGTTGGGTATGAGTATTTTAACCGCTACTACTTTTCGCAGCAGGACAAACCCGGTGCCGTAATTGACGAGCGAAATAATGGTGGTGGATCTGCTGCCGATTATATGGTGGATATCATGAATCGCGATCTTCACGGCTACTTTAACAGTAAAGCAGCTGATCGAAAACCGTTTACTACGCCAATGGCCGGAATTTGGGGACCCAAGGTGATGATTATTAATGAAAATGCGGGATCGGGTGGAGATCTTTTGCCGTACATGTTCCGTAAAATGGAAATTGGCCCGCTGATTGGTACACGAACCTGGGGCGGACTTGTGGGTACCTGGGATACGCCATCTTTTATTGATGGAGGACGAATGGTAGCACCCCGAGGCGGCTTTTTTGATGTTGATGGAGAATGGGCCGTTGAAGGGGAAGGCGTAGCCCCGGATATCGAAGTGTTTCAGCATCCTGCAGAGGTGATGCGAGGAAATGACCCACAGCTTGAGGCATCTGTTGAAGAGGCACTTCGACTGTTGGAGTTAAACCCGGTTGAACTGCAGGAAGAGCCGGAAGCGCCTGTTCGTTGGAAACGCCCCGACAGTAATTAAAGCCGAGTTTAACGTATGATAAATGAACAAAGCCCTCACCACTGAGGGTTTTGTTTTTGATGGAATATCTTACGCATTCAAAACTCCGGCTAACAATAAGTTAATGTGGAATCGTAGCCGTTATGAACTATTTTAGCCGAAAATGTTAAGCTAAGTCTTTAGATGTGAAAAATGAACTGCGGCGCGATTTACACACCCCGGGCGCTATTTTTATGGGGTTGGGTTCTATTGTTGGAACGGGAATTTTTGTAAGTATTGCCATTGCCACTCAGGTAGCAGGCAATGGTGTAATTATCGCTATCGTAATAGCGGCTATTTTGGCTGCATTTAATGGGTTAAGCAGTGCCCAGCTTGCCGCCGCTCACCCTGTCAAGTGGTGGTACCTATGAGTATGGAAATCGTTTTTTAGGCAGTTATTTTGGATTTACCGCCGGATGGATGTTTTTGATCGCAAAATCAGCATCTGCTGCAACAGCAGTTTTAGGTTGTGTGGGATATCTTTTTTATGCATTTGGGATTGATGCAGATACTCGAATTCTTGTGGGGTCCGGTATACTTGTACTAACGTTGATGACATATCTTGTATCTGGTGGAATCAGAAGAAGTAACAGTGCAAATACAGTAATTGTAACCCTGACACTTTTGGGGCTTTTTGTACTTGTGGTAACTGCATTTGTTGTAAATGGCACACCCACCGAACCAATAATGAATGCCGTTACGGATACCTCGGGGTCAGCAATTTTATACGCATCAGCATTAATGTTTGTGGCCTATACCGGGTATGGGCGTATTGCTACGCTGGGTGAGGAGGTTGCCAACCCTAAGGAGACGATTCCGCGAGCCATTATCCTCACAATGATAATTATTGTGGTGCTCTATTTAGCCGTTTCGCTTACAGCACTGCAGGTGATGGGTGCTGAGGCATTTGGAAATACGGTAGAAGGTGAGGCCGCACCATTGATGTTTGTAGCCGAAGCACTATCAGTTCCATTTATAGGTCCGGTAGTAACTTTTGCTGCAATAACAGCAATGTTAGGGGTATTACTGAATCTCATCTTAGGGTTATCTCGCGTAATGTTGGGTATGGCAAGGCGGAGAGATCTGCCACATTTCCTGTCAACCATCAACGCGAAAAACCAGAGTCCGGCTTCTGCTGTATGGGTGACCGGGTTAATTATTGGGTTGCTGGTTTTAAGTGGTGATGTTGTTTTTACATGGTCGTTTAGCGCATTTACAGTTTTAATCTACTACGCTATCACCAACTTATCTGCTTTAATGATGCCGGTTGAATTGAGGCGCTATTCTCAGTTTGTACCTGCATGCGGGCTTTTTGGATGCCTGTTTTTAGCCTTTTGGATCGATCCGGTCATTATGCTCATCGGAAGTGGTTTAATAGCTGTGGGCTTAATTTGGCACTTTATGGTATTGAAGTTGAAATCTGTATAAGCGAAGATGAGTTCAGCTAGGGTTTTGACATTAATAATCCTTTGGTGTAAAATAGCTTCGGTCGACAGACCAATACCCTCCACCTTTGATAAATAGGAAAATACTTCCAATCAACATAGCGAGGTCGTTACGAGATTCGTGCATCATGCTTAAAAATCCGTAGTAATCAAGGTCGCGCAGAGCAAATCCCCAAAAGCCTTCTCCAAGCAAAATGGGAAATTTTGTGGTGAATAGCGCTGTTAGCATAACGATAATCAATGGTACAGCCGAAAACCGGGTTAAAAATCCGATTAAAACAAACAGGCCGAAAATTACTTCAACACCCCCAACAAAGTAGCCTGAAAACTCGGGGAAGGGGATTCCTATTCCTTCAAACCTTCCTGCACCACGAAGGTCGGGATATAAAAACTTCTGGAGACCCTCCGTCAAAAACACAAATCCGACCAGAAAACGAATTAAAATTGTGGTTTTGGCACGATCTGTATGAAGTGACTTCTGAATAAATTTATTCATAAATGTTAAATGACAGACTTGTTGGTATCAGGTTACCTGGATGGTTAAAATATGGATTGACTGGTAATTATTGAATAAATAAACGTTCTTAAGATTCTAACAATCATTGTAATAAAACCATATATCCATGTCTCGTTCCATCAATCGTAGGGAAATGATTAAGCAGTTGGCAGCCGGAACATTAAGTGCCGGATCAATCCTCACCATGCCGGGTTTTTTAAATAAATCATCCGGCTATAAAACCGAGCCTCTAGATCTCAAAGGAAACATTAAACATTCGGTTTGCAGGTGGACGTATGGTAACCTGTCTCTGGATGAACTCTGCCGTGTAGTGAAGGAAATCGGATTTTCAGCCATCGACTTAGTAGGACCGGATGAATGGGACATACTTAAAGAGCATGGAGTAGACTCTTCGATGTGCAACGGGGCTGAGATTAGTCTAGAGGAAGGATTTTGCAACAGGGATTATCACTCAACACTGATCGATAGCTATTTGGAGCACATTGACCTGGTAGCTGATGCCGGTTACAAAAACCTAATCTGCTTTAGCGGCAATCGCGATGGAATAGATGATGAAACCGGCCTTCAAAATTGTGTTGAGGGATTAAAGCAGATATTAGGCAAGGCAGAAGATCGCGGAGTAATAATTCAGCTGGAACTGTTTAACAGTAAGGTCGATCACCCTGATTATATGGGTGATAATACACCGTGGGCTATTGAACTGGCAGACCGGATTCAATCACCAAACTTTACATTTCTGTACGATATATACCACATGCAGATTAGCGAGGGAGATATCATTCGAACCATCACCGATTACCCTGAGTATTTTGGCCACTATCATACCGCCGGAGTACCCGGCCGAAATGAGATTGATGATACCCAGGAGCTCTACTATCCGGCCATTATGAAGGGGATTGTAGATACCGGGTTTGATGGATATGTGGCCCAGGAGTTCATCCCGACAAGAGATACCGAGGAAGAGAATATAGCTGAACTTCGTAAAGCTGTGGCGCTATGTGATGTGTGATGATATTAGTGGTGAGGAAACTAATAGAGCAGGAGAGCGTTAATTAATTAGTATGTTGCCATAAATATCACTGCATAACCATTCATTTATAATCGTGAACGACTACACCCACCAACCTCCACCGGATTTCGGGGATAAAAAGAGAGGCGGATTTAAAAAAGCGATCCTGATTTTTGTTGCTGTAATTGCAGTGTTAGTGATTCTATTCTTCACTTTTATCCTGTCTCTCAGATGGGTAAATCCACCGGTAACGGCATTTACACTGCAGGAGGATTGGCAAGAGCTGGAGATGGAACGGTACAATCTGCGGGATTATTGGGTACAGACTGATGATCTTCCCGAGCATCTGAAATGGGCTGTAATTGCCTCTGAAGATCAGCGATTCTATGAACACCGGGGAATTGACTGGGAAGCGGTAGATGAGGCATTGGAAGAGCGTAGATCAGGAGAGCGAGTTCGCGGGGCGAGTACAATAACACAGCAGGTGGCAAAAAACCTCTATCTTTGGCCGGCGCAGTCATTTTTTCGAAAAGGAATTGAAGCAGGTATTGCACTCACTATTGATTTTATGTGGCCCAAAGAGAGAATCTTAGAGGTGTATCTGAATATCGCCGAGTTTGGCCCCGGAATTTTCGGGGTTGGTATGGCGGCAGAACACTTTTATGGAGTTCATACCTCCGAAATCGAACCGGAATCATCTGCAATTTTTGCGGCCGTTCTGCCCAATCCAAAACGGATGAGGGTAGAGCCGCCATCACCTTTTGCCGAGGAGAGGAGTCACTGGATTTTACGCCAGATGACGATGATAACCGGAACTCCCTATGTAGATATCACAGTAACAGATCCCGGCAGGCTCTTTATTGAAACCCAACAGTTTTTTGAGACTCTTTATGGCGATCGGATGTCGGAATTGGAACAGGTTGAGAGAGCGGGTGAGCTTGAAGAGGAGGATTGGCCTGAACCCGACTTGCAAATAGAATTGGAGCCGATACCACTGGATACACTGCTCTTAGAGAATGATTAAAACACGCGAAGTCTTTGGAGACTTCGCGTGTTTAGAAGGTTGCTGTAACCTGTGTTCGAGTGTATAATTATGAGTATAAAGTGAGGCTGTCTAATATTGGCGGGCATGAAGGACATTT
>SL_4KL_010_BRINEDRAFT_10002010_pt1 | contig 11476 bp, 10 predicted proteins | sample SodLak_010_BRINE_2_FD_10664 | JGI IMG/M metagenome (IMG submission 10664) | reverse complement strand
ATTCGAACCCCGGAGGCAGTGACGCCACAGAGTTAGCAACCCTGCGCCTTGGGCCAGGCTTGGCTACCGCAACACGCTGGTTTGTATTGTCGCCCCTGCGGACTCGGGACACCGCGCCCCTACAGTACTACAGTCGTGAAAACTCGGCTCCAGCACTTAAACATCACGAACCACAGCCGGCGTGTCGAGCCCTGACACAGCCGAGGCATACATGCGGAATATTCATCTGCGCGTACCCGATTATGACCGTATGGTCTTCGGTGATGTGCTTGGGCGGGTCGGCGGCAGGCGTCGGCGGCTGGTGTTTTATAATGCAGACTGTATTGACCACTGCGAGCGCGTTATCGATTACGCCGGTGTCCACGACGTCGAGATCGAATACATTGACGACCCTGCGGAACCCGACTCGACGGTCTCCGTTCTCGATGGCTCTAGGCATCTGGCGAGCGACGACATCGAGCAGGTTGCGACCTACATCGACAGCTGGGAGACCGATCTCTCGACAGCTGTTCCCCCACCCTCGATTTTCGCTGCGCTTGATGAGACGATCTTTCGGTCGACAAACAAATCTCAGCTCGTGTTGGCCTCACGGCTGATCGAAACACGCGCCGCCCAAACCGGTGAGGGGCGGCTGGCGGTGGGGTTTCAACGGCTTTCGATGGCACAGCCACTGCTGTCGTTTTATCTTTCCTTGCCGCCGGCAGTAACGGTCTCGCTGTACGGCGAACCCGACTGGCAGCCACCAGCCGACACTGGCGTTGCCGCCTACCATCCAGCCAGCGAGAACCACGAAAGCTACTGGTGGGCGCTGTTCGACGGCACTGACCACTCCGGGACGCACGCAGCCTTAGTGGCCAAAGAGACCGACGACACCTACACCGGCTTTTGGACCTACAGACGGTCGCTCGTCGACGAACTCCGAGAGATCGTCGACAGCCTAGCGGTAACCCAAGTAGTCGGTCCCTAACGGTTAGGTCCGGATTTTCGGGAGCATCCGGAGATAGATCCCACGCTCACAGCAGTCCAACAGAAACGACGAGAGATCACCGTGTGAGACGCTGCCGATCCCGAGTTTGATGTTGCCTGTTTTGTACTGTCGAGTTGTTGGGCCATCGGCCACCCGCAGTGTGCGAACGATTGTCCAGTCGAGACTGCGGCTCGTCACGTCGGCAGCATGGTCGGCACCATCTCCCGCAACAGTGGGCCGAAGCAGTCGGAACAACAGACAGCCAGCCCGTTCGACAATCCCGCGCTGTTCACCATCGCGCTGGACAGTGGCTGGCACCACTGTCAGATACCGCTCGATACCTACCGACTCCATCGCATCAAGTACGTTTCGACCACTGACAGTCATGTAGTCAGCAGATGTGGATTTGGTGTGTTCAAACACCGTACAGACCGCCGACGCATCGGCGACGGCGGCCTCAACATTCTCACCTGCATACACATCGACCACAACGGTCTCGACCGACGGTCGAAACCGCGAGGCCGGTGCGGTCGACTCGACCGCAGCGGTCACCTCGTGGCCCCGATCGACTGCCTGACGTACGAGTCGCTGGCCAGTTGGTCCACTCGCACCGAAGACAGTCAGCTTCACACCTGAAGCTATCACTACCAGTTAATAAGTAGTCGGTGGTTATGCGCTATGTAGGTGAGCTACAGGCGGTTAGGCTCCTAAATACTTCTCGTTGAGCTTCCATTCACCGCTGTCGCCCTGCCTGAGATACTCGCCGTAGTAGGGCACCCGGTTCTCGACGACCGACCGAAACGTCTCACGTATTTCGGCGCGGCTCATCTCACCCATCGAGCGCAAATCGTCGTTGCGATTCAGACAGCCCTTCAGATATCCCTGATGAGTCACACGCACGCGATGGCAGTTGGCACAAAACGTCGGGTTCTCGACGGGATCGACGATNTCGACCATGCCACACTCGCCGTCGCCCCGGCTGTCGGGGTCGGTACTGCTGACATAGTAGCGTTTCCGGTCGTGCATCTCTCGGACGTCGGTCCGGTCGGCGATCTCGGCCAGCCAGTCGTGGACGCGCTGGATGTCGATGTTCCATTCAGGCCGACCGGTCAACTCGGGCATGTACTCGATCAACTGCAGCTGCAGGCCCTCGTGTTCGGCAACGTGTTCGACCATCCCCTCGATGTAGCCGGCGGTGTGCTCGAATACGACCATATTTAGTTTTACGGGGGCTAACCCGGCTTCGAGGGCGGCCTCGACGCCGTCGAGCACCTCCTCGTAGGCCCCGGAGTTCGTGACTTGTGCGAACTGCTCGGGATCGAGGGCATCCTGCGAAACGTTCACTCGTTCGAGTCCAGCCGCTCGGAGTTCGTCGGCACGCCCGCGGAGAAAGGTGCCGTTGGTCGTCAACGAGACCTCCATCGAGTCGGGCGTTCGACGGATGATCTCTTCGAGATCAGCCCGCAACATTGGTTCGCCGCCGGTGAATTTCACCTTTTGAACGCCGAACTCCTCGACGACCTCCAGAAACCGGACGACTTCGTCGGCAGTAATCTCGTCATCGGCGGGCTCCATTGGTCCACGAGTGTCGCCGAGCCCCTCGTTGTGACAGTAGACACAGTCGAAGTTACAGCGGTCGGTCAACGAGATTCGGACGCCGGTCACCTCCCGGCCGAACTCGTCTTCGAGTGGCTCGCTCATTAGCCAACTGTATTTCACACGCGGACTTAAATCGGCGGGCTTTGTCCCTGATTTTGAAACCAATAGCAGTTGCACATTCACAAACGAGTAGAAAAAACCAGTATCAATTACTGTGTGAGGACTGTATCGTCAGCTCGACGTTGGTCGGCGAGCAGCCAGACAACGTAGCTGAACGGTACGGTAGCCAGAAAGATGAACACAGCAGCCCGGCAGCCGTAAACAGCGCCAACGTGCCGACTGTTGTGCCACGTGCGACCGTCGTCGAGACCGCGTAGTGACCTTCCTCTCGATTGTCCGACTATTTTGTTTCACACGTTACAATTTTAAATACAGTTGACGAATACTTACACGAACAATCGCCATCAAAACCGGGGTGGTTTTTATTCACCAGCCGTAGTAGCTGGTATGACTGACGACGCCGACGATCCAGCAGTTCCAATCGTCTGTGAGGCTTGTGGCACCGAGACGACGGTACCGCTTTCTGCGGTGGCCGACCAGCTTGCACGCCACAACGAGAACCGCCACGACGGCGAGGAGTGTGCGGAGGTCGATCCAGCACTCAAATCAAGAATTCAGGATCTGGCAGCCAGAGATATCGGCCTCTTGGAGTAGTCGAACAGCGAGCACCAGAGAATGCGTACGACAGGGACGCGTGTTTAGGAGTTACTCACCGTCTCGACGCCCCGAAGTTCGAACCGCGCGCCACCCCGGTCGCTTTCGGTGATTTCGATCTCCCAGCTGTGAGCCTCAGCAATCGTCCGAACAAGCGACAATCCGAGTCCAGTACCGTCGCTTGCGGTGCTGTAGCCGTGTTCGAGCACAGCAAGGCGTTCGCTTTCTGGAATTCCTTTGCCATTGTCTTCGACAGCGAATCCGTCGTCGAGTTGTGTTACCCGCACAGTTACGGCTCCATCGTGGTCGGTTTCGGCAGCGATCGCTTGCGGATCGCGAGAGCCGTCTTCGACACTGTCGTCAGCCAATGGCTGACTGCTCGTCGAGCTGTGCTCGACGGAGTTCCGAAAGAGGTTTTCAAACACGTGTAACAGGAACTCCCTGTTGGCCATGACCACGCTGTCGGCATCAATCTCAAGGGCTGCGGGTGGTGTCTCGATCTGTCTCCAAGCCTGTGTGGCAACCGCATCGATCTCGACTGGTTCGGTCGACAGATCGGTCTGACTGATTCGCGTCAGTTTCCGGAGTTCCTCGACCATCTCCTCCATACGCTGGAGTGAGGCTTCGGCAGTCGAGAGATGACTGAGGTCCCCGGTTTTTCTCGCCAGATGGAGACGGCCGGACGCGACCTGAATCGGGCTGCGGAGATCGTGCGAGACGAAGCTGTTGAACCGGTCGAGCTGTGTGTTCTGCTGTTCGAGCTGTGTTTTCTTCTCTTCGAGTTCCTTGGTTCGGTCGTGCAACTCGGCACGTTGCCGGTGAAGCTCGGTGACCTCACGCCCTGAGACGACAATCCCCACGGGCTGTCCAATCGAGTTGTAGATAACCGACCCCTGCAGATCATACCGGCGTCTCTCGCCGTCGAGATCGAACGCAACCGTCTCGGCGTCTGCCTCCCCACTGGACCGGAGTTGGTGATACTGGTTGCGGAGTGTTGGATGATCAGCAAAAACGGTCTCGACATGCTGTGTGTCCGNAGCTGACGCTGGAACCGAAAGCAGCCGGCGTCCAGCACTGTTGCTGTACTGNAGNACATCGTTTCGGTCGAACACAAACACCGGATCGTCCATGTTTTCGATCACCGTCTGGCCGGCCAGCGGCTGGAGTTTGAACAGCGCGCCGTTAATGTACGACCAACCAATCGGAATCACTGCTAGCGTTGTTCCGTACGTTATCAGTTGGATGTGTGGCCACGGGTTCAGCGGCGGCAGCACGGCCAGATGATCGCTTAAAAACATCGCTGTCAGCCCGAACTCGATTACGCCGGTGGCTGTCATCGCCGCCAGCTGTGGCCGATAGACGTCGAGTGACTCTCGAAACATACGAACGATATACAGGTGACCGACAGCGACGACCCCCAACGTGTAGCCCGCATTAAGCCAAAAACCCGGCCCGAACGTGATGTCGACAACCGGAATCGAGTTGGTTACCGCAGCTGAGAGCTCGACCCAGTAGAGCCCGCCGAGATTCGAGACCACGACAGCACTGATCGCAACGCCAACTGCGACAATCGGAGCCAGATACGTTCTCGACAGCAACGCCGGTCGGTCCGTATACCGAGCCGCAAACACCCAAAATAAGATCCCTATCACGGGTGTCAGTGCGTGGCGGGCGACAAGCCATGGCGTTTTTTCGGCCACCGTCGGCTGTAGTAGCTGCACCACATACAGCAACGACCACACCGCCAGTGCGATCATCACCGCCGTATACTCGCGTGCGCCCGTCGAGTCTCGCTGGTGCCACGCAATCGCCGCAATTCCGACAGCAGCAAGCGTCGAGACAAACCCCAGTGTCACAAACGGATGCGTTACAGGGGCCATAACCGTAGGATACACAACTCGAGAAATTAACTTTTGTGAGTAGTTCGTGACTACCGTCGGTGGTCAAATACGTAGCCGACCGATGGCTCACAGCTCTCGACCGAGCAGCCATCCCGTCAGCGGCGCTGCCGTTGGTATTCGAGTTTTGTGTAGTGTGCCACCGTTCGAAGCAGCCCCTCGCGTTCGATCCGACGACCCGAGGTCTCGACCAGCACTTCGGGACACACACCAGTTGGATACTGTCTTCCGAGCCGCCGGCTGAACGTCATATCCTCGTTTGGCGTGCTCGCAAACCCACCAGTAGCGACGTACGCAGCTCGGTGGACAAAGACATTAAATCCCGGAAACGGCGGCGGCGACAGCCGTGGGAGCAGGTAGTTGAACAACCACTCGAACGGGACAGTCCGCCACCCACCACTGATCCGACACCGAGACATTGCGCCCATGAGGTTCTCCCGCTCGACAAACGAGCGCATGGTTTCGAGATACGACGCAGCCAGACGTGTATCAGCATCAATAAAGGCGAACCACTGACCATCTGCGACCGCAGCACCGAGGTGTCGGTCCCCGCCCTGTCCGGTTCCGGTTCCCTCAATGAGTCGAGCCCCGTGGGCTCTGGCAACTGCGGGCGTCTCGTCGTCGCTTTGGCCGTCGACGACGATACATTCGAACTCGTGGGTGGTTGTCTGTCGGTTGATCGCCTCAAGTGCGGCGGGCAGATACGCCGCCTCGTTCCGTGCAGGCACAATGAAACTCACCTCCGGGCTGTCGGTCCCACCCATACGTTTGTCAACAGTATCTGTAGGCTGATATAAAGTCCCTCTGAACCAGACGTTTCGTGACGGAATCAGATGTCGAGCCGCAACCCATCCCGAGCGATGCGAACCTCGCCGTTGAATCCCCCGGCACCCACTGCGGCCCGCATTTCGTCGTGGTTGCCATTGGTGTGCGGGTACAGATGTGTGAGATACAGCCGCTCGACCGCACAATCGGCCAACGCCTCGCCCAGTTTCGTCGGCGTTGGATGCCCTGAGACATCGACTGAGTCAGGAAACGAACAGTCATGAGCCAACACGCGACACTCACTGGCAAACTGTCCCAACCCNGCAAACGCCTCCGTATCACCACTAAACGCAAACAGCGGCGACTCGTCGGCNGATTCGGCGAACCGGTAGGCCAGCCCATCCATCGAGTGTCTGGTCTCGTAGCTCTCGGTATGGAAACCACCAACCTCAAACGACTGGTCGGGAGCCACCTCGCGGATTCGGAGTTCGAGCCGCCCGTCGAGATAGCTGTGGGCTGAAAGTAACCCGTCGACTAACTGTTTGGTTCCCGCAGGGCCGACGATTTCGAGATGCTCCTCACCGGCGAGCCAGCGCGCTTTGAGCAACACCAAAAGATCCGAGACGTGATCGAGATGGTGATGCGTTAGGAGGACGCTACTCACTGCCTCGTAGCCGACCTCAGTACCAGCCAGCCGATGAAGGACGCCGCTACCACAGTCGACAAGCAGTGACCGACCGTCTTTCGTCAACAAGAGACCGGTTTGCATACGACTCCCGGTCGGCAGCGCAGAGCCCGTACCGAGAAAGGTAACCTGCATAGATTCCCAAAAACAACCGACTCAGAAATCTGTTTGGGCCGCACTACGCAACACAACCGACTTACCCACCCAGCAACAACATATCCTAAGATGGCCACCCCCGGCCGCGAGCTACTCTGTTCGGCAGCCGACGACTACACGTTTGATCCCGAAACCGTCGAGATCGCAGATAGTGATGTCTTGGAGTTGTTCGAGCCTGTTGTCAGAGACTGGTGGGTAGCGGAGTTCGGCGAGTATGTCGGGACGAACGGCGGCTTTTTTACGCCACCACAGCGCGGAGCGATTCCACACATTCACAACGACAAGAACGCCCTGATCTGTGCGCCAACAGGGTCGGGCAAAACGCTGGCGTCGTTTGCAGCCATTATTAACGAGCTGTTTCGCCGCGAACAGGCGACCGACAGTGGACTCGACAACTCAGTGTACTGTCTGTACATCTCGCCGCTGAAATCGCTGGCCAACGATATCCACCGGAACCTTACGGTACCGCTTGAGAGCATCTCCGAGCGACTGGCCGACGACGGTGTCGAGACCGACATCCGGCAGGCGATTCGTCACGGCGATACCGACAGTCGCGCGCGCCAGCGAATGCTTGAGGAGACGCCACACATTCTGAATACGACGCCTGAGACGCTGGCAATTTTGCTCAACTCACCCAAGTTCAAAAAGAAACTCAGGACTGTCGAGTATGTCATCGTCGATGAGATTCACAGTCTCGCCGAAAACAAACGCGGGACGCATCTGGCAGTCTCGCTTGAACGGCTCGAAGCGATGGCCGAGAACTCGCCGACCCGGATCGGCTGTTCGGCGACTGTCGAGCCGCTCTCGACGGTCGGTGAGTTTCTGGTGGGCCGCAAAGAGCCGGGCGGCGAGCCTCGGGAGTACGAACTCGTCGACAGCCGGTTTGTCCGCGAGTTCGACATCAAACTGGAGTGTCCGACCGACGATCTGATCAACACACCTCGGGATGTCATCCAAGACCGATTCTATCGCCGACTGCATGAACTCATCAGCGAGCATACGAACACACTGGTCTTTACGAACACTCGATCCGGTGCCGAAGGCGTACTCCAGACGCTCCGCGAGCGATTTCCAGGAGAGTATGATGAGACTAACTCCGGTTGTCACCACGGGAGTCTCTCGAAAAACAGACGTGGCGAAATCGAGGAAGGACTGAAAGCCGGCAGGCTGGATGTGGTGACAACCTCGACAAGCCTTGAGTTAGGCATTGATATGCCACACATCGACCTTGTCGTTCAGATCGGCTCGCCGAAATCCGTCGCCGCACTGCTCCAACGGGTTGGTCGAGCGGGCCACCAACTCGGCCAGACAGTCACCGGGCGGGTAATCGCCCTCGATCGTGACGAACTCATCGAGTGTGCGGTGATGCTCCAAAAGGCCGAATCGGGCTTCGTCGACCGCGTGTTCATCCCTGAAAACGCCGCCGATGTGGCGGCCCAACACATCTACGGGATGGCGATCAACCGGATCTGGGCTGAAGACGAACTCAAAGCCACCCTCCGGCGAGCCTACCCGTTTCGTACCCTCGATCCCACAGACTGGGAACGCCTTATGGCGTACCTAACGGCAGACTATCCCGGGCTCGAAGCCAAGAACGTGTACGCCAAAATCTGGCGCGATACCAACGATCCGCCCGACGGCGAACACCACTACGCGGAGTTTCCGGTTGGCGAGCCACTCATTGGCAAACGTGGACGCTTGGCCCGCGTGATTTATATGACGAACATCGGGACGATCCCCGACTCGTTCAGTTGTGCAGTCCATACTCGCCGCGGCAACGAGTGGGTCGGCACGCTTGATGAGAACTATCTCGACACGCTCGATCCGGGCGACGTGTTCGTCCTCGGCGGCCAGAGCTACGAGTATAGCTATCGGCGGGGCTCGAAGGTGTACGTCGAGCCAACCTCGGCGCGCCCGACTGTTCCGTCGTGGTTCGCCGAACGGCTCCCGCTGTCATACGATCTGGGTCGAGAAATCGTCGGTTTCCAGACGGCCGTCCGTGACCGACTGGCGAATGGTGGCATCGAGGGCTTGCGAGCATGGCTACGTGAGTTTCCCATTGACGAACACAGCGTTCGGGCGATCAGTCGGCTGTTTGATGAACAGCAGCGGTATCTGGGTGATGGTGCGATCAGCACCACCAGCCAGTTGGTTGTCGAATGCGAGATCGATCGCACCGAGTACCGTCGCCGCTTTTATATCCATTCGAACTACGGTCGAGCGTTCAATGACGGCCTCTCTCGGCTCGTCGCGCATAAATGTGCCCAGCATGCGACCGCAAACGTCCAAGTGGCAGTCGCCGACAACGGATTTTCGATCCAGATGCCACTGAACCGAAAAATCGACATCGCTGGCATTATTCAAGCTCTCGACGCCGATGAGGTCGTCTCCGAACTCCGAGATGCACTCGACGGTACCGACCTTCTCCAGCGGTATTTCCGGATTAACGCTACGCGCTCATTGATGATTCTCAAACGCTACAAGGGCTATGAGAAATCTGCCGCCCAACAGCAGGTCTCCAGCGAGATGTTACTGTCGTTCGCCCAAGATCTTGAGTCCTTTGCGGTGATCGAAGAGACCTACCGAGAGATCACAGAAGATAAGCTCAACATAACCAGTGTTAAGGACATTATAACCCGGATCGAACAGGGCGATATCGATGTGGTTACCCACAGCGTCGACTCACCCAGCCCGCGAGCGTTCGGGCTGGCGACACTGATGGCCAGCGATGTGGTGTTGGCCGACGACGAAAGCGCCGTCTTACAGGCGTTCCACGAGCGCGTACACGAGGAAATCGGTGACTCAGTCGAGGCCCTCGACTAATCAGGGGCCGTCAGCTACAAACAGTGACCAACCTACCAACCGGTAATGCGGGTTGATCGTCTCACGATTCCGGCGCACGAGCCCACAGCACTGAGCGAGTGGTACGCGTTGCTGTTCGGAGCCGGCTCGACGGGAGACAGTAACATGACTCAACCCCCGGCATCGACGGTTGAACTCGGCGACAGTACACTGGAGATAACCGCTGCCGAAGAGCCGTCGCCGGTCCACCTAGCGGTTCGACTGTGCTGTGAGCCTGATGAGGCACGTGACTGGCTGGCCGAGCGGGCGACGCTTCTGCCCGTCGAGGGCGAATCCAGCCGGTATTTCGAGTTTCTCGACGCGACAGCACTCTATTTTGCAGATCCAGCAGGCAACGTTCTTGAAGCGCTCTGTTATGCTGGTGATCGCCGACCAACCGAAGCCAGTAGCGACAACTGGATCGGCGGCATCACGGAAATCGGATTACCAGCACCCGAACCGCTGGCTCTCGTCGAGTGGCTCGACGAGGCAGTGGGGCTGTCGGCGTGGGGGTCGCCCAGCGAAACGTTCGCGTGGGTCGGCAACAGAGCCGCCCGGTTTGTGATCGTGCCGGCCGAGCGGTCGTGGTATCCAACCGATTGGCCAGCGAAGCCAGTTCCGATTTCGGTGCGGTTGTCGGCTACAACTGCACGTCCCGGTCGGTACTGCCATCCGACGCTGCCGTACGAGTTCGTTGTTGAATAAAAGTAGGCGGTGACTACCGCTAGGTATGAAGGAATCGCGTCACCGGTGGTCTGCGATCTCGACGACCGCCGACTCAGTGGCGATCACGAACGCCTCCTGTTTGAGGAGGCGTTCGTCCTGTGGCAAAAAGAGGAGATGTGATCCCCCTTTTTGTGTCGTCTTGATAACGTCCCATTCAGTGCCGACGTAACCGAGATCCGACTGTGGATCCGGATCCGCCGAAAGCGACTCCCAGTCACTGTATGAGATCATTGGTTTAGTTGACTTCTTCGAGTGTTACGTCGACGTTCCCGTTGACTTGGAAGCTCACCAGTTCACCCGAGAACCGGTAGCCGTCAAGGCCTTTGGCGACCACGCCGGTTGCCGTCGAGCCGTCGATGCGGTCTTTGATTTTGTCCCACGGGCTGCCGCCGTCAACAACCGAGCTGAGCGAGTCGCTCTTTTCGATCCGACCGCTGACAACGACTTTGTACTGGGCCAACTCGTCGGAAACGGTGCCATCGATCAACAACACATTGGCGAGGTCGTCGTGGTCGGCCTCATCGTCGTCGTCTTCATCGCTCTCATCGTCGCTTGATTCCTCTTCGGAGTCGTCGGCCTCGACGACGAGTTCGTCCACTGAAATTTCGTCATCGTTGAGATAGAGCATGACGCGATCCCGGTCGCCGTCGATCGAAAACGCGGTGATATCGCCCACGAACTCGAAGGTATCGCCGCTGGTCGAACCACCGCCCAGCGCGCCGGTTGCCGTCCACGTTCCGTCGTCGTTCTCGACGGCTTCCTCGCCGTTTTCGCCACGGTTGGCGTTGTAGACGTCGAGATCATACAGTGGCGTGATCTCGTCGGTTGCCGAAAACTCGTAGGTCGCACCGTCGGAGTCTTCGGCCATGATGCGGAGGCGGTCTCCCTCCTCGACTGGGTCGGACGGCTCAGAAGACTCCGAGTCCTCACTGTCGTCACCGTTGCTGCCGTCTTCTTCGGCATCTTCGGCAGATTGGGCGACGAGGTCTTCTTTGGAGATCCGCCGACCGTTGAGATACAGCGTGACGCGATCCCGGTCGCCGTCGATCGAAAAGGAGGTGATGAAGCCATCGAACTCGAAGGTGTCGCCGCTGGTCGAACCACCGCCCAGCGCGCCGGTTGCCG